>Ga0073903_10001681_pt1 | contig 11420 bp, 12 predicted proteins | sample KloWWTKNB14_bulk_FD_66665 | JGI IMG/M metagenome (GOLD analysis project Ga0073903, IMG submission 66665) | Active sludge microbial communities from Klosterneuburg, Austria, studying microevolution and ecology of nitrifiers - Klosterneuburg... | ecosystem: Engineered > WWTP > Aerobic digester >... | reverse complement strand
TCCACCAGTCTATCATCGAGCCGATCGTGCCCTTTCATGTGGCCGGTATTGATCTTTCCTATACGAATTCATCGCTGTGGATGACCATTTCCGTTTTGACCTCGGTTACGTTCATGACGCTCGCGACATGGAAAAAAGCCATGGTTCCTGGGCGCATCCAGGTTGCCGCTGAAATGATGTACGGCTTTATCGCCAATATGATCCGCGAGAATATCGGCTCGCGCGGGATGGAATATTTCCCGCTCGTCTTCACAGTGTTCATGATCGTGTTCATCGGCAACATGCTGGGCATGATCCCGTGGTCGTTCACTTACACCAGCCACCTGATCGTGACTGCCGCACTTGCCCTTATGATCTTCTTTATGGTGATCATCATCGGCATTTACCGTCACGGCATGCATTTCTTCCATTTGTTCCTGCCGCCCGGTGTTCCGGCGTGGCTGCTGCCTTTGATTATTCCGATTGAAATCGTTTCGTTCCTCGCGCGCCCGATCACGCTTTCTGTTCGTCTTTTCGCCAACATGATGGCGGGGCACCTTGTGTTGAAAGTCTTTGCTGGTTTCAGCGTTGCGATGATTGCCGCGTTTGGAACCGCCGGCCTGTTCATGGGCATCGTGCCGACACTGTTCAATGTCGCGCTGATTACATTCGAATTTCTGATCGCCTTCCTGCAGGCCTATGTCTTTACGATCCTGACCTGCATCTACCTGAAGGACACGATCGAAATAGGTCACTAACTTTTAACTAAAGCTATTAACCACTGAGAAAGGAACTAAAAACATGGAACTCGAAGCTGCAAAACTGATCGCCTCTGCACTGGCGCTTATCCCGATCGCGGGCGTTGGCATTGGTCTTGGCCTGATCTTCTCGTCCTACAACGAAGCTGTAGGTCGTAACCCGACCGCGTTGGAACTGCTGGAGAAGAAATTCTTCCTGACCTTCGCACTGACGGAAGCCCTCGCGATTTTCGCGCTGGTTATCTCGCTCGTCATTCTGTTCGGTTAATAATGACCAAGGTTCGTCATACCCTGCTCTGGGCTGTATGTATTCTCCTCGCGCGCGTTCCCGCCGCGATGGCGGAGCCTGCGCCCGAGCATGGAGAGACGGACCCGATGGCCGCGCACGGCGCGGCTGTTGATGCTGCTCATGCCGATGCCGCGCATGGGGCTGCTGACGCGGCCCATGGCGGCGGTGGCGTGGGCCTGCCCCAATTCGATCCTTCATCCTTCGCGAGCCAGGTGTTCTGGCTGGCGATCATGTTCGTCGTTCTTTACGCTTTCTTCTCGAAAAAAGCCCTGCCCGATCTCGGCGCAGTGATGAAAAAGCGTGACGCTCATGTTCGCGGGGCGCTTGAATCCGCGAAACGCCAGAAGGAAGTCGCTGAAGGGTTGCAGGCCGAATATGAGCGCGACATCGAGAATGCCCGTCTTGAAGCCACAGGCGCCTTTACGGCGGCTGAGAAGGCCATCAAGGAAAAGGCGGACGCCGGATACAAGGCATTCCAGCAGAGTGCCGCCAAGCAGATCGAAAAAACCGAAGCCGAAATCGAGAAGGCGAAAGCCGCGGCTATGGAAGACATGCATTCCCTCGCCGCTGAAATCGCCAGCCAGGCTGCCGAGAAAATCATCGGCGTTGAAACCGATCTCGACCAGGCGAAAACCCTGGTGCGTTCACTGAAAGCGAAGGCGGCTTAACATGGAAATCCTGAATGACACACATGTCTGGTTTGCGATTTCGTTCGGCATCTTCGTGCTCGTGGCCTTCATTTACGGTCGCAAGGCCATGCTCGGCAAGCTGGATAACCGCATCGCGGAAATCCGCAATGAAATTCAGACGGCTGATGCGCTGAACAATGAGGCGAAGCAACTCCTCGTCCAGTACCAGATCCGCCACGAAGAAGCCGTGCGCGACGCCGCCAAGATCAAATCCGAAGCTGAAAAGGACGCCGAGAAAATCCGCGCCAAAGCTGAAGCAGATTTCCAGGACTCCCTGGAGCGCCGTGAAAAGCAGCTCGAGGAGCGTCTCTCCCGCATGAAGCAATCGGCCATTTCTGAGATCCAGCAATATGCCGCTGATTTGGCCGCCGCCGCGACGGCAGAAATCATCGCCAAGAAGCTCGACAAAAAGCTGAATGAAAAGCTCGTCGACCGCGCTATCGCCAACATAGACGAGAATCTCCATTAAGGTTCGATCATGGGCGCCACGCAAACAGCTGCTACCGCCCAACAGATCGTAAACGAACTCGGCCGCAAGGCGCGGGCCGCCGCTTCCGTTCTTTCGCAGACATCCGAAAGCCAGATCAATGATGTCCTGGATTCCATTGCAGCGAAACTCCGCGCAAATGTTAAACCTATTCTTGAGGCCAATGAAAAAGACCTCGCCGCCGGACGGCAGAAAGGCCTGTCGCCTGCTTTGATCGACCGCCTGAAGTTAAACCCTGAGCGCATTGAGGGCATGGCCAAGGGGCTTGAGGTTGTGCGCGATCTGCCTGATCCGGTCGGGCGCATTTTGTGGGAAACTACGCGCCCGAACGGCATGAACATTCAACGTGTGTCGGTACCCATCGGTGTACTCGGGATGATTTATGAATCGCGCCCGAACGTCACTATCGATGCAGCGGCGCTGTGTCTGAAATCGCGTAATGCGGTTATCCTGCGCGGCGGTTCGGAAAGCCTCAACAGTTCGCTCGCCCTGCATAAATTTGTTCAGGAAGCGTTGAACGAGCAAAATATTCCTGCGGACGCCGCTTCCATGGTGCCTATCGCCGACCGCGATGCTGTGGGCGCGATGCTGGCGGCTTCTGATTTGATTGATGTCATGATCCCGCGCGGCGGCAAGAGCCTCGTCGAGCGTGTACAGAGCGAGGCGAAAATGCCAGTGTTCAGTCACCTTGAGGGCATCTGCCACATTTATATTCATCCGACGGCGAAAGCGGATATCGCCAAAGCCATAACGCTGAATGCAAAGATGCGCCGCACGGGTGTTTGCGGTGCGATGGAAACGCTGCTGATCGATAAAGATTTCGACCAGAAAACCGCCAAGGACGTTTTAGCCCAGCTTATTGATTCCGGTTGTGCGATTGTTGGCGATAAAATGGCGCAGCGTCTTGATGATCGTATCGGCGAAGCGACAGTCAAGGACTGGACGACGGAATATCTCGATGCGAAACTCAGTGTCGCTATCGTCAGCGGCGTGAAAGAAGCCGTGAACCACATCAACACCTACGGCTCACATCACACCGACAGCATTTTGACTGAAGATAAAGAAGCCACCGATTATTTCCTGAAAAATGTCGATAGCGGTATCGTCATCCACAATGCCTCGACGCAGTTTGCCGATGGCGGCGAATTCGGCATGGGCGCGGAAATCGGCATCGCGACGGGTAAAATGCATGCACGCGGCCCTGTCGCGCTTGAGCAGCTCTGCACCTACAAATATCTCATCCACGGCACAGGACAGACGAGGCCCTGATGGCGCTTTTTAGCCTTCCCCACACGCTCGACAGTACACGCTGGCAGGGCATGCGGGTCGGCTTGCTGGGTGGCTCGTTCAACCCGCCGCATGAGGGCCACGTCCATATCAGCCTTGAAGCATTAAATGGTTTAGAGCTGGATGCGGTCTGGTGGCTGGTGACGCCGCAAAACCCGATCAAGACCGAAAAGCCGATTGATTTAGAAGAGCGCGTGCGCCTCTCGGAAGAAATCACATCGCCCCATCCGAAAATTATTGTCACGGCGATCGAGCGGGAACTCGGCACCACCATTACCTATGACACCATCCGCAAACTCAAACCCCATTTCCCCAAAACAGAATTCGTCTGGGTCAGCGGTATGGACAATGCGCTCACACTTCATAAGTGGAACAATTGGAAAGATTTGCTGGACGAAATTTGCATGGTGCACCTGACGCGTGCGCCTGCAAGTTCCCTTATTCAGAGCTGCCCCCTGCTGCTGCTGGAAACCCAGAAACACGTGGTGCTCGATAAAGGCGGCCGCCTGCCGCTTACTCCTCGTACCACCTACTGGATGCTCCAGCAGAAAATGGTCGATATCTCCTCGACCCAGATTCGTGAAAAACAGGCCAAAAACGGCGGCGAGTAAGGGTTTGACGGGCTAAGCCGCTGGAATCTCTTGGTTTCTGCCGTTTGCCAAGGGGGCCTAAAGGCCCTATAATATATATATGAGGTTAAGTAACACTCAGACAGAAAGCCGAGGGACCGCGATTTGACCGGACGCCTCCGTTTTCATGGAAAAGTACTGAACGTGAAGCAAACGCTGCGCCCTATGGGCTCGGCGTTTTTTGTTTATCTGCAACCCTGAAAGGAGCCATAAGCCATTCTGACCTATGAAACACGCGGGCAACCAGGCCCGGATGACATTAAAAGCCTCGTCGAGAAGTCCCTGGACGCAGACAAGGCCCTGAATATCACAACCATCGACCTGAGCGGTCAGTCGCCTTTAGCCGACTACATGATTATCGCCTCAGGCACCTCCTCCCGGCATGTGGGAGCCTTAGCCACGAAAATCAGAGACAAGCTTGAAAGCCACGGTGTGAAGAACATCCGGATCGAAGGCCTTCCGACCTCGGATTGGGTGGTTGTGGATGCTGGCGATGTGATTGTGCATATCTTTAGGCCCGAAGTGCGGTCCTTCTATAACATCGAGAAGATGTGGGGTCCGTATGCCGGTTTTAATGTCATAGGACAGCAAGTCACGGCTTAAAAAGCTTCCATTTCCCGGTTTCCCGGGCTGGACGAGCCGCCTTTTATCGCGGATATTCGTCTTATGATGAAAATCGACGTCATTGCCGTGGGGCGATTGAAAAAAGGCCCCTATTACGATCTTTGCCAGGAATACCAGAAGCGCACGCGCTGGACCGTGACGCTGCATGAAATCGAGAGCAAATACACCGAAGCCGCTCATATCCAGGGTGACGAAGCGCGCAAGATCAAAGAATATATCAAGGACGATGCCTTCGTTATTGTAATGGACGAGCGCGGCGATGGACTACGAAGCCTTGATTTTGCCAAGACGCTGGAAAAACTTCAGAACAATAACGAGAATTATATCCAGTTCATTATTGGCGGCGCTGACGGCCTGACGGATGAGCTCAGGGGCCGCGCCAATCTTCTCCTCAGCTTTGGCCAGCAGACATGGCCGCATATGCTTGCGCGTGTGATGCTTTTCGAGCAGATTTACAGGGCGCAACAAATTCTCGCAGGTCATCCCTATCACAGGGAATAGGTTTTTCATGCAGCGTTATCTTCTGCTTTTTCTGGCAACAGCGGCGTTCCTGCCACAACCCGTCATGGCCGAGCCGTCGCTCAAGCAAAAGCTGAAACAGCATGAGCAAAAAACCGAGACACTGCAGCAGGAAGTCAAAAAAATCGAAAAGGAATTGTCCGGCACGCGCAATGAGCTGGTGTCGGTTAGTAAATCAATTCAGGCCAATGAGAAATCGCTGCAAAGTCTTGAAGGCCGCATTGAAGAGCTTGAAAAAGAAAAAGCAGAAATTAAAACTGCGCTGCAGACCGACAGAAAGTCCATGGCCGATCTTATCCTGGCGCTGGAGCGCATTCGCCGCGTGCCGCCCGAGGCGATGATCGCGCGGCCAGACGCTCCTTTTCGTACGGCGCAGAGCGCGTTGCTGATGGGTGACATCATCCCTTCCCTTTATAAAAAAGCGGATGCGCTCAAAGAAAATCTCAAAAATCTCGACGAGATTACCGCCGACCTTGAAGAAAAGCGCGGGCGTGAGCAGAAAGAAGCCGCAACGCTGGCGGGCGAGCAGGAAAAACTCGCCGGCCTCGTCGACAAGCGTGAAAAACTTTTTGAAGATACGCACGCTGATCTTGAATCCGAAAAAGCCAATGTTAAAAAAATCTCGCAGCAGGCACGCAGCCTTGCCGACCTCGTCACACGCTTAGACAACGACCGGCAACAACGCAAGCCCGAGAAGAAAGTCGTCAGCGTTCCATCGGGTAATTCGAGGCTGCCAATTTCCGGCATTATCCGCACACGTTACGATGAGCCGGACAGTTTCGGCGCACCCAGTAAGGGTGTCTCCATTGAGGGTCGCGCTGGTGCGCTGGTGGTGGCCCCGATGGGCGGAGTCGTCCGTTTTGCCGGGCATTTCCGAAACTATGGGAATATTGTCATCCTGGAACACGAAAAAGGCTTCCATAGCCTTGTTGCAGGATTGGAAAAAATTGATACAGTAGTGGGCCAAAGCGTTTCAGCGGGCGAACCACTCGGGCTCTTGCACCGGGCCGAAAACCCCGGAGAGAAGCCTGCTTTATACTACGAGCTCCGGCTCAACGGGCGGCCTATCAATCCTGCAACGAAATTTGCCGATCTTGGTTAACAAAGGACATTAACTTTATGCGCTATCTACTTCCCCTGCTTGGTTTCTCAGTCATAGCTTTTTCGGTTCCGGCCTTTGCCGCGGATGCGGAGCGAACCGCCGGGAAACCCGACCAGGAGAACGCCTATAGCGAGACCTACCGCCAGCTAAACCTTTTCGGCGATGTGTTCGAGCGTGTCCGCAGCCAGTATGTTGAACCGGTTGACGACAAGACGCTCGTGGAAAGCGCGATTAACGGCATGTTGACCAGCCTTGACCCGCATTCCGGTTATCTCAACGAAGACAGCTTCACCGAAATGCAGGTGAATACGAAGGGCGAATTCGGCGGCCTCGGTATCGAGGTCACGATGGAAAATGGTTTCGTGAAGGTCGTTTCGCCAATCGATGACACGCCTGCTTTCCGCGCCGGTATCCAGGCCGGGGATTACATCGTTGAAATCGACGGTGAAAGCGTTATGGGTCTCAGCCTTGCTGACGCGGTTGATAAAATGCGCGGCAAAGTCGGCAGCCCGATCAAGCTGGTTATCCGCCGCGAGGGCAATCCTGATCCCCTGCCGTTTGAACTCACACGCGACATCATTAAAATTCAATCGGTGCGTTACCACACCGAGGGTAACGCGGGCTACATACGCATCACGACCTTTAACCAGAACACCCAGCCAGGCCTGAACAAGGCGATTGAGGAAATTAAAAAGAAACTTGGCACGAACTTGATTGGTTATGTGCTGGATATGCGGAACAACCCGGGCGGATTGCTCGACCAGGCTATTTCGGTTTCCGACACGTTCATTGATCGTGGTGAAATCGTGTCCACGCGCGGGCGTCACGAAAACGACACCAAGCGCGACAACGCAACGCCCGGAGATTCAGCTGACGGCCTGCCTATCGTCGTTCTGATCAATGGCGGTTCGGCTTCCGGTTCTGAAATTGTCGCGGGTGCCCTGCAGGATCACAAGCGCGCCATTCTTCTTGGTACGAAATCCTTCGGTAAGGGTTCGGTTCAGACAGTCATTCCGCTGCCCGGACATGGTGCTATGCGCCTGACGACGGCGCGTTATTTCACGCCGTCGGGTCGTTCGATCCAGGCTAAAGGCATCGAGCCGGATATCCTGGTTGAGCCGGCCAAGATCGAAGCGCTGAAAATGACCGGCATCAGCGAAGCCGATTTACGCGGTGCGCTTGCCAACCCGGACAAGGAAAAAGACAAAGCCAAGGAAGAAGCCGCGAAGCCCGATAAGGAAAAGGTCAAGGAAGAAACACCGCCGAAAACCGGTGCTGCGCCTGTCGAGGGTGAGGAAGGCGTGCAGGATTACCAGCTGATGCGCGCGCTTGATCTTCTGAATGGCCTCTCGCTTTACAAAAGCGGGCTGAAGGCAAACGAATAAGGAGCGAGCGGCCGTGGACATGACACGCAACGGCAGCTTTGTTACCGGTTTTTTTCAAGGCCTCGTTGTCGTATTTTTTGTCTATGTCGTAATTTTCACGGTCACAATCGTCAAAAGCCGGGGCGTGCCTGAAAGCGCAACCCCCCTTGCTTCGGCAACTGCTCAGGTCACGCGCATGAATCCGCAGCCGCAGGTCGAAGCCGTTGTGACGTCGCATCTGGAGCCGCAGGACCAGGCTCCTGTTCCCTTAGCAGAGCATCCACCAGTAAACGCGCCTGAAGCCGTCGCCGAACATCCGGCTGAACCTGCAGATGAACACACCGCTGAGCAAGAGCATGCACCTGCTATGCATGGGTCTTCCGACTTGATAGAAATGACTCCGCAAGGGCCGTTGCCCAAGCGTTCAGCAAGTGGCCAGACGCCTTACGACGCTTACAAGAAGCCTTACACAACTGATGGAAGCCCGGCGATTGCGCTCGTGGTGCTCGATTACGGCATGTCTGCGACGGATTCCAAAGAGGCCCTGAAAAAATTGCCCGGCGAAGTTTCTCTTATTTTGAATCCATATGCGCAGACGCAGGACACGTGGAAGAGTCTGGCTGGCGCCGAAGGTCATGAATTCTGGGTTTTCATGCCGGTTGAGAGCCAGGATTATCCCACTGTAACCGATCCCGGTCCGCAGGCCCTGCTCGCGCATTCCGATTTCAAATATAACCAGGAGAAATTTCTCTGGGCACTTTCGCGCACGTCCGGTTATGCAGGGATCGCAGGTTATACGGATACGGCGTTCCTGAATGCGCAATCGGCGCTGAAGAGTTTGTGGAACGAAGGATATGACCGCGGCATTGGTTATCTCGAGATCAATCCCGCCGGGCTTGAAGGTGTCGAGATGAACGCCATCGAAAAGAAAGCGCCTTATATCCGCAACCATTCCATTTATGAGGAAGGCGCGCAATCGCCCGAAGCATGGTTGAAGGCGCTTGAGATGGAAGCCACCAATAACGGCTTTACTGTCGGCATTATCAAGCGGCCCTATCCGAAGGTTGTCGATGCGGTTGCCGCGTGGTCGGCGACACTTAAGGAGCGCGGTTATTCCCTCGCCCCGGTTTCAGCGCTGGCGCAGGCGAATAAAGACGCGCCTGAGACACCTCCTCCCGCAACACCTGCCGCCCCCGCCGAGCATCATGAAACCGCACCGGCACACTGACCTTTACCGCTCTTGCGTCGGCGTTGCGCTGTTTAATGCGGAGGGAAAGATTTTTGTTGGTGAGCGCATCGATACACCGGGTGCGTGGCAGATGCCGCAGGGCGGCATCGATGGCGACGAAACAATTGAACAGGCCGCCTTCCGCGAGCTCTACGAGGAGATCGGCTGCAACAAGGCTGAAATTATCCGCGTTGCCGATAAAAAGATCCGCTACGACCTTCCCGATGAGATGCGCGAGCGTTTATGGGGCGGGATGTATAAAGGTCAGGAGCAAACCTGGGTGGCGGCGCGTTTTTTGGGTGCGGATTCCGACATTAACATCGCAAATCACGATCCTGCCGAATTCAGCAACTGGAAATGGGTTGCGCTCGCCGAGACAATCGACCTGATCGTGCCCTTCAAGCGCGACACCTACAAACAGGTCATCACGCTTTTCAAGGACATTGCTTAGTTCGCATTTAGGGGCGACCAGGCCGGGTCGGAGCCGTCCTGCGGCGTGCCGAGCTTGCGCTCGTTATAGCCGGTGATGTCGATGGTGTAGACGCGTGCCGTGCGAGCCGAACCGCTGCCGGGACTTTCCTTGAAGTAGGTCAGAACACGGCCATTGGGCGACCAGCTCGGGCCTTCTACGTGATAGGCGTTGGTAATCAGGCGCTCGCCGGAGCCGTCCGGGCGGATGACGCCGATGTAGAACTGGCCTTGGTACTGGCGCGTAAAGGCGATCAGGTCACTGCGCGGCGACCAGACAGGGTTGCCGTAGCGGCCCTTGTCGAAGGTGATGCGCTGCACGTTGCTGCCGTCGGCATTCATCGTATAAATCTGCTGCGAACCACCACGGTCGGATTCAAACGCGATGCGTGCGCCATCCGGTGAATATGAAGGCGCGGTGTCGATGCCGGGATTTTCAGTCAGGCGTTTTTTCGTACGGCTGCCGAGGTCTAACACGTAAACATCCGTGTTGCCGTTCTGCGCGAGACTCATGACGACCTTATTGCCGTCAGGTGAAAAGCGCGGAGCAAACGTCATGCCGGGGAAATCGCCGAGAATCTGGCGGCGACCGGACGCGAGGTCGTACAAATAAACGCGCGGCGCGCGGCCTTCATACGACATATAAGCGACCTGCTGGCGCGTCGGCGAGAAGCGCGGGGTCAGGACGAGGCTGCCGCCATCGGTCAAATATTTATGGTTGGCGCCGTCCTGGTCCATGATGGCGAGGCGCTTGACGCGTTTGGTTGCCGGGCCGGTTTCCGAGACATAAACGATGCGGCTGTCGAAATAGCCGTCTTCGCCGGTGAGGTTTTTGTAGATTTCATCGGAAATGATGTGCGCGATGCGGCGCCAGTTCTGCTGCGTCGTTGTATACGCCATGCCGATTAATTGTTTCTGGCCGAAAACATCCCAGAGACGGAATTCAACGCGCGCTTTGCCGTCCGGCAGCGAAGTTACTGTGCCGGTAACAAGAGCCTGTGTGTTCGTCGCGCGCCATTCGGCGAAACGCACGCCATCGCGCTGGATGGATGCGGCGTCCTGAACGAAGGCCGCCGGGTTAACAGGTTTGAACAGGCCCGAGCCCGCGAGATTGTTGGAAATTACTTTCGGCATTTCCAAAGCGAGGTTTGCGTCCGCGCCGCTGCCGGAGAATGGCGAGATGGCGATGGGCATCGGCTCGATCGTGCCGCGCGTGACGTCAACGCGGAGCTCGGCGTGCGCGGCTACTGGAATCAGGGCCAGGACAAACAACAAAACGGGCAAAATTCTTTTCATATCAAATACTCTCTCGCGTTGCAGATTCGGTTTTATAGCATATCACTCGGGTCGAAGTTAATAATGGTATTCTTCCATGTGTTGTATTTGTCTGGCGGCACGGCAAGCGGTGTGCAGCGCGGATTACGCAAGGCGCGCAAAGCAGCCTCAGCCGCAGCCCTGAAAGCATTGTCACGTTGATAACGGCCCATATCGACCACGGCGGCGTTTTGAACGGTTCTGTCCTTGTTTATCTGAACGCGGACTGCAACTATTAGTTCCTCGGCGTATTTACCACCGGCGGATGCGCCGAGATTCCAGCAGCCCTGGAGCTGATGCCTGAGCGCATCCATCTCGCTCATGGTCAGGCGGTCGGATAATTGTGCGATGGCGGAATCGACCGCAGAGTTTTCCGCCGTCTCGACGGATTCGACAGGCTGTTCTTCTTCAGTGTCCGGCGTCAGGTTTTTAAGCAGGCTATCGAAATCCTGTTCCTTCTTTTTCTCGACCTTTGTCGTGTCAGGTTTTGGCTTCGGTTTTTCCTTGGGCTTAACCTCTTCCTTTTTCTTTTCAGGTTTTGGAGGCGCGAGCTGTTCGACAGGTTTCTCTTTCACCTCCTCCTTAAGCTCGGGAGGTTTTGGCTTTTCGATTTCAGGGGGTGTTTCCTCAGCCATCTTTGGCGGCGATGGTTTTTCCTGCACGGGCGGCGGGAGTTCTTTTTT
>Ga0073903_10001679_pt1 | contig 11427 bp, 10 predicted proteins | sample KloWWTKNB14_bulk_FD_66665 | JGI IMG/M metagenome (GOLD analysis project Ga0073903, IMG submission 66665) | Active sludge microbial communities from Klosterneuburg, Austria, studying microevolution and ecology of nitrifiers - Klosterneuburg... | ecosystem: Engineered > WWTP > Aerobic digester >... | reverse complement strand
ATGACAGCTTTTACCAATGCTGTACAGGGTAAACGGAAAGTAAGTTTTGCTGCTCCTTATACCGGAAAGATCATTACACTGGATCTTCAGCAACTGGGAGGAACCATCATTGCGCAGAAAGACGCTTTTCTTTGTGCCGCCAAAGGCGTCAGTGTCGGCATTCACTTTCAGCGAAAACTGGGAACGGGTTTGTTTGGGGGAGAAGGGTTTATTATGCAAAAACTGGAGGGTGATGGTTTTGCTTTTCTGCATGCAGGCGGATTTATTGTGGAAAGAGAATTAAAACCCGGTGAAGTAGTAAAGATCGACACGGGTTGCGTAGTGGCCTATACACCTTCTGTTGATTTTGATATAGAATTTATAAGAGGGATCAAGAACTTTATGTTTGGCGGTGAAGGTCTGTTCTTTGCCAGGTTGCAGGGGCCGGGAAAGGTTTGGATTCAATCATTACCGATCAGTCGTCTTGCCGGCCGTATTATGCAGTATGGTACTTACAACCGTAAAGAAGAAGGGAGTGTGCTGGGTGGATTAGGTAATTTGTTTGATGGAAGAGAATAGTACAACATCATTTGTATTTATTGGCATACCTTATTTCAGAGTCAATTTCTGTAAATATTGCGCAGGTATGTAAACTTTAAAAATTGAAAGAATACTCAAGAGCCATCACAAATTTCCTCGTAAGCCCGTCTGGTCGTTCTGCTCTCACTATCAAAGGAATACCTGCAGATAACCCGATACTGTTTTTTTTATTTGCAGCATACTGCAGGAAAGTGGTGGCATTTAATGTGAATCCGCCAGATCCCTCAATAACCTGCCGGTTATTATTTTCATCTATATAACTGTCATTGCCGGTATGTAATATGCCCAGCAGCCCCGGCGAAATGGATAATTTTTTTTCTGCATTAAAATTCCGTGAGATGCGGGCTACAATATCCGCCTTCCTTGAAAATTTGTTAGTAGCAGGGTAATTCTTTGCGTCACTATGCAAAGGATACAGCGAGGGTAAAAAATTATTATTGTTTGATCCGGATAGTGGTTGCTGGAATGCTAGCGAAAAACCAATGAAGCGGGTAGAAGCAGTAATACCTAATAAAAGATCAGTGGTTCCAAGTCCCGGTTGATAAACCATCGGAAGATCCAACTCATTAATTTTTTTATTAGCGCTGGTGAATGGAATTTTTAAACCGGTGAAAACTGATTTTTTCCATGTTGTAGTTGCTTTTAATTTTTTTTCAATGGTCAAAAACAAATCACCAGGACCGCTGCTGTTACCCAGTTCACCATTGATATAGTTATAACTGAGCTTTCCTGTCACGAATAAATTTGCAGCAACACGACGGGTATATTCCAGTTGCATTGTATAGATATTTGTTCCCCGTTCACCTTTTGCATAACCGGTGCCCGCACTCAGCCAGTTATTTGTATTAGCTATATCCCGTCCGGGAATAGTGTTCTGTTTTATTGCATCTATAGTACACACCCCAGCATCACTGCATCCCTGTGCATAATTTCTACTGGTTGCTAAAAGAAGTAAGGATAATAGTATGATTCCGAGCTGGCCCATATATGCTGATTTTAAACAGATATACAGAGCTAATGGAAAGAAAGTTTTCCGAACGTAAACATTTTCAAATAAAAGGGTTAGATCTTTCCTTCCAGGTAAGTCTCTGCAAGGGTAGGTTGGGCGGCACCCCCAGACTGTTCAAGGGTAACTTTAAATGCAATTGATTGGTTAGGAACATTGGTCACTTCTATAAACTGGCCCCTTATGGCGTCATTGATAATACCAACACTTACGGTTTTACCATCCACTTCGGCCCATAACTGGTAGTCTTTTGAAGAAGAAGACCGGGGAAGATGATGGATCATGATATAGGCTTTACCGGTGCTTTTGTCCCAAAACATGGTACAGCGGCAAATAGCATGAGAACCTACACCATATAACGCAACCGGTGTAATAGCAGGGTTTGTGATAACGGTATAGTCGGCTGCAGGTAGCGGAGAACTGGTGGAGTTACTTATTAATGCAGCTTGTTTTTTTGTTTTATTGTATAAAGTGTAATTGAAGTAAGCGCTTATGCCCAATAAAATTACAGCTGCTGCAGCAACCGATCTCATCCAGTTAAACTTAAGGCCCGTTGATTGTACAGGTCTCATCTGAACAACAGGGGTATTTAACGATGCAAGCTGCTGTAAAATCTGTTTGTCTGTTTCCGCATCAGGTAAAGTAGCATACCGAAGCATTTTTTCTTCCATATCTTTTTCATACTGAAGGATAGCTTCATGCAGTTCTTTGTATTGAGGACGAAGTGCTTCAAGCTCTTTCTCTTCTTCCGGAGAGCAAAGACCCATCACATACAATTCGATGATACCGGATGATATATATTCTTTAATATCCATTAACTATTTAAACTCTTTTCTCAGTTCGATAACTGCATTTCGTAACCTTGTTTTAACTGTGCCCAATGGTAATTTAAGTGCTTCAGCAATTTCTTCCTGCTTAAATCCCTGAAAATAGGAAAGTTCAATCACATCCTTATACTCGGGCCGTAATTGGTGAACCTGCTGGCGAAGCCCGATATGATTTATCCCGGTCTGCTGGTTATTCCTTTCCTCAATTATAGAAACGTAATTACTGATGTCTTCGTTTTTTGAATGGACTTTAAAATTTTTAACCCTTGTCTGGTTTATAGCCATGTTACGGGTTAGTTTCAGCATCCAGGTAAAAAGCCTTCCCTTTGTTTCGTCATACTTATCAATTTGTTTCCAGATCTGCAGAAACACTTCCTGCAATACATCCGCAGCTATTTCCCTGTCCGGAAGCAACTGAAGGATATTATTATACAAAGCACCACGGTAATGCAGGTACAGGTGCTTGTATGCATGATTGTCGCGGTTTTTTAATGCGGTTACAAGCTCGGCTTCTGTATATGGCTTTTGTTCCAGCTTCGAAAATTGAAATGTAAATATCAAACAAATAAATCCGAATGAGAAACAAAAAAATATTTTTTTACAAAAAAACTATGTGATCCTTTTTTGTGTAACTGAATAAGAGAGGCCTTTTGTAACAATCTGTATCTGTGAAAAAAGTAAATATATTCTGTGAGAAATATTTTTTCACCGCCACATTTTCCGTGGCTCAAAACTAACCGTATGAAACAGGAAATAAGAATAATCAGGATGCTGATCGTTATAACCTGCACTTTTTCCGCAGGTATAATTATCGCAATGTTTGTCGCAGCAGGTTATTTGTAAATCTATCTGCAATTTGATATTTATGAAAGCCACCCGGCTGTCCCGGGTTTTTAATTAATCAGTTAAATCAACATTTATGAGAATCATTCAGTTAATGGCATATACCACCATTGCCGTAGTACTCCTCGCTTCCTGCCAGAAAGAGAAAAGCCGGTTGGAAAACAATTTTAATGAAGATGAAAATTCTGTAACCGCAAACAAGTCTTCCGGAGAAGATGAATCTATATCCCAAAGAGGTAACAACCGTGGGTTTGTTTATACTCTGTCTAATGAAACTAGCGGAAATAAGGTAATTACTTACAAAAGGGCCGCTAACGGATCGCTTACCTATATTGCTTCTTACGCTTCCGGGGGAAATGGTTCAGGCGGAGGGTTAGGCAACCAGGGAGCCGTTATTATTTCGAATGACGGCAATGTACTGCTCGCTGTGAATGCAGGAAGCAATACCATTTCTTCTTTCAAAATAACCGGCAACGGATTAAATCTGAAATCCACTGTCAGCAGCGGTGGTATTACTCCGGTCAGCATTGCACAGCATAACGACCTGGTGTATGTGCTGAACGCCGGAGGTAATGGGAATATTTCCGGTTTCAGACTTGGAGAAAATGATAAACTCACACCACTTTCATCTTCCACCAGGCCGTTGAGTTCTTCCATGGCCGGAGCTGCACAGGTGTCTTTTGTAAGAAATGGAAAGGTGCTGGTGATTACCGAGAAGGCCACGAACAAGATCATCACTTACACGGTTAATGCATCGGGCCGTCCCGAAGCAATGCACAGTATCACTGCTGCAAGTCCCACCCCTTTTGGTTTTGCGCCGGGAAGGTTTGGGAATATTTATGTATCCGAGGCGGTTGGCGGTGCGCCGAATGCCAGTAATGTATCTTCTTATCACATCAGTTATAACGGTAGTATTTCTCTCTCAGAAGGACCCGTTGCAACAGGGCAAAGTGCTGCCTGCTGGGTGGTTCTTACAGAGAATGGCCGGTATATCTACACCACCAATACAGCAAGCAATAATCTTTCTTCCTATACTGTTCATCCATTCAATGGAAATATTAATCTCTTTCAGTCTGCGGCAGCCACTTCAGGCATGGGGCCTATAGATGCGGCGCTTACAGACAATTCGAAATACCTCTATGTGCTGAATGCCGGAAGCCACAGTATCACGGGTTATTCGGTAGCTGGTAACGGTACACTCACAGTACTGCCGGGTACTATTACCGGGCTACCTGCCAGTACAAACGGACTTGCAGCTGACTAACCCGTAAAAGAAAATTGGTTAATGGTGTATATAATCCCGGTGCCATTACGGTGCCGGGGTTTTAAAAAAACAAGTATGATGAAAAATATTATTATAGCTTCTGCAATGCTTATGGCATTAATTAGTTCCTGTAAAAAGAATGTGCCGGACAATATACAGGAACAGGTGCCCCGGGGTACCGTATTAAAATCAGGTACATTTGTTTCGAACGGTAAAACTACAAGTGGTACAGCCAGGATTGTGGCAGGCGAAAACAATACGGTAAAGTTGGTTTTTGAAAATTTCAGTACTGGTAATGGCCCTGATGTACGGGTATGGCTTTCTCCAAATACTACTGCCACTACTTACCTTGAACTGGGAGCACTGAAAGCTGTGAATGGAACATTCTCTTATGATCTAAACAGCAGCATTGATTATACTGTCAATAGCAGGGTGCTTATCTGGTGTGAGGATGTGAACCTGCTTTTTGGCCATGCTGTTTTGCAGTAATATTCTGCAAGGGTTTACCAGTAATTGGTGGGAAGTATTATGGTTAATGCTTTACACCCGGATATTTACTGGCAAATAGCAGTTCATAGTCCGGGTTATTCTTTAGCTGCTGAATAACATAATGCAGCTTTTCAATGTCTTCTGTTTTTTGAAAGGCCTGGTCATGTGCCAGCAGCACCAGGTGCCCCGGTGTTTTTGTTTTACCTGCTGCCAGCATATTATCAATACGGCGCAGTAATAAGCCGGTGGCAGTATCCACCGCCAGTGTTTTGTGGTCAAACATCCATTCAATATCCCAACCCATTATGGCAAAGCCCGCCTGGTGAAGGGAATCAATGGCCGTCTTGCTTTCATAGATATCCGTGTGATCGATCGTGTCGATACGCCAGGCATTACGACCGGGCATACGGGCAATACTATTGGAAAAGCCTGCAATTTTTTGTGCCTGTTTAAAATCATCCACCACTTTACCCGGTTGTTCATAAAAAGAAGTATAACGGTTATGGGCATGGGTGTAACTGTGATTGCAAAGCTCAACCGTAGTATCTGACCTCAGCATTTCCCAGGTTTCTTTTTGCCGGGGGCTGTCGAATATATGTACTCCTACGATGAAAAAGCTGGCAGCAATATTTTCTTCTTTTACGGCGGCCAGTACATTACGGGTGCCTTTATTGGGGCCATCATCAAAAGTGATATAGATCTTTTTTTTAAGTGCAGCGGCTTTAGCAATGGAGTCAGCTGCTTTTTGTTGTTGCTGCCTGACCAGAGTGCTGTCAATTACCGGCAGCGCAGGGGTCTCTTTTTTAGTGTCCTTATTGTTACAGGAGAAGGTGAGCAGTGCCAGCACAAAAAAAAGAGAAAGAGCAGGTCGTAAAAAGATCTGTTTGGCAGGGTCGCCATCGTCAGCGGAAGAGCTTGGGTTCATAGTAGTGTGTGGTTGTTTAATTCCGGGATGAAATTATACCCGAAGCCGGATGGCTGCAAGTATTTGATGGTTAAAGAAAGATTAAAGTAAAATCAGTGAAGCGATTGGGCCTGGTAGTGGGACCGGCCCCCGGCAGGAAATTTTTGTAGGCTACAATAGTTTGTTTTAACCCAATTATTCTTAGTAAGAGCGTTAAAAGATTGAAAAGTGGTTGGTTTTACAATGTTCATGTTGTGCGCTGTACATCATTCGTCAACGATGTTGATTGGCAATATCTTCTTGTCCTGTAGACTTAGCGTTGTTTTTTCTAGTAAAGTAAATATCTTCTGATAGTCGTATGTCTTATCATAGCTTTTCAAGATGGCCTCCGCAAAAAGAACTTTGTCAGATAATTGGAATTTGAAAAAATCGTCAAACTTGTTAAAATAGTTATCGAGCCCTTCTCTTACTTGCAATGGGATCAAAACTGTAAGCCATTTTTCACCTTCAACATTTATCAACGGAGCAAGAAATATTTTATAATTATTTATGTATCCGCCGATTTTATCATCATCCTCTTTTGAAAAGCCGATAGCCTTAAATTCCAATAAAGGTTTCTGTTCTAGGAGATTTGATACAAGTCTAGGAGCCGATTTTTCATAGAAGCGATAATCGATGAAACCGTTTATTAGTCCGACGCTAAGGAAAGCTAAAATAATTACGAAGCCAATCAAAGTCGAAGTTTCTGGTTTGCTTGAATACCTAATAAACAAAGCAATCAGGCCAATTCCACCCCATATGATTAACTTCTTTAGATAATATTGTTTAAAGATACTTGACAATTTGAGGGTTGTTATATAGCAGCCAACTAGTAAATAGGCGCAACTGCTGTCACAAAAAAGTAATGATTATCAATGCAAATTTGTACCAGCTACTTTTTATAAATGTAAAGAAAACTCAATGTTTGAGGAAGTTATTAGCAACTAATTTCATCCCGGGTATAATAAAGGGTTGCAGGATATCGGAATACCTGGCTGCTTAGTTCAATGCCGGTCCGCCTTAGCACCTGTATTTTCAGGGTGTTCGCTATTTAGCGGGACTTTCTAAGCAGGGGACTTTGATTCTGCCGCCACAATTGATCCCGGTTTCCAACACGGCACCCTGCAGGCATGACTTTTTCTTATGCCGGGCGGTAGAAAAAAATGGATCTAAACCCTTTTGTATAACCCCTGATCTGCAGAGGTTTTTTACCTGATAAAAATCATTGCATCAACCAAGCACAACTTGTTTTAAATTCGCAGAATAACTTATCAATAATGGCAAGAAAAAAGGAACTATTAAATGATGTAGTAATCAAATTTGCAGGGGATAGTGGTGATGGTATGCAACTGACCGGCAGTCAATTTACTAATAATACAGCGTTACTTGGAATTGACCTGGCTACTTTCCCGGATTTTCCGGCTGAGATCAGGGCCCCGCAGGGTACGCTGCCCGGCGTAAGCGGATACCAGCTAAGATTTTCTTCCGACAGGGTGTTTACTCCCGGCGATGCCTGTGATGTACTGGTAGCTATGAATGCTGCCGCACTGAAGGTAAACCTGACTGCCTTAAAAATGGGCGGGAAGATCATTGCAAATACAGATGGTTTTGATGCCAAAAATCTTCGCCTGGCCAATTACCCCGAAGGCGAGAATCCGCTTGAAAATGGCAGCCTGGGTAATTATGAAGTGATAAAAATGGATGTCACAAAAATGACCCGTGAGGCATTGAAGGATATTACAATGGGAATGAAGGAAAAGGACAGGGCTAAGAATATGTTTGTACTTGGCTTCCTGTACTGGATGTACAACCGGGATATGGAAAATACCATCAGTTTCCTTAAAGAGAAATTCGGTAAGAAGCCCGATATACTGGAAAGTAATATTAAAGTATTGCAGGCCGGATATAATTATGGTGATACCACCGAAACTTTTACCACCACGTATTCTGTTGAAAAAGCTAAAATGGAACCTGGGTCCTACCGGTCCATCATGGGAAACCAGGCTGTTGCTTATGGATTGATCGCTGCTTCACAAAAAAGTGGATTACCGTTATTCCTTGGTTCATATCCAATTACCCCGGCCTCAGATATTCTGCATGACCTGAGCAAGTATAAGAATTTTGGTGTTCGTACATTCCAGGCAGAAGATGAAATAGCAGCTATTACTTCTGCTATTGGTGCTGCTTATGGCGGAGCTTTGGGTGTAACCACCTCCAGCGGTCCGGGTATTGCACTAAAAGGGGAGGCAATGGGATTGGCCGTAATGCTGGAAATTCCTTTGATAATTGTAAATATTCAGCGGGGTGGCCCGTCTACAGGCTTGCCGACCAAAACGGAACAAAGTGACCTGATGCAGGCATATTATGGAAGAAATGGCGAATGCCCCATGCCAATCATTTCTGCCTCCACACCGACAGATTGTTTTGACGCCGTGTATGAAGCAGTAAGGATCTCTGTGCAGCATATGACACCGGTTATATTCTTAAGCGATGGCTATATTGCCAATGGCGCTGAACCATGGAAGTATCCGCAGTCAGCCGACCTGCCGCCAATCACTGTAAAATTTAAAACCGAACTGGGGCATGGGGAAGAAAAATTTCAGCCTTACCTGCGGGATGAAAAGCTGGCAAGGCCCTGGGCCGTTCCCGGTACAATAGGGTTGGAACACCGTATTGGTGGGTTAGAAAAACAAAACATTACCGGTAATGTGAATTATGAACCGGAGAATCACCAGTTGATGGTTAAGATCCGCCAGGAGAAAGTAGATAAGATTGCTGATTATATACCAGAACAAAAATTAGACAGCGGTCCTGACAAAGGAAAGATATTAGTGATTGGCTGGGGTTCCACTTACGGCGCTATTAAATCTGCCGTCTCTGAAATACAGGCAAAAGGGTATGCAGTAAGCCATGCACATCTCCGTCATATTCGCCCTTTCCCGAAAAACCTGGGCGATCTTATTAAAAATTTCGATACGATTCTGATCCCTGAAATCAACAATGGCCAACTAATAAAGATCATTCGTGATATTTATATGGTGGATGCCAAAGGGTATAATAAAATAATGGGAGTGCCTATTACCAAGACAGAGCTGGTGATGAAGCTGGAGGAAATGCTGGGAAGAGCTAATTGATCTTTTTGAATACGAATTCCAAATCCACTGGCTATTGCCGGTGGATTTTTTTTGAGCAATAGCTGCATATCACAGGAGTAAAGAATCAGCAATGACGGATGTGGTTTCCTGCTATTTATAATAGAGAAGTAAGTATACCCGTTATACCTTAACCTCCCGGTGTATAAATTTCACCTGCCTGTGGGATTGCAATAGCAATGGCAAAAGCGATCATTGCCAGTATTAGCCCGAACATAAAAATATTATAGGCAATGCGAAGGAGCTTGTATTTTTTGGCAAGTACCACTCCCAGGAAATAATTGTCTTTTACAATACTGCTATACAGGTAATTTCTGTCATTCAGCATTTCCTGCATTGCCCAATCGTAATCGGGCAGACTCATTTTAAAAAAATTGCCGAAGAAAAGGAGATTGGTTCTTTTGTTATGAATATCCTCCTGGGTAAATGTGCCATGTGTAATGTTTGGCCTTGTGGCAAGTATTGAAAAAACTATGGCGCTGACACAAACCACCACCAGGAGTATGACTGGTATCTGAAGATTGCTGTTATTCTCAAGTTTTGTAAAAAGAGTAGAAATAACAATGGTAAGTATGATTGAGTTAACCGAAATGAGAATATTGGCTTTAGAATCGGCCATTTGGCTCAGGTTAGATTGGTTCTGTGCCATGATTCGAAATACAGTGGAGATCCCCCGTTCTGTTTGATTTTCTTTTAATTTTTTTGCTTTCGCCTCCGCTGCGGCTTGTTCTGCCAGCTCAGGTTCTTTAATTTTATTTTTCTTATCCTTATTTTTCTTTTCAGGTTTGGCCATTTCTTCTGGTTTTTTTTCTACTAATTCAACCAGGTTTTTTTCCTTTACCGGTTGCAGGTTGGTTTGGCCAAAAGCGGTAAAATACTTATGCGCTTCCAGGAAGGCGATATTATTTTGCCGCCATTCTTTTTTTGAAAGTTCTTCTCCGCCAAATTCCTTTAATTCATCCCGCAGCAGCTTGCTCTTTTCTTTAAAATTATCTGAGCCCAGGTGAAAAAGATCTGCATCACAAATTATTTGTTCGATGTTATTGGTCGGATTTTGCGGCATTCTTGTAGCAATGATACAACCTGTCACTTTTTTGATCATCTCCTCACTCGTGGCATGTGCGTTTAAAAAATCAACTGCATGCTGAACACTTATCATTTCATGATCTTTTGCCTGTCCGGCACTGTAGCCGGTGTCATGAAACCAGGCTGCAATATTCAAAGCGATCTTATCCTCATCGGATAGGGGTAAGATTTCAGCAATCTTTTCACATGCGGCTACAACCTCCCGGGTATGCTGAAGTGTATGAAACCTCACATTCTTGCTAACTTTGGATGAGATCAGGTTGGTTGCAGCATCTTGTGCATCTTTTAAAAGAGTTGACTGATTTTCCATCGTGTTATACAGATAACTTTTGATAAATTTAATGAAAATTAGAAGAATGAAGTTTTTAAATTTCTTGCCACATTCCTGTACTGCAATAGGGTTATTAGTTCTCCTTATTAGCAGTACAGGTTGTCAGAACAGGAAGCCCCGTATGATCAAGTCTCCACCCCATTATAATTTCGGTGAAGTGTATACACATAAGCTTGATATTAAACTGAAAGAAATATCCGGTTTGGCATGGGATAATAAGAATGATGAATTTGTGGCTCATTATGATGAAGCCGGCAAGTTATTTTACCTGGATAAAGAAACAAAGGTGATCAAAGCTGAATATACTTTTGGTAAGAAAGGAGATTATGAAGATGTGGTGTTGATCAACAGCATTCCCTATGTGCTCCGGAGTGATGGTATGATAACGAAAGTCAGTAAGGATAGTACCGGTAAAATTTATGGTGAAGAATTAGGTAAAATCGGGATAACCGGGGTCAATGATTTTGAAGCCATGTACTACGACCCAACCCGTAATGCACTTGTCCTTATTTGTAAGAATTGTGCGTTGGATAATAAATCAAGCGTAAGTGCCTTTGCTTATTATTTTGACTCAACTGGTTTTGACAATAAACCGGTGTTTACTATTGATGCTAAAGAAGTGGAACGATTATCACCTCATAAAACATCAAAATTTCAACCTTCTGCTGCCGCAATCCACCCGGTGTTGCAGAAATTATTTATTCTTTCCTCTGCAAGTAATCAACTGGCAATAGCTGATCTGGATGGAAAAGTGGAAGCAGTATTCGAACTTGGGAAAAAACTTTTTCCGCAACCGGAAGGGTTGACCTTTAAGTCCAATGGCGATATGTATATTTCAAACGAGGGAGTAATCAGTAAGGCTACTATATTACGATTTGTTTACAAACCCTGATTCTGCTTTTTCAAC
>Ga0073903_10001676_pt1 | contig 11434 bp, 10 predicted proteins | sample KloWWTKNB14_bulk_FD_66665 | JGI IMG/M metagenome (GOLD analysis project Ga0073903, IMG submission 66665) | Active sludge microbial communities from Klosterneuburg, Austria, studying microevolution and ecology of nitrifiers - Klosterneuburg... | ecosystem: Engineered > WWTP > Aerobic digester >... | reverse complement strand
GGACGGCTGCTTTGGGAACTTGCGGAACGACCGGGTTTGATTCAGACCGAAGCACTGCGAAAGGAAATTGCGGCGACAATTCCGTCGCTGTCCGCGATTGCCAGCGTGGAACTTAAGGGCCAGGGAGTGTTTTTGGAAGAGCCTGTCGCTGCGACAGTATGAAGAATCCAGGGCGAGCGGCAGGGCGTCAGCCCTCCGAGAAAACCGCTGCGGGCTCGGAGGGCTGACGCCCTGCCGCTCGCCGAAAGACGTGGAAACAAACTATGCCGGAAATTCTGATCACTCTTTTAACAATCGGTGTCGTCGTCGCGGCGATTCCGGGTGTCTGTAACTATCTCATTCTGCTGGAACGCAAGTTGTCGGCATGGATGCAGGATCGCATTGGTCCCAACCGCGTCGGGCCGATGGGGCTGTTTCAGCCGATCGCTGACGGCATTAAGCTGCTGCTCAAAGAAGAAGTCATCCCGCCGCATGTGGACAAAGTGCTGTTTATCATCGCGCCAGCGATTTCTGTGTTCACCGCGATGATGGCGTTCGCTGTCGTCCCTTTTGGCCCCGTCAATGACGCCACGGTCCCGTCATTCCTCCGCTTCATCATCGCGCCCAATATTGACATTGGCGTGGTTTTCATTTTTGCAATCGGAAGTCTCGGTGTCTACGGGGTCGTGCTGGGCGGCTGGGCGTCAAACAACAAATACAGCGCACTGGGAGCCATGCGGGCCAGCGCTCAGGTGGTGAGTTACGAAATTCCACTGGGGATGTCGGTGCTGGGTATCGCGCTGCTGTCCGGAACTTTGAATCTCGAAAAGATCATGCATCTGCAAACAGCAGGTGGTCTGATGAACTGGAATATCTGGTTCCAGCCTCTGGCGGCCCTGATGTTTTTCACGGCGTCACTCGCCGAAGCCAACCGTTTACCATTTGACCTTGCGGAATGCGAACAGGAACTCATTGGTGGATGGCACACCGAATACAGCGCGTTGAAGTGGGCGTTGTTCTTCCTCGGCGAATACACGCACATGATCACGATCAGTTTTCTAACGGCGATCCTGTTTCTCGGCGGCTGGAGTTTCCCATTCATCGCGGAAGCAACGAGCAATTACACAGGACTGTGGCTGGTCAAACTTCTGGTTCTGATCTCGAAGGCGTTCTTCTTTATCTGCGTGATGATCATGCTTCGCTGGACACTTCCTCGCTTTCGCTTTGACCAGCTGATGGAGCTGGCATGGAAAGTGATGATTCCGCTATCCCTGGCGAATGTGGTCATGGTGATGTTTTGCCTGCAGTTTCAATTCAGCCGCTGGTGGCTGCTGCCTGGTTCCGCAGCACTCTGCGCGGCCTGGGGAACTATCAGTGCAAAACTTCGCGAAGCAGAACTGGCCGAGCGGCCTGGTTATGTGAAGAGGAAGAAATCCGCTCCGGCAGTGGCACAAGGGCATGTCGCAGGACATCATTGATACTCGCTACTGGATGAATTCAACGTTTAAGGATTGCTCGATAAATAACTGGCGCGTTGGGTCGCAGGACAGGCTTCCAGCCTGTCTGTTTCCAGAAGACAGGCTGGAAGCCTGTCCTACTTATTTCTCTATCGATCCTAAGCCGCCAACAACATACTGAAAACTGAAAACTAATCTCAATGTCTGAAACGAAAACAAAGCCAAAGAAAACAGTGGCGTGGGTTGAGGAGCCTGAAATGGGCTTCTGGGAATCCACGTTCGTGCCGGCGATCATGAAGGGTCTCAAAACGACTCTGAAACATGTGACCGACCGCCAGCCTGTGACTCAGCAGTATCCGGAACAGAAGCCCGATCTGCCGCTGCATTATCGCGGCGTGCATCGTCTCAATCGCGATGAGAAGGATCGCGTCAAGTGCGTCGCCTGTATGATGTGCGCGACGGCCTGTCCGGCAAACTGCATTCATATCGTAGGCGAAGCAGCTCCTGCCGACTGGCCGGATCGCGACAAGTTTCCAAAGTCTTTCGTACTGGATGAGCTCCGCTGCATCTACTGCGGTATGTGCGAAGAAGCCTGCCCGGTGGACGCGATTGAATTGACTCACATTTACGACCTGACCGGCGAAACGCGCGAGTCGCTAATGTACGATCGCGAGCAGTTGCTCGCTGTCTATGACCAAACTAAAGACAACCCGCTGGATCCAGTGAGGACAAAACGCGGAATCCTCGGACCCGCCGCTGAATTTAAGTCTCTGCCGACCCTTGCGCCTGCGACCGCTGTTCCGGACTCCGACCGATCCGCAAAGAATCCCACTGCAGGCGTGATTCACAGCAGTCAGGAGTCACGCTCATGATGGAGTGGATGAAACAACATCCGGCGACCATAGTCGGGCTGATACTTTGGGCGATCGGTATTCTGTGGATGATGCCCGACCGGAAAGCTGGCAAGGCAAGGCCAAAAATTCCGGGGCTGTTGTTTACAGCGGTGGGACTGGTTATCTTCTGCCTCTCATCCGGCAGATCACATTCTGAGTTTGCCGATGATGTCATGTTTTGGGTGTTTGGAATCGGAGCTCTCATGAGCGGCGTGCTCATGATCACCGCTCGCAATCCCGTCTACGCCGCTTTGTGGTTTGCCCTGGCGACGTTGAGTACGTGCGGTTTATTTCTGCTGCAGAGTGCTCCATTCCTCGCTGCGGCGACGATTATCGTCTACGCCGGTGCTGTGATCGTCACGTTTCTGTTTGTCATTATGTTGGCTCAGCAAAGTGGAGCGGCGGGATACGATCAGCGATCCGGCCAGTCCTTGCTGGCAACAGTGTCAGCCTTCGTGCTGCTGGGAGCCCTGGCACTGACGCTGCAGTCAGAAAAGATTGATGTCGTCCGACCAGTTGTCAAAGAAATACCTGTTGCTCAGGCAGCCAATGCTTCGGGATCTTCAGCTGCAATCTCTGCTCCGGTCCTGACTATCGACGACGAACCGACTGAACCGCTGCCAGCGGAAGCCGGCAACATGCTCAGCAAAGCTGATGCCGATCATAAGGTTGGCGATTTGAAGGGACTTGGCCGGTCTCTGTTTGGTGACTATCTGTTTGCGGTGGAACTTGCAGGAACGCTGCTGCTGATCGCCAGCATCGGCGCGATTGCCATCGCACCTCGACGAGAGCAGGGTGCCCTATGACACCGGAAGAACAACGATTTCTATTGGTCGGTGCCGGACTGTTTGTCCTGGGTGCGATCGGATTCCTGACACGCCGCAATCTGATCCTGATGTTTCTGTCGGCGGAACTGATGCTGCACGGTGTCTCATTGACACTGGTGACGTTTGGCCGCATGCATCAGACGAACGAAGGTCAGGCATTCACAATTTTCACACTGACGGTTGCTGCCTGTGAAGCCGGTCTGGCATTGTCTCTGGTCCTGTCGCTTTATCGTAAGTCGCATTCGCTGGATATTCAGCTGTGGTCCGAGCTGAGAGAATCCGATATGGCGGGACCTGATCTCGCTTCATCCGGAGACCGCAGCGGTTTGCCGTCGTCGTATGAAAACATCCCGACATTGACACCTGCCGGGATTGCCCCTCGCAATCCACCACCGATATCGACGTCAAATGCCACGGCATCGACTAAGACGTGAATTGAGACTTGTTTAACCCGTGATCGAAGATCAGGCCGGTGGAATCCTGGTCTTTGACCACGGGTTAAACGAAGAAGATAGTAATTAATTGCTGTTATCTGACGACCTTCGTTTGAGTTCTCTCCTATGTCTGAAGAAATTCAACATCTGATTCTCTGGCTGATTCCCGTTGCTCCGCTGATCGCTGCGATCATCACCGCGATACTGGGTAATAAGCTGCTGCGCGACAAGAGCCATGTACCGTGCTGGTCTGCGCTGGCAGTGTCATTCGTGTGCTCGCTGATTCTGCTGTTCAAAATCCTGCCATCAATTGAGCCTGTAGCCGCAGTAGAAGGGGCCGATGCGGCGGTACAGACCGCATCAGCGCCACAGATCGTGGCTCTCGGATATGAATGGTTTCGTGTCGGATCGCTGCACGTAAATATTGAACTTCGAGCTGATGCGATCACAGCCATCATGCTGTGCATGGTCACTGGCGTCAGCCTGCTGGTTTCGATATTCGGTTCTGGTTATATGAGTCACGATCCCGGCTATCCGCGATTTTTTGCGGAGGTCTCGTTGTTCGTCTGTTCGATGTGCCTGCTTGTCCTGTCAGGCAGCTTCATTCTCCTGTATCTGTCCTGGGAAGCCGTGGGGTTGTGCAGCTATTTGCTAATCGGCTTCTGGTTCCAGAAACCAGTCGCCGCCGCCGCCGCGAAAAAAGCGTTTGTCGTCAACCGTATCGGCGACTTTGGTCTGATCTTGGCGATCTTCCTGATCTGGCAGACGTTTCACTCACTGGACTTTGTCACGGTGCTGGGCGACCCGGCTTTGATCGCAAGCAAAGATCCAGGCAGGATTCAATTGATCTGCTTCTGCCTCTTCCTTGGAGCGATGAGCAAATCGGCGCAATTCCCGCTCCAGGTCTGGCTTCCCGATGCGATGGAAGGCCCCACCCCCGTCAGCGCTCTGATTCACGCGGCGACAATGGTCACGGCGGGCGTGTACCTCGTGGCGCGATGTACGCCGTTGTTTGTGATGGCTCCGTGCGCGCAAATGGCAGTCTCCGGCGTCGGAGCAATCACAGCGGCGATTGCGGCGCTAACGGCTCTGACTCAAATGGACCTCAAGCGAGTCCTCGCCTACTCAACCATCAGCCAGCTGGGCTTCATGTTCATTGCACTGGGCTGTGGTGCTGCCAGTCCTGAACTGGCGACGCCAGCGGTGACTGCCGGAATGTTCCACCTGTTCACGCACGCATTTTTCAAAGCTCTGCTGTTTTTGGCCGCCGGGAGCGTGATGCATGCCATGGGCGACGTAATCGACATGCGCCGCTTCAGCGGCCTGAAGCGGGCGTTACCGATCACACACTGGACATTTCTGGTTGGTGCCGGAGCCCTGGCAGGTGTTCCCCTCATGGCCGGCTTCTGGAGCAAAGACGACATTCTCGCGGTGCTGCAGGAAGCGTCTCATGTCGGTGAACACCAGCTGTTCTTCGGGATCATTCGTGCGATAACGATCGGTGCCGCCTTCCTCACAGCGTTCTATACCTTCCGCGCCTACTTCATGACATTCTGGGGGCCGGAGAGATTTCCCGAGGAAGCTGGACATCATCCGCACGAGGCAACTCCCGTCATGGCGTGGCCTTTGCGAATTCTGGCGATTTGTGCCGCCGGGATTGGACTCATCGTCGGGCCGACGCATTTGTTCGGCGGCTACCTGCAGAAAACGATGGGATTGTCGCCCGTGGAAGCGCATGGCCTGCACTGGCCCGTGATGGTAATGGGCAGCGTCATTGCCATCGCCGGGATTGGCTTTGCCTGGATGTTTTATGTCGCCTCACCTGCTGTTCCTGCGGCTGTCGCGAAAACGATGAAGCCCCTGTACCTGCTGTCCCAGGGGAAATTTTTCCTGGACGAAATCCTCAAAGTCCTGATCGTGTTTCCAATGGTCGGCATCGCACACCTCGCTACGTTTTTCGACACGTACGTCATTGATGGCATTGTGGACACGCTGGGAAAGCTGCCGAAGAGTCTGAGTATTATTCCTCGACAGCTTCACGGCGGAGTCGTTTCATCATATGCCGGTGTGATGTGGGTTGGTGTCGTGGCGGCGATCGTTCTGGTTTTGACAGTGTTCTAAAGGTTCAGAGTTCACATGATCGCTCTTCTGTTTATTACACTTGCGATGCCTGCGGCGACCGCGTTGCTGCTGATGTTGTTTCGCGCCTCATTGAATCAATCCAGTGCGCGCTGGCTGGCGTGCTGCGGCAGTGTGGCGGCGCTGCTTTTTTCGGCGATGCTGCTCGCGCAATATCGCATACAGACGATCGGTCCCCTGGAATCCGGTCTCGCGCCGCTCGTTTCGTCGGTTGATCCGGCATCAGCCATTCAGCCCCGCGTTGAATACCGACAGCCTTGGTTGCAGACTGGCGAACGGATGCAGCTGGAGATGTATTTCGGACTCGATGGCATCAGCGTCACGATGATTGCATTGACCACGTTGCTGACAGCCTGCAGTGTCCTGATTTCATGGGAGGCCATCAAGAATCGGACGTCCGAGTTCTACGCGGCGCTGCTGATTCTGGAAACGGGACTTATTGGCGTCTTCTGTTCATTCGACCTCATCCTGTTCTATGTATTCTTTGAGGTGACGCTGATCCCACTGTTCTTTCTGATCGCGATCTGGGGAGGCTCGGAACGACGCTGGGCGGCCATTAAATTTTTCCTCTATACGCTGGCGGGAAGTCTGGTCACTCTGTTAGGTCTGATCTCCGTCGTGCTGTATGCGTCGAAGGGTGGCCTGGTTCATCCGACATCACTGCCCGCACTGTCCGCATGGCTGAGAACAGAAGGGCACCAGTTGCCTCCGGCATTGCAAATGACTCTGTTCTTTGCGGTTTCGGCCGGATTTCTTATCAAAGTCCCCATCTTTCCGTTTCACACCTGGCTGCCCCTGGCGCACGTGGAAGCTCCCACAGCGGGCAGTGTGCTGCTGGCTGGCGTCCTGTTGAAACTCGGCAGCTACGGGTTTCTTCGAATTTGCCTGCCACTGTTCCCCGAGGCCTGCCTTGAACTCGGCCTGCCCATCATTGGACTGCTGTCCGTCATCGGGATTATCTACGGTTCACTGTGTGCGCTGGCTCAACGCGATATCAAAAAACTGGTGGCGTACAGTTCCGTCGCCCATCTGGGATATTGCATGCTGGGGTTGTTTGCTCTCAACACCGAAGGCTTGACCGGCAGCGTAGTCCAGATGCTCAGTCATGGACTCTCGACCGGAGCGCTGTTCATCATCGTCGGCATGATCTACGAACGCTACCACACACGCATGATGGATGAGTTGGGCGGCCTTGCATCGAGGTTGCCAATGATCGCCTGCTGCATGGTGTTCATTTCCATGTCCAGCATTGGTCTGCCGGGGCTCAACGGATTCATTGGCGAATTCCTGTCGCTTGTCGGTATGTTCAAAGCCAACATGCTCTATGCGGCGCTTGGAGCCACCGGAGTGGTGCTGGGGGCCTGGTATCTGTTGACTGCCGTGCAGCGAGTCTTTTTCGGAACGTTGCGAGAACCACATCACGCAGGTCATGACGCTGAAGAGATTCTGGACATGAATCCTCGTGAGTTCCTGGCGCTCGCTCCCCTGATGATACTTTGCCTGTGGATCGGCGTCCGACCGGCGAGTTTAATTGAAATTATTGAACCGGATATCAGGTCGGTTGCTCGAGTGTTTGAAGGTTCGTCGAAAAGCAAGGCCATCGCGGTCGTCCAGACGACGGCTGATTTAAATCGATAGTCAAGCATCGTCCCTTCTCCCCCTGGAAGGGGGAGAAGGTGGCCGAAGGCCGGATGAGGGGGTTGATCATGTTTGAAGTCCTTGAAACCAATAAAGTGCAATACTTCAAATCCCCCTCACCCTAGCCCTCTCCCCCCGGAGATGATCAAAAAGTTTGAACAGTTTCAGCGGGGGAGAGGGGACAGTCGCAGGAATTCCTGCTCTCCAACACCTAAGTCTATGACATTTTCTTTCTGAGATTTTCCCGTGCCACCATATCAAGCTATCAATCAGGCTGCAGGTCAGATACTTCCGGAAATTATTTTGCTGGCGACAGTCTGCATTATGTTTCTGACCGGCCCGTTTCTGGTCAGCGAAACCGGAAAGGCACCGGCAGGTCTGCGGCATCGCTGGGGAATTCTCTCACTGCTCGCACTGGCGGCGGCGACGTTTGCGTGGATGAAGGCTCCTGTCATGGAAGCTGGGGCGGGACCGTTTCGACCCGATGAATTTGTCTGGTTCGTCCGAGGGGTTTCGCTGCTGTTTGGCATGTTGCTCACTCTGGTGCTGTGGGATCAGATCGACGATGGTCACGCCGCCGAAGCGCACGCCTGTCTCCTGGCCATCCTGGCCGGAGTCAACTTTGTCGCGTTGTCCAACGATCTGGTGGGCATCTTTCTGGGATTGGAACTGGTCAGTATTCCTACCTACATCCTGCTGTATCTCCCGCGCCGCGACTGGATGACGAACGAAGCGACAATTAAGTATTTTCTGTTGAGTATCTTCTCGTCCGCCTTTGTGCTGTATGGTCTGAGCTGGATCTTTGGAATTGTCGGAACCACGAATCTCACCGCGATCACAGAAAAAATCTCCCACACTCCGCTCACGACAAACCTTGGCATGTTTCGCCTGGCAATCGTGCTGATTGTCGCCGGACTCAGCTTTCGACTCGCCGCAGTCCCATTTCATTTTTACGCCCCCGACGTCTTTCAGGGAGTCACGACCTCGTTAGCGGCCATGCTGTCTTTTATTCCGAAGGTTGTCGGATTTACGGCACTGTTGCGACTACTACCTGTCTGTTTTGGTGCCGCGAACTTCACGGACTGGATGCCCGAGGGCGCGACGCAAATCCTGTTGACGGTCCTCGCCATTCTGACGATGTTCATCGGCAATCTGCTCGCCCTGCGGCAGACCAATCTGATGCGACTGCTGGCGTATTCGAGTATCGCCCATGCGGGCTATATGCTGGTTGGGCTGGCGGTTGGGAACTCATCGACCGGTATCAGCGGTGCCGTTTCGCTGCTGTTTTATCTGTCGATGTACGGCATCATGACAATTGGTCTGTTTGCGCTCCTCATCGCAGCCGGTACGTTTGCCCGGCCCCTGCGTTCAGTGTCTGATCTGTCTGGACTGAGCCGGAGCCAACCCGCCCTTGCCATTATGATGGCAGTCTGTATTTTCGGAATGAGCGGCCTTCCGCCGACTGGTGGGTTTCTGGCGAAACTCAACCTGTTTTTGGCGGCATGGAACCAGGAGGGACCTGAAGGCCAAATCCTTGCCATCACGCTCGCGATCAATGCGGCAATTGCAGCAGCCTATTACCTGCGACTGATTTCCGCCATGTATTTCGAACAGTCCACAACGGTGTCCGAAACCTCCCGCCAGCCAGCCGCCCTGATCGCCGGATGCCTTTGTGCCATCGCGACACTCGCACTGTTTGTGTCGCCGCAGATACTGTGGGACGCGGCCCGCTACGCGCTGAGCTGACATTCATACTGAATTTCGTCAACCGGCACGAATTGGCGAACTTCAAAGACAATTTTGCGTCGAGGCGAGATCCTGACGTTGAAGAGTCGTCGTTCGCTCCGCGAACGATACGGCCGGCGTCCAGGATTCGCGTTTCGTTCGCGGAGCGAACGACGACTCTGGCGTGCTTGGCAATCTGTTCTGTGCTGCTCATCCCCAAACGCATCTTCCTGTCGATCATCGCGGGCAACGAATCAACACTGGACACAATCCACCTGTCCCAGTCCGGCCATCAGCTGATGGCCGACTGCGTGTGGAGAATCCTCAGCTCCGGAATTCCAGACGAAGGCGGCCACAATGAGCACTGACGAGAATCAAGACCCCACGCGCCCGAGATTTAGCCTGTGGCGACTCGCCATCGTGTCGCTTGTCCTGATCGCTGCGGCAGGCTCGGTTGCCTGGCACTATGAATTGATTCCTGGATTGCGGCCGGGACCACGGGAAAACGCCATTATGGTGATCGCGCCGTACCGGTATCAGGGAACATGGGTCTTTGACGACAGTTCCGCCGGACTCGTCAGGGAGCCTTTTGTCGCCGGTGTTCCCGAAATGATTGATGTCCTCGTCAAGGACATCCCGAACGCCGACAAGGGCTTTCGCCTGCTGTTTGGAGCAACGCCATTTCCGGGCCATCAGAAAAAGTTGACCTGGCTTCGCGGAGATTCCGGCGGCAATTACTACGCACTTGATGATCCACCAATGGAAGGCTGGATCTGTCCCGCGATGTTCAAGTATTATTCGAAAGCACCAGCAAGCCTGTACGTGAAGGCTGAGCCCTTGACGCGATGACTACTCCTGGTCTTCGCGTTGAATTATGACAATCAATTGAAACTCAACACGTAGACACCGGTCAACAGTGCCCCGATGCAAATGGCTTTGAATCGCCAGTTCTTCTCGTTGTACATCAACACTCCGGCGACAAACGCGATAATGACGGAGGTTCTGCGGAGAGGCGAGATGAGTGAGATCATTGCCTGCTTGTCAGCGATCGCGGTGAAGTACAGAAAGTCGGAAACGAGCAGCAGAACGGCAATTGTGGGCACAGCCCAGCGCCATTGAAAGGGCTCCAGTTTTCGGCGACGAAGACACCAGTGCGTGAACAGCGGCATCATGAAGGCGACCAGGTAAATCGAAAACCACGCCTGCACGGTCGAAGGTCGCAGATTGGCCTGCTGCAGCAGATACTTGTCATACAGAGCGCTTACGGAACCGAGCAGCGTGGCAATCAGCATGAATCCGACCCAGCGGTCCGAATGAAAATGGATTCCCTCTTTGCGACCGGCCAGTGAAAACGCCCAGAATGAAATCAGGATGATGGCGACGCCGAGCCACTGAGTCGGGGCGGGTCGTTCGTGCATGAACAGCGTGGCTATCAGAATCGTCCACAGCGGACTGCTGGCCCGGATCGGGGCGGCGATGGATATTGGCAAATGCTTGAGGGCAAATGAGGCAAAAATCCACGAGCTGCCTGCGATGACGGCTTTGAGTGCCAGCAGTCCGTGCGTTGTCCATGAGATCGACTCAACCTTGAACGTCTCCCAGAGAATCCCGTTGGTGGCCGCTCGCGACAAAAATATCAGCGGCAACCAGATCAGGGCGGATGTCAGCACGTTGAAGAACAGAACTGGCGGCACAGCATTGTTGCGAACAGAAACCTTCTTGGCAATTTCGTAAAATCCAAGGAACACTGCGGAAAGAAGACTCAGCGCGAACCAATGCATGGACGGAGTGTAGTGCCGACGCTAAAAACACACAGCCGCCGCCGCGATTGAGAATGGTGGCCGCTTTGATCGTTCGAAGGACGACTCGGGACTTCAATGGATTCAGAAACTTCAATCACGGATCGGTCCATCCTCGCGGCTCGCGGTGCGCGCAATAAGGTCGATCCGTGGCGACCCTATCATTTCCTGAATGAGCCGGAGTTTTCTCACGACGGAATCGTGGAAGACAACTCAACGATCTTTCTGACGAACCGCGAATGTCCGTTCCACTGTCTGATGTGCGATTTGTGGAAGAACACGACCGAAGAAACCGTTCCGCTAGGCGCGATTCCAGCACAGATCGATTTTGCCCTGTCGCAACTGCCACCGGCGAGGCACGTAAAGCTCTACAACAGTGGAAACTTCTTCGATGCAAAGGCGATTCCGTCAGCAGATCTGCCAGCCATTGCAGATCGAGTTCGGCATTTCCGGACAGTGATCGTTGAAAATCATCCCCGCCTGTGTGATGCCCGCTGCAGGGCTTTTCAGAAGATGCTCGGGACTCAACTGGAGATTGCTCTG
>Ga0073903_10001669_pt1 | contig 11452 bp, 7 predicted proteins | sample KloWWTKNB14_bulk_FD_66665 | JGI IMG/M metagenome (GOLD analysis project Ga0073903, IMG submission 66665) | Active sludge microbial communities from Klosterneuburg, Austria, studying microevolution and ecology of nitrifiers - Klosterneuburg... | ecosystem: Engineered > WWTP > Aerobic digester >... | reverse complement strand
CCTCGCCCACCGAAATCACGCCCGCGGTCTCGCCGCTGCCGACGTGCAGGCCCCACACCCGCTCGACGCCGTCGAGCACCCCCTCCTGGACCATCAACAACCCGCCGCTTTTGTCCTCTGCCCCGCCCTCTTCTGAAGGTTGGAAGATCAGCTTGAGCGTGCCGTTCAACTCTTCCTTGCCCAGCAACTCAGCCACCCCGAGCAGGATGGCGGTATGCGCGTCGTGGCCGCAGGCATGCATCACGCCCGGCGTCTGCGATTTGTAGGGCGCATCCCCGGACTCTTGCAGCGGAAGCGCGTCCATGTCGGCCCGCAGGGCGATGGTCGGCCCGCGGCCATTGCCAAGGACGGCCACCACACCGGTGCGCGCCACCCCCCGCATATGCTCCACCCCCAGGGCGGTCAGGGTGTCGGAAACAAATTGGCCGGTCTGAAATTCTTGAAATCCAAGCTCGGGGTGGGCATGGATGTGCCGCCGCAGTTGGACAAGTCTGGGTTGCAGGGCGCGGGCGCGGTCAAGCATGATTTACTTCTCCCTTGTCGAAAACAATCGTCGGACGCGATGGGCCCCGGCTTCGCCGGGGCCCATCGCGTCCGACAAACCATGTGTGCTGCGGCATATACCTACTTTTTGCGCGTCGCGAGCTCGACGCGCACCGTGGTCGGCAACACGGTCTGGGCCGTCAGCCCCTCGGGCAGGATCACCCGCGGGGTGAGCTGATATGTGCCAACGTCGAGACCCGTCACATCCAGGGTCACCCGCACGTCGTCATCGATGAGGGTGCCCAGGCGCGGCAGCGGCCCGCTCAATACCAGGTCGACGCTGTCGGGCGAGATCGTGTTGGTCAACGTCGACGACAGCCCGATCAGAAGCGGCTTGCGCTTGATCGTGCGCGAGCCCAGCAGCGGCTGGATGCGAACCCGCACGCGCACCGACGGACGCTCACTTACCAGGGAGAGCCCGGGCGGGACGATCAGGTTGACCCGCTCGTCGATATCCGCCTGGGCATTGGAGATCACAACATCCTGGGTCTCGATGAAGCCCTTGGCGGACTGGATGACGGTGCTGTCGCCAAACACCGTGACAATCTGGGGCTCGACGGTAATGGCCGTGACGGCGTAGCCTTCGGCCGGCTGGCCGCGCCACTTGGGCGTGACCGGCAGATCTCGATAATTGCTGAGTTGTTCGAGGGGCACCCGCACGTTGACGACTTCGGGCACGATTTGCGCGTCCGTTACGATTTCGCCGCTGGCATCCCGGGCGACAAGGCGGGCATCGGCCTGAACGGCTGATTTCGCGCCATCAACCGAGACCTGGGCATCGAGGGCGACCACCCGCTCCACCGCAGCCTGCGACCCGTAAATCGACGCCTGGGCCGGAGACACGACCGGTGCGCCGGTGCGGAATCCGAGCGACGGCGCGCCACTCAGGCTGAGCCGAATTGGAAATGTTGCGCGCGCCACCCGCTCAAGCCGCACCGTGCCCGTAGCCGGGCTGGATGACAGAATCTGGGCGCTGACCGCACCCAGGGTGGTCGTCAACGGAATGTCATGGGTGCCATCGCCCAATTGGCCGACATCGATCGTGATGACGGGCGGATTGGCGGCCAGGACGAGCAGCACACTGCGCGGGCCGCGGGCCCGGACCAGAACGCTGTTTGGCAATCGATCGGTGACCAGGTAGTCGGCCGGTGACGGCTCATTCAAGCGCACGATCCGAACCGCGATCGAATCCTCTACGATTGGATCGTCCTGAATCGTGGCGAGCGTCCACGCCGCGCCGGCAATCAGGATGGCCAGAAAGAAGAGACCGAGGTTATTGACAAACCAGCGCGCCATGAATATTGGGCATTATAGGCATGGCCTGAAAACACCCGTCGAGATCACACTCCCCGCGCTTCGCGCGGGGAGTGTGATCTCGACGGGTGTTTTTTGGGGGTCCAACACGTGCTAAAATCGCGCCCGCATCAACGTGCTGGCGCAACGCGCCACAGGCGGCATTTGTCGTCTGGTCACCAAGACGTGACGGTTCATTGGCAGCTTCTGGTTGCCGCCCCGAACCGTCACGTTGCTGTTTTTCTGCCGTGGGGTCCGTTTTGATCATTCACAAAGGAGAGAAGAACAATGGCTAGTGAACTGCGCGAGTTTCTTGAACTGCATTATTCGGAGCTGGAAGAGCTGAATCTGGCGGCCAAACAGCAGCGCAAAGACCGGGTCCCGGCCGACAAGGTGGCCGAGGCGCGTCTGAAGTATCTGGCCGATGAGAAGCGCATCAAGGCGGTGACCGTCATGTTCACCGATCTGGAAGGGCGCCTCCACATGCTCGACTATGACAAGAAGTTCCTGCTCAAGTCGCACGACAACCTGACGTTTGACGGGTCATCGATCCGCGGCTTCACCGCGCAGCGCGAATCGGACCTGCGGCTGGGCATCGACTGGCCCTCATTCTATTGGGCGCCGGCTGATGTCTTTGGGCCGGGCAAGGTCATGGTCTTCGGCGAAGTCATCGACAAGGACGGAACGCTCTACAGTGGCGACTTGCGCAGCCGGCTCAAGTCCTACGCCAATTCCCAGTTTGAGAAGAACGGCTATACCCTGAACGCAGCCAATGAGATCGAGGGCTTTCTGTTCAAGGGCGCCAACGCCGAGCGGACCTTCCACGAAACCGGCACCTTCGAATTCGCCAACACCGGCGGCTACTATCACTCGCTGCCCGGCGATCCGCTGCGCGAGTTCATCGATACCGCCGCCGAAGTGCAGCGCGCGATGGGTTTCGAGAACGAGAAGGATCACCCCGAGGTCGCTCCCTCCCAGTTCGAAATGAACTACAGCTACGGCGACGTCGTGTCGGCCGCCGACAATATCCAACTGTATAAGTTGATCTGCCGCCAGGTCGCCCACAAGCTCGGCCACACCGCCAGCTTCCTGCCCAAGCCCGTCGTGGGCGTGAACGGCAATGGCATGCACACCAACGTCTCGATCACAAAGGGCGGCAAGAATATCTTCTGGGAAGCGTCCGGCGAAGAAAAGCTGAGCAAGTTCGCCTGGGACTTCGTCGATCGCATTCTCACCCACGGCAACGACATCTGCCTGATGCTCAACGCGAGCGTCAACGCGTATCGCCGGCTTGACCCGCACTTCGAGGCCCCAAACCAGATCAAGGCCTCGCCCACGGATCGCGGCTCGATGGTTCGGATTCCGATCGGGAATGAGAAGAGCGCCCGGGTCGAGGTGCGCTCCGTCGCGCCGGACAGCAACCCCTATATGGTGATGCTGGCGGTCTTTCAGTCCGGCCTCGATGGCGCGATCAGCAGCGAAGACGGTTTGCGCCAGGCGAAGCGCTTCCTGCCTGACAACATCTATGACGCGATCGCCAACTTCCGATCAGCCTCGTGGACATCGGCTCTGCTGGGCGAGGACGTGAAGGGCCGCTACGCCGATCTGAAACAGGCCTCGGCCGATCGCTGCGCCCGCCTGCTTGGGACCTTCGTCAAGGCGCCCGAGGTGCAGTTTCACCACGAGGTCTACAACCAGTTTCTCTGGAACCAGTTCTAAGACAAATGGCGAGATGACACTCCCCGCGCGAAGCGCGGGGAGTGTCATCTCGCCGTTGATAGATGCGCAGAAGGCGCGGGCGTAGAATCGCCCTCAGATGCGCCCGTTGTACTCGGCTTCCGCGTTTGAGCTGTTTGCCTTCAACTTCGCCCTGGCGGCGATGATGCTGATTGTGGCCGGGCTATGCGTGGCCTGGATCTTCATCCGCCGGCCCGCTTGGGAACGGCACCTGACGGGTGGCCGGCCCACGCGTGGCCGGAAAGCCAGACTGGCCGCGATCGCCCTGATGCTGATCGCCCAGCTCGCCGGGATCCTCGTCCTGATCGACGCCGGCCGGGCCCTCGTGTCCGGTCCGCAGGTCGTAACCAGCCCGTTGCGCGCCCGCTACGAGCGCCAGTGCGGGGCGCGCATGATGCGCTGCTACTACGCCGAGTTTTCCGCCCGCGAGGACGTCTATTTGCGGGTGGCGCCCTTTGCCTACGATCTCATGGTCGAAGGGCGCTGCTACAAGACCACCTACTTTCGCAGCCTGTTCGACATCTATCCGAGCGGATACATCGCGGAAATCGTGCAGATGCCACCGGCAAGCTGCGCTTTGTAGAAACCCGGGCGCCAAGGGCACCGGCGATCTATTAGGAACCCGCGGCTCGCCGCGACGCTATTCGGCGACCGATCACGGCCAGGATCACGAGTTGGGCGACGATTGCGACGCCCAGAATCGCCTCTCCCTCGCGGTTGGCCTGAGGCGCGGGCCTGCCTGGCGGGGGTGTCAGGCTGGGCGCCGGGCGAGGCGCGGCGATGACTGGGGTAGGTCCGGCGGCGATAGCAGCCGGCAAGTTCGGGGTCGCCACGACCGAGCCTGGCGACAGGGTGATAACGGCGATTGGGAGCGCCGGGGTCGGCGTGGGCGCGACCCCCTCGATCGACGTTGGAATCGCTGTCGGCGCGGCCGGGGTGGCAAGGTCGGGTATGGGCGTCACTTCACTTCCCGGTCCTACCGGTTGGGCGGTCGCCCGGCTGCGGGGATCAAACACGATGCTGGCCGCTGATACCGTCGCCCTGCCGGCGCCATCGCGAAGCTGAGCATAGACCGTCCGCACACCCGGAGTTCCCTCCAGCGCAAACGGGATCAGGGGCGCCCAGGCCTGCCACTCAGCCCCCTCAAACTGAGGCGACTGACTGAACTTCACGTCGACGATGTGCCCGACGATGGTGGCCCCTTCCCCGGCGGGGACGACTTCTTCCTGGGACAGCCGGACCGCCAGGACTGGATCGCTTGTGACCCCCGCCCCGTCATTCAGGAAGATCGGCAACACGTTGGGCTCGGCCCCGAACAGCAACGCCCAGTAGGTCGTCGGCCCGCCCGGTCCGCTCGCGACCGCTGATGCAATTCCGATCTCGCGATAGCGCCGCTCGATCAGGACCCGGCGTTGTCGTTCCTGGTCGAGGAATGCATCGGGAGCAAGGGCAAAACCGCTCTTGCTGGCGTAGGCCAGTTCGCCGGCAACGCGCGCCCCGGAACGCCAGGCCGGATAGCCGGCGGCAGCGACAGCGGCAACGGCCTCGTTGTCGTCGGCGCGCGGAGCATCGACCACCCCCCGAGCCGCCATCTCATCCGCGCGCCTTTGGGCGGCCCGTTCGAGTGCCGCGTTGGGTGCCACCGGCCCTACCCCGTTCTGGGATCGGGCGCGGTTGATGATCTCGAGCACCGCCTGGCGGTCCTCTTGCTGGGCCACGACCCGCGCAGGCGGAACGACACTGGGTGACGCCAGCACAGCAGCAAGTACGAAGGCGACACAGAAGACACGCACGCAGCGCATTGTACGGAGGGCTGGGGGCCTGATGCTCGTCGCGGCTGGCGAAAAGCTGGCGAGATCACCCTCCCCGCGCTTCGCGCGGGGAGGGTGATCTCGCCATTCATTCTTTGTGCCTTTGTGGTGAAAACCTGGGATCGCCCTTGAAACCGCGTTGCTCCTGTGTTCTAATTGCCGTTTCTTATGCAAGGATATCGACCCGATAACCCGATGATCGTGCAAGGCGATCGAACCGTCCTGCTGGAGGTCGACAACCCGCAGTACGCCGAAGCGCGAGACGCGCTGGCACGCTTTGCCGAGTTGGAAAAGAGCCCGGAATACGTTCACACCTACAGGGTTTCATCCCTGTCGCTGTGGAACGCGGCCGCGGCCGGGCTCGGCGCAAAGGCGATTCTGGGCGATCTGGAGCGTTTCTCAAAGTACCCGCTTCCGGACAACCTCCGGATCGACATTACTGAAAGCATCGGCCGGTATGGGCGCATTCGGATCGTGGTCGTGGACGGCCGCATGCTCGTGGTGTCCGAAGACCGGACCCTGGTCGAAGAGCTTTCGCGCCACAAGCTCTTCGCCCCGCTGATCCTCGCCCGCCTGGACGTCAATACCTTTGAGATCAACCCGACCCACCGCGGCCAGGTAAAACGCGCCCTGATTCAGATTGGTTATCCGGCCGAGGATCTGGCAGGCTATGTCGATGGGCAGCCTTTGGACGTCCAGCTTCGACATCTGACAGCTCAGGGCCTGCCGTTCGATTTGCGGGCATATCAAACTGACGCGGCTGATGTGTATTGGGCGGGCGGCAGCGCCGCCGGCGGCAGCGGCGTCATCGTGCTGCCCTGCGGCGCGGGCAAGACCATGGTTGGACTTGCGGCAATGGCGCGCACCCAGTGCGCGACCCTGATCCTCTGCCCCAACACCGTGGCGGTCCGGCAATGGATCCGCGAGCTGCTCGACAAGACAAATCTGACCGAAGACCAGGTGGGCGAGTACACCGGGCTGCGCAAGCAGATCCGGCCGGTGACGGTGACCACCTATCAGGTCCTGACCTGGAAACCGCGCAAATCGAAATCCCTCTCAACCCAGCCCGCCCAGATCGAGGGCGAGGAGGAACAGGAGGCGCCCGCGCCCCGGAACAAGAAGGTGATCAGCGTGGAGGAATACCCCCACATGCAGCTCTTCACCTCGCTTGACTGGGGCCTGATCATCTATGACGAGGCCCATCTGCTGCCGGCGCCCGTGTTCCGGGTCACGGCCGAGATCCAGGCCCGCCGCCGGCTGGGGCTGACGGCCACCTTGGTGCGCGAGGATGGCCACGAGACCGACGTTTTCGCCCTGGTCGGCCCGAAGAAATACGATGTGCCGTGGAAGGATCTCGAGAAACAGGGCTGGATCGCCACCGCCGAATGCCACGAGATCCGAGTCAGCCTGGATGACGAGGACCGGATGGAATATGCGGTCGCGCCACAAGGCGAGAAATACCGTTTTGCCTCGGCCAACCGGAAGAAGCTTGGCGTGCTTTCGATGCTGGCCTCGAAACATCGCGAGGATTCGGTCCTCATCATCGGGCAGTATCTGGACCAGCTCGATGCCATCGCAAAACGAATTGAAGCGCCCTTGATTACGGGCGATACGCCCGTCCGCCAGCGCGAAATCCTGTATCAGCAGTTTCGGGAGGGCAAGATCAATCGGCTGATTCTGTCCCGGGTGGGCAATTTCTCCATCGATCTGCCCGACGCAAACGTGCTCATTCAGCTGAGCGGCATGTTTGGTTCGCGCCAGGAAGAAGCCCAGCGCCTCGGCCGGGTGCTGCGGCCAAAGGCCAACGGCCTGCTCGCCCACTTCTACTCCATCGTTACCCGCGATACGCTGGACCAGGAATACGCGGCAAAGCGCCAATTGTTTCTGACCGAGCAGGGCTATCACTACGACATCCTGTATGAGGACGAGGTGGCGGCCTTCCAGCCGGCCGTGCTCGCCACAAACGCCTCAGCGGTCCGGCGCACGGTCGCCGGTTACCTGAACTGATATGGCTCGCCGCAAAACGCCCGCCCCCGTGGATGCCGCGCCCGAGAAGGCGCCAGTCGTCGCCTCCACGGCAATTCCAGACATCTCTCGGCCGGCCGCGCCACCACCGCGGATGCGCCTGAATTCCATCCCCGCCGGTCCCACGGTCTGGGCGCCGGCAATCCGGGTTGCCCCGCCTCCCATCGCCCTGGACGCGACGATTGACGCGGAATTCTCAGCCACCCAGATTCGCGAGCTTGCGCGCACCCTGGGGGTCTCCCTGCGCGGCACCTCCAAGACCGGGTTCATTGATCAGACCGCGGCCGAGCTGCGCGCCCGCATGGCGCGCGCAACGCGCGAACCCGAGCTCTTGCTCGAGGGTCTTGATTCTGACCAGGCGGCTTTCGTCAGGCGCGCGCTGACCGCCCGCGATCACAGCCTGCCTTTCCCGCGCGGCCTGGCGGCGACCCTGGCCCCGCGCGCGCCAGCCGCCGCCCCCGATCCCGAACGACGCTTGACCGAGCTGCTGGAAGGACTGCGCCGCCGGGCGTTGATCTTCCCCTCGCGCTTCACTTACTTCGGCACGTATCGGGACATCTTCTACCAATGGCCGCCCATGAGCGAGGACGCGCTCGTGCCCGTGCTCGAATGGCGGCGTCCGGCCGCGCGTCCCGCCCGGGGCGCCACCCGCATGCCGGCCTTCACCTTTCTTTCGGACATGGATCAGGTGCTGGATGCCGTCTTCGCCGCCCCGCTCGAACTGCGCCCAACGCTCACGCCTCATCTTAATGCCGCCCGCACGCCCTGGCTGAGAAAATGGGAGCACGATGCGGCCGAGGTGGATAAACTGCTGCGCTCGCGGGCGGGCTGGGCGCCCGATCCACGGGCCGGGGTGCGGGTCATTCTCGACGATCTGGTCGGGGCCGCCGGTGGCGCCCGGCTCAACGGGCAGACTGGCCTGGCGCCTGCCGAATGCGCCTTTCTGGTTACCCTCGCGGCCGGCCTGAACCTGATTACCGCCCCAGGGGGAACGATGCCGCCCGTCAGCGCGATTCGGCCGCAGCAATATGAGACCTGGTTGTCATTCTCGGATGAGGACAAGCTCGTTGAGGCCTGGTCGTGCTGGTCAACCAGCCTGGCGTTCGGAATCGAAGCGTCACAGGCGGGGGTCTCGGCGTATCGCGCGGTCGGCGCGTCGGACCTGGATCCGGCCCATCTCGGTTCGGAGTGGTGCGGCCTGCGGCGTTACATGACCCGTGTGCTGCGCGGCATCCCGGATGGGCTGACGACAGACTGGCCTGCCCTGCGCCGGGCGCTGTGGGAGTTTCACCCGACCTGCGCAAATGCCTTCCTCGGCCGGGACGTGGTCTGGCTGGCCAACCGGGATGGTCAACGCGCGGACGTGGCGAAGTATGACGCCTGGGCGGCCAGCGTGGGCGCGATCTTTGAAGCCATGCTGGTCGGCCCGCTCACCTGGTTCGGCGCCATCGAACCTGTTCTGCAAGACGGCACATTGGCGGCCTTCACGCTCACCGAGACCGGGCGCTGGCTGATTGATCAGCGCTGGACCGACGGTGTGGCGTTGCCCGCCGCGGCCCGCCCGGCCAAACGCAGGAGCGAGGCGGTTGCCTGGACCTCAGCCGATGTCTGGCGGATGCCGCCCGCGCCGGAACGCGCGCCCTATCTTGGGTTTGCGCGCCTGATCGCCGATCCGGGCGACGCGCCCTTTACGTATCGGATCACGACCGCGAGCCTGGAGCGCGCGCTCACCGCCGGGTTAGGGCCGGCCGAGGCGATCGAGCGTTTCGCCGCCCTCGGCGCGCCCATGCCGGCCGCGACACGCCGCCGATTCGAGGCGCTCGCCGAGCGCTTTGGCCGTATCCGGGCGTATGAAGCGGTCAGCGTGCTGACCCTGGGCGACGATCTGGCCTTGCGCGAGCTGCTGGCCTCGACCTCGCTGCGCGAGGCGATCCTGTATGAGATCTCGCCCCGGGCCGTCGTCGTTCGAACCGAGGCCATCGACGCGCTGCTTGAAGAACTGACGACCAAGGGCTTCACGCCCGGGGTGAAACCATGAGCAGCGACCCTGCCCTCCTGTTGCCCGAGATCCGCGCACCGGGCCAGGCCCAGGCCGGTCAGGCCGCCGATTTTCAGCGCGATCTCGGCCGCTATTGGCGCCACGTGCGGCGTGAAGGCGTGCTGCCCGTTACCCAAACTGGCTGGGTCTACAAGAGCGCCTTCAAGGCCGCGCTGGCGGCGATGAACGAGCCGCCGGACGCGCCTGCCGATGAGTCCAGCCACGGGCGGGCGTTCTTTATTCGGCGCGCGCTTCGCGCGTTGGGCACCCTGGCCTACACCGAGCCGGGCGCGCTGGATGCGGTGGGCGACGCGGCCTTTCTCGGGCTTCCGCTCGGTGCGCGGATCCGGATGCTCTTCGAGGTCTGGCGTGACGGCGGGATGTGGCACGAGCTCGACCGGATCGAAACCCCGCACACACCCTATCCGCCCGAATCTGACGCGCCGCCCGAGCTGGGCAGGGCCCGCGCCGCCGCTCTGGCCCTGCTCGCGGCCGGCGCGGGCGGGGCCGGGCGGTGGATTGGGTTTGAAAGTTATGCCAATCTGGTCCGGCGGATTGAACCGGGATTCCTGCTCCGCCGCAAGGCCAACGAGCGGCAGTATCCCGGCTTTGGCAACAGCTTCTACAACCCGCTGGCGCGGACGCCCTACTTCGGGATGAACAACGCCTTCGGGATGAGTTTCGAGGTGCGCGATCCAGAGCAGGGCTGGACGCTGGTTGAGCGCCAGATGCTGGCCCGGATGGTGGCAGGGCCATTGCGTTGGATGGGACTGGTCACGGTCGGCTGGGACGGCGATCCGCGGGCGCAGGTCGGGCACAGCGATGCGGCCGGCTTTTCGGCGCTTTGCCTGACGCCCGTGGGCGCCTGGCTGCTTGGGCTCGGGCCCGAGCCGGAGTTCATCGAGGGCGGCGGACGTGTTGTCACCCAACCCAACTTCACCATCCTGGCCATGGATCCGGTCAGTGACGCCATCCTGATCGACCTCGATCACTTCGCCGAACCCAAGGGCGGCGACCGCGCCGCGATCTACGAACTCACCCGCCAGTCGGTCTACCGCGGTCAGCGCGCGGGCTGGTCAGCGTCCCGCATCGCCGCGTTTCTGGAAGCGCGCCAGGGCGCGCCCATTCCGCCGAATGTGCGGCGCAGCCTGGACGAGTGGCAGCAACAGCACGACCGGGTGGTTTTCGTGCGCAAGGCCCAATTGCTGCAGTACGCCGACGAGGCCGCCCGATCCGGGGCCGTGGACACGCTCGGATTGGCGCGGCTGACCCCGCTTGGACCGCGCTTCGACTTGCTGGCTTCGGATGCGCCCTTCGAAGATTCGGTCGACGCGCTGCGCGAGGCCGGCTGGATGCCCCTGGTGAGCGCGGCGGGGATCGATGACCACGCCGACATCGCCCGCCTTTCGCCCGACGGCAGCATTGTGCTGAAACAGGCCGTGCCCAGCCTGCACGCGCTCGCCGAACTCGAATTGGTGGCGGCGCCCGAGAATGGCTCGTGGGCGCTCAGCGCGGCCCGGGTGCGCAACGCCATGAGCCGCGGGATTCAGGTCGAGCAGGCCCTGGCAAGTCTGGCCAACCTCGCCGATCAGCCGCTCCCGGTCGGGATCATCGACCTTATCCGCGGCTGGTCGAGTTTCTATGGAGAAGGCAGCCTGCGCGATATGGCTGTGTTGACCCTGGCAAACGCCGAGGTCCTCGAGCATGCGCTCGCGGATCCCGAATTCAGCAAGTTGCTTCAGGCGATCCCAGGCGCGCTGCATCCAATTGCATTGGTGGAACGCCGGCATATATCCGCCTTGCGCGAGTTGCTCATCGCGCGCGGGGTGGCCCTGACTTCCCCACGGGTGGAGACGAAGCCCTAGTGGTGAGACAGAGCCTGACATGCGCTCCGCGCTCCCAATTGCACACGGAGCGCGGGCAAGATGCCCGCGCGGTCGCGCCCGAGCGCGGTGGCGATCGGTGTTCCCCCAGGATCGCGCGGGCGAGACGCCCGCGCTCCCAA
>Ga0073903_10001657_pt1 | contig 11479 bp, 7 predicted proteins | sample KloWWTKNB14_bulk_FD_66665 | JGI IMG/M metagenome (GOLD analysis project Ga0073903, IMG submission 66665) | Active sludge microbial communities from Klosterneuburg, Austria, studying microevolution and ecology of nitrifiers - Klosterneuburg... | ecosystem: Engineered > WWTP > Aerobic digester >... | reverse complement strand
TTTTTTAACTCATCTAAGTCAATACCAGTTAAACTGGAAAATTCACCAAAATGCGGAGTGATAATTATCTCACGGTCTTTTAATAAATTCATGTTTCCTCTGAATGCATAAATCGCATCTGCATCAATTACAAATCTGGATTTATTATTCTTTACAATATATCTCACAAGCTCCATGGTCTCTTCATTTTTAGACAACCCGGGTCCAATTAAAATAGTATCAGCCCATTTTATTTTGGTTTTGATCTTATCATAAGAATTCAGACTTAGAGCAGAGTCACTTGTTTCACTAACAGGCAGAGTCATTACCTCTGTCATTTTTATTTCAAGAATGTCATTCACCGACTCAGGAACAGCAGCAATCACAGCACCTGATCCTGTTTTCATAGCTGAAACAGAAGATAGGTAAACAGCTCCTGTGAGACCCTTTGAACCTGCGATCACAAGTACTTTGCCATTTGTATACTTATTCGAATTCTTTTTTCTTTCAGGAATAAAACTTCTTACATCTTTCTCTTCTGTAATTTTAGTTTTCTTTATATTAAAATTGGTAAATTCATTTTCTGAAATACCTATATCAGCTGTTTCAATTTCTCCGCTGTTTTCTCTGCCTTTGTAAAAAAGTGTATGGAATTTTCTCACTCCCATAGAGATAGTTACATCAGCTTTGAATAATTCTGTATCCTGATTATAATGACTCAAACCTGACGGAACATCAACAGAAAACAGAGTTTTAGATTTTATCTGATTGAGAAATTTAAATAGATGTGTCATTTTTTTATCCGGCGCACCCCGGAAACCTACTCCAAATATTGCATCTATAATTATACTGTTTCCAAAACTGATCTTCTTTTTAAGATCTGAAATATTTTTAAATCTGTAGATCTTTAAATTTTCTGAAATAGTTTTGGAATTTTTGAGAACTGAAAAATTAACTGCTGCATCACTCTGAAGTTCTTTTTCTTCGAATAACATGACGAGTGTTACATTAAAGTCTTGATTACATAAATGCCTGGCGATCACAAACCCGTCACCTGCATTATTTCCTTTACCCGTTAATACAATAAAATTTCTTTCATTATTAATAGAAGAATCTTTTTCAGATATTCTATTTAATAATATTTTGGTAAAATTTTTTCCGGCATTTTCCATTAAGATTACTGAAGGGATTTTCAGAGAGGAGATTATTTTACTTTCTGCATCGAGGACTTCGCTATTGAAGAATACGTTCTTCATTTTATTAATAATCTTAAAATCAATTTATTCAAATTAACGACCGCATTTTTGACATAACTTCTTTTCTGTCTGTGGAATTAAAAATTGATGATCCGCAGACAAAAAGATCTGCACCTGCTTCAGAGATCAATTTAATATTTGTAAGATCAATTCCTCCATCGACTTCAATCTCAATATCATAACCTTTTTTCTCTATCATATTTTTTAAAATGCTGATTTTCCTCAGTATATTATCTATAAATTTCTGACCTCCAAAACCCGGATTTACACTCATTAGCAATACGTAATCCACCAAACCCAGAATGTCTTCCAGCATAAAAACTGGCGTCGCAGGATTTAACACAACTCCGGCTTTTATTCCGAGATCTTTAATGCTTTGTATAACTCTGTCGAGATGAGTATTATTTTCATAATGAACTGAAATCATATCCGCACCTGCTTCAAAAAATTTTACAATGAAATCTTGCGGATTGTCAATCATCAGATGAACATCTAATGGCAGATCAGTGATCTTATTTATGTCTGATATTATTTTAGGACCAAAGCTAATATTTGGCACAAAATGTCCATCCATAATATCACAGTGAATGATATCTGCCCCGTATGATTCTACTTCTTTTATTTCATCACCGAGTTTAGAAAAATCAGCAGCAAGAATGGAAGGAAGTATTTTTTTCATTATTGTTTAAGTGAAATTATTTCGGAATTTCATCTCCCTTATCTTCAGTAGACTTAGTATCAGGTGAATTTTTCTTAGTATCTTCTTTTGTGTCAGATTTGTCCTTATCGGGTTTATTTGTTGATGGTTTATCTTTAGTATCTGTACTTTTATCCTTCTTAATTAACGGTTTTTCAGAGTCAGATTTATTTTCATCAGTATTGGTGTCAGATTCATTTTTCAGTTGCGGGTCATTTTCTTTCTTATTAGAATTATCTTCATCAATTACTTCCGGCTCTTCTATGACCTTTTTTCTCGCCACAAAAATATCAACTGAAGTACTTTCATTTGCCGATTTATCTGACTTAGGATATTGATCTACTATCTGTCCGGGAGGTACATTATTATTGGTCTGATAAGTTATCTTTCCAATCTTAAGTTTACTTTCAGTTATTAGCTTTTTTGCATCATCAAGCGTCTTGCCTACTACATTGGGCACTTTCAGATCTCCAATAGAAGGTCCGTCACTTAATATCAGATCAAGTTTTGTCTGCCTTTTCACTTTACTTCCAGGCTGTACTATCTGAGAAATTACAAAATCCTCAGGAAAATCATTTGTACTTTTTCTTACAGTTTCACCAAGTTCCAGCCCTCTCTGCTCAAGAGTAAACTTTGCATCACGAAGTGATTTACCAATAAGATTCGGAACTTCAGAAAGCTGGTCTCCTCCGCTTATAGTAACATAAATTCTTCTCCCATATTTTACTGTTGCTTCAGGAGGAGGGTTCTGATCTATTATTAAGCCAATTTGGATATTTTCATCATATTTTATATCACCTTGTATAATTTCAAGACCGGCTTCTTCAATTACTTTTTTTGCTTCAAGATAATTAGTACCTGTTACTTTGGGAGTGGTGACTGTGTCAGAATGTTTTACATACAAAGGCATGATAACACTATTCATCAAAATGAAAAAGAATACTATAATCCCGAAGAAAATTAGAAGTTTTTTAAGCATGCAGGTAAATTAATAATATGAACTCTGAAATGAAATGAATTTTAACAGTTATTTAGTTTTGAATTTTAATTTTGGATTATGAATATCTCAATTTAATAAAACTAAGATTTTATTTCCAAAACAATTTTATTTTATTAATACAAATTTTTTTGTGTCAGAAAAATTACCTGAAGTTAATTTATAATAATAAACTCCACCGGATAAAAAACTTCCGTCAAAAATAATTTTATAACTTCCAGGACTTTGCTTTTCATTTACAATTAATGATTTTTCACTACCTAATACATCATAAATTTTTAAACTCACAACATCAGTTTCTTTAATATCATATCGGATTACTGTAACCGGATTAAATGGATTTGGATAATTTTGATGGAGAAAAAATTTTTCGGGAATTTCAGTACTTACTACTTCAATTCCAATCGGCTTTCCTATCAGATTATAAGCGCAATTAATAATAAGATGCTTTGCACTGCTTATATCATCAATTCTGGAATAACAAAAAAATAGATTAATGATCTGCGGTGTCAATACATTGGGAAATACAAGTATGCCCAATTTATCGGGATACATTTCAGTTTTATAAAAAAGTTTTGAAAATTCATTTTTTGCACAGACATCCATATCTGCTTGTCCAGAATATTTAATATTTATAGAATCTTTCAAAATATTTGGAAAAGTAGCAAGCATTGAATTTCTATATTCATTTGAAATTATAATCGATCCTCCATTATCATTCTGCCAGCTGTCAATTTTCATGACCTTACTTTTGAATGCAGGATATTCAGGAATTACATCAGACACGTAACCAGTCTGTCCTCCTTCTACGATCACTTTACCACCATCATCAATAAAACTCTGCAAAAGAAATCTCATATTATTATCTGTGCAGGGAAAAAGATTTGAACCGGTAGAAAGAATCACCAGTCTGTGTTCGTTGAACATTTCGGGAGTGACAAGTTCAGGTGCAATCATGTTCACATTATATTTCGCCTGTTCAAGATCAATTTTTATTTGATCGGCGGAAGTTCCATTATCATTTTTAATTATCAGTACATCTGTAACTTGTCCGGATGAGGACAATTCTGTTGCAAAATTATAATTCGCATTCCAAAAAAGAAACAGCAAGAATATTTTCAGTATTACAAATTTCATAATCTAATTTAATAGTATAAATAATTTAGCAAATTTAATTTTTAAACTTAACTGATTATTTAATCTGAAAAATTTTTCAACTTAATTTAGCAATTCAATTTAGACATCTAATTTGTTAAGTTAAAATAAAAACTCAATTATGGCAGCTCAATTTTCATTTGATATAGTTTCAGAAGTAGATCTACAGGAACTCGACAATGCGATCAATCAGGCATTGAAAGAAATTTTACAAAGATATGATTTTAAAGGCAGTAAAAGTGAGATCACTTTCAACAAAAAGGAAAAAGTCCTCAATATTATTTCAGATGATGATTATAAATTAAAAGCAGTGGTAGATATTCTTCAGAATAAAATGATTAAGAGAGGAATTTCTATAAAAGCTTTAAAATACGGAAATGTAGAACCTGCCGGAGGGAACACTGTCAGACAGGAAATCAAGCTTCAGCAGGGAATTGAGAAAGACGATGCAAAATTAATAGTAAAACTTATTAAGGATGCAAAACTAAAAGTACAGGCGACAATTCAGGATGAGCAGGTAAGAGTTTCAGGTAAAGTGAAAGACGATCTCCAGGAAGTCATGAATCTTTTAAAAGAGAAAGAACTTGATTTTGCTTTACAGTTTACAAATTACAGATAAAAAAAAGCCGTTGAAAAAATTTCCAACGGCTTAAATTTTAAGAACCTATTTTTAGTATCTTCAATTTCAAATCATTATCAAATGCAATTAACCTGTTAATATCTTCGTTTGTGCTTTCCAGATTTTCATAATTTCCGACATATACTTTAAAATATGTATTGTCTTTACTTACTACTTCTTCTAGAAAGATAGTATTAAAGTTTTCTGATTCAAGTTTTGTAATCAATTGTTCTGCACTTTCAGCATCAATTAACCTGGCAACCTGTATTGTGAAACCTTTGATGAATCTGATTTTTTTAGTGACATCAAAGTAATTATAGCTGCTGTTATCTGATACTTCCTGATAGATCTTTGTATCGACGAATTCGACATCAGAAGTTAATACTTTTATTTTAATTTTAGATGAATTAAATAATATGTTTAATTCATTCTTTGATAAAGTATATTCTGAGTTTTCTCCGGAATCTTCGGTTAACTGAACAAATACTTTCGAGTTAGCCGGAAATTCATCTTCAAAAAGATTGACTTGTGAGTTACTAATCTCACTTTCGGTTTCTTCCTCTTCTTCAGGATTGTAAATTTCAATCCTTACATGAGCAAGACCACCCATTTCTATTTCTTGTTTTGCTGCCTTAGAGAGGTCAATTATTCTACCTCTTATAAAAGGTCCTCTATCGTTGATTCTCACAACGGTAGATATATCATTAGAAAGATTAGTTACTTTTACTAATGTATTGAATGGTAAAGTTTTGTGGGCAGCCGTCATTTCATGAGTGTCAAATCGCTCACCATTGGCGGTTTTTCTACCTTGAAATCCTGGACCATACCACGAAGCTTCACCTTCCTGAGTGTAACCTGGGTCAACGTCTCTTGTCTTAGCAATGATTTCAGAATCATGCATCCAACTGATTAAGTTAATTAAAACTAATGCGAATATTAATTTCGCAGCAATTTTAACGTTCAATGTGTATCTCCTATTTAGTTTATAAATGAGTTTATGTAACACTCTTAGAGCTGTTAGGTCAGCTCAAAATCTAACTTAATCTTCGTTGTTTATATTAAAGAACGATATTGTTATTAAAATCTTTTAAAATCGAATCACTAATATAAGGGTTTTGATTTTTAATTGCAAAGGTTTTTTTATACCCAAGACACCCCGTAATTTATTTTTGACTACTGTTTAATTTTCTCATCTTTCAGAAATCAGAATTATTAATGCCATATATTTGAATGAATAATTCTTTCATGTCTGAAAGATTAACAATTTCTGAGGGGACATATGTCACTATTTTATTAATAACATTTTCTTTGTCGCTGTAAATCCGGTTGTCTGTAACTTATAAAAATAAATTCCCGATGAAAGATTTGCTCCGTCAAATGTGATCTCATAAGTACCAGCAGTTTTAAATCCGCTTACCAATGTACTAACTTCTTTACCTAATTCATTATAAATTTTAATTGAAACATTGTCAGATTTTGGAAGATTGTAATTTATCTTGGTTGAAGGATTAAAAGGATTTGGATAATTTTGTGACAAATTAAAATCAACTGGAACCGTAGAAATTATGTTTTCACTTACTGAAGTCAAAACTGTATATACAACATTAAGCTTATATACATTTGAACCCTGATGACATACCATATAACCTCTGTCGGGTATAAGTATTCCTCCACCGTGACCGTTCAGTCCTGCACTGATATTTGTCCAGGTAACACCGCCGTCGAGACTCATAGTGGCAGCTGAGCCCCAGCTTCCTGTAATTATTAAATTTGGATCTTCTCTGCAAATATCAGATCCCCATCCGGAAAAACCGGTTGTATGATTTTGTGCCCACGTATCTCCGAAATCGGTTGATTTATAAACTCTGCTTCCGCTCCATTCAGTTGCCCATATAATAGATTTATCAAAAATTGTATTTGACATTGATGGGATCTCACTTGAATTTGCAGTATGTACATCAGTCCAGTTTACTCCACCATTTACAGATTTAAATATTTTTGCCTGACCGCTACCTGTTACACCATCTGCGATAAATATTACATTTGAACTGTCGTGCATTACTATAATATCACATGGACTTCTGAAAGAGAAATTATTGCTTATCTCATTCCATGTAGCTCCGTCATCAGTTGATTTCCAAAATCCACCGTTGTCAGGTGCAAAATAAAATACATGAGGATCGTTCTGATCCATCTCAAGAGGCTGTCCATAATTACTGAAATTTCTTGACATTACTTCAGTCCAGGACTGACCATAATTTGTAGTTCTGTAAACTTTATCAGGTGAAGATTGAATAGCTACAAGCCAGATATTAGTATCAGCAGGACTTACAAAAAAAGAATGTGGCGTACTTCCCGATGGAATTTGGTTTCCTATTTCACTCCATGATTCTGCTTTGTTTAAACTTCTGTAAACTTTATTTCCAAAAGCAATAAATATTGTATTTCTTTCAGTCGGATGAAGACTCATGTTATTTCCAAGGAAATCTCCGCTGGCACCGGGCTTAGATACCCAGTTATATGATACTGCTGTGCCTGATGGCAGATTCCAGGTGACACCTCCATCAGTAGTCCTTATTACAGCATTATTCATACTGCTGACTGCAAAACCAATACCTGAAAAACTTGATATGCTAACAAGGTCTGCGAGCATTGGATTTTTTTCAAAATTTAAAAATTCCGTATTTCCATTTATATTATTTCTGATAAAACCGCCTCCACCGCAAACATGAATGTCATTAAATGAATCACCAGTTATTCCACGTATATCTGATTTAATTTTCATATTCGGGGAATTCCAGGTTGATACCAAACTCCTGTAAAGAACTGTTCCCCACTCTCCTGCTATTCCAATTCCATCGGAAAAATATTTTGCTGCAAGTAGATCTCTTGTAGTTCCGACTGTTTCAGCCGACCATGAAGAACCGCCGTTTGTTGTTATAAATACTGATCCATTATTTCCCACGGCCACTCCGTTTTGTGCATCTTTAAATGAAATTGAATTCAGATTTTCGATTGAAACTCCAGAGTTACTTAATGTCCAGGTTATTCCTCCGTCAACAGATTTTAAAATAACACCATTATCTCCACAGACAAATCCATTTGTTGAATTAATGAAGTATACTGAATTTAATGATGTAGCAATTCCTGTATTTCTTTGTATTATATCAGTAACGGAATTTGAAGATGTGTACACTTTTCCATTTGAAGCTGTATACCACACATTGTTATTTAATGCAAAAACACTTTTAAAATCAATACCAGGAATTGTGGTCTTGGACCAGGTATTTCCTGTAGTGTTAGAATACAGAATATTTCCCTGATTTCCTGCAGCTACTACAAATGTTGCATTTGATGTATGAACACTGTTAAGTCCATCTGCAAATGAACTTTTATTTCCAATTGTCAGACATAGAAATGCTGTAAACAAAAAGTAGATAAATTTTTTCATTTTTTATTTTTAATTAAAATTTTATTGAGAAACTTAAATAAAACCATTTCGATTATCAATTGTAAAATTTTCTTTATCTGAAATTTATTACCTTTTGGTTTTCAATAGCATTAAAAATTTTACTGAACCTAAAATTTCTGCTAATTTCGATCACCCTAAATATTTATAAACACCTAAAATTCAGTTCTAGTATTTATTTTTTTATTTAAATGTAATTTGTAATTGATTAAGTTTATTAAAACCAATTTATGATAATGACTCTTACCAGATCCATACTTTTTATATTCTCTTTTTTAATTATCACTTCTGATATTTATGCACAGACATTCAATTATCCTATAGTTTTTGTTTCAAGAAATCATGAAACGAACGGGAATATCTTTTATCCTGATGCAGGACTTTTACCGGGAATGGGACCATTTTCAAGATTTTCTGTGGTGGGAGGAAAGCTTATGGTAAGAGATAAACAGGGTGTCATTACTACTTTACTTGATAGTTCAATTACTCTAAACGGAATCAGATTAATAGATTTTCAGCAGCCCTGTGTAAACTGGAGCGGAGATAAAATTCTATTTGCTGGCATTGAAGATATTGACAGTAGCTGGAGAATTTATGAGATTTTTAGTGACGGTTCGAGAATGAGAAAAATTACTTTTACAAACAGAAATATTGATCTGCTGCAGTTTGGTCCTGCCGGTCATAAATTCAGAACTTATGAGGACATTGACCCGATTTATCTACCTGACGGCAGTATAATTTTTGCATCTACAAGATATCCGACATTATCGGAAATTGGTGGTTTTCAGACAACTAATTTATTTATTGCAGATTCTCTTGGAAATAATATCCGAAGAGTTACATCTGAAAGGAACGGAGGCGAAAAGCCTACTATAGATCCTGTTTCCGGTAGAATACTTTATTCCAGATGGTGGGTGAATATAGATAAACCAAGTAATGTTACAAGTTCAGGTCTTACAAGAATTGATTCTCTTGCTTTATCTCAGGACATTGCAAACATATGGCAGGTTGATATTGTAAATCCGGACGGAGATGCACTGAAGCTTTTTGCTACTGATCCAAGGAATAGAAATAGTTTATCATCATACCGACCTAGAGTTGCTGCAAATGGAAAATTATTGACAGTATTTATACCAAGTTTACCAATTGTAACTACTGGAGGAAGTACCGGAATTCGTTTTTATGAACAGGGATTTTCAGAAGCAAAAAAAATAATCGGCACTGACAGCACAACTCCATTATATATTCAGAACCCACCTTCCACCGGTACAATGCAACCTCCTTACGCTACTGATCCTTTAGGATTACCTGACGGAAGTGTTTTGTTTTCTTATGCTTCAACTGTCGAAGCTCAGGATTATGGGATCTATACAGTTAACATAAATGGAACAGGATTAACGCTGGTAGTTGATTTTCCGGGTACACTTGAGCTGAATGCAGAGCTTCTGATTCCAAGGAAAGTTCCACCGAAAGTTTTCTATCTAAATGATTTTGATACTAATAATGTCCCTCCTACTTCAAATCCAAATTCTTTTTATCAAGGAGGTTTGTTTAGATTTGACTGCCTGAATGTTTATTCAAATGCTCCGGTAGATTCTCCAATCGGTGATGGTCCTCCTATTAAGAAGAATGCCAGATTCAGATTTTTTCTGAATTTTCAAAGAGAAAATGAGAATGGTCAAGATCTTCCAATACTATTCAGAGAGATTGCGCTTGACAGGGACGGAAAGATAGCTGAAGGTGATATACCGGCTAATGTCTCAATGTTTGAACAGATCATAGACAGTACAGGAAATGTGCTTCAAAACAAAAAAGGTGATTTTGCTCATGTAACGGGTATGAATTTTGGGAATAACGGTTCGGGTACTAAATGTGTCGGCTGTCACGCAGGTCATACAATGATTACTGTTCCAATTAATTTAACTGAAGGTACATTCACAAATCTGTCTACTTCTGCTGATGTAAGGGAAAGCAGTTTTAAAACAAATGGAAACTTTGCATATAAAGGTCAGAACGTTGTTGACAGAAAAGCAAGAAATCCTGATCAGTCAGTTAACTGGATCTCTAATGGTACAATAAATGAATTTGTTGTTCTTAAATGGGAAATCCCTATCGATATCAGAAGAATAAAATTATATGATATATTACCAAATCAAAATAATAATACGGATATACATGTGACAGATTGTGAAATATTTTTTTATTATGAGAATAGTGTTGCAAATCATATTCAGTCCACAGGTCCTTTAAATACTGATGGTTTGGAATTGAATGTACTGCCGATTACAACAATTGACAGTGCAAAGATCATCGTAAAAAGTTTTACAGGAAACATCAACAATATTCAATCCGCAGGTCTGGCAGAAGTAGAAGTAAATGCAAGGGTTAGTTCTATAGACCTGGTGAATATCAGTAACAATGAAATTGCTTTGTATGATTACAAACTTGAACAGAATTATCCAAATCCATTTAATCCTTCAACTATAATAAATTTCACATTACCAAAAGCTCAGACTATTTCTCTTGAAGTTTTTGATATTACAGGAAGGAATATTGCTACTCTGATAAATGGACGTGTGGAAGGCGGGAGAAATTCAATAACCTTTAATGCTGCAAATCTACCGTCTGGAATTTATTTTTACAGAATGACAGCAGCGGGAAAATTTGTAGAAGCAAAACGAATGATCCTTCTAAAGTAAAAAATCATTTTTATCTTATGTTTATTTCAAATTGTTAATATTGAAATTCATACAATCTCAAAACAAAATCTGAAATGTATGGAAAACAAATCCAACAAAAATAATATTGGTCAACTACAAGGAAAGCTTCTTATTTCAGCTCCTTTTTTAGATGATATTTTCAAAAGAGCGGTAATATTGATTACAGAGAATAATGATGAAGGCTCAGTTGGATTTATTTTAAACAAAATTACTGAATACAAACTTCATGAAATAATTGAGGAATTTCCTGAGTTTGATGCAAAGGTTTTTATCGGAGGACCTGTACAGCAGGAAGCACTGAATTTTATTCATAAAGCGGGCGACATCCTTGAAGGCAGTTTTCAAATTAGTGAAGGAGTTTTTTGGGGTGGTAATTTTGAGCATTTAAAAATCCTAATTGAAAATAATGCAGTTGATCCGGACGACTTTAGATTTTTTCTAGGATACGCAGGATGGGGTAATGGTCAGCTTGAGAATGAATTAAAGCTAAAATCATGGTACGTAAATGATTCTTTAAACGATAATATCTTTAGTCATAACTCAGCAAATCTCTGGAGCAAAGTATTACGAAGTATGGGAAATGAATA
>Ga0073903_10001651_pt1 | contig 11499 bp, 12 predicted proteins | sample KloWWTKNB14_bulk_FD_66665 | JGI IMG/M metagenome (GOLD analysis project Ga0073903, IMG submission 66665) | Active sludge microbial communities from Klosterneuburg, Austria, studying microevolution and ecology of nitrifiers - Klosterneuburg... | ecosystem: Engineered > WWTP > Aerobic digester >... | reverse complement strand
CTCGCCGCCCCCCTGTTCAACAGAGGAACCCCATGAAAGCCGACACCCATCCGAATTACGTCGAGATCGACGTCGCCTGCAGCTGCGGCAACAAGTTCAAGACCCGCTCCACCAGCGGCAAGCCGTTGCACATCGAGGTCTGCTCGGTCTGCCACCCCTTCTACACCGGCAAGCAGAAGATCGTCGATACCGCCGGCCGCGTCGAGCGCTTCCGCCAGAAGTACGGCACCAAGAAGCAGGCTGCCGCGTGAGCCGCAGGAATTCCGGGGAAAAGGCAGCTTAGGCTGCCTTTTTTCTTTTCGGCGCAAGGTAGAATCCCTCGGCCGGTATCCATTCGACCGAAACTGATAATGATGCGCCTGCCGCGCCTACCCATCCTCCTCCCGCCACGCGGCGCTGTGCTGGGTGCCCTTTGCGCCCTGTATCTGCTGCCCGGCCTGATCGGCCATGACCCCTGGAAAGGCGATGACGCTACCCATTTCGGTGTCGCCTATTCCATGCTCGATGGCGGACACTGGCTGATACCGCGACTGGCCGGCGAGCCCTGGCTGGATTCCCCGCCGTTGTTTCACTGGATCGCGGCGGTTCTGGCCAAGGTTATCGGCCTCGTTCTCCCCCTGCACGACGCGGCACGTCTTGCCACCGGCCTGTTCGCCGGCATCATGATCGCGTGCCTGTGGGCTGCGGCCAGGCGGTTCATCGGCCAGGAAGCCGCGCGCGGCGCGGTCCTGGTCGCGCTCGGCTGCCTCGGGCTGCTGGTGCATGCCCATGAATTTCAACCGGCGATCGTCCACCTCGCCGCCACAGCCGCCCTGTATTGGGGCCTGGCCTTGCTGCCTGAGCAACCAAGGCGCGGTGGGGCGTTGGCCGGCGCGGCACTTGGGCTGGGTTTCCTGGCAGTCGGGCTGCCTGTCCTGATCACGCTCGGTCCGCTGCTCCTGCTGCTGCCCCTCATTTGGTCCCGCCTGCGCACATCCCAGGGGGCGCACGGCATGCTCGCCGCGCTGGCCGTCGCCGCACCGCTGATCCTCATCTGGCCCCTGACGCTCTACCTGAAGGATCCAGCCGCCTTCGCCGCCTGGTGGACGCGTGAATTGGCGGGGCTGAAACCGGGCAGCAACGTGTCCCTGTCGCTCTGGAATTTCCTCCAGCTGCTTTCCTGGTTCGCCTGGCCCGCATTGCCCCTGGCCGCCTGGACGCTCTGGAAGGAACGGCGGCGCCTGATCGAACCCCGCACCCTGATTCCCCTGACCTCGTTTGTCGTCCTGCTCGCGGTGCAAAGCGTCTTCTCCGAGCCCCGCAGCCTGAATGCCCTGCCGCTGCTCCCGCCCCTGATTCTGCTTGCCGCGCCGGCAACGCTTTCCCTGCGACGCGGCGCTGCCAACGCCTTCGACTGGTTTGGCATGATGACCTTCTCGCTGCTCGCCGGTCTCATCTGGCTGGGCTGGGCAGCGATGGTCTTCGGCGTACCGCCGCAAATCGCCAAGAACATGGTTCGGCAGGTGCCTGGGTTCGTCGCCCATTTCATGCCCATCGCCTTCGCCGTCTCGCTGGCACTGACTTTTGCCTGGCTGTGGCTGATCTTCGCCAGCCCGCGTTCGCCCCAACGCGGCACGATGCACTGGGCCGCCGGGGTCACGCTGTGCTGGGGATTGCTTATGGCCTTGTGGCTGCCCTGGGTGAATTACGACCGCAGCTACCGTCATGTCGCGGCCTCGCTCAAGGCGGCGCTCCCGGCCGAGCGGGGTTGCATTGCCGGTCGCGGCCTGGGCAGCACGCAGCGGGCCGCCTTCCATTACTTTGCCGGCATCCAGACCGCGCGCGACGGCAGCCGCGCCGCCGCCCAATGTCGTCTGTACCTCGTCCAGGGCACGGCACAGAAGGAAGCGCCCCCCTCCGGCAGCGGCTGGCGCAAGATCTGGGAAGGCAGCCGCCCCAGCGACCGCAGCGAACGCTTCCGCCTCTACGCCCGGCCATGACACCCCTTGTCGACACCCCGCAATGGCAGCTCCTTGCTGCGCACCGCGATGCGCTGGCAGGCCGCCATCTAAACGATCTCTTTGCCGCCGATCCGCAGCGCTTTGACCGCCTGTCCCTGCACTGCGGCGACTTGCTGTGCGACTTCTCGAAGCAACGCCTCACCACCGAGACGCTCGCCCTGCTCGTACGCCTCGCTGAAGCGCGCGACCTCGCCGGCTTCCAGCGGCGCATGGCTGCAGGGGAAGCCATCAACGTCACGGAGAACCGCGCCGCCCTGCACATCGCGCTGCGCGCCGAGTGGCCTTACCGCGTGGCCGGCCGGGACGTGTTGCCCGAAGTGCGCGCCACCCGCGCGCGCATGCGCCAACTGACGGAAGCCATTCGATCGGGCAGCTGGCGCGGCAGCGGCGGTGCGCCAATCGAGGCCGTGGTCAACCTCGGCATCGGCGGCTCCGACCTCGGGCCGCGCATGGCCGTGCAGGCGCTCGGCGAATACGCCGAACCAAGGCTCGCGGTGCGCTTCGTCGCCAACATCGACCCGGCGGAGTTCGCCGACACGGTGCGCGGCCTCGACCCGGCGCGCACGCTGTTCATCGTCTCCTCGAAGACCTTCACCACGCAGGAGACACTGGCCAACGCCCGCGCTGCCCGCGCCTGGCTCGGCAGCGCCGATCCGGCGCGGCATTTCATCGCCGTCAGCAACAATGTCGTGGCAGCGCAGGCCTTCGGCATCCCGGCGGAAAACTCACTCGCCATGGCAGACTGGGTGGGCGGGCGCTTCTCGATGTGGTCGGCGATCGGCCTGCCGCTCGCCTGCGCGATCGGCATGGACGCCTTCGAGGACCTGCTCGCCGGCGCGCGCGCGATGGACGAGCACTTCCTCGCTGCGCCTTTCGCGGAAAACCTGCCGGTGGTGATGGCCCTCGCCGGCTTGTGGAACATCGACTTCCTCGGCGCCGGATCCCTCGCCGTCATCCCCTACGCGCACCGCCTGGGACTGCTGCCGGCCTACCTGCAGCAGCTCGAGATGGAGAGCAACGGCAAGCGCGTCACGCTTGACAACGAAGCGGTCGGCTGCGCCACCGCGCCCATCCTGTGGGGCATGGCCGGCTCCGTCGGACAGCACGCCTTTCACCAGCTTTTCTACCAGGGCACGCGCCTGACACCGATTGACTTCATCGTGCCGGTCGGCGAGACAGGCCCGGAGCAGGAGGCGCTGGTCGCCAACGCCCTGGCGCAGAGCGCCGCGGTGATGAAGGGGAAGGCGCTCGATGAGGCCATCGCCCAACTCCTTGCTGCAGGGAAGACTGAAGCGGAGGCGGCGCGTCTGGCGCCGCATCTCGTCTGCCCGGGCAACCAGCCCAGCACGACGCTGCTGATGCCGCAGCTGACGCCTCGTGCGCTCGGCAGCCTGATTGCCCTCTACGAGCACAAGGTGGCGGTGCAGGGCTGCCTGTGGGGCGTGAACAGCTTCGACCAGTGGGGCGTCGAGCACGGCAAGCAGATGGCCCGCGAGATATTGCCGAAGATGCTGTCCGGGGAAGGCGACTTTGACGCTTCGACGCGCGGATTGCTCGCCGCCATCCGCGCCTGGCGAAAGCCATGATTACAGCTTGATGAAGTTGTCGCGGTAGTAGCGCAATTCCTCGATCGACTCGTGGATGTCCGCCAGCGCCGTGTGCGCCCCCTTCTTCACCACGCCCTTGTAGACCTCCGGCTTCCAGCGCCGCGCCAGTTCCTTCAGGGTGCTGACATCCAGGTTGCGATAAAGGAAATACGCCTCCAGGCCGGGCAGCCAGCGCGCCATGAAGCGGCGGTCCTGGCAGATCGAGTTGCCGCACATCGGCGACGTGCGCTCGGGCACGTGTTCGCGCATGAACGCGAGCAGCTGCGCCGTCGCCGCGGCCTCGTCGGTGACCGAGGCGCGCACGCGTTCGATCAGGCCTGACTTGCCGTGTGTGCTCTTGTTCCAGTCATCCATCGCATCGAGGACGGCAGCGGGCTGATGCACCACCACCACCGGCGACTCGGCCAGGGTATTGAGCACGCTGTCGGTCGCCACCATGGCAATCTCGATGACCCTGTCGCGATCGGGGTCGAGGCCGGTCATTTCCATGTCCAGCCAGATCAGGTTGTTGGCGTCCTGTGCCATAATTTCACGGAATTTCGAAAGCAGTATTCTGTCACAATCGGCATTAGCCCACCCTCCCCCGATCGATGGCCACTGCCTTAAGCACCCTGTTTCTCGCCGCCCTCGTCCTCACCACCGTGCTGCGCCTGTGGCTGGCACGGAGACAGGCATCCCACGTCGCCGCAAGCCGTGGCGCCGTGCCCGTGGCGTTTCGTGAAAGCATCACGCTGGAAGCCCATCAGCGCGCCGCCGACTACACCGCAGCGAAGGTGCGCCTGGCCATGATCGAGGTCGTCATCGGCGCGCTCTTCGTGCTGGCGCTTACGCTCGGCGGCGTCCTGCAGTCCCTGCACACGGCATGGTCGGCGCTGGGCTTCAAAGGCCTGTCCCATGGCCTGGCGTTCATCGCCAGCCTGGCCGTGCTGAGCACGCTCATCGACCTGCCCTTCTCGCTGTATCGCACCTTTGTCATCGAGGAGCGATTCGGCTTCAACAAGATGACCCCGCGCCTCTTCCTCATCGACCTCGCCAAGGGCGCGCTGATCGGCGCGCTGATCGGCCTGCCGGTTCTGCTGGCGGTGCTGTGGCTGATGGAGAGGATGGGGCCCTATTGGTGGATCCATGTCTGGCTGTTCTGGCTCGGCTTCAACCTGCTGGCGCTGCTCATCTATCCCACCGTGATCGCGCCGCTCTTCAACAAATTCACGCCGCTTGCCGATGCCCCGCTGCGCGAGCGTATCGAATCGCTGCTGGCGCGCTGCGGCTTCCGCGCCTCCGGCCTCTTCGTCATGGACGGCTCGAAGCGCTCTGGCCACGGCAACGCCTACTTCACCGGCTTCGGCCGGGCCAAGCGCATCGTCTTCTTCGACACGCTGCTGGAGAAGCTGGCCCCCGAAGAGATCGAGGCGGTGCTGGCCCACGAGTTGGGCCACTACCAGCGCCGCCATGTCTGGAAGCGCATCGGCGTGCTTGCGCTGGCGAGCCTGGCCTTCCTCTGGCTGCTCGGCCATCTCATCGACGCACCGTGGTTCTACGAGGGGCTGGGCATGAGTACCCCCGGCACGGCGCCGGCGCTGGCGCTGTTCTCGCTCGCCATCCCGGTGTTCACCTTCCCGCTGTCACCGCTGATGAGCGCGCTGTCGCGCCGCCACGAATACGAGGCCGACGCCTACGCGGCGCAGCAGACGCAAGCCCGCGACCTCGTCGCCGCGCTGGTCAAGCTGTATCGCGACAACGCCGCCACGCTGACGCCCGACCCGATCTATTCTGTTTTTTACGACTCGCACCCGCCGGCGGCAGCGCGCATCGCGCAGCTCAAGGCGGCCTGACGAGGACGTGTCCGCCGTGTCACGGAAACTGACTCTTGCCGAACTGGCCGCAGGCACCTGCAAGCCCCTCTCGGGGGCGGGCTGCCGCCTCGACGCGGCCGGACTGGCCGAGCCGTTGGCGCTGTTGCCCGGCTGGAAGCGCGAGGGGGAAGCGATCGCCAAGTCCTTCAGCTTCCCCGGGTACGAGGCAACGCTGTCCTTCGTCAACGCCGTCGCCCGCATCGCCCAGGAACAGGATCACCACCCCGACATCGCCTTCGGCTACAACCGCTGCCGCATCGCCTGGTCCACGCACTCCGTAGGCGGCGTCTCCCTCAACGACCTGATCTGCGCGGCGAAGATCGAAGCGCTGCCCCGCCCTTGAGCCAGGCCGGCACCGTCGTCGCCGCCTTCGGACGGCAATACGAAATCGCGCTGGACGGCGGCGGCCTTGCCCTCTGCTTCCCCCGCGGCAAGAAAAGCCACGTCGCCTGCGGCGACCGCGTCACGGTGGCGCTCTCGGCGGCGGACCACGGCGTCATCACTGCCGTGTTGCCGCGCAGCACGCTGCTCTACCGCAGCGACGCCTTCCGCCAGAAGCTGTTCGCCGCCAACGCCACGCAGGCAGTCATCGTCGTCGCCGCCGAGCCGAGCTTCAGCGACGAGCTTGTGTCGCGCTGCATCGTCGCCGCCGAGCAGCAGCACATGCGTGCGCTGATCGTGCTGAACAAGACCGACCTCGCCGAGAAGGCTGAAGCTGCCCGGCTGCAGCTCGCCCCCTTCCGCGACCTCGGCTACCCGGTGGTGGAACTGTCCGCGAAGCGCGACGCCGAAGCGTTGCGGCCTCATCTTGCCGGCCAGTGCAGCGTCCTGGTGGGCCAGAGCGGCATGGGAAAATCCACCCTGATCAATGCCCTGCTGCCGGAGGTTCAGGCCAGCGTGCGCGAGATCTCGGGGGCGCTCGACAGCGGCAAGCACACCACCACCCACACGCGGCTCTACCGCCTCGACGCCGCCAGCAGCCTCATCGACAGCCCCGGGATGCAGGAATTCGGCCTTGCCCACCTGACGCGTGCGGAAATCGAGCAGGGCTTCCGCGAGTTCCTGCCTCATCTCGACCGCTGCCGCTTCCGTGATTGCCGCCATGATCAGGAACCTGATTGCGCCCTGCGCGCCGCTGTCGCGGCCGGCAGCATCAGCGCACGCCGGCTGGGGCAGTTCCACGCCCTTTGCGCTTCCAGCAAAAAGTAGGAAAGTCAGTCTGCGCAAGACGGCGGCGAAACGATAGACTTGCCAGATCGACACGCTTCAAGCGACCTCGCATGGAAAGCCTTCTCTACTGGATCGGCCTGGCTGCCGTCTCGGTGAATGCCCTCACCGGCGTGCTCGATGCCGGCCGCAAGCAGATGGACCTCGTCGGCGTGGTGATGGTGGGCAGCGCCACCGCACTGGGTGGCGGCACGGTGCGCGACCTGCTGCTCGACCGCACGGTGTTCTGGATCAGCGACCAGACCTATCTCGTCGTTGCACTGGCTACGACAGTGGTGATCTTCTTCGCCGTGCGCGGCCTGCGGCTGCCGCCGCGACTGTTCCTCATACCGGATGCGGTCGGCCTGGCGCTGTTTACCGTCGTCGGCACGCAGGTCGCCCTGGAGTGGCAGGCGCCCTGGCTGGTCGCGAGCCTGCTCGGCGTCATCACCGGCGTGCTCGGGGGCGTGTTGCGCGATGTGCTCTGCAACGACGTGCCGCTGATCTTCGTGCGCGGCGAACTGTATGCCTCCGCCGCCTGGGCCGGCGCCCTGGCGCTGATCGGCCTGCAGGCGCTCGGCCTGTCGGCTGTCGCCGCAGCCTGGATCAGCATGGCCGTCGTCCTGGTCGCCCGCCTGCTCGCCATGGCTTTCCGCATCACCCTGCCCACTTATTCCGAACGCAAATAATCGGCCAAGGCCGGCGCCCCAATGAAAACGGGCCGGTCACCCGGCCCGTTCCTTCCTTCTCCCAGCGGAACCGCGTTACACGCGTTCCCAGATCGTCGTAATGCCCTGGCCGCCGCCGATGCACATGGTGGCAATGCCGTAGCGGCCATTGACGCGGATCAGTTCATGCAGCAGCTTGGTGATGATCACCGCGCCGGTTGCGCCGACCGGGTGGCCGAGCGCGATGGCGCCGCCATTGACGTTGGTTCTGGCCGGATCGAAGCCGAGGCCCTTGGCCACCGTCAGCGACTGCGCGGCAAAGGCCTCGTTCGACTCGATGACATCGATCTTGTCCAGCGTCAGGCCGGCCTTCTGCAGGGCGACCTTGGTCGACGGAATCGGGCCCTCGCCCATGACGTCGTTGGGCACGCCGGCAATGGCGTAGGCGACCAGGCGCGCGATCGGCTTGTGACCGCCTGAAGCCGCCTTGGCGGCATCGGCCAGGATCAGCGCGGCGGCGGCATCGTTGATGCCCGAGGCGTTGCCGGCCGTTACCGTGCCGTCCTTCTTGAAGGCCGGCTTCATCTTCGCCAGCGTCTCCATCGTCGTGCCGGCGCGCGGATGTTCGTCGGTATCGAACACCACATCGCCCTTGCGGGTCTTCAGGGTGATCGGCGCGATCTGCGACTTGAAGCGGCCTTCGGCGATGGCTTTCGCCGCGCGGTTCTGCGACTCGACAGCGAAGGCGTCCTGCTGCTCGCGGGAGATGCCGTGCTTGACCGCCAGGTTCTCGGCGGTGATGCCCATGTGGCCGACGCCGAACGGGTCGGTCAGCACGGCGACCATGGCGTCGATCGCTTGCGTGTCGCCCATGCGCGCACCCGAGCGCAGCGTCGGCATCAGGTAGGCGCCGCGCGACATCACCTCGACACCGCCGCCCAGCGCGAAATCGGCATCGCCCAGGAGGATCGCCTGCGCCGAGTTGACGACGGCCTGCTGCGAGGAGCCGCACAGCCGGTTCACCGCGAACGCCACCGAGTCCATCGACATGCCGGCCTGGATGGTCGACACCCGCGCCACATAGGCATAGCGCGATTCGGTCGGGATGCAGTTGCCGACCGTGGCAAAGCTGATCTGCTTCGGATCCACGCCGGAGCGGGCGATCGCCTCCTTGAACACCACGCCGCCGAGCTCGGCCGGCTCCATGCCGGCCAGTGCGCCATTGAAAGTACCCACCGCGCTGCGCACGGCGCTCAGAACCACCACTTCTCTTTTGTCAGCCATTTCATAACTCCTGATAGGAAATCAACCTGCCCAACTGGCAACGCCAAGCAGCGTCAACAGCAACAGGCAGAGCACCAATGTGCGCCAAACAAGACCGATTCCGCTCTGCATGAAATCGGCGTCCGCTTCCTCGCCCAGCCCCAGTTCGGGTCTTTCCGTGACTTCGCCCGATTCGACGATCGGCAGCCCTAGGCGTACGCCCAGGGCGCCGGCACCGCTTGCCAGCAGTATACCCGCAGCCTCGTCCGGCCAGCGACCCGCCTGGGTGCGCCAGCAATAAACCGCATCCTCGAAGTCCCCGACGATGGCGAAGGCCGCCGCCGTGATGCGCACCGGCAGCCAGTCGATGGCGGCAAAGGCCTTGCCGGCAAAGCGACCGAAGGCGCCGAAGGCGGCATCGCGCCGTTCTCCCCAATGGCGGGAAAAATAGTAGGACAGGCGATACATCAGGGCGCCGGCCGGCCCCGGCAGCAGGACGAACCAGAGGACTACGGCGAAAACATGGCGATGCGATGCGACCAGCGCTTCCTCCATTGCGAGGCGGGCAATCTCGGTGGCATTCAGGCCGTCGGCGGAACGGCCACGCCATTCGCCGAGCAATGACCGGGCACGCTCCGTCTCCCCCATGCGCAGCGCCAGATGGATGTCAGTGTAATAGTGGCTGAACTGGCGGAAGCCCAGCGTCAGGTAAAGAACCGTCACATTCCAGAGGAAGCCGAGCAGCGGATTCGCGCTGCTTAGCATGAAATAGGCCGCGGCGCAGGCAATCGTCGCCGGCAACACCGCCAGCAGCCATGCAATCATGCCATGCTGCTCCTGGCCGTCGTTGAAGTGCCCCTCGAAGAAGTGCGCGTAGTGGGACAGCGGCACGGCGACCATCTTGCGCTCGGCCAGCGGCTGCAACTGTTCCAGCAGCAGGACGACGATGAGGGAAATGACGGTCATGGGAATGGCGGGGGCGAAGCGGCGGATGTTGAATGGAAAATTATCGCACTGGTGCCGGAAGTTGGGTCAGCGGCGTTCGTCGCCGTAGAGCAGTCGATACAGGCTGACCAGCATGCCCGCCGTGGCGCCCCAGATGAAATAGCCCTCGTAGGGCATGGCGTAATAGTGGCGCAGGACGCCGCCGATCTCCATGCTGTGGCGCTGGTGATTGGCCGGATCCAGCAGGAAGGCGAGGGGCGTCTCGAACACCTCGGCCACCTCGAAGCTGTCCGGGTTGAGATCGAAGGGCGGACGCACCAGACCGACCACCGGGGTAACGCTGAAACCGGTGCCGGTGCGGTATTCGGGCAGGATGCCGAGAACCTCGATCGTTGTCGGGTCGAGGCCAATTTCCTCCTCGGTTTCCCGCAGCGCCGTAAACACCGGGGAGGCATCGGTCAGCTCGCAGCGCCCGCCGGGGAAGCTCACCTGGCCGGCGTGATCGTTGAGATGGGCGGTACGCTGTGTAAGCAGCACCGTCAGCCCCTCCGGACGTTCGACAATCGGCACCAGCACGGCGGCGAGCGTCAGGTCCTGCGGCACGGCGTCCTCCTCGACGGCCTTCAACTGGCGCGGCCCGGCCAGGCGCTGACGCAACCAGGCGGCCGTCGGCACGATGGGATCCTGCTTGGCGAGTCGGGGAGGATTGCTCAATTCAGTAACGCTTGCGCAGCGTCATGGTCTGGCCGTCGCGCTTCATTTCCATGCGGTTGAGAAAGCTCATGCCGAGCAGGGCAATCGGCATGTCGTGCTGGTGGACAATCCCCTCGACCTCGTTCAGGGTGACATCGCCAACGCGCACCGTGCTGAGGGTCACCAGCCAGGCCTGGGTGACACCATTCGCTGTCTGCACCATGACCTGCCGCGCATTGGCCGTGCTGACATTGGCACGGCGGGCGTCTGCAGCGCCTAGGGCGATGCTGGTGGCGCCGGTGTCGACCATGAAGCGGACCGTCGCTCCGTTCACCGTGCCGGTCGTGATGAAATGCCCGCGGCCGTCGGCTGTCAGACTGGTGCTTTGGGCACTGCCGCCTTCGCCGCCGGTATGCGCATGCTGTCCGATGGCCAGGCGCTGGCGCTTGCCGCCAATCTCGACCGTGGCGCTGCCCTGGTCCACGGCAAGCAGCCTGACGCCGCCGACGTTGGCGCCGACCGGCACGGTGCGCGGCGCGCCGCCGTCGATGACCAGCACCGCCTTGCCCGGGAACAGGCCGACGACACCGACATCGACGGCCCAGGCCGGCAGCGCCGCACATGCGCATAACAGCGCCGTCAGGCTAGAATGCGCCATTCGTCCTGCCCGTTTTCCATAATGAAACCCGTTGCCATTTTCCGCCACTTCTACAGCGAAGGTCCGGGCTATTTTGCCACATTCCTCGACCGCCACTCGATTCCCTGGACACTGATCCGCATCGACGAACAGGAGGCCGTACCGGCCGCCATTGACGGCTTTTCCGGGCTCGCATTCATGGGCGGCCCGATGAGCGTCAACGATCCCCTGCCATGGATCGCGCAGTCCTGCGCCCTGATCCGCACCGCCGCCGCGGCCGGCCTGCCGGTGCTGGGCCACTGCCTGGGCGGCCAACTCATCGCCAGGGCGCTCGGCGGCGTCATCACCCGAAACCCGGTCAAGGAGATCGGCTGGGGCCCGGTGCAGGTGCTCGACAACGACACGGCACGCGCCTGGTTCGGAGATCTCGCCGGATTCGATACCTTCCACTGGCACGGCGAGACCTTCAGCATCCCGTCCGGCGCGACCCGGCTGCTGGAAAGCGCGCACTGCCCCAACCAGGCCTATGCCCTCGGCAAGGTCTTCGGCATGCAATGCCACGTCGAAATGACCGAGGACATGATTCGCCAGTGGTGCCGGGACGGTGCCGGGGAAATTGCAGCAGCC
>Ga0073903_10001649_pt1 | contig 11515 bp, 14 predicted proteins | sample KloWWTKNB14_bulk_FD_66665 | JGI IMG/M metagenome (GOLD analysis project Ga0073903, IMG submission 66665) | Active sludge microbial communities from Klosterneuburg, Austria, studying microevolution and ecology of nitrifiers - Klosterneuburg... | ecosystem: Engineered > WWTP > Aerobic digester >... | reverse complement strand
ACATTAAAAGAATCTTTGCTAGGTGAGTAAGCAATGTGGATAAAGGTGAAAACCCTAACAAGGATGCACTAATATGGAAAGGAATGTATGTATGTTCAGTTAATAAGAAATTCCGAAAGCCTTTATGCTTTTATAAAATAAGTTTTTCAAAAAATCAACTATTCCCCTTGCCTAATTACGTATACATTTTGCCCTTGCATCTAGACGTCTATTTGAATTAATATATTTTCTTTCCTCATTTTCCACTTCTTGAATCGTTCCACAAAATTTATACGGAGAGGTTATCTTTCCTGCTTTCCTAGCTGTACATGATGTACATAATTTACCACTGGAATCATTGCCCTTTTTGCATGCAGCAATTAGGTATAATGAAACTACAAAGACAATTAATATATTTTTCTTTATTACTAATAATGAGGTTTTAGAGCCAACAATACACATCATCTGGTGGTTCAATAATTAAGAGAAAATGTGCATCGGATTTAATAGCTATTGTACAATATTTATATTTCCGCCATCGTTAAGTGGCGATGCCGGCTCCATATTTATGGACAGGCTATTCGACGAACTACTAGAACTGCCATCTGTCATTTTTATAGTAATTGTAGTGAGCGTTTTCCTTTTAAATGTCACCGGTTGTTTGGCTATATTTGCCTCGATTCCAGCGTCATTAACCCAGTTAACCCAAACTTCCATTTGCTCAGTATAACCATCATTGATCCAATCTATGACACCTGAGGGATTAAAAAACGTATAAATGTCTTCGTGAATTTTAGGCTCCATATTTTTATCTATTATAATTTTATTACTTCCGTACTGGGAGCCTATTATTTGAATTTCAACTCGACCATTAGTGAGATTTTGAACAATGAACTTTGCACCAAAAACGACCCGCTTTAGGTTTATAGATATTGACGAGTTGGATTGACCGGGTGTAAAATCCGACACAGCCCCGTAGTATCTATCAACATTCGGTACACCTACAAATAGCTCTGTCCCAATCTTCGCAGGCCCTCGATAAATACCATACAAACCAAACGAGTTGGAATAAATGATTTTATTTTCCAAGGCAACGTTAAACGGATGACCATAACTCTCCCCTGTTTTTTTTATTCTATTCTTCCCATCAATCACAACACTTGCAATTATTTGATATTTATAACCGGCAAGCATTGTAATATTGATGCTGTTGCTGTTATCAAATAATCCATAAGCATAATCCAAATATGTATTTTCACCATCTTTTTTTGCCAAAATATATACTCCAAGTAAGTCGTTAGTTGAAACTGATCTTGGAACAGTGATTGTACCACTTGTTGAAAGTAAAGATTCACTAACTGAAAGTTCCCCACCAAGATTAAGTTTTACATTAAATGATTGAGTGATATTTTCTTTCTTTTCTGAGGCTTCTTTTTTACATGAAAAAGCTAAAAAGCTAAAAAATAAAAATAACGGAAGGATGAATTTTGTCATTTGATTAAATTGATGTTATAGTATTTAATTTATTCTGATAAATATTTATTTGGTAGCTGATATGGTTGAAAGATTAACTGCCCCTTGATGTCTTTTCATGTAGGTAACTGAAGATGGAGTGGTAACCACAACTTTAATTGATTTAATACAAGACCAGTATTTGGCCTGATTCAATGTTGATATTTTAATAGTATTTGTTCCTAAATTAATCATAACCACAATTGCTCCAACATCGTTTCCAAAAGTCCAGGCAGTGAAAGTAGATCTCATAAAAACTACTCTTTCCATTCCAGTACCTCCATATACATCGACTGCACCAACTTTGGTCCATACGGCAGGCTCCATAAAACTTCCAGTAAGTGTATCACTCCGTTTAGTTTCTAAATAAACATCAATTGCACCATTTTTAACATCACTAATACTAATATTAGGAAATAATGAAAAGCTGAAAATGTTAGTTCCAACAAAACCATTTACATACTTCCAAGGATCAGAAAAAATAAATGCCCTTACATTAGCATTTCCATTTTCTCCTTTTAGTAGTATGCCAGCTCCCCAACCCGATGTAGTTTTTGGGCCAAAAAGAGTATAGGTACTTTTGTTAAGATAGAAGTCTCCAATATTCCCAGTATAGCTCGTAGGATTATATGCTCCTGCCAAAATTGTTGCTCCATTCACTCCATCAGACCCATTTACACCATCTTTTCCTTTTAGTGTTATTGCTGTTCTTCCCCAACCATCTATAGATTTTGGACCATATAATAACGAATTCTTTATATCAATATAATAGTCTCCTTCTTTTCCAAAAATGTTTAATGGCTCACCATACCCATTAAGAATAGATACTCCATCTTTCCCATTTATTCCATCAATACCACTAGTACCATCTTTTCCGGCAGGACCTTCTTTAGTACAAGAAACTAGGATTTGAGCAAAAAATAATGTAAAACAAATAGCAGAAAAATACTTTCTCATAGTTTGGGATATATTTTATTTTCTTAGGTTTTAAATCTATTTTTCTTAGGTCGTACAGAAAGTTTGGCAGTGGTCTAAAGAAAATTTGGTTGCAAATAGTTTTAATATCACAGCAAAAATATAAAGAATTCTCTATTGTTCAAAATATTGAATTTTAATCACTTTGGAAAGTGAAGAAAGCTCGATCCAAGGGGTATTATGTGAATGAATCTGCTTTGATATTAATTGGTAAAAAGATAAGATCTATCAGATTATCACAGGATATTTCTATAGAAGCATTAGCTTATACAAGCGGCATGGATTATTCACAATTAGCAAGAATGGAAACTGGCCAAGTCAACTTCTGAATTTCTTATCTTTTTAGAGTAGCAGAAGCTCTAAAAGTTTCTCCACAGGATTTACTGCCTTGAATAGATACATTTAACCATATTGCATTGTAAGCTCATACAATAGGCACTACATAACCAAAATAAAAAACCCAATCAGTTGAAAATCAAAAGATTGGGTTCAATAGTGGGTGATCCGGATTGGATTCGAACCAATGACCTACTGCTTAGAAGGCAGTTGCTCTATCCAGCTGAGCTACCGGACCATTATTTTTGATTGCACATTTTTCAATGGCTGATTTTCAAAAACAAATCAGAAAAAATTCTGAGGCGCAAATATATAGTTATTTATTGAAGTTCATGCAAATATTCAGCCATTTCCTTTTGATAATTTATGGCTCTTTGTCTGGCTGCTGTGGCAAAATCGAATCCGGAAGAGGCATATAAAATATCACGGCTCACATTTACCAACAGCCCGCAATCCTGGTTCATGGCTTTCTCCGATATATCTTTTAAACTTCCGCCCTGAGCACCCACACCAGGCACCAATAGAAAATGATCTGGTACAATTCTCCTGATGTTCAAAAATGCATCGGATTGTGTGGCGCCTACCACAAACATGGTATTTTCTGCTGTGCCCCAGCTGGAAACCGTGTGTAGCACTTTTTCGTAGAGCATTCCCTCTCCTACCGTTTGTAGTTCAAAGTCTGCTGCACCTTTGTTGGAGGTTAAGCCCAACACAATCGCCCACTTTCCATCATACTTTAAAAATGGCTGCACGCTATCGCTGCCCATATATGGAGCTACCGTCACCGAATCAAAAGGCAGGGTTTCAAAAAAAGCTTTGGCGTACTGATCGGAGGTGTTACCAATATCGCCTCGTTTGGCATCGGCAATTTTAAAGTGTTCCTGGCCGATGTATTCTACGGTTTTTTGCATGGCCATCCATCCGGCTACTCCCTGTGCTTCATAAAAAGCGGTATTGATTTTATACGACACACATACATCATGGGTGGCATCTATGATGTCTTTGTTGAATTGAAAAACCGCATCATCGGTGCCTTTCAAATGAGTGGGGATTTTATTGATATCCGTATCCAATCCTACACAGAGATAGGACTTTCGGACTTTTATTTGTTGAATGAGTTGTTCGCGATTCATTTTTTTTGTTTGATGAGAAAAACTTTCTGGATTATGATAAGCGATGTACAGGTGTTGAAGTGAGTGACACAATACCGATGCCCTCTATTCATCTGCTGGTAAAAAATAAGTCTAACATTCTGGTAAGCTAAGCGGTACATTCACCGCTAGGCCACCATCGGCGGTTTCTTTGTATTTAAAGTTCATGTCTTTGGCGGTTTCCCACATGGTTTTGATGACATCGTCCAATGTTACTCTTGCAAAATCGGGTGTGCTTTGCAGGGCAAGCTGGCAGGCGGTGATGGCTTTGATGGCCCCCATGGTATTTCGCTCGATGCAGGGCACTTGCACCAAGCCTTTGATGGGGTCGCAGGTCATACCCAGATGGTGTTCCATTGCGATTTCGGCCGCCATAAGTGCCTGTTTTTGAGTACTTCCCATGGCTTCGGCCAAGGCTGCGGCAGCCATAGAGGAGGACACACCTATTTCGGCCTGACAGCCACCCATTGCGGCAGATATTGTGGATTCTTTTTTGAAGATGCTGCCAATTTCGGCTGCTGTCATCAGAAATTTGATAATTTTTTCTTCCGCATTGCCATCGCAAAAAATAATATGGTAAAGCAGTACTGCTGGTATCACCCCCGCCGATCCGTTGGTTGGTGCCGTTACTACCCGACCAAAAGCGGCATTCTCCTCATTGACGGCCAGAGCAAAACAACTCACCCAATCCAAAATATATTTAAAATCATGGCCCCCTTTTTGAATGGCAGCTATCCAACTTTCGTAATCCTGATAATCGGCTCCTTGTAGTAATTTTTGATTGATGGTGGCGGCTCGTCTTCTCACATTTAGTCCTCCTGGCAAAATACCATTGACGTGGCAACCACGATAAATGCACTCCTTCATCACGTTCCAGATTTTCATCACGCCCGTCCTGATTTCCTCCTCACTTCTCCAGGCCTGTTCGTTTTCAAATACTATATCGCTAATCGGCAATCCGGTTTTGATACACCACTTTAGCAAATCATCTGCATTATTGATTGGGAAAGGCAAACTGGCTGTATCTGCCGCCAACACTTCTTCCTGTTCTTTTTTGACGAACCCACCACCTATGGAAAAATAAGTTTCGGAAATAGTGTCACCATTGTTGAGTGTGGCGACAAATCTTAATCCGTTGGAATGATAGTCTAGTGTTTCTTTAAAAAGAAATTCGATATCCTTTGTCGGATCAAAGGCAATATGATGGTTTCCACCTAAAGCGATTCTTTTTTCGGTGGCAATTTGAGAGATGGATGGGAAAATCTGCTCCACATCAAAACTTACAGGATCGTATGTACACAAACCCATTTGCACGGCAATATCTGTTCCATGCCCCACGCCGGTTTTGGCTAGCGAGCCATACAACAACACTTTTAGATGCACTACTTTTTCCAGTAGTTCTTGTGTCTGCAACTCATTGATAAACCTTTCGGCAGCCCTCCAGGGACCCAGTGTGTGCGAGCTGGAAGGACCAACTCCAATTTTCAACATATCAAACACGGAAATAGGCTCGTATTGCATCATCATCAAATTAAAAAACAAAAATAAGGTAATCCCATCTGGAAGAATGAAGGAGTAATATATTTATGAAACAGGCAGCAGAACAGATGGAATCAGTATTGCCACAGGAGACCCAAATATTGGGACTTGTTTCAACACCAGAAAAATGGCTTTCAACAGTAAGGAACCTATGCCTCACGAAAAATGCCCACCAATGGGTTGGGCATTTTTACTTTAAACATCAAAACAATCAGACTATTGAACTTTCACTAATTCCACATAAAAATACAAAGGCGAATTGGCCGGAATAGAAAAATAGTTTTGGCATCCATAAGCCAAGGAGGAAGGAATAATCAACTTAATTTTGCCACCTTCCTTTATTTTAGGAATACCCAATTGCCAGCCTTTTATCACCCCGTTAAGCGGGAATGCAATACCATCGGGATATTTTGTGGTGGTGGAGTCAAACCCCTTACCAGATAAAAAACGACCCACATATCGGGCTGTAACTGAGCTACCGGCAGTAGGGGTAGCACCTGTTCCAGGTTCAATTATCTGGTACAAAATGCCACTCGCATCCTGTGTAGTGGTGATAGCACTATCTGTTGCAAACTTTGTCATAGCCGTCATCTCCTCTGCTATGGGTTTAAGTGTACATGCGGTTTCACTGTCCTGACTTTTGATACAGCCTATGGCTAGTAAAACAACACTCAACACAGCAGGTAACATCAACTTTTTGATCATAAAATGTATTATTCTGTTTATTTATTAAAAAACACTTCAAGGATGATTTGAAAAAACTACACTCATCCGACTATTGACGGTAGCGAAGATCCAATCCCATTCAAATAGGATTGGCTTAGGGTTTTTTTACATCGGTCAATGTAATTGTATATATAAATTGAGAGTTACCCGGTACCGTAGTTCCGTTGGTTAATTGCACCTGATTACAACCATATCCATTCAAAGAAGATGGAATTACAATTCGAATCACTCCTCCTTTTTTCAATTGCAATAAGGAATAGGTAAGCATCAAATCGTTATAATAGGAAAGTGGATAGGTAGCAGTGGCCGCAGTAGCATTCGCAATGGCTACACCACTCAGTGTTTCACCTATTGCGGTAAACGCCACCAAAGAGTCAGTAGAGGGTGTACTTCCAGAACCTGGGTTTACAATTTCATAATAAACCGATTTATCATAGTCCCAAACTAGGTTCCATCCTTTGTTCAAAGCAGCCGAGTCGATCACCTGTCTGTCTCTAGTAATCGTATTAGGCGTGCAGGGAGGGGTTTTATCTTTTTTGATACAGGAAGCTATCATGAGAGACATCATAACCGGAATACCCAGTGAGAATAGTAGTTTTTTCATTTTATTCATTTTATATTTTAAGAAGGGCCAATATCATCTTATGGCAATGGTTTATCTTTCTTACTCAATAACTCTTTATAATAGTTCTCATTGATATCCCACTTGTGGTAGGACGTAAAGATACCAGCGAATGCAACAATAATAATAGCGGCGACCACCAAAACAGGGAAAAAAGACGGATCGGAATTGGCGACCATAGTAGCCCGGGTAAACCAGCCACTAAAAAAATTTAGAAAAATGGCGATCACTAATATGGCTCCTGAGGGAATACCTAGTAATATTTGTTTAAATACTTTTCTCTTTTTCAACCGGTTCTCTCCCCAATATTTTATAAATTCTTCTTCTGCCTTAGTATATTTAATGTACATTTCAGCAAAGTTATAGTTTTGCCGTATTTTTGACGAAAGGATAAAAACTAAATATTTAGATTCAATAACAATCAATAATTTACAAGAGAAGACTTTCCCAATTCGACTATTTTAAGGAATAGAAAAGGGGGCTTTTTCTTTTAAAAAAAACGAATATAGAAGATGAAACTTGCTCCTGTCCTGCTCAAATATCTGGCAATAAATAAAGAATTGGAATTACCCGGCATTGGATCTTTTGTGGCTGAAAACAATGTTGACCCTGAAACTCTGCAAAATAAAAAGGAAAGCATTTCTCTTGACATTCGTTTTGAACAAAAGAAAATCACCTCGCTGGATGATAAATTAATTGACTTTGTTTCAAAAGAAACAGGCAAAATGCGCGTGCTTGCCGAATCAGATCTAAATTCACAACTTACTGGCGTACTTGATTTCATCAATACTGGTAAGCCATACTTTCTTCCAGGCATTGGAACCCTCACCAAAAAAATGAATAGTAAGTTTGAATTTCATAAGGAAAAGTTTCAACATATAGATAAACCCAAAACCATACCTAAAACAGAAAAGAATATTGTTCCCCAGGCATTTATCGATGAAAATAATAAGCGAATAAAAGCAAAACCAGTCATTATTATTCTGGTCTTTTGTCTTTTGGCAATAGCCGCATCTGTATGGTTTTATCTAAAAAACACCCACAAAGAGAGCCAGAAAGTGGAAGATATTACCGCAATCACCGAACCGGCTGAACAAACGAAAGAAGATACCACTTCCCAATCAAACCTGAGAGAGATGCCACAGACCGTAGCCAACTCCTCACCAGAATTTTATAAATATGTCCTTGAGTTAGCCAAACAACCAAGGGCATCCAAAAGATTCAATCAATTAAAAAGCCTGAAATGGCCCGTGGAAATGGAGACTTCAGATTCTTCCAATTACTCAATTTTTATCAAATTGCCAGTGGCAAATTCAGATACTATTCGAATAAAGGATTCATTGAGCGTATTATCTGGTAAAAAAGTTTGGATATCGAAATAAGACATTAATTCCTCTTCTTTTTTATGCCTTCTACCTGTTGTTGTAGGTTGGCCACAATATTTACCAGTTGCCCCACATTCCAGTTCTGTCCGGTGTTGGTTTTGGAAATGATATATTGAGCTTCCCACATCTCCAGCACTTCATCGGCATTGATGAAATAGGGTTGAAATGTAGGATTATCACTTACCAGTGTGAGGCGGCTTTTGGTTTTACCGTTTTTTTGAATTCTTTTATACACAATACCGTCGTTGCGAGAAACCAAAATACAGGCAGTATTATTTTTTACGGCATCCAACACCTCCACTTTTTCTCCCACGATAATGGAACCACTGGGTGTAGGAAGCATAGAATCACCCAATATTTCAAAGGCTCGGTAATTTCCACCACTCAGCATAGGAAGGGTGAAAGTATTAAGTTCATCGATAAATTCGTGATCGGCATAGCCCGACAAATAACCTGCAGCCGCTTTTACTGGAACAAAAGGAATATGTGTAACGACAGGAGCTAATTTCAAAGCCCGCCTTTTGGCCAGATAATTATCGGTTCCTGTGTTCACACTGAGATCTTTTCGAAGTATTTCATCCAGCGTCAATTTAAACATATCGCAAACCGTTTCCAGCACATCAATTCTTGGTTCGGCTCTTTGTTCTTCATAAGCACCCAGCAGGGAGCGTTTGATGTTCAGTTTTCCAGAAAACTCATCCTGAGTCCATCCACGAAGCTTTCTTAAATATTTTAGATTGATGCTGGCTATCGACATGGCTAATTATTTTAGTGCAAAATACTAAATCAATTGACATGACCAAGTTTTTTGCAAATATTTTTAGCCTAATTCAAAAAAAGAAACGCTGAATATTGAAACCGCTTTATACAGACTTCACATCTTTCACATCATATCCCTGAATATCTTCGATATAATTATTCATCACCAAAAAATCGAAAAGTGGTTTTGCTTCTGGCGAAACAGGCATATTTTGGAGGGTGATCACTTCATTACTTTTCTTGTTCAGGTAGGGATAGGCATATAGTTTTACGTTTCTACTGAAAACATCACTAATATATGTCAGCAATTCCTGTGTATAATTGGCTCCGTAATTCTTAGAATTGAAAATAATTCTGAGGTTAGAAATATTAGTAGAAATACCTACGTTATTGGGTTTGCATCTTGCCAGGTACTGTGCCAGTTTATTATTGCGCGAAAAGTTGGCTACAATCACATTGTTACCGGTGGCGCAAAGTTCTTCTGCACGGGCGGCAAATATTGCCAGGTCATTGTCATTATCAGGATCTTCATCCTCCAGCAAATTGCTCATCAGGACTTCGATCAGTACTATCAGGTTTTCTTCCTTCACCTGTTGCGATAGTTTAAACTGCTCCACTGCCTTATTAAAAAGATAAAAATTGGGTTTTGATTTTTGCAAATATCTTGTTCGCAAAATCATCACATCTTTTTTATACAACAGATCTTTGGACTGCATAGCATTTCCATTGGGATCGAAAATGGCTGCAGCCGCAAATCCTTTAGCGATCAAATACAGATTCACCAGCCGGTCGTTGGTTTCCTTAAAAGTTGACCCTCGAAGTGTGATCATATCTATTTCCACCGAACCCACAGACAGATTATCTACTAGAGACTCCACCATCAACTGAGCATCGCCCTGATGATAAAAAGCGGCATATACCAGATTCACTCCCAAAACACCTAAGGCATTTTGTTGCAAACCTGTATCGTTGTCTAACAATCGAACATGAAAGATAATATCGTTTGATTCGCCGCCAGGCCTGAGTTGAAAACGTAGCCCCAGCCAGCCATGAGCTTCATTAGTCTTGCTAAAATTGAGTGCAGCTACCGTATTGGCAAAGGCGAAAAATGTCTTATCAGCATATTTTTCCCCATATAGTCTTTCGGTCAGTAGATCGTATTCGTGCGTCAGCATTTGTTTTAGTCTGGAGCGACTTACATATCGGCCGTTCTCCTCCACACCATAGATGGCATTGCTAAAAGCCATATCATAAGCAGACATAGTTTTTGCAACTGTACCGGAGGCAGCACCGGCCGTGAAGAAATTTCTGGCTACTTCCTGCCCGGCTCCTATTTCTGCAAATGTGCCATAAACCTGGGTATCTAAGTTGATCTTTAACGCCTTTCTTTTTGTATCCAATACTTCTCTTGCCATGATGCCAAAACTAAATATTTAATGTGACAGTAAAGACAGAAAGCCATTTTTCGTTTAAATAATAAATCAAAAATTGAATTACCTTGATTCTCTGAATTTCTCAAATAGATCAAATCAATATCTTTGAAAAATTCATAGACCATTCTTATAATAATGACCCTGCAACAACTAGAATATTTACTTGCTGTTGATTACCACAGAAGCTTTTTAAAAGCCGCAGAAGCTTGTTTTGTAACGCAACCAACACTGAGTATGCAAATTCAAAAATTAGAAGAAGAATTTGAAATAAAAATATTTGATCGTTCCAAACAACCAGTGAATCCAACGGTATTAGGTGCACAAATTATAGAACAGGCCAGAAACGTAATCAATGCCAGCCATGACCTGTCTTTTTTTATCGAAGCCCAAAAAGGGAAAATGCGTGGTTTGCTACGCATAGGAATTCTTCCTACACTTGCTCCCTATCTGTTGCCATTGTTTGTCCCTGATTTCTCTAAAAAATATCCCGACGTGAAACTTCAGGTACAGGAACAAACCACCAATGTAATATTGGATATGCTAAAAGGCGGAAAAATTGATGCTGGCATTTTGGCCACTCCAATAAACAGACAGGAATTTTCTGAAGCCGTTTTGTTTTATGAAGAGCTAATGGTTTACACTTCTAAAAAACACCGACTTTTTCATAAACAGTATGTGTTGCCACGAGATATAGATACCAACAAGCTTTGGCTGCTGGAAGAAAGTCATTGTTTTCGATCTCAGATTATTTCACTTTGCGAACTAAGGAAACATGATCATGAATTCAACAATTTTGAATATGAAGCCGGCAGCATCGAAACACTGAAACGTATGGTGGAACTGAATGACGGCATCACCATCATTCCTGAACTGGCAACACTTTATATGACCGAAGAGGAACTACAATCCGTTCGTCAGTTCAAAAAACCTGTGCCTGTAAGAGAAATAAGTTTGCTATCACACGGCAATTTTGTAAAGAAAAGACTGATGGAAATATTGCATAAAGAAATATTAACAGTCATTCCGCCCAAACTGAAAAAGAATGAAAAGAAAAACATTTTGCCTGTGGGTTAATATTTGCAGAAGGATTTTCTAATG
>Ga0073903_10001641_pt1 | contig 11551 bp, 8 predicted proteins | sample KloWWTKNB14_bulk_FD_66665 | JGI IMG/M metagenome (GOLD analysis project Ga0073903, IMG submission 66665) | Active sludge microbial communities from Klosterneuburg, Austria, studying microevolution and ecology of nitrifiers - Klosterneuburg... | ecosystem: Engineered > WWTP > Aerobic digester >... | reverse complement strand
ATGCGCATGGAACGTGCTGCGATATCCCTTCCATCATTCAATGTTGCAATCGGGCGTCCCTTCGACACCTGCACAACCGCGAAGAGTCAGGTGATGAAGCGGGTTGTCGAAGTCGGTCGTTGATTTGTCGCGATAACTGACACTGACCCCGTGCTGGTGCCTTGCCCAGAACGGGATCGCGCCATCGCCACCAGTGGCAGTTGGCGCGCCGAGCTTCCTTTCAACGTCGCGGCGCACGTCTGCCCACGACAGACCGAGCGGCAGTTCGCCGGGGTAGGCGTCGAAACCGTCGGCGCCTTGCGCGTAGAGGAATATGCCGGCGATGGTGTTGTTCTCGATAACAACTGACAGGCCGTGGTGTTTGTATGAGTGGTAAACCGCGTCGGTAAAGGCGCTCACCGTGCGGTCGGAGGCCAAGGGGCCGAGCAGTGCGGTTGCTGCCTCCGATGCCGGGGAGTTTCCAATCAGCGCCCTGAGTCGTGCCAGCGACAGCGAAGCCAGCGGCGACAGAGTGCGCGCCGTGGACTCGGGCGCCAGCTTGGCCAGCGAACCGGGGTCACCTCCACAGGAGCTGGACGCCAGGACCACCACCATCGTCACGCTCTTGGCATACGGGCCGCAGATCCATGGGCCGTTGAACGTCTCGCACTGCGCTTCTGCGAGGCAGCGCCATGTTCCCTTTTCGAAGCCAACTCGCCCAGAACATCGCGCAAGCGGTGGGGGCAGGTTGCCGGCGCCTGCTTTGCTGCTCCCGACCTCCGGCAGGTACTCAACTGCAGTGCCTGCGCGCAAGCGCTCGACGACGCCACGCGTTATTTCGCCCGAACTGTTCTCGCCCATGACCTGCTTGATGGCGTCGTGCGTTCTTTTGCCCAAGCGGCCATCGATTGTCCCGGGATCAAGGCCAAGTTGCGTCAGCCGACATTGAACCCAGGAGATCAGCTGGGCGTCAGTCTGCGTGGCCGCGTGCGCAACGCCGGCCAAACCAGCCACGATCAGAAGCGCTGCGATTCTGAAAGTTCGCGCGGCCTGCCTGATGATAGCGCCTTCGACAACCGCTTCAGTTCTCATGTTTACTTCTGCTTGAGGGAAGAGAGGTAAGTGACCACGTCATCCGTATTGATGCCGAAGCCTCTCTGATCCCTGGCAAGCTCCAGCGGTGTCTTGCCATCGCCATTCTTGACCGCGGGATCCGCTCCGTGAGCGATCAGTATTTTCGCACAGGCGACACAGGTGTCGTTGTAAACGGCGCCATGAAGCGGCGTGTCGCCGTAGCTGTTGGCCCGGTGCACGTCTGCCCCCACCGAAAGGAGATATTCGACGATTGCAGGATTGCCACCGGCCGCTGCCGAGGAAAGCGGTGCATTGTCGTTCATGCCCGGCAGGTTGGGATCTGCTCCCTTGCTGATGAGCGCCTTGACGATATTGAGATGTCCCCAGTACGCGGCCTGGTGCAGCAGGCCCCGGCCAGCGGCGTCTCGATAGTTGATGCGTCGGACTGCCGTGAGCAGCTTCTGCGCTGCCACCTGGTCAATCTCGCGGGCTTCGAGCGCTTCAATCAATCTCTGCTCAATTGAAGGAGTCCCTGCGCCGAAGAGCCGGGAAATCTGTTCGTCAGACTGGCTGAGATCGATCGCCCGGATCTTGTGGTAATCGCTTCCCCCCCAGCCATTGATAGGCGAAGCCCGCTGGCAGTTGAGCCGGACTCGGAACCTTCGTGCCCGCCGCTAGCTCTTCCCGCACGACAAGGATGAAATCCTCCGTCATTGGATCCGGCAGGCGTGGCTCACGGGTTCCGATACTGAAAGCCATGACGCCGACATACTTCCAATGATCTGCATACTGAACGGCGATCACATCGACTTGGATGTTGTCGTCGGGCGAGAGCAACGCACGCGTGGCGGGTCTCGGTGCTTGCGTCTTCTCCTTGGCAAGGTCGGGCGGCGAGCCGGGCGTGTCGCCGCACGCATTGAGGAAGCAACTGATTGCGACTACCGGGATGAAGTTCGAAGCGTGCATAGGGTCCATCCAGTATGCGGTGCACCGCCCAGACAGGGCACGCTACGCCACGCGCATTTGATTGTCTGCACCCGGCCCCGGACGGCATCGACCTGCAATCAGGACCGCAAGGTTCAATAGTCGCGGAATATCCACCCCCGTTTCCGCGTAATCCATGGGGGGCCGCGCAATCAGGACTTCTCCTGGCACCGAAATCTAGCGTGGGCCGACGCGAACCCACAGGCCGGGCACGAAGTGCCACCGGCCGCGCCGCTCTTCCCAGTGCGCAGGCGACCACGTCCAGCCGCGACGCGCGCGCATCCATTGGCCGTCCACCCAGACGTGGCGGTGGCCATCCCAGCGCCAGTAGCCCGCTGCCCAGACGTGTCCGCGCCGCGATGCCGGCACTACGACGACGCGCGGAGGTGGTGGCCGCACGCCCACTTCCACGACAGCAACCCGGCGCGGTGGGCTCGCTACCACGCAGCCGGCCAGTCCGATCGAAATGAGCACTGCGAGCAGCGCGATGGACTTCTTCATTGCATGCCTCCACTGCCCTCAACGCGCCAACCCGATCCGGGATGACACACGGGGGGCCGTGGCATGGAAGCAGTCCGCTCAGGGCAGGTCAGTGCTGCCCATGAGGTAACGATCGCACTCGCGCGCCGCGCCGCGGCCTTCGTTGATCGCCCACACCACGAGACTCTGCCCCCGCCGGCAGTCGCCGGCAGCGAACACGCCCTCGACGCTGGTCACGAAGCGACCGTGCTCGGCCTTGATATTCGTGCGTGCGTCGCACTCGATGCCGAGATCGCGCAGCACGGAGGCCTCAGGCCCGAGGAAGCCCATGGCGAGCAGCACGAGTTGCGCGGGCAGGGTGCGCTCGGTGCCAGGTATCTCGGTCGGCACAAGCTGGCCGCGCTCGTTCTTGCGCCACTCGATGTCCACGATGGCGAGCGCGCTCACCTGCCCCTGCGCATCCCCGGTGAGCCGCTTGACCGTTACGAGGTAGTTGCGCGGGTCGCCGCCGAAGCGCGCCGCCGCCTCTTCCTGCCCGGTATCCATACGGTAGATCCGCGGCCATTCGGGCCACGGATTATCCTCCGCACGGTCGGCCGGCGGCTTCGACAGGATCTCGAGCTGCACGAGACTGCGGCAGCCGTGACGCATCGCCGTGCTCACGCAGTCGGTGCCGGTGTCACCGCCGCCGATCACGATGACGTCTTTGCCGCTCGCGTGCAGCGGCGTGGTGTCAGGTCCGCCGCCGAGCAGTGCCTTCGTGCTCGCAGTGAGGTACTCCATGGCGAAGTGCACGCCATGGAGCCCGCGCCCTTCGGCCGACAGATCCCTCGGCACGGTGGCTCCGGTGCACAGCACCACCGCGTCGAAGTCCCGTCGCAGTAGCTGCGCTTCGACGTTCTCCCCGACATGGGCGTTGCAGATGAAGCGGATGCCATTGCGCTCCATGAGCTGGGTGCGACGCAGCACCACCCCGCGCTTGTCGAGCTTCATGTTCGGGATACCGTACATCAGCAGGCCGCCCGGGCGATCCTCGCGTTCGAGCACGGTGACCGCATGCCCCGCGCGATTGAGCTGCTCCGCTGCCGCGAGCCCGGCGGGCCCGGATCCCACCACGGCGACGCGCTTGCCGGTACGCACTTTTGGTGGATCGGGAATCACCCAGCCTTCTTCCCAGCCCCGCTCGATGATCGCCGCTTCGAGCGTCTTGATCGCGACAGGCGGATCACTGAGACCGAGCACGCAGGAGCCCTCACAGGGCGCGGGACAGACGCGGCCAGTGAAATCCGGGAAGTTGTTCGTGCGGTGCAGGCGCTCGAGCGCCTCGCGCCACAGGCCGCGATAGACGAGATCATTCCACTCGGGAATGAGGTTGTTCACCGGGCAGCCCGAGGCACCGCTGCTCATCTGCACGCCCGTGTGGCAGAAAGGCACGCCGCAGTCCATGCAGCGCGCAGCCTGCTGCCGCAGGTGCTTCTCCTCCATGTGATGGTGGAATTCGTTCCAGTCCCGAACGCGATCCTGCGGCGTGCGATCGACCGGCAGCTCGCGCAGATACTCCATGAAACCCGTTGGCTTGCCCATCTTGATACCGCCCGGATCAGTTGCCGCCGACGCGTGCGAGGTCGCGGGCGTTTTCCTCGAAGGCCGCCATCACGGCCTCGTCGCCCGTGAGACCCTGCTCGTGCGCGCGGCGGATGCCCGCGAGCACGCGCTGATAGTCTTTCGGAATCACCTTCACGAAGCGCTTGCGCATCGCGGGCCAGTTCGCGAGCACGGCGCGCGCGCGCGTGCTGTCCGTGTACTCCTGGTGCCTCGCAATCATGGCGCGCACCGCGTCGGCCTCCCCGGGGTCGTCCAGTGTCTCGAGATTCACCATTTGCCGGTTGACCTGCGCGGGGAAATTACCCTGCTCGTCGAGCACATAGGCGATACCGCCCGACATGCCGGCGCCGAAATTGCGACCGGTGGGGCCAAGCACCACGACGCGACCGCCGGTCATGTACTCGCATCCGTGATCGCCGACTGCCTCGACCACCGCGTTCACGCCGCTGTTGCGCACGGCAAAGCGTTCGCCGGCCATGCCACGGATGTAGGCCTCGCCGCTGGTCGCCCCATAGAGCGCGACGTTGCCGACGATGATGTTCTCTTCCGGTACGAAGGTGGAACCTGCAGGCGGGTGGATGATGAGCTTGCCGCCCGAGAGCCCCTTGCCGACGTAGTCGTTGGCATCGCCCTCGAGCCGGAAGCTCATGCCACGTGGCAGGAAGGCCCCGAAGCTCTGGCCGGCAGAACCGTGGAAGTGGATACGCACGGTATCCTCGGGCAAGCCCGCCGCGCCCCACTTGCGCGTGATCTCCGAGCCCGTGATGGTGCCGACCACGCGGTTGACGTTGCGCACGGGCAGCTCGGCGACCACCTTTTCCCCACGCGCGATCGCCGGCCGACAGAGTTCGAGGAGCGTCGTGACGTCGAGTGAGGATTCCAGATCATGATCCTGTTCCATCTGCCGGTAGCGGCCGATGTCCGGCCCGACATCCGGCTGGTAGAGCAGGTTGCTGAAATCGAAGCCGCGCGCCTTCCAGTGATCGAGCGCACGGCGCGGCGCGAGCCGGTCGACCCGTCCGACCATCTCCTCGATGGAGCGAAAACCGAGTTTCGCGAGCCACTCGCGCACGTCCTGCGCCATGAAGCGCATGAAATTGACCACGTGCTCGGGTGCGCCGGTGAACTTCTCGCGCAGCCGCGGATCCTGGGTTGCGATGCCTGTCGGGCAGGTGTTCAGATGGCACACCCGCATCATGACGCAGCCAATCGCGACCAGCGGCGCGGTGGCGAAGCCGAACTCCTCGGCACCGAGGAGCGCGGCAATCACGACGTCGCGGCCGGTTTTCAGCTGCCCGTCGGTTTCCACCGTGATGCGGCTGCGCAGGTTGTTGAGCACGAGCGTCTGATGCGCCTCGGCGAGACCGAGCTCCCAGGGCAGTCCTGCATGGGCAATCGAGGTCTGGGGCGCCGCGCCGGTGCCGCCATCGTAGCCGCTGATGAGCACGACATCCGCATGGGCCTTGGCCACGCCCGCAGCAATGGTGCCGACACCCACTTCCGCCACGAGCTTCACGCTGATGCGTGCGTGGCGGTTGGCGTTTTTCAGGTCGTGGATCAGTTCCGCGAGATCCTCGATCGAGTAGATGTCGTGATGCGGCGGCGGTGAAATCAGCCCGACGCCGGCAGTCGTGTGCCGGGTCGTGGCGATCCAGGGATAGACCTTGTTGCCGGGCAGCTGCCCGCCCTCTCCGGGCTTGGCACCTTGCGCCATCTTGATCTGCAGCTCGCGGGCGCTCACCAGATACTCGCTCGTGACGCCAAAGCGCCCCGAGGCGACCTGCTTGATGGCCGAGTTCTTCGAGTCCCCGTTCGGCAGCGGCTGATAGCGCGCGGGGTCTTCCCCGCCCTCGCCGGTGTTGCTCTTGCCGCCAACGCGATTCATGGCGATCGCGAGTGTCTCGTGTGCTTCCTTGCTGATCGAGCCGTAGGACATCGCGCCCGTCTTGAAGCGCAGCATGATGCTCTCCTCCGACTCGACTTCCTCCAGCGGAACGGCCTCTGCCGCCTTGAACTCCAGCAGCCCGCGCAGCGTGTAGAACTTCTGCGCCTGATCGTCGATGAGCTCGGTGTAGGCCTTGTAGGTCGGGTAGCTTCCGGTGCGCACCGCCTTCTGCAGCAGATGGATGGTGGCCGGATTGAAGAGGTGCTCCTCGCCGTCCGTGCGCCACTGATAGAGCCCGCCCGAAGGCAGCGTGTGGCCATTGACATCGCGCTCGGGGAAGGCGGCGCCATGGCGTATCAGGACTTCCTTCGCAATCACGTCGATCGCGATGCCGCCAATGCGCGACGCGGTGCCCGTGAAATACTCGTCGATCACGTCCTGGCGCAAGCCCAGCGCTTCAAACACCTGCGCGCCGTGATAGCTCTGCACGGCCGAGATACCCATCTTGGACATGACCTTGACGACGCCCTTGGTGGCCGCCTTGACGAAGTTCTTGCAGGCCGTCGCGTGATCGACACCCGTCAGGAGCTCATCGCGAATCATGCCGTCGATCGACTCGAAGGCGAGGTAGGGATTCACTACGCTCGCGCCGTAGCCGATGAGCAGCGAGAAATGATGCACCTCGCGGGCCTCGCCGGTTTCCAGTACCAGGCTCACCTTGAGCCGCAGCCCCTCGCGGATCAGATAGTGGTGCAGCGCCGACACGGCGAGCAGCGCTGGAATGGGCGCAAATTCCCGGTTCACGCCGCGATCGCTGAGGATGAGGATGTTGACCTCTTCCTCTTCGATGAGCCGCCGCGCCATCAGGCGCAGCTCCTCGAGCGATTTCACGAGGCCCTTGTCGCCGCGTGTCACGCGAAAGAGCGTCGGAAGCACGCCCACTTTCAGTCCCGGCATGCCCTCGAGGCGGCGGATCTTCGCGAAGTCCTCGTTCGAGAGCACGGGTCCCGAGAGCTCGAGTCGCCGGCAATCGGCCGGCCGGGGCTGAAGGAGATTGCCCTCCGAGCCGAGCCAGACTTCGGACGAGGTGATGAGCTCTTCACGGATGCAGTCGATGGGCGGGTTGGTCACCTGCGCAAAGAGCTGCTTGAAATAATCGTAAAGCAGCCGTGGCTTCGTGGAGAGCGCGGCGAGCGGGGTGTCATTGCCCATCGAGCCCACGGCCTCCACGCCCGAGCGGGCCATGGGGTCGATGAGGAGGCGCTCATCCTCGAAGCTGTATCCGAAGGCGATCTGGCGCTGCAGCAGCGTGTCGTGATCGGGCGCCGGCACTTCGGGCGCTGCTGGCAAATTCCCGAGATGCACCAGGTGTTCGTCGAGCCACTGGCGATAGGGACGCTCGGTCACGACCGCCCGCTTGATCTCCTCGTCATCGACGATGCGCCCCTGCGCGGTGTCCACGAGGAACATGCGCCCCGGCTGCAGCCGGCCCTTGCGCAGGATGCGCTCGGGCGCGATCTCGAGAACGCCGGCCTCGGACGCCATGATCACGAGGTCGTCTTTGGTCACGTAGTAGCGCGAGGGCCGCAGGCCGTTGCGGTCGAGCACCGCGCCGATCTGCACGCCGTCGGTGAAGGCAATGGAAGCCGGGCCGTCCCAGGGCTCCATCAGGCTCGTGTGGTACTGATAGAAGGCCCGCCGTGCCTCGTCCATGCCCTCGTGCTTCGACCAGGGCTCGGGGATCATCATCATGACCGCGTGCGGCAGCGAACGACCCGCCAGCACCAGCAGCTCGAGCGTGTTGTCGAACATCGCGGAGTCCGAGCCATTCGGGTTCACGATGGGGAGAATCCGCCGGATGTCCTCGCCGAAGGCATCGGATTCGAAGAGCGCTTCGCGCGCGCGCATCCAGTTGATGTTGCCGCGCAGGGTGTTGATCTCGCCGTTGTGGGCAAGATAGCGGTAGGGGTGCGCCCGATCCCAGCTCGGGAAGGTGTTGGTGGAGAAGCGCGAGTGCACCAGCGCGAGCGCGGTCTCCATTGCCGGGTCTTCGAGGTCCGGGAAATACTGCGGCAGCTGCGCGGTGAGCAGCATCCCTTTGTAGACCAGCGTCTTGTGGGACAGGCTCGCGATGTACCAGTACTCGTGGCCGTCGAGCGTGGAAGTGCGGATCTCGCTGTAGGCCCGCTTCCTGATGACGTAGAGCCGGCGCTCGAAGGCGAGCGTGTCGGGAAGCTCGGGGTTGCGCGCGATGAAGACCTGGCGGATGAAGGGCTCGCTCGCCATGGCGGTGTCGCCGAGCGGCGCGCTGTTGGTCGGCACGGTGCGCCAGCCGAGAATCTGCAGGCCTTCCGACTGCACGATCTGGTCGAAACGCTCTTCGAGCCTGCGGCGCATCGTCGGGTTGCGCGGCAGGAAGACGAGCCCGCAACCGTAGTGCCCGGGCTCGGGGAGGGCAATGGAACTTTTCCGGCAGGCTTCCTTCAGGAAGGCGTGCGGCATCTGCATGAGGACGCCCGCGCCGTCGCCGGTATTGACTTCGCAGCCACTCGCGCCGCGATGATCGAGATTGCGCAGCACTTCGATCGCCTGCGCGAGGATCGCGTGCGACTTGCGCCCCTTGATGTCCACCACGAAGCCGACACCGCAGGCATCACGCTCGAAGGCCGGGTCGTAGAGCCCCTGTTTGGGGGGCGGCCCCAGGAGTGGTAGGCCGGGGCGTGCGCTGCGCGTGCGGCGCGCGCCATGGAAGATCGTTCGGTTCCTCTTGCTCATCCCGGTCTCTCTCGCAACTGTACAAAGCGTCGCGCGCCTCCACCGGGCACGCGGATACGGTCGCCGGTGCAGCAGGCAACGCCACCCACAACGGCAATTACATCAAACACTAACGCTGGGAGACGCTGGCCGCGCGCCCACTCGAACGCGGGCCCGCCGGCTACAAGCCCGGGGTACGGGCATCACGCGGCGCGCGCTGTTTGCAGCTAGGTATGAGCCGACAATATCCGGGATGGGATTGACGGTCAATTGGTAGCCGCAGTGGGCCGGATCGGTTAAAAAGGTCGGCAATTGTCCAAGGGAAGTGGAACATGACCGGGCGACGGAAAATGCGCTTTCTGGTGGTCGGAGCCGGCATGTCAGGCATCCTGGCGGCGATCAGGCTGCGGGAGGCGGGCCACGAGGACGTGACCATGCTGGAGAAGGCCGACCGGCTCGGCGGCACCTGGCGCGAGAACCGCTACCCCGGCCTCACCTGCGATGTCCCCGCGCACGCTTATACCTACAGCTTCGCGCCCAACGCCGAGTGGTCCCGCTTTTTCGCGGGGGCCGACGAAATTCGCGCCTATTTCGAGCGGGTCGCGCGCGACCGGGACGTGATGCCCCTGATCCGCTTCAACCGCGAAGTCACGGATTTGTCGTTCAGGCAGGGCGGATGGATCGCGACGACCGCGACGGGCGAGCGTTTTTCCGCCGACGCGGTGATTCTTGCTTCGGGCGTGTTGCACCACCCCAAGGCGCCCGACATCAAAGGACTCGACAGCTTCGCCGGCAAGGCAATGCACAGCGCGCGCTGGGAGGATGAGGTCGCACTCGACGGCCAGCGGATCGGGGTGATCGGCTGCGGCTCCACGGGCGTGCAGCTCGTCTGCGCGCTCGCGGATCGCGCTGCGCGGCTGGTCCACTTCCAGCGCAGCCCGCAATGGATCATGCCGGTGATTGACCTTGCCTATACGGACGAGGAGCGTGAGGCGTTCCGTCGCGACCCCGCGCTGATCGACGCCATCCGCTACGACTCTGAGTATCTGGGGAATGTTCAGCGCTTCACCATGGGGATCGTTGATCCCGATAGCGATGCGATGCACGCGATCGAGGACCTCTGTCGCCAGAATCTCGAGCAGACTGTGGCGGATCCGGTCTTGCGCGAAAAGCTGCGACCGAGCTACCGCGCCGCCTGCAAGCGACTGGTCTATTCGCCCGATTATTACGAGCGCGTGCAGCGACCGGCGGTGCATGTGGAGACCGGTGCGATCGAACGGGTCGTTCCAGAAGGCGTGCGGATGCGTGACGGGACGCTCCACGAACTCGATGTGCTCGCACTGGCCACCGGATTTCATGCCGACCGTTTCATTCGTCCCGCGACGGTGCACGGCCGCAATGGTGTCGCTCTCGATGACATCTGGGCGAAGCGCGCCACTGCTTACCTGGCGATCACGCTGCCCGATTTCCCCAACCTGTTCTTCCTCAACGGCCCGACGGCGCCGGTCGGCAATTTCTCCCTGATCGATGTGGCCGAACGGCAGTGGCAGTTTGTCGAGCGCCTGATCGGCGAGATCTCGAACGGGAGCTGCGACGAAATCTGCGTCTCCGCAGAGGCCATGGCCGCTTACGAGGCGCGACGGATTGCGGCGGCCAAGGGCACGATTTTCGCTTCCGGCTGTTCGAGCTGGTATCTCGATCGGGAAGGCGTGCCGATGACCTGGCCCTGGAGCTATCAGGCGTTTGCCGAAGCGATGGCCAGCCCTGTGATGGAGGACATGGAACGGCGCAATTCGAAGCGCGTCGCGGTCTGAGCCACGCCTCGCGGCTCAGGCCGGTGGCAGCTCCAGGAGCTCGGCGATGATGCGTTTCAGGGCCTCGAGTTCCTCCCTGTAAGTCGGGCGCACCGGCTCGAGCAAACCCTGGATGGACATGCCGAGCATGGCGGTGGAGGCCAGCGTGCGTGCGGTATTGAGTTTGCGGGCATCGAGCCCGAGATCACCGAACAGCCCCTGCCAGATCCGGCGGGACGAGGTGAGCGCCAGCTCGGCTTGACGCCTGCGAATGCTGCCCTGCGGATGAGCGCGCCCGTAGAGCACGAGTTCCGTGTAGGCCACGGAAGTCGGCTGGCTGATGTGGTGCCACGCGCGGTCGATGAGCAGCGACACACGCTCTCGCGGCGACAGATGATGGAGCTGGACCGCCCGGGCGAGATCCCGCTCGATGGCCTCTATATTGCGCTCGACGACGGCGAGGAGCAGCGATTCCTTGTCGCCGAACTGATGGGCGATCGCTCCCCAGGTTACGCCGGCCCGCTCGGCGATGCGCGCAGCCGAGGCATTGGGCAGACCTTCCTCGGCGATGCACTGGATGACCGCCTGGATGACCTTTTCCCGGGTTCCCGCGCTGCGTTCAGCCTGGGTGCGGCGCCGGTATTTAACGTCCGCTTTCATTTCATCATGTTATCGATGACGGACCGGTACCGGGAGCCGTAGGGCGGGCGCAGGCCGAAAAGATCCGCCAGGTTGATCTTCGACTGCACGTACACCGCTCGCGCATGGGAGAAGCGCTTGAAGCCGTCGTGACCGTGATAAGCGCCCATGCCACTCGGACCGACACCACCGAAAGGCAGATCCTCGCAGCCGGAGTGGGCCGCAATGTCGTTGACCGAAACCCCACCGGAGCGCGTCCGGGCGAGCACGTGCTCGAGCTCGGCGCCGCCGGACCGGCCAAAATAATAGAGCGCGAGCGGATGGCCCTGACCATTGATGAAGTCGACTGCCTCGTTGA
>Ga0073903_10001633_pt1 | contig 11569 bp, 9 predicted proteins | sample KloWWTKNB14_bulk_FD_66665 | JGI IMG/M metagenome (GOLD analysis project Ga0073903, IMG submission 66665) | Active sludge microbial communities from Klosterneuburg, Austria, studying microevolution and ecology of nitrifiers - Klosterneuburg... | ecosystem: Engineered > WWTP > Aerobic digester >... | reverse complement strand
CTTCGGTGTGATCACCATCCTTCGGCGTGCCCGAGGGTGACGGTCGCACCGGGCGAGTGCCCCACCCGACCGGGACACTCGTAGGGCAGTGGCTCAATTGGTAGAGCACCGGTCTCCAAAACCGGCGGTTGGGGGTTCGAGTCCCTCCTGCCCTGCGTCGCACGTGTGGTTCGTCCACGACTGCATCCGAACGATGGGTGCCTTCGCGGTCGCGCCGCGCGCAAAGGCACCGACATGGCAACGAACGTGAAGAGGCACCGTGACTGACGTGGGTCAGACCAGGACTCCCTCCAAGCCCGCCAAGGGCAAGGAGTCGGGCGGCAACCCCATTTCCCGGTGGGTCAAGGCGCTGACCCTGTTCGTCAGCCAGATCCTCGATGAGCTGCGCAAGGTCGTCCGCCCGACTCGTAACGAGCTGTGGAACTACACGCTCGTCGTCATCGTCTTCGTCACCGTGATGATGGCCCTCGTGTCCGGGCTCGACCTGGGCTTCAGCAAGCTCGTCGGGTTGGTGTTCGGCTCCTGACGCCGCGCCGCAAGGCGCCATCACGGCCGCACCATCCGGCATTCACCGAACAAGGAAGAGGTTTCCCGTGTCCGACCAGTGGACCGACAACCCCGACGCAGCGTCCGACGACGCGCCCGAGGTGCTGCCCGACACCGTGACCGAGGGGTCGCGTGAGGCGGACTCGGTGGCCGAGGGGCTGGACGCCGCCGTGGGTGTCGACAGCGCCGACGACGTGGACACCTCCGCCGACGATGACGTGGACACCTCCGCCGACGATGACGTGCACACCTCCGCCGACGATGACGCCGCCGAGACCCCGGTTGCCTCCGCGACCGACGAGGACGGCGACCGCCTCGACGTGGTCGACCCGGTCCAGGCGTTCAAGGACGACCTGCGCAGCAAGGTCGGCGACTGGTACGTCGTGCACTCCTACGCCGGCTACGAGAACCGCGTGAAGGCCAACCTCGAGACCCGCATCACCTCCTTGAACATGGAGGACTACATCTTCGAGATCCAGGTCCCGATGGAAGAGGTCACCGAGATCAAGGGTGGCCAGCGCAAGCTCGTCCGCCGGGTCCGGATGCCGGGATACGTCGTCGTCCGCATGGACCTCACCGACGAGTCGTGGGGCGCCGTGCGCCACACCCCCGGGGTCACCGGGTTCGTCGGGAACGCGCACCAGCCGGTGCCGCTGACCTTCGACGAGGTCTACTCGATGATCAAGCCGGCCGACCTCGAGGCCGCTGCGGCCGCCGCGGCAGCGGGCGGCACGGCATCCGCGTCGAGCGCGGGGCGCGAGACCACGGTCGTCGACTTCGAGGTCGGCGAGTCCGTCACCGTCATGGACGGGCCCTTCGAGACCCTGCCCGCCACGATCTCCGAGATCAACGCCGACACCCAGAAGCTCAAGGTGCTCGTGTCGATCTTCGGTCGCGAGACCCCGGTCGAGCTGTCGTTCAGCCAGGTCACCAAGCTGTAGGACCCTGCCCCGGGGTTCGGGGCTGCAAAGGGGTCATCGCCCACGGCGTCGGCCCGTCACCACCACCACAAGGACAGAACATGCCCCCCAAGAAGAAGAAGATCTCCGGGTACATCAACCTGCAGATCCAGGCCGGCGCGGCCACCCCGGCGCCGCCGGTCGGCCCCGCGCTCGGTCAGCACGGTGTCAACATCATGGAGTTCGTCAAGGCGTACAACGCGGCGACCGAGCACCAGCGCGGCAGCATCATCCCCGTCGTCATCACGGTCTACGAAGACCGCACCTTCGACTTCATCACCAAGACGCCCCCGGCGTCGGAGCTGATCAAGAAGGCCGCGGGTGTCCAGAAGGGCGCCGGCGAGCCGCACAAGGTCAAGGTCGGCAAGCTCACCAAGGACCAGGTCCGCGAGATCGCCGAGGTCAAGATGCCCGACCTCAACGCCAACGACATCGACGCCGCGATGAAGATCATCGCCGGCACCGCCCGCCAGATGGGTATCACCACCGAGCTCTGAGCCCGGACCGGCGCCCGCCCGTGCGGGTGCCACGGCATCCGAACCCGGATGCCGGTGGGGCGCCACGTCGGCGCCCCACCGGTGGCAGGGCCAGCGCTGGCCCGTTGACCACACCTCCACCGCAGCACACCAGGAGCAGCACATGAAGCGCAGCAAGTCCTACCGCGCCGCCGCCGAGAAGATCGACGCCGACGTCACCTACGCCCCGCTCGACGCCGTTCGCCTCGCGAAGAAGACCGCGTCGGCCAAGTACGACGAGACCGTCGAGGTCGCCATGCGCCTCGGTGTCGACCCCCGCAAGGCCGACCAGATGGTCCGCGGCACGGTCAACCTCCCGCACGGCACGGGCAAGACCGCCCGCGTCCTCGTCTTCGCCAACGGCGACAAGGCCGAGGCCGCCAAGGCTGCCGGCGCCGACTTCGTCGGTTCCGACGACCTGCTCGAGAAGGTCGCCGGCGGCTGGCTCGACTTCGACGCCGTCGTCGCCACCCCTGACCTCATGGGCAAGGTCGGTCGTCTCGGCAAGGTCCTGGGCCCCCGCGGCCTCATGCCCAACCCGAAGACCGGCACGGTCACGATGGACACGGCCAAGGCCGTCACCGACATCAAGGGCGGCAAGATCGAGTTCCGCGTCGACAAGCACGCGAACCTCCACTTCATCATCGGCAAGGTCTCCTTCGACGAGAAGGCGCTCGTCGAGAACTACGCGACCGCCCTCGAGGAGATCCTGCGTCTGAAGCCCTCGGCCTCCAAGGGCCGCTACATCGCCAAGGCCACGCTGGCCACGACGATGGGCCCCGGCATCCCGCTCGACGCGACGCGCACCCGCAACCTCCTCGAGGAGACCGCGGACGCCTGATCGTCCCAGCGCGACACCACGAGAGCCCGCCTCCCCGATGGGGGAGGCGGGCTCTCGCGTCATCCGTGAGGACGATCGGGCGACGACCCCGACCCGGCGCCACGTCGCGACACGCCGGGCCCCACCCGCTGAGGGCGAGTCAACCCGGGTTGGGCGTCAGTACGCTCGGATCCACGCAGGCGGCCAGACGGCACCGGCGCCGAGCGAGCGGACAGGAACCGTCCATGGAGACCACGCGTGCCGCGGCCCCCATCCCGCGACCTCTCCTCATCCTGCTCGGTGTGGCTGCGGCCGTGGTGGCCGTGGCCGGCATGCGGGCCGGCGCCTGGCTCCTCGCACCCACGGCGCTGGCGGTGGTGCTCGTCGTCACCGTGTCGCCGGTACGCGGGGTCCTGGAGCGCCGTGGGGCGCCCGCGTGGGCCGGGATCCTCGCGACGATCGCGCTCGTCTACCTCATCGTCATCGCCCTCGTGGCCTCGCTCGCCGTCTCGGGAGCGAAGCTCGCCAGCCTCATCCCCCAGTACGCAACGCAGATGGATGACCTCGTCGCCAGCGTCAGCACCTCGCTGCGGAGCCTGGGTTTGCAGGACGAGCAGGTGGATGCCGTCGCGTCGAGCGTCGACCTGGGCCGGCTGGCGGGTGTCCTCACCGGGCTCACGGCCAACCTCGTGGGCATCCTCGCCAGCCTGGCCTTCGTCGCAACCCTCGTGCTGTTCATCGGGTTCGACTCGGGCAAGTTCCCGGCCCACCTGCTCGCGGCCCGGGAGGAACGCCCGAACGTGGTGGCGTCACTGACGTCCTTCGCGCAGGGGACGCGCACCTACCTCACGGTGTCGACGGTGTTCGGCCTCATCGTCGCGGCCATCGACACCGTCGTGCTGGCCCTGCTCGGGATCCCCGGGGCGTTCGTCTGGGGTGTCCTCGCGTTCGTCACGAACTTCATCCCGAACGTCGGGTTCGTCATCGGGGTGATCCCGCCGGCGATCATCGGCCTGCTCGAGGGCGGCCCCGGTCTCATGTTCGCCGTCATCGTGCTGTACTCCGTCATCAACGTCGTGATCCAGTCGATCATCCAGCCGAAGTACCAGGCGGACGCGCTGGGCCTCACGACGACGCTGACCTTCCTGTCGCTCGTCTTCTGGGCCTGGGTGCTCGGCCCGCTCGGCGCGATCCTCGCCCTGCCGCTGACCCTGCTCCTCAAGGCGCTGTTCGTCGACGTCGATCCGGGGTCGCAGTGGCTCGGCCCGCTGCTGTCCGGGGTCCCCGCCCCAGCAGCCGACCCCGAACCCGCAACCGCCACCACCCCCGAACCTGCAAATCCCCCCATGCCCCCTGCAGCTGTCGGCCCCCCTGCTGCAACCACCATCCCCGACGCCACGGAAGAACCGGAGACATCACCATGACCAAGGAGTCCCTCACCGCATCCTGGAAGCTGCTGGTCCTGCGCGGCCTGATCGGCATCGTCTTCGGCATCGTGGCGATGGCCTGGCCGCAGCAGACCATCGTCGTCGTCGTGGTGCTCTGGGGAGTGTGGGCCCTCGTCGACGGCATCGGCCTGGCCGCCAACGCCTTCACCGAGGGCCTGGGCCGCGGGCAGCGGATGCTGCTGCTCGGCATGGCGGCCGTCGCTCTCGTCGTCGCCTTCCTGGCCTTCACCCGACCGGGCATGGCGGCCGCCGCCCTGACCTGGGTGCTCGGCATTTGGCTGCTCGTGCGCGGCGTCTTCGAGCTGGTGGGTGCCCTCGGGACGGTGCAGGTCGCGCCGCGCTGGCTGCTGGTGCTCGGTGCGCTGCTCGACATCGCGCTCGGCTGGATCTTCATCGCCAACCCGGGGCGGGCCGTCGTCGGCATCGTCTGGCTGCTCGGAGTCATCGCCGTCGCCTGGGGTGTCGTCTTCCTCGTGCTCGGGCTGATCGTGCGCCGCAAGGCCGCAGAACTGCCGGATGCCGTGTCCGCCTGACCGCCAGGTTCTCGGTTCACCCTCGATCAGCCGGCCCACACCAAGGGCCGGCTGATCGACGCGATTTGGGTCTCACCGCCTCGACCCGTACCCTTGGGCTTGACCAAAGACCGCCGGTTGTCGCGTGCACCCGCACGTGACCGAAGGTTCCGCGTGAGAGCGGGCAACCAGCGCAGGCCGCGACATCAGATGTCGGATGCCGTGAAGCTCGCTTCACGTCCGCCCTCCTGAGCCCCGTGCCCTGCGCCGGGGCTCTTTCTCGTGTCGGGCCCCTCGACCGGAGGTCCACACGACGGAAGGAGGCGCCCATGTCTCGTGCCGACAAGGCAGCGGCCATCGCCGAGCTCTCTGACAAGTTCAAGAGCTCGAACGCCGCCGTCCTCACGGAGTACCGCGGGCTCACGGTGAAGCAGATCACCGACCTGCGCAACTCCCTGCGGGGCAACGCGACCTACGCCGTGGTCAAGAACACGCTGACCGAGCTCGCCGCCAAGGACGCCGGGGTGACCGCGTTCGACGGTCAGCTCGTCGGACCGACCGCCATCGCCTTCGTTGAGGGCGACCCGGTCGAGGCTGCCAAGGGTCTGCGTGACTTCGCCAAGGCAAACCCGCTCCTGGTGATCAAGGGCGGTGTGCTGGACGGCAAGGCCCTCAGCGCCGCCGAGATCACCAAGCTCGCGGACCTCGAGTCCCGCGAGGTTCTCCTCGCCAAGCTGGCAGGCGCCATGAACGCCTCGCTCAGCAAGGCGGTCTACCTCTTCGCCGCTCCGCTCTCGCAGGCCGCTCGCACGGTCGACGCGCTGCGGGCGAAGGTCGAGACGGAGGGCCCGGACTCCGGTGCCGCCGCCCCGGCCGCGGCCGACGAGTCCCCCGCTGACGCCGCACCCGCGGCCGAGGCCACCGACGTCGCCGAGGGTGGCGACGCGGAGTGATCCGACACCCGGGCAACCGGGTTCGGTGACTCCACCACCAAAACGCCACTCACGGCATACCGCAGTTCAGAAAGGACGCCATCATGGCCAAGCTCAGCACCGACGAGCTCCTTGACGCCTTCAAGGAGATGACCCTCATCGAGCTCTCCGAGTTCGTGAAGCAGTTCGAGGAGACCTTCGGGGTCACCGCCGCCGCCCCGGTCGCCGTGGCCGCAGCGGGCGCCCCCGCCGGTGGCGGCGACGCCGCCGCCGCCGAGGAGCAGGACGAGTTCGACGTCGTCCTCGAGTCCGCCGGCGAGAAGAAGATCGCCGTCATCAAGGAGGTCCGCGCGCTGACCTCCCTCGGCCTCAAGGAGGCCAAGGACCTCGTCGACGGCGCCCCCAAGGCCGTCCTCGAGAAGGTCGACAAGGCTGCGGCCGACAAGGCCAAGGAGCAGCTCGAGGGCGCCGGCGCCACCGTCACCCTCAAGTGACCAGGTCCCCCTCGGGGGACTGAAGCACCGCCAACGGGCGGGTTCGGACCACACGGTCCGGGCCCGCCCGTCGTGCGTGTGCCTGAGCCAGTTGTGCACAGATCGGGGGGTTGCCTTGACGACCGGGTGTCCGACCGTCATCCTGATGCGGTCCACCGCTTCGGCAGTGGGCCGCAACCGGAGCCAGGGGGCTTGACTCGGTTGGACAGGTGTGCCTTCTTCGGGTATGTTGTCACTTTGCGCTGCCCCCTACCTGCCCCCACTCGTCGCTGAGTCGTCGCGCCGCCATGCCCCCGGTTACCCGGGAGGAAACGCGGCCGGTGTCCACGACGGGCGGTTCCGGTGGGTGCAGCCAGCCCAGATGTTCTGAACAGGCCTGTGGAAGGAACCCTCCTTGGCTGCCTCGCGCACCACGTCCAAGCACATGAACACCGCAATGACGGTGACCGGCCGGCTCTCCTTCGGGAAGATCCGTGAGCCGATGGAGGTCCCCGACCTCCTTGCCCTCCAGACCGAGAGCTTCGACTGGCTCCTCGGCAACGAGCGCTGGCAGGCCCGGGTCGCCGCGGCCAAGGCGGAGGGGCGCACCGACGTCCCCGACCGCTCCGGCCTCGAGGAGATCTTCGAGGAGATCTCTCCCATCGAGGACTTCAGCGGCTCGATGTCGCTGAGCTTCCGCGACCACCGCTTCGAGGAGGTCAAGTACTCGATCGAGGACTGCAAGGAGCGGGACCAGACCTACTCCGCACCCCTGTTCGTCACCGCGGAGTTCATGAACAACACCACCGGTGAGATCAAGAGCCAGACGGTCTTCATGGGCGACTTCCCGCTCATGACCGAGCGTGGCACCTTCATCATCAACGGTACCGAGCGCGTCGTCGTCTCGCAGCTCGTCCGCAGCCCGGGCGTCTACTTCGAGCGCACGCCCGACAAGACGTCCGACAAGGACATCTACACCACCAAGGTCATCCCGAGCCGCGGTGCCTGGCTCGAGTTCGAGATCGACAAGCGCGACATGGTCGGCGTTCGCGTCGACCGCAAGCGCAAGCAGTCGGTCACGGTCCTGCTGAAGGCCCTGGGTTGGACGAACGAGCGCATCCTCGAGGAGTTCGGCGACTACGAGTCGATGCGACTCACCCTCGAGAAGGACCACACCACGGGTCAGGACGACGCGCTCCTGGACATCTACCGCAAGCTGCGTCCGGGCGAGCCGCCGACCAAGGAGGCCGCGCAGACCCTGCTCGACAACCTCTACTTCAACGGCAAGCGCTACGACCTGGCCAAGGTCGGCCGGTACAAGATCAACAAGAAGCTGGGCCTGGAGAGCGAGCTGTCGCAGTCGACGCTCACCATCGAGGACATCGTCTCCACGATCAAGTACATCGTCGCGCTGCACGCCGGCGAGGAGACCATGCCCGGCCACCGCCGCGGCGAGGCCGTCGACATCCGCGTCGAGACCGACGACATCGACCACTTCGGCAACCGCCGCCTGCGCAACGTCGGCGAGCTCATCCAGAACCAGGTCCGTACCGGCCTGTCCCGGATGGAGCGCGTCGTGCGCGAGCGGATGACGACCCAGGACGTCGAGGCGATCACGCCCCAGACCCTGATCAACATCCGCCCGGTCGTGGCGTCGATCAAGGAGTTCTTCGGCACCAGCCAGCTCTCCCAGTTCATGGACCAGAACAACCCGCTCGCCGGCCTGACGCACAAGCGTCGCCTGTCGGCGCTCGGCCCGGGTGGTCTCTCACGCGACCGCGCCGGCATGGAGGTCCGTGACGTCCACTCCTCGCACTACGGCCGCATGTGCCCGATCGAGACCCCGGAAGGCCCGAACATCGGCCTCATCGGCTCGCTCGCGTCCTACGGTCGCATCAACGCCTTCGGCTTCATCGAGACCCCGTACCGCAAGGTCACCGAGGGTCGCCTGACCGACGACGTGCACTACCTGTCCGCCGACGAGGAGGACGAGCACGTCATCGCCCAGGCCAACGCCACCCTCAACGAGGAGGGCACCGCCTTCGCCCACGAGCGCGTGCTCGTGCGCGTCAAGGGTGGCGAGGTCGAGTACGTCCCGGCCGTCGACGTCGACTACATCGACGTCTCCGCCCGCCAGATGGTGTCCGCGGCGACCGCGCTGATCCCGTTCCTCGAGCACGACGACGCCAACCGTGCGCTCATGGGCTCGAACATGCAGCGTCAGGCCGTCCCGCTCGTTCGGGCCGAGGCCCCGCTCGTCGGCACCGGCATGGAGTACCGCGCCGCGGTCGACTCCGGTGACGTCGTCGTGGCCGAGAAGGCCGGTGTCATCACCGAGGTGTCCGCCGACCTGGTCACCGTCGCCGGTGACGACGGCACGACCCGCACCTACCGGATCAACAAGTTCAACCGGTCCAACCAGGGCAACTCCTACAACCAGCGCGTCATCGTCTCCGAGGGTGACCGCGTCGAGGCCGGCGGCCTCATCGCCGACGGTCCCGCGACCGACGGTGGCGAGATGGCCCTCGGGCGCAACCTGCTCGTGGCGTTCATGCCGTGGGAGGGCCACAACTACGAGGACGCCATCATCCTCAGCCAGCGGCTCGTGCAGGACGACGTCCTGTCCTCGATCCACATCGAGGAGCACGAGGTCGACGCGCGCGACACCAAGCTCGGCCCCGAGGAGATCACCCGGGACATCCCGAACGTCTCCGAGGAGGTCCTGGCCGACCTCGACGAGCGCGGCATCATCCGCATCGGCGCCGAGGTCCGCGACGGCGACCTGCTCGTCGGCAAGGTCACGCCCAAGGGTGAGACCGAGCTGACCCCGGAGGAGCGCCTGCTCCGTGCGATCTTCGGTGAGAAGGCGCGCGAGGTGCGCGACACCTCCCTGAAGGTGCCCCACGGCGAGACCGGCACCGTCATCGGCGTCAAGGTCTTCGACAAGGACGAAGGCGACGAGCTGCCCCCGGGCGTGAACCAGCTGGTGCGCGTCTACGTGGCCAACAAGCGCAAGATCACCGACGGTGACAAGCTCGCTGGCCGCCACGGCAACAAGGGCGTCATCTCCAAGATCCTCCCGGTCGAGGACATGCCCTTCCTCGAGGACGGCACGCCGGTCGACGTCGTGCTGAACCCGCTCGGTGTCCCCGGACGCATGAACGTGGGCCAGATCCTCGAGCTGCACCTGGGTTGGGCAGCCAGCCGTGGCTGGACGATCGACGGTGACCCGGAGTGGGCCCGCCTCATTCCGGACGACGCCCGCTCGGCCCCGGCCGGCACCCGCGTCGCCTCCCCGGTGTTCGACGGTGTCCGCGAGGACGAGATCATCGGTCTGCTCGACTCGACGACCAAGACCCGTGACGACGTTCGCCTCATCGACGGCAGCGGCAAGGCGCGGCTGTTCGACGGTCGCTCCGGCGAGCCCTTCCCCGAGCCCGTCTCGGTCGGCTACATGTACATCCTCAAGCTGCACCACCTCGTGGACGACAAGATCCACGCGCGCAGCACCGGCCCCTACTCGATGATCACCCAGCAGCCGCTCGGCGGTAAGGCCCAGTTCGGTGGCCAGCGCTTCGGTGAGATGGAGGTCTGGGCCCTCGAGGCGTACGGCGCCGCCTACGCGCTGCAGGAACTGCTCACCATCAAGTCCGACGACGTCAACGGTCGCGTGAAGGTCTACGAGGCCATCGTCAAGGGCGACAACATCCCGGAGCCCGGCATCCCCGAGTCCTTCAAGGTGCTCATCAAGGAGATGCAGAGCCTCTGCCTCAACGTGGAGGTGCTGTCCAGCGACGGCACGACCATCGAGATGCACGAAGCCGAAGAGGACGTCTTCCGCGCAGCGGAGGAACTGGGAATCGACCTGTCCCGGCGCGAGCCGAGCAGCGTCGAAGAGGTCTGACCCACCGGGGCCCCGCCCCTCGACAACCCCGAGGTGGCCGGCGCACGGCGCCGGCCACCAGGGGACAGACGAGGCCGAGAGGCCCCGACCCAGCCCGTGACCGGGTGACACCAGAACTGAACGTTCGAACGAACGAGAGTAGGGAAGCACAACGTGCTTGACGTGAACGACTTCGACCTCCTGCGCATCGGCCTCGCCTCGGCCGAGGACATCCGCGCCTGGAGCCACGGTGAGGTCAAGAAGCCCGAGACCATCAACTACCGCACCCTCAAGCCGGAGAAGGACGGTCTCTTCTGCGAGAAGATCTTCGGCCCCACCCGCGACTGGGAGTGCGCCTGCGGCAAGTACAAGCGCGTGCGCTTCAAGGGCATCATCTGTGAGCGCTGTGGCGTCGAGGTGACCCGCGCCGCGGTGCGCCGCGAGCGGATGGGCCACATCGAGCTCGCCGCCCCCGTCACCCACATCTGGTACTTCAAGGGTGTCCCGAGCCGTCTGGGCTACCTGCTCGACCTGGCCCCGAAGGACCTCGAGAAGGTCATCTACTTCGCCGCCTACATGATCACCAGCGTCGACGTCGACCAGCGTCACGCCGACCTGCCCTCGCTCGAGGCGCAGATCGAGGTCGAGAAGAAGGAACTCGAGAACCGCCGCGACGCCGACATCGAGGCCCGCGCCAAGAAGCTCGAGACCGACATCGCGGCCCTCGAGGCCGAGGGTGCCAAGGCCGACGCCCGCCGCAAGGTGCGCGACTCCGCCGAGCGCGAGATGAACGCCATTCGTCGCCGGGCCGACCAGGGCCTCGAGCGCCTGGGTCAGGTCTGGGACCGCTTCAAGAACCTCAAGGTCCAGGACCTCGAGGGCGACGAGGTGCTCTACCGCGAGATGCGTGACCGCTTCGGTCTCTACTTCGAGGGCGGCATGGGCGCCGCGGCGATCCAGAAGCGCCTGCAGACCTTCGACCTCGACGCCGAGGCCGAGCTGCTGCGCGAGATCATCGCCACCGGCAAGGGCCAGCGCAAGACCCGCGCGCTCAAGCGCCTCAAGGTCGTCAGCGCGTTCCAGACCACGACGAACCAGCCCTCGGGCATGGTCCTGGATGCCGTCCCGGTCATCCCGCCGGACCTGCGACCCATGGTGCAGCTCGACGGTGGCCGCTTCGCGACCTCTGACCTCAACGACCTGTACCGCCGGGTCATCAACCGCAACAACCGCCTCAAGCGACTGCTCGACCTGGGCGCGCCCGAGATCATCGTCAACAACGAGAAGCGGATGCTGCAGGAGGCCGTCGACAGCCTGTTCGACAACGGCCGTCGTGGCCGCCCGGTCACCGGTCCGGGCAACCGCCCGCTGAAGTCGCTGTCCGACATGCTCAAGGGCAAGCAGGGCCGCTTCCGCCAGAACCTGCTCGGCAAGCGCGTCGACTACTCCGGCCGTTCGGTCATCGTCGTCGGCCCGCAGCT
>Ga0073903_10001631_pt1 | contig 11585 bp, 9 predicted proteins | sample KloWWTKNB14_bulk_FD_66665 | JGI IMG/M metagenome (GOLD analysis project Ga0073903, IMG submission 66665) | Active sludge microbial communities from Klosterneuburg, Austria, studying microevolution and ecology of nitrifiers - Klosterneuburg... | ecosystem: Engineered > WWTP > Aerobic digester >... | reverse complement strand
CCGTCAGGAAGCGGACGTCAAGCCCCGCTTCCTGACGGGCGCGGCTCCGAATCTCGCACTTCTTTCTGCAGACGACGCGGCCACTGCAGAATCCATCTTAGCCCGGAAGCGGGGCATTGATAAAAATCGTGCCAGCGGCATCCACACCGATAGCGACAAGCCCACGATTCCCGCTTGCAAAATGTCCGCATCACGTAGTCGCAGTGCAGTATTTCGACATTAATTGCAGATGGACGATCTGCATCATTGTGTCATTCGTCGCCCGGATACTAACAGGCTTCTGCTTTCTGGTCACTTTCTTTCTTTCGGGTGGATGCTGGAGGATTCTGTGGCTGGCATCGCTCGGCAGCCCGGCGTCACTCCGTCGTGTTGAACGCCTGTTGCAGCATTGCCAGACTTTTCGGGATTGCCGTCCGGGGATCTTCCTTGCCCTCGAATTCCAGCGACACGTAGCCGTTGTACTTGTGCTTCTTGAGCAGCGCGGCGATGCGGGGGTAATCAAGGTCGAGCGAATACCACAGGCCGCCGCCGTAGTAGGTCTTGGCCTGCACGAGCACTGCGGAAGGAGCCATGATCTCGAGACGATCGTAGGGGTCTTCCAGGAAATTGCCGGTGTCCAGTGTCGTTTTCAGCCACGGCGATTTGATGGCATCGACGATGCGCATCACACCTTCCGGAGTTCTTCCCAAACCCCAGTGGTTTTCCAGCCCCAGAGTGACTCCGCAGCGTTCCGCCGCCGGCAGACATTCCATCAGGCCGTCAATCACCCACTGGAAGCCTTCGTCTTCGGTGTGGCCTTCCAGAATCGGTTCGATGCCTCGATTCGCCATCAGTTCGTCGAAGTTGCCGCTCGTTCCCCAGCGCCCGGTGTTGACGCGCATGGTCGGAATGCCGAGGGCATACGACAGTTCGATGCAGTGAATCGTGTGCTCGGTGTTCATCTTTCGAACGGCCGGATCAGGCGAGACCCAGCCCTGATGCGTCGAGAAGCCGCAGAGATCCAGGCCATTCACAAAAGCGCGCTGCTTGATTCGCTGCAGCGTGGCATTGGATTCATCCGTCATCTGCCGATGCAGCAGTTCGACTCCATCAAATCCCCATTCCGCCGCCAGATCGATGCACGTTTCGATGTTACGAAACTCGTCACGATTGAATTGCCAGAAGGAATAAGTCGATACGGCAAAACGAGTCCTTCGACGCGGCATCGTCTGTGCAGGTTCATCCGTCCCTTCAGCTGTAGAGGCGATCGGAAGTGTCATGGCAAGCCCTGCTGATGCGGCGAGAACAGACCGACGCGAGAATCGCGAGTTGGAGTTCATGAAGATCCCTTCCGAAAATGCGGCGAAGAGTGTTGACACATTGTGGAGTGCGATTCTTCTGTTTTTCCCGTTGAATTACAAGTTCTCCGAGCCAGATCACGCGCAGCGCCGTTTCGCTTCTTGATCCGGCCTGCTTCAATGTTCTACAATCACTTTGGAATATTCGTTGTCGGAACAGGCAAGTTTTTGGATATTAAACTCGTGTGTTGGGGTGGTCGCGATGGTGGCAATCGAACTTCATCGAGAACACGAAAAGCGTTTGAGCGAACTCGCGGCTGAATCCGGTTTGGCTCCATCCGCGATTGCTGGACGCATTGTCGAAGATTTCCTCGACCTCCAGTCTGTGTCTGAGAAAACCGACGATGAATGGGCACAGGCATCCGTCGCCCTCGCCCCCGAATTCATGGATATTCCATAAGAATTGCCGTGAACACATATTTTGCCGCGTTCGTACTGCTGATGTTGCTCTGCAATGCCGTTGTGGCGCAGGAACGTGAAGTAACTCAGTCCAGTCGGGCTGCCAAAGTGGAGATTGGCTCGAAGACTGCCAAAGGCGGGTTTCGGAATGAGGACGAAATCCGGGATAAGTTCAACGCCTGGAAGAGCGACCCCGAAGCTCGCGCGTGGCTGGAGGCGATGAAGTATCGATTGGCGGACATTGAAGATGTGTCCGCGTCGAAACCGCATGGCGAGAAGGCGGATGTTGAAGTTCGAGTGAAGTCGAAGTCTGGTGAGCGAGTTGAACGCATCTCGATCAAGCTGGTCAGCAATCCGAATGGTTTCAATCAGATTGACAAGCGCTGGCTGGCGACCTACGCCGAAAAGTGGAACATGCCGCTTGATGTGCAAGAGTCTCTGAAGCTGTTTGTCGGCGAAACGCCGCCGCATGAATCCAGCCGCAATCGCGAACGGATGTTTCTCGATGAACTCGACCAGAGCGATCAAAAGGCCGTTATCGATTTTTTCACGGTTCACCGGGACGAGATCGTCTCAGACCTGTTCGCTGGCGACGGTGAACATGCGGCGGACTGGATGATGGTGACGTTCAAGGCGACCGACATGCCAAAGTGGGGCATCTGGCCGATGTCAGAAGCAGTCGGGTACTATGGCGACGGTGATATTGTTGTGACTCGGGCTGGCAGTCTGAAGATTGGTCGCATCACCATGCAGCGCAAAGGCGGCGACAACGGTCGTCCCACGGCGAAGATGTTGCAGTTCAAGATTAATCCGGCAGAGTTGTTTGAGCTCTCCGGATCTGAGCCGCATGTGGTTCCAGAGTAGTTGGTCATTCCCACGTTCGGCCCCAACGGCCTTGTGCCGTTGGTGAAGACGATGGTGAGCTAGAAGTCGATCACTCTCCCCACACCCATTTTCCCGTCCTGCCGCCGAAGGCGGCAGGATCGGAAAATGAAGGGTTCTTTTGGGGGCGCAGCTATAAGCACCCGTGCATAAGTTCAATTGCATAATCGCAGGATTCACAATCAGGGGACTGACGTCCCCCGCTCGCCGGGAACCCGGCGAGCCGGATGGGGTGGTCGTTCAATGCAACGAGCAACAGGTGAGTTACGTTCCCGCAACTCTCTGCCGAAACCATTCCGCCGTGATCTTCAATCCGTCGGCCACGGAGACTGGAGACCCCAGCAGTTCGGCAAGACGGTCGGCGTCAAGCACAGACCGCTGTACATCACCGGCGCGGCGATCGCCGTGTCGCACTTCACTCTTGCTGGACAGCGTCTTGCCAAGGTGTTCAGCCAGTTGCAGAGTATTTGTTTCGTGACCAGTTCCCACGTTCAGAACACGATCCGGAATCTGTCCCTGGAGCGCCGCCATGTTGGCTTTGACGACATCGTCAATAAACACATAGTCGCGAACGCAACCTGGATCTCCGACAGTCTGGCGGGCAAAGATGCTCACGGGCTGGTTTGCAAGTAATCGGTTGCAGAAAATCGCCACGACGCCGGCTTCGCCGTGGGGATCCTGGCGAGGACCATAAACATTTGCGTACCGCAGCACGGTGTAGTTCAAGCCGTGTTCGTGACGAAAACAATCGAGATATTTTTCTGTGGCAAATTTGCTGCAGGCGTAGGGGCTCAATGGCATTGGCACCGTCGCCACCGAGGCGCGTTTGCCGTCGGGAACTTCGCCATAAATTGCGCCACCGGTGCTGGCAAAGACCAGATGTCCGACCTTGTGATTGACACAGGCCTGCATCACATTGATCGAACCGATGATATTGATCGATGCGTCCTTTTGCGGCTCACGCACGCTGATGGCGACACTCGCCTGAGCAGCCTGATGACTAACGGCGGTCGGTTTGAATTTCGCGAAAGCTTTTTCAACTCCGCCCGAATCCTGAATATCGACCTGAAAGAACTCAGCGGCTGCGGGCACGTTCTCTCGCCGTCCGCTGCTGAGGTCATCCAGGACGGCGACTTTCCAGCCGGCATCCAGAGCTTTGTCCGCGAGGTTACTTCCAATAAATCCCGCGCCGCCTGTGATCAAAAGTCGCATAAATCTTTGTCCTGAGTTTCCATGTTGCATGATTAAAAGAGCAGTACTCTAGTCGAAGTGATCATATCGTCAAAACAGTTGTGACTGAAGCACATCAGCGGAAAATTGACGCATTACAAGGGCGGCCCCCGCCGCGATAACCGACGCCGACAGCAGCAAAATCGCGATTTCAGAAACATGCAGCATCGCAATCGTGCGGCGGCTGCAGCCCAGACGAAACATGGTCAACATTTCGGCCGCCCGCAGTCGCATCGAGAGATTGACGACCAGTCCCAGTAGCAGGAGGGTGACGATTCCCGCCGCGAATGAACACACCCACGCCAGTTGCTCGATGCGAAATACGATGCTCAGTAGTTCGTCAATGACGTCGGGCGGTTTCAGGCATTGCGAAGTCGATTGTGACGACGCGTAGCGGCCCAGGATCTGAGTCCGGGCTTTCTCTGATGCTGGCACAACGATGATCGCGGTGAGAGGAAATGTTGCCGGGTCGCCATGGAAATGGAAGGAATCGATATTCGCCGCAGTAATCTCTGTGTACGGCAAGACAGCAGCACTGGCGATGATCGTATCCTTGGCTGCATTCTTCAGCAGCAGTTGCGGATCCGTCTGCGTATTCAATTCCTGGTGACCATGTCCAATCCCGTCGATGACCCATGTCGTGCGGACATCCGTGAAGACGGCATCGTCGTCGGGCGAATGCGATGGTGCAAGAATACCAACGACGTTCATCTTCAGCGGATAATCGCCCGCCAGGTTGAAGGCGTTGCGAGGTGCCGAGAGCAGCGAATCGTCCGGCCGCACTTTCATCCGCGCCGCGACATTGCAGCCGACGAGACATTCTCCAAGCAGAGTCATCATCCGGCCATCGGCCACTTCAAGCTTGCGGAATTCAAAGTACTCCGGTGCCGTGCCGACAATCATGGCCCCGTCAATTCCGGGGCGCGACTGCGTGCGGTATCGAACATGCAGCGGAATTGCGATGCCAAGCGACGAGTCGTTGATCGATTCGACTTCCGCCATCGTCGTGTCGGCGGGAGGCGTCGCACTGAAGTACATGGCGTGCAGTGCTAAATCAATCCGGCTGCCTTTCGCGCCAAGAATGAGAGGCGTGGCGTTGGCGCGCAGCGAGATTTCGCGGCGAAACTGATCAAGCACAAGTCGAACCGTGACAGGCAGCCAGATCGTGATTGCAAGGCTGAGCAGAATCGTGAGTGAACGTCCACGATGCCACAGCAGCGATTTCCACGCGAGGTACAGAGCATTCTTCATGCGTGGCCCTCGACGGTTCGTTCCAGAAACGGTGCAAAGGGGATCACCTGATCAAAATGCGGCAGCAGCGAATGATCGTGTGTGACCATCACCAATGTCGCTCCAGAGCGTGTTGTTTCCGCCAGCAGCAGTCGCACAATTTTATCCGCGTTTTCCGGGTCGAGATTGCCTGTCGGCTCATCGGCCAGCACAATCTGCGGCGACAACAGCAAAGCTCGACAGATCGCCACCCGCTGCCGTTCTCCCTGCGACAATCGCGTCACCGAACGCCGCCGAAACTCCGCCATGCGAACACTGTTCAACAACGCTTCCGCACGGTCACGAAGTTCGGATGTCACCGATACGGACGGATGAATGCGACACGGGAGCAGGACGTTGTCCATGACGTTGAGATAGTCGATGAGCTGAAAATCCTGAAAGACAAGACCAACGTTTTGCAGTCGAAAGAGACGCCGCTCCTTGTCATTTAGTCGATGCACCTGCGTGTCACCAACGGTGATATTTCCGCCCGCTCCATGGAGGATCCCGGCGATCAGATGCAGCAGCGTCGTTTTGCCTGAACCGCTGGGGCCCACAATGACTGCCGACCGACCGGCTTCGAGCGTCAACCGGGGAATCCGCAGCCGAAATGAGCCGTCGCCGTAGGTAAACGTGAGTTCGTCAATGGAAATCATAGGGCTGGTTTCAGCACAATCTTTCCGGTCAGGGTGCCTGCGGAATTGAGTGTATTGTCTTCCTGTAGCTGATGCGCCTGGGCTGCTTCCGAAAGTGGCATCGTGGTGCCGATGAGTGGTTTGAACCTGCCATCCGCCATGAATTCATTAAGTCGAATCGCGGCGGCGCGTTGTTCCACCGGTGATGCGTTGAACATTGCAAATCCGATTGCACGCAGGTCTTTGACGTAGAACGGGCCGACAGGGAATTCGGGTCGAGCGTCGCGGCCCGCCATCAGGATGATGCGACCACGCTGCGCCATCAACGGAATGCAACGATCCAGCGCCGGAGTCCGCAGCGTTTCGAACCACAGAAAAATGGGACCGGTCTGCGTCGTGATCTCGGCGAATCTTTCATCAATATCCTGGGTTCGATATTCGATCACGTGAGAGGCACCGAGTCGTCGGCATTCCTCAGCTTTCTCGGCGGAGCCTGCGGTCGTAATGACCGTCGCGCCGGCAGCTTTGGCCAATTGCACGACCGCCGAACCAACGCCACCCGTGCCGCCATTCACAAAGACAACTTCTCCGGCCTTCAGTCCGCCGTGCAAAAAAAGTCCCAGATGCGCCGTGATTCCAGTCAGCGCTCCGGCGGCCGCTGATTCGCTGCTGATGACGTCTGGAATTGGATACAGCCACTGTTCGTCGATGGCGCAGAATTCCGCGAACGATCCCTGCCGACCAAACAATCCCTGATTGCTGCCCCACACTCGGTCACCGATTTTGAATTGACCGACATTCGAGCCAACGGCTTCTACGACACCAGCGATGTCGCAGCCAATCACATACGGACTTGGGATCGGCATTTTGATAATTCCCGCGCGGATATACGTGTCAATCGGATTGACGGCGACGGCCTCCGTTCGCACCAGCACCTGTCCTGGACCTGCCACGGGCGTTGGCATGTCCGTCCATTGAATGACGTCCGGCGTTCCTGTGGTTGTGATCAATGCGGCTTTCATGGAACAGCTCCTGTGGTTTCAGATTTTCTTACGACGACGAAACGGCAACACGACGAACATACCCATCGCACACAATGTGAGGATACTTACGCAGGCACCGACGACAAAGCTTGCTGGATGATACTCAAATGCGATCGTGTGGTCTCCCGCAGGCACCCTGACGCTTCTGCGAAATCCACGTGATGACACCGCTGGCACTGTTTTTCCGTCCACAGAGGCCTGCCAGCCGGGAAACATCAGATCGTTCACCGAAACAACGGCCTCTTCCGTCAGCGAGACATTCAGCTCCTGCTGGGAAGGACGTTGTCCGGCCCATGAAAATCGAATGAGTGCCGATGCGGGCTCAACCGTGATTCGTCCCGGAGCCGACTTTAGGCGATACAGGAAGCAGTCCGCACTGCCGCGCGCCCACACGCGATTCAGAAAGCTGTCCGGTGCCGCATGGACGAATTCCAGTGACGGTGACGGTTTTTGGACGACTTCCTGAGTCAGGATATGTGTCACACCCCGATCGCGCAATCGACTGACATCAACCTCGGACGGAAACTCTGCAGATGCGTCCGCAGGGGCCGAATCGAACAATGCGTCGCTATCGAAGTACTCAGCCGGGCCGAGTCCCAAATACTGCGGAACGCAGCTGACGCCAAATAGATTGCAAACATTCGGGCCGGGGGCCAGCAGACGTGGGGCAGCTTCTTTGGCGAGCGCGGCGGCGACCCAGCTGTCGTGCAGGCCGCTGATGGGCGGCGTCGGAACAATTTGAGCATCGCAAACTGGAGCCGAACCGGACGCGATGAGGTCAGGCAGCGTAATTGCCGCGACGATCGCCGTGATCACCCATCGCGTTGTGCCGGACTTTCGCCGCAGCAATGCGTCAAGCACCAGTCCACTGATAATGGCCAGGCCCAGCGTGGTAATTATTGTGTACCGTCCTGGTCCCATAAAGAACCCGAAGCCCGGCAGATGTTTCGTCACCGGAACCAGCCAGCCGAACGCATAGATGACTGCGATGCCGGACAGGATCAGCCAGATTTTCCAGTGAGTCGCCTTCAGCCGACTTCTGACGATGGGCTGCAGCAGGCAAAGGATCAGGCTGAGCGGAATCAACCCGACATACAGATGGGCTTCGACCTGATTCGTGTCCGAGCCGGACATCAGGAATGGATAGTGCAACATCTGTCGAGACTGAACAATTTCCGACGAATGCCAAAACCACCAACTCGCCACGAGCTGACTCAGATACACCGGCGGCATGTGACCATAGGCCGGATCGAATACCGAACTGCTACCGTCTCGCTGACTCAGTTGCCGCAGTTCCAGCGTCGGAATCAACTGCACAGCGGCCAGGCAGATCGCCACCGCGATCGCCGCAGTTACCAGCGTGCCAGCCTGAATCCGGTTAATGGATTTGACGGTGTCTGCGTGTGCGAAAACGCCCTGCCCCGCAGCAAGCAGCGCGTAGCTGAGGCAACACAACTGCGTGATGAATGCCAACGTAAAATGGCCCGCGAGCAGGTGCGTCGCGAATGCCAGAGCCAACAGGCAGACGGCGGACCGGCTGGGACGCCGGACCAATCGGTCCGTCAGCCACAGGCAAAAGGGGAACCACACGCCACCGATGATGCTCCACTCAAGCGACAGACGTGCCGGGAACCAGCCGTACACAAACACCATCGCCGCCAGTAGCGCCGAGGGTTGACTCAGAGTTTGACTGCGACAGAATCGCCAGGCAAACACAAACGCCAGCGCGTAGTGGATGAGGATGCTGATGTTGTAGGCGGTATTGATGTCGGTGATGCGATACAAGATCTGATTCGTTGGGTAAAAAATCCCTGCCTGACTTTCGGCGTGCAGCGGGTATCCCAGTCCCGTTCGATCGTGCCACAGCGGCAGTTCGCCGTGTGCAAAACCGTCGGCCATCACCTGCTTCTGCGGAAAGAAATACGGATACGTATCACCACCGACGATGCCGCCTCCGGTGAGCAATTCTCGCCAAACACTGAGGGACAAAGCAAAGCCAACGACGATGGCAGTGAGCCAGTCTCGGGTGGTCACGCATCGCTGACTTGCGGCCGGACTCATGTGACGTTAGCGTCGAATACGCGAACCTGAGCCCAGGACTCCTTATTCTCCGCGATAAATTTCAGGTGATCTTCAACGGTCTGATAAGCGTCGTGCGCCGCACGGGAATCGAAGACGACGTTCAGGCAGACGTCGAAAGCGTGATCGTTGACCGGTCGAGCGTATTCCTTTGCGAGCGTACCAGCCGCGAAGAAATTGACGCCGGGATGGTTCTTCAGATACTTGTGACATGCATCCACCAGCACCTGAACATTGGCCGGGGAAGAGTCTTTCAGCTTGAAGAACACGACATGAGACAGTTTCTGACCTGTTGCCACGGGAGACCTTTTTGAACAATGAATGAAACTCTGCGGCAGACAAAACATTGCTTGTCGCCCAGCGTCGGAGTATGACGGCTCACGCCGCCGGTTCAACTGTGCCCCGGCAGCTGGACTCGTCAGGATCGGTCTGCGATTCAGGCCCGACCGGGTCAGTACAGTTCGGCACCGGCAGTTTTGTTGCGAGTTCTTCAGTTTTCTGCCGTCAAAATATTGTAGACCCGTCGCTCCGCCGACGGGCATTGACGTCTCCCGCCGACGGAGCGGCGGGTCTACGGTACGTAAAGCGGACCGCTGCGTCCCGTCTCAAATGGTGCTAAGGCGAGTGGAAGAAACAGGATTACCGGGGATATCCCGTCGCCGAGGGAATCCGACCTGAGACAGGTCGGACTACGTAGGCAGATCTGCTTCCTTTGGCGTGGTTCAGTCTCACGGGGCCGCTCGACCTTAAGACTCGCCGATGGTAAATCCTTTCCTGCCGCTCGCCTAATTCACGGCAGCCGTGGTCGTTCCAATGGGTGGACTGGCAGACTTCTGCAGATCAAATGAAATCAAACGCTTGCTTTCCTTCATCAGGAAATCGATGTCCATAAATGGATCGTAACTGATGTCCTGCCAGCGGATTTTTCCATGAGCATCGATCACGAAGGTTCCGTGCAGTGCGGCTTTTTCGAAATCGTCAAAGCAGCGGTACTCGTGGAAGACCGTCATTTCCGGGTCGGCCACCAGCGGGAATGGCAATCCGTTTTCGAGATCCTTGTAGGCTCTGCTCAAATTGACTTGTTTGTCCGTGCTGATGGCGATGACTTCGAAACCCGCCGTGCGGACATCGTCAAATTTTTTCGCAATCGCCTGCAACTGTTCCGCACAGTGCAGACAGCCATAGCCCAGATAGAAAACGACAATAACGGGACGACCGTTGTAGTCCTGCAGCGAACGCATCTTGCCCTCAACGTCAGGAAGAGTCCATGCGGGCGCATCGCCGGGGGACCAGCGAAACGGTCCGAGTGCATCCAGATTCGGCCGACTGCCAGTGTCACTCGGAACGACTTGAGGAATCCGCCAGTCTGCGGCGTAACCGAACTCCGCAGCGATCGGAGCGAGTCGCATCATCGGGGCTACGTCCAGATCGATGGTGGATGAAATACCCCGGAGTCGCTCGAACGCGGCCTTTGCTTCTTCTTTCTTTCCAGAGGCAAACAGTGCTTCAATCTCACTGCCCAGCGCCCGCACCTCACCCGGACTGGACTTCGTGTTCTCGGTCGCTTTTTTTAACGCCTCTTCCAATTTTCCGGCATGCAACATGGCGGCGATCTGATCGTCTGTGGAAACCCCGGCCTTCGTCAACAAATCGAGTGCCTGCTGATGTTCGCCCTTGCGAGCGGCGATGCGTCCATCAATTTCAAAGATGGCTTTTTCGAATCCTTCAATCTTGCCTTTGAGCTTGTTTTCAGCGGTCTTCTTTGCCTTTTCAATCGCCTTGTCGTCCGACTTCGCTTCACGGGCCTTTGTTTCTGCTTCAGCCACCGCCTTTGTCTGCTCCTGTTTGACTTCGTCCAACTTTTTTTGCAGGCGATCCCGGTAGGTGGCAGCTTCTGCGTCATTGCCAATCGCGGCGAGGGCCGACCCGATGGCGCGGTCTCGACGCAGGTCTTCATCAGCATTGCCCGTTTCTTCCAGCCATGTCGAGCCATGCAGCGCGGCCAGCGTGTCGTACATCTCAAAACTCTGCAACACGTTGATCAATCGGTCACGACCGTATTTGAAGCTGCCGGATTTGCTGATTATGTTGTACTTCGGGTGCTGCGGATGACTGAGCATGTTTCTGGCAAGAGCCTCCGCATCGTGGGCACGGCCGATCGAAATCATGTTGCGAATGCACCATTCGTTGTTGTGTGCAAAGTTGTGAATCTGATCGGGCAGAACGCGATCATGCATCATGTGAAAATGGTCCACGCGGGCCGAAGCTTCCTGCTGATACACGGCATCGTGGTAGCGGTGCAGTTTGGAATAGATATGTCCCGGCATATGCCACATGTGAGCGATGGAGGGCGCAGCAAGTCCGCCAAGGGCCGCTGATTTCAGAGCCAGCTCAGGTTTCTTTCCGTCCCAAAGGTGAATACGGTAATGGTGGACGGGATGCAGGGGCTCAACGTCGAGCACCTGCTGAATCATCGCGTCGATGCTGAGATTGGAAGTCATCTCCAGTCCTTCGCGGCGACCGGACCAGAAGAACTCACACAGGAACGCCTTTGTTTCGATATCGTCCGGGAACTCGATCAGAATATCTTCCAGATCACTGACGTATTTATTGCAGCGCTGCTTCTTCTGATCCGGATTTTCATCCTTGGCATTAATGTATCGTTCAAACGATTCGATCAGCATCCGTTCGCGCTTATCAACCTTGTCCTT
>Ga0073903_10001625_pt1 | contig 11604 bp, 8 predicted proteins | sample KloWWTKNB14_bulk_FD_66665 | JGI IMG/M metagenome (GOLD analysis project Ga0073903, IMG submission 66665) | Active sludge microbial communities from Klosterneuburg, Austria, studying microevolution and ecology of nitrifiers - Klosterneuburg... | ecosystem: Engineered > WWTP > Aerobic digester >... | reverse complement strand
TAACAAATGCCGCCGTAGAATTAAAACTATCAGAGGTAAAGACAAATTTGCAGAAAGAAAACACGAACTGCTAAATAGAATATTGGTGTTGTGATTTGAGTTTAACTTTTTGGAATTTTTTTTTTATTTTCAAAAACCATCAATAATTATATAATTAAAATAACATTATTCACATATTATTTGGTAATGGATCGAACGAATTGGAAATTTGTAAAGTCCAATATTAATATTTTAATGCCGGGTAAAATATATAAACCCGAATTTTTCATTAGAAAATTTAATGCTCGTTCACAAACTCCGTATGGGAACGCACTTGTCAGCAAAACTCTGTTTTGCAAAACCCTTTTGTTGTAAGTATGTGAAACTATTAAAATCCGAATTATGAATCACGGACGGAAACAAAAAAGCATTTTTAGAACTGGCTTCGATTTTCTAACTACATTCATTAAAAAGCTCTTAACGGGAAATTTCAGATTGAAAGAGTATATTTCTTCAAACTGAAAATTAGCTTATTTTACTTTACTTGCAGTTTACCTGAACTGTTAATTTTTTAATACTATAATTTATTCAGTTCATAAAAAAAATGTAAAATCTTTTTTAACGTTTTTTAAAATATTTGAATTTGGAAAAAGGAAATATTACAATATCGGATTTAAAAAATATTATCGGGCTTAAAGATCTGCCTGACGATCATCTGCAATGGATACTTATTAATTCGGAATATACAGAATTTGAAGACGGGTTTCAGATCAACAAAAAAGGTGACCCGATCGATTTTTTGTGGATAATACTTGAAGGTAAAATAAATTATAATATTGAAATCAATGGAACACAGGTTCATTTTTATACTTTTGAAAATGATAATGCAACGGGAGGGATAGGAGGACTTATCCCATATTCAAGAATGAAATCTTCACCCGGGTTTGCATATGCTGTTGGAAATGTTAAAAGGTTAGAGCTTCACAAAGATCATTTTTCTGAACTGGAAAAATTAAATCCCGATTTTGTGCAGAGACTGATCGGTTATATGACAGAAAGAGCCCGAGCTTTTGCAACAGTGAAATTACAGCATGAGAAAGTTAACGCTCTTGGAAAACTTGCTGCAGGTATAGCTCATGAGCTTAATAATCCTGCTTCAGCAATTAACAGAATTTCTTCAGAACTTGATAAACGTCTTACAAATAATTACAGACTTACCGAAGAGCTTCTGAATTCTAATGTAAAATCTGAACAGATTAAGATGGTAAGAGAACTTGTTGAGAAAAGAGAAAGTGAGACAGGAAATAAACAAAAGCTGAGTCTTAGCGAAAAAATGGATCTCGAAGATGAAATATATGAGTGGCTGAATAGAAAAGGACTTTCAGAAGATAAGATAATCGGAGAAACATTTGCAGAGTCAGGATTTTCAGTAAGTGATCTGGATGATTTTTGTAAAGAATTTAATAAAGAAAATTTCAGCCAAATGATTCAATGGTTGGAAAATTTACTCAGTTCAAAAAAAATATTAACTGATCTTGAAGAAGCTTCTTCACGCATTTCTCATCTTGTTGGTGCGATCAAAAGCCATGTGCATATGGATCAGGCAAATGAACTCCAGCCTACTGACATTCATAAAGATATTGACAATACTCTGACTTTGCTTGGATACAAACTTAGCGAAAAGAATATTACAGTAAAAAAAATATACTGCGAAAAACCTGTCGAAATGAATGTATATATTGGAGAGCTTAATCAGGTCTGGACAAATTTAATAGACAATTCAATTTATGCACTTGAAAAAAACGGTGAGCTGGTCATTGAGACTATATGCAGTGATAAAAATTTTATCGTAAAATTGACTGACAACGGTTCTGGAATTCCACAGGATATTATCTCAAGAATATTTGATCCTTTTTTTACTACTAAAAAAGTCGGGGAAGGTACAGGCATTGGATTAGATCTTGTAAACAGGATCATTAAAAATCATAACGGTGAAATTTCAGTAAACTCAAAGCCTGGAAATACAGAATTCAAAATCAGTTTACCTGTATCAGAAATCAAAAAATTATAATCTATGAAACTCCCATATATATTAATAGTCGATGATGATGAGCAGGTGCTTCGCGCAATTCTTCGTGATGTAAGAAGTAAGTACCGCGATGAATACAGAGTGAATGCATCAGAGTCTGCTACAGAAGCATTGGAAGTCATTGCTAAATTAAAACAAAAAAATGAAACTGTAGCTTTATTTATTTCCGATCAGAGAATGCCGGAAATGCAGGGTATAGAATTTCTTGAAAAAGCCAAGAAAATATTTCCGGAAGCTAAAATGGTTTTGCTTACTGCATATTCGGATATTGACGCTGCCATAAAAGCAATAAATGATATCAAGCTGGATTTCTATTTGCTGAAACCCTGGAATCCACCTGAGGAAAAATTATATCCCGTTTTGGATGACCTTCTTTATGAATGGTCTGCCCATATCAATCTGCCTTATGATGGGATCAGAGTTCTGGGCTCAAGATGGTCGGGTGTTTGCTACTCTGCAAAAGAATTCCTCTCAAGAAATTTAATTCCATATCAGTGGATAGATATAGACATTGATGAGAAAATGAAAGAACAAGCGCTTTCATTAACAGGAGACATTAACAATCTGCCGGTTATTTTATTTCCGGATGGGACATCATTAATTAATCCTTCAAATAATGAAATTGCCGAAAAGGTTGGTTTACAGACAAAAGCAAAACTGGATTTTTATGATCTGATAATTATAGGTGCGGGACCTGCCGGTCTGGCTGCTGCTGTGTACGGAACTTCAGAAGGACTCAAAACTCTTATCATCGAACAAAATGCCCCGGGCGGGCAGGCGGGTACAAGTTCGCAGATCGAAAATTATCTCGGATTTCCGACAGGTATCAGCGGAGAAGATCTTGCCAGAAGAGCAGTAACTCAGGCAAAGAGGTTTGGTGCTGAGATACTTACACAGGAAGTGGTTTCAATAAAGATAAATCAACCATATAAAATATTAAAGCTCAAAAACGGCATTGAAGTATCTTCATATGCTGTGGTCTTTACTGCCGGTGTTTCTGTACGAATGTTCGAAAAAGATGGCATTGAAAAATTTATTGGTGCAGGTGTTTACTACGGAGCTGCAATGACTGAAGCTGCTCTGTATAAAGATCAGGATGTATGCGTCCTCGGCGGTGCTAACTCTGCAGGTCAGGGCGCATTGTTTTTTTCGAGATATGCTAAATCAGTTACTATTATAATCAGAGCTGATTCACTTGGTAAAGCAATGTCGAGTTATCTGGTTGAAAGAATTAATGCAACACCAAACATTACAGTATTAACTGATACGGAAGTTGATTCTGTATCCGGCAGTAATAAACTTGAAAAAATATTTCTTCGGTGTAAAAATGAAGATAAGATCAAAGAGATGGATACTTCTGCTATATTTATTTTTATTGGGGCTGCTCCCAGAACAGAAATATGCAAAGGAATTATTGAGACCGATGAGAAGGGATTTATTTTAACTGGTCCGGATCTGCTTAATAAAAAAAATGTAACAAACGAATGGACACTTGAACGTGACCCATTTCTTCTTGAAACAAACATACCCGGAGTTTTTGCTGCCGGTGATATCCGGTCAGGTTCAGGTAAGCGTGTAGCAGCTGCTGTCGGTGAAGGATCGGCTGCAATTGGTATGGTTCATAAATATCTTGAAACTGTCTGAAAAAATGTTCGCCCGTATCCATACTCCGGTTTAGATACGCCAATGAACTTGAAACACCGTTTCAATCACTCCTCCTGCCATTTATACCTGCAGATTACTTTTAGAGCCTGACCCCGCATGCTTCACGCTGTCCGAAAACAAAAATTAAAGTTTGCTTAAAAGGTTGCTTCCAAGACTCGAATGCTCAAAGAAGATTTTTTTTAAAGTTTTTTAAACTTAGGGTCTTAGAGCCTTTGAGGCAATTCCAACGTTTTCGGACAGTCTGCTTTCAGTAGAGAGTCGTTCATATTGGACTCACGTCTCAAAAATTAATTTCCACTCCAACATTTAACCTGTTAACTATATCACCTTCTATCATGTCATTTCCGCTGCCGATGGTTTTCACTCCGTCTGTATAAGTCTCTGAATACTTTGCTGATATTTCAAAAAGCGGAAATGGTTTATACCGCATGACTGCATACCATCTTCTGCCTTTTCCATAAAGAGCTATATTTGTCATGATCCCTTTTATATCATTTTCATATTCATAAATTCTGCTGTCATAATTTTCTGTATCAAAATAAATTATTCTCATGTCAAAGATAATTCCCCGAAAAGGCATCAGTCTCATATCAGAATAAAACAATCTTCCTTTACTACTCGCTCCGGACATATCATACTTCACATTTACAAATTCAAATCTGCTCCTGAATCTAAGCGCATCTGTAAGCTGATAAATAAAACCCAGTCTTGCATTGAACTGACTTCTTCTGTCGGTGATCTTTATATCCTGAAGATTTAAATTCTGTATGGTCTGTAAGTCTTCTTTTGTCTCACTCTTAATTTTCAGATTAATTACAAATCCTTTTTGTGCACGCCAGTCCGCGTTGAAAAGAAGATCATTTCCCGAAACAGGCAGCGGATTTAAATACGTCCTGTACGGAATTTTGAACTGATCAAAATACGCATTCAATACAAGTCCTTTCAAAGGCTTCAGAGTCAGCCCGGTATAAAATCCTCTTTCATTTCTCGTCTCTCCGCCTCTTTCACCGAATCCGGATGAATGGACAGAAATAAAATCATATGGATAATTTCTGTATGACATGACAAGCTGAACCAATCCGGGAAATGAAAATGATACTGAATTGATCGATGCAACTGCACCAGAATTTGAATAAGTCCATTCGCCGAATGCATTCATATTTTTATAAAGTACATCATAATCACCTCCAAGTGAAGATGCTTTATCTCCGCTGAAATCGTATAATTCCCTGACTGTATCTTTAATTACAGACCTTGAATATTTTCCCGACCAGTAAGTAATGCCAGTTCTCAGCAGACCTTTGGTGTAAGAAAATCTTCCGCCAAATAAATTTTCTTTAAGTGAGTTTTTCCTGTTTATCTCAGAAGAAGTCCTGTGATATCCGTCGATATAAATGGTAGATGCTTCTTCTGAAAATTCATCTACAGCAGCATCTAAATAATTATAAGAATAAAACAGATCCAGATAAAAATTATTCTGCTCAAGACTTACAGATGCGCCTCTGAAAAATTGAGATTCATTCACAGAGGAATAACCGTCTATTCCCTTACCTTTTCTTTTCAGCGGACTCACTGCGTCAATACCTTTTGAGAAATAGCTGGAGTTTGACAAGGTAAGTCCCTGTCCGAAATTTAAAGAATAATCCCCTGCAATGAATTTTTTCAGGATCCCAAAACCTCCTCCTTCAATGTATCCCGATGTAAAATCATTTATGTATTTTTCACCCGGATCTTTTTCAAGTGTGAGATTTATTTCAAGATATTTATCTGAATTAATAGTTTTTCCCGATTTTCCAAATTTTGAATTTACAGAAGTATAGAGTTTGGGTTTTGTACCTTCATACTTTTGGGAAATGTAACCCGCTTTGGTCTGCAGATCCTGCAGAAATCTTGATCTTACACGTGTATTTAATTTATCAAAAAATGTAATTTCAGATGTGTTATATCTGATTCCCGTCTCATCTATAATTACGTCAGTCTTTGATCTCCTGACAATGATATAAATTTTTATCATATCATAAAGTTCGATTGACATGCCTTCGATCTTCAGAAGTTCGCGTTTGGATTTGAACTTACCAATTTCATTTCTGTAGTCAATTATTTTACGGGCAATGACGGAACTCACAAAAGGTATCAGATCCAGTTCTTCATAGGTGATCATATTTAAGTCAAGAGGATTTCGCCGGAGGTTTTCGAGATTGTCTAATACTGCCGGTTCTTCAGCTTCGGGATCGAAACTTTCGAGCAGCATTTCCTCACGGTAAAAATTTCTCAGGTCGGTCGTGTCACCTGTTTTCAAAGTATCCTGAGAAAACAGCGGTGATGTTGCTGCAGAGTACATTAAGTACATAATTGCTGTTAAGCAAAGTCTTCCAAATAATTTTCGTGTCATGGCTCATCATATTTTCCACATAAAAATAATTAATCCCAGCCGTGAAAAAAAATTAAAATTTAGGCATTTGTGAAAAAACATGAATTCACCTGAGAACAAAAACATTGAGTTTGCCTGAGTATCAGATAGGACTTACAGTCTGTCTGGAAATGAAATTTTTAAGCGAAACTCAGTACTGCAATGATTTTTTCAAGAGAGGGTGTTTAAGAAATAAATCACTTTTTCTTTTTATTGATTTTCAGACAGTTCACAAAATCTATTCCAAGATCGATCCATTTAGATAGTGCCTTTTCAGTTTTGAATCCGGATTCATTCACATATAAAAATCCTTTTAAAGGTCTTCCTGTAAAATCCATTTCACGTGCTGCCTGATCAGACAAAGCTTTTTCATATTTCTCTTCAATCACTCTTACTGTCAGATCATCTTTCATTACTCCAACTGACATTTTACCTTTTATCATAAAAGCGATTCCACCGAACATTTTTTTCTCTTCAAATTCTATTCCTTTTTTCATTAATGCATTGCTGATTCTCTTTGATGTTTTTTCGTTGTATGCCATATTTAAAAATTTTAAATTTTAAATTTTAAATTTTAAGATAATTTATAAAAGTTTTATAAATTTATAAATAAGGATTAGATAATTTCATATTTTTCTTTCTCTGAATGTTTAAAATTTTTTGTAAAAAATCTTACCAGATTTTTTAGAAATCTTCAGGTCTTCATGATTTGAATTTTTAATAAGTATCGAGATCTATTTTTGGGTCCATTCCTGCAAGTACATCTTCCCAACCTGAATCTTTTCCGTATAAAGCACTCGGAAATCTTTTGTTAAACGAATTAACCTGTGCCATTGCCATTCCTGTTTCATGACCGATAGATCAACATTAAAAAGTTTAAATATCTCTGCGTTTTTATTACTTACCGGATCTGGATTGTTCAAATAAGTTTATTAGTTTTAAATTAAATTTTGTCTGATATTTCCAGACTATTAAATTGCTTTAATTAATTCCTATTTAGTATTTAAAATCTTACCGCTTGTGAAGTGAAATTTCATTTATATAAATTTAAAAAATTTTATTTAATACATTAAGTTTTGATTCTGTAAAGATAAATATTATAATTATATGAAATTAGTAAATTAATTATATTGAAAGAAAAATTTTTATAACTCTAATTTTAATATTTATTAATGAGACTACTTATTGACATGGACGGCGTCATTGCAGACTTTGAAGGAGATTTTCTGAAGAGATGGAAAGATCTTCATCCTGAAAAAAATTATGTACCGCTTGAAGAAAGAAAAGGATTTTATGTAAAAGAACAATATGAGGAAGATCACAGAGATCACGTTCAGGAGATCTATCTCAGCCCCGGCTTCTATCAAAACCTCCCACCTATACCCGGTGCACTTGAAGCACTCCGAGAAATAAAAAATTCTTTGAATAATGTCTTTCTCTGCACAAGTCCCATGCTTCCTAAATATGAGAACTGTGTCCTTGAAAAATTTCACTGGGTATATGAACATCTCGGCACCGAATGGGTAAACAATATTGTCCTTACAAGAGATAAAACCATTGTGAGAGGCGATGTATTAATAGATGACAAACCTGATATTAAAGGGTCCGCCGAGCCTGAATGGGAACACGTGATTTATGATCAGCCATATAACAGAAACATAAAAGATAAAAGAAGACTTACCTGGCAAAACTGGAAAGAAGTTTTGGGGATTTGATTGCCTCTAAGTCGCTGTGACTAAAGGATTTATTATCTGACCTTCTTATAAAAATAAGTTGTTTTTAATCAAAGTTTTAAATACATAATGAAAGTATTCAACTTGAAATTTTTAATACTTACTTCAATTATATTTTTAATACAAATATTTGATGTAAATTCTCAGACCATTTCCAATCAGGTGTTTGAAATAATTGAACTGCAGGATAAAAGGTCACTTAGTATAAATGATAAACTAAAAACTTATCTACATTCTCTCGATTCGCTTATCCGTGAAAAATCAATTTACGCTCTTGCTAATATTGGTGATAGTAATACAGTCAGTTATCTCGATTTTCTTTTTGCAGGTCCGTTCAGTGATTATCCAAAGAAGAGTGATATCAAAGCTGCAGCTTTCATGCTCGGACAGATCAACTGTGATGCAAGTAGAAATATGCTTAGCACTATTTTAAAGAACAGATCTAATTATGAAAATGAAATGCTTGAATCGGGAAAATATGTTATCGAAGCTGTTGGAAAGATTGGGAATGAAAATAGTCTTCAGGAACTCATTCAGAGAGAGGACCTCATCTATTCTTCAGATGAACAAACCCGCTCTGCTGCTGCTATGGCAATCGCCGGGTTTGCACTTCGAAGGATCTCAAATGAAATGTCTGTTGAATTTTTAAAAAAGATCGTTAGCAATTCTTCAGATACAATCACTTTAAGAAATGCAGCATATGCATTCTGGAGAACAGGTGATAAAAATTTACTCCTAAATGCCCGACAGGAAATTTATGATCTCGTTGAATCAAAAGATGCACAGACGAGAATGTGGGCATACAATGCACTCGGAAAACTTAAAGATAATTTACTTCTTCTATACACTCTAGAATCATTCACTTCTGAAATTGACTGGCGTGTAAAAGTAAACATGCTGAACTCACTCAGAAATTATAATATTGATTCAACAGCAGAACTCTTTCCGCAGATCATTACCACACTTGGAACTGCTATGGACGACATAAATCCAAACGTGTCACTCACAGCTGTAACAGTTACAGGACAGTTGTTTAAAGATATTAAAAACTCAAAGAATGAAACTGCAACTGCATTATCTGAATTAATGAAGGACGAACTTATCAATGCAATGAATACAGAAGATTCACTTTCTTCAGTTCAAAGAACTGAAATTGCAAATACATTATCCTTAATGTACAGAGATGAAATCAAAGATGATCTTTTCAAAACTTTTTATGAAACTAATGACTATGGTCTGAAAGGCGGCGTTGTCAGGGCATTTGGAAATTTTGACGATTATAAAATTTATGATGAAGTGCGTGACAGTGTCAGCGCTGAAGTGAAAAGATATAACGACAGAAATAATATTACAATGGGAGATATGATTTCCGGTAAAGAACTTGCGAAGATATACAGAGGCTTTGTGGAAATGCTGTCTGCTCAGATGTCAAAAACGAAAGGCGAAGACAGAAATCTTTTCAGGCTGATGTTCACAGAGTTTGTCGGATCGAAAGATCCTGTTATAACGGAAATTTGTCTCACGGCTCTGAAGGATACAATATTTAGTGAATACAAAGATGAAACTGCTTCTATAATTTTATTTGATTATAATGAACTTGAGTATCCGCAGGACGAAGCTGTCATAATGGTTTTCATTGACGCTATGAAAGATCTTAATAATAAAAATACTATTGAAGTACTTGAAAAAAATCTGAGCTATGGAAATTATGATATTGCAAAAGCATCTGCAGATGCACTTGAAAAGATCAAATTCAAAAGATACCCTGTTCACTTTACGCAGAGGTCTGATCTTGATAAAGCTTACTTAGAATTGATGGACGGGAAAAAGAATATTGTAATCAAAACCAATAAAGGAAATATCAGAATAGAATTATTTCCCGATGCTGCTCCTCTTACAGTGCTAAATTTTTTAAAGCTATCTGAAAAGAATTATTTTGACGGTACTATCTTTCACAGAGTCGTTCCGAATTTTGTGATACAGGGCGGAGATCCGACAGGTACAGGATACGGCGGACCCGGCTATTCTATAAGAAGTGAATTCTCACCGGTCGATTTTGGTACTGGATATCTTGGAATGGCTTCCAGCGGTAAAGACACAGAAAGCAGCCAGTTCTTTATCACGCATTCAGCCACTCCGCATCTTGACGGCAGATATACTGTCTTCGGAAAAGTTACAGAAGGACTGGATGTTGTTGATATTATTATGATTGGGGATGTGGTTGAGGATGTGGTCGTGGAGTAGGATTAAATTTTTCAGTAAAAATAAACATTGAAATAATCGGACAGGAAATTTAATTTGAAAATAGTTTTGGAAATAAGAATTCATAAAATCTAAACTGAATTCTGTGAAATGTTTTAAAGGATTTTTTAAATATATTAAAGGAGAAAAATAGTAGAATGAACAGATTAAAAAATTTCTAATAACACCTTTGAAGAATATTATTTTAAAAAATTTTACAATAGGATTGTCTATTTACGGGTTCTGACTTATTTAAATAATTAATTTTAAAAAACATTTGTAGGCTCAGGCTTTAGCCTGAGGTGTAGTTTAGAAGTGAAGTTCAATTTTAAAGTAAATTTATTGTAGGCTCAGGCTTTAGCCTGAGGGATGATTGGTATTCGAATTTCAATAATTCAGATAAAATATATGTAACCGCATGTTTTAACGTGCGAAATGAAAGGAGTTGATGAATTTGATCAGAGAAAAAAAGCACAGATTAGAGAAAGAATTTTATATTGGAGTAAAAACAGTTTCCTTTACAGCTTGTATTAAAAAAGAAGAAAAAGTATTTACCAACAATTTTATTTTTTCAATTTTCAGAGATAAATTAATTGAATCAATAAAAAAATATGGTTGTGAGGCATTAATTTATTTATTCATGCCGGATCATCTGCATTTAATCCTGAAAGGTAAAAATAATGATTCAAATGTTATTAAAGCGATAGATTTATTTAAACAAAAAACCGGATATTGGTTTTCACAGAATATGCTTTATTCAAAATGGCAAAAGGATTACTATGATCATATTCTAAGAGATAATGAAGACCTGAGAAGCCATATTTATTACATTTTAAACAATCCTGTTAGAGCAGGCATAGTAAGTAACTGGAAAGATTATGAGTTTAAAGGCTCGACAGTATTTGACTTTGATAAGTGGGATTTGAATCAATAAAGAAAAACAACTAGATACTTTAAAGAGGATGTGATTGACATTATATTAAATAGATGATTACTTTGTATTTATTAGTTTCACGCAGTCTAAAGTCTGCGCTAACGAATCGTTTCTTTTAAAAATAAAATCTAGTATTACTATTGTGTTCCTTGTGTTTCATTCCCGCAGTCTAAAGACTGCGGCTACAAATCGTTCCTTTAATAAAATATATTTAATATTACTGTTGCGATACCATGTGTATCATTCCCGCAGTCTAAAGCCTGCGCCTACAACGAGATAATTTTCATTTGTCCAGGTAGAAGGACAACTTGTCGTGCAGCATGCACACAGTATGCATTTTGCTGATTCGAAAAGTTTCTCCGCGTCCTCGTTTGACTGAAGTCTCTCGATGTCAGGCGGTGGCGGTGAATTATTTATGAGATAAGGTTTTATAACTTCATATTTATCGAAGAAGTCTGTCATTTCAACTACTAAATCCTTAATGATCGGAAGTGCAGGCAGCGGATCTATCACTATCGGCTTTTTTGTGTTAATGTATTTTAACAGCAGAGCA
>Ga0073903_10001623_pt1 | contig 11613 bp, 14 predicted proteins | sample KloWWTKNB14_bulk_FD_66665 | JGI IMG/M metagenome (GOLD analysis project Ga0073903, IMG submission 66665) | Active sludge microbial communities from Klosterneuburg, Austria, studying microevolution and ecology of nitrifiers - Klosterneuburg... | ecosystem: Engineered > WWTP > Aerobic digester >... | reverse complement strand
TTGGATGGCTCGCTGGCAAGATATCCTCCGCAACGAGAACAACTCATACGTTGCCCCTCCAGAATAAAGTGTTCTCTGTGAAGCCGCTGGGTGGAGATGGTAAAGGGGTGCTCCCTTCACAGTCTCCACCCAGCGGGTCTATTCACGCTACTCCGTCGGCCTGATGGGCTTGATCAGTGCCGCCTTGTCTTCAGGCGAGGGACATAAACGGGCAGTTCCTGGTCGCGCTGAAGATTGGAGCAGGGCGAATGACTATTATGATTTAAATTCTCAATATCAGTATAGTGAGTTAGTGAGATCTCGGGAATGCTTATTTTCCTGATCTTCAGATAATTTCTTGGTGCTGAGGATGGCGCGGGCCTGCTATTCGAACTGTGAAGGCGAGGCCCTTCTAGCAGGGAACGAAAAAGAGGGAGCTAAAACGCGGTTTGGGAGGAGTGCGGGGGGCGCGGCCGGCTCAGTCAGTGAAACTTCTTCATCTCCTAGCCGGGAGAGTTGAATCTACGCCACCCTCAGCATGAGAAGGAGGAACGAGTCCGGTCATCTGTGGCGCTCGTTGCGTCTTGCGCTCGACAGGCGAAAATCGAGGGTTTCCATTTCCACGACGTGCGACATACGTTTGCCACGATCCTGTTACAGAGCGGACTCGATCTCTACAAGGTGCAATAGTTGCTGGGGCACAAGTCATCGACTATGACGCAGCGATATGCGCATCATTATCTGGAGAGTTTACGAAATGAGGTAGAAGTTTTAGATCGTATGCGAGGAGCTAGGACAAATTTAGCACAGTCGGCGGGTCTTGAAGAGGGGTTGAACTGCGTAGGTGATTGGAAATAATGGTGGGCCGTGTAGGGGTCGAACCTACGGCCCGCTGATTAAGAGTACCGACGAAACCCTGCCTACGCTGACCTACCCTGAGGAATCAGAAGCCAATAACGAGGATGAAGACTAGGCCATTCTGTTCTTAGATCGTGAGTGGTCATGGTTCTTTGGCACCTGATTGGCACCAGTTAAGAACGTTGGATGGCTCGACGTAGGTTTGCTGCCTCCTCATCAAGACCACTTTCAAGTGTGCCGCTGATTGCCTGTCAGATTGCCCTCTACAAGTCTTTGATTCTCCGCTCCTATTCCGCCTTGGTGCCAACTTGGTGCCGCTAAATTAAAAGCCGTGACTGGTGCCGAAAAGGCTGCTACTACCGCTTTGGATGATGTATCCGGACGGTATAGCAAACCTGTGCGGCATGGCCTAGGGCCAGAAAGGCGGAAGGTAGTCTATGCATCACATCGTTGAAGACGGGGCCGAATGTGAACATGTGGCGGGGTGCTCTTCGTGTCGAAACGGGGAAACCGTGCCTTTTGAGTGTTCAGCAAAGTTGCGCGGCGAAATCGAGCGCCGAGCTGCCTTCTATGGGCGAACGTGGGACGAGGAATTAAACCATATCCTCGCGATCGCCTATGAACAGCGCGAGCCGGATGTAGACGATGAAGACATGACGCGACGTCTGAACGAGCTTCGGCGCCGTGGGGAGTTACCGAGTCAGAGGCGGGCGAAAGTCGAAATCCGCTTGGCCTCCATCGATCGATTGCCGGACGGCGTTGACGTGCCTCGCCCTACCACAGTCAAAGAGCTCTGCGACATCTATCTTGAGTACAAGCTGAAAGGCCGGCGCTCTTATGCCAATGTCCGCCGAACGGTCCGGCACACGATGGAACAGACCGGCTTTGCCGATGTGAAACTGTCTGATCTCACCTCGGGTGTAATCAAGCGATGGCATGCCGGAATGGCCTCACGACATGTGACGGGAAACAATGGGCTGAAGACGCTCCGTTCCGCCTATCGGTTCTGCCGGAGTTTGGAATTGCTGGACAGTGATCCGACCGCTGGTATCAAACGATTCAGGGAAGACGCCCGCGAACGATATGTGACCCCTAGCGAAATGCCTCGCCTCATGCATGCGCTGGAGGGCGCACCCCTCAGGGCACAAACGTTCTTCCTCACAATACTCTTCACGGCCTCTCGGCCTGGGGAAGTCGCCGGCATGCAGTGGAAGGATCTCGACTTTGTTGGTATGCGTTGGCGCAAACCGACTAGCAAGACTGGCCGCTCACAAGAGGTCGTGTTGAATCCGATCGTCTACCGATTGCTCCGCCAGCTGCCTCAGGTTTCCGACTATGTGTTTCCGGGCAAGGACCTTTCTAAGCCCTGGAATGAAAGCACGCAGCGCAAGGCCTGGGATAGAGTCCGATCGGTTGCCAAGCTGCCGGATGTAATCGCCTATGATCTTCGCCGGACAATGGCTAGCTGGATGGCGCAACACGGGCTCAATCTTTCCGTCATCCAACAGAGCCTGAACCACAGCACGCTACAACATACCTCTCGCTATGCGCGGCTTGACGTCCAGACCGCGGGCCGTGCCTTGGATGGCGTCTCCAAGCACATGGCTGCCTCGAATCGATTCTTTAACGACCTCTGCGCGCCTCTCACATCTGAGGAGCTCTCTCCAGAGGCGCAAGAGATGGGCACAACAGCGGAGCAAGTTCAGGCTCGACACACTGAGACATCCTCGGCGGACGAGTCGGGAACGGAGCCGGAGGATATGGAAATTCCCGGCTAGCTCAGCAATGAGCACAGGCGAGGGGGTAGAACGCCGCCTCCTCGCCCCTGGCTTGAGTCGATTCTGAATGAACGAAGAGGGAGGGCCTCACCATGAAAGGTTTAGGTGCCGTACTACTGGGCAGTCTTCTGCTACTGCAGGGCTGCGCCGGGCTGATTCTCCGGGAACATGATTCAGTCGGCACCAAAGCGGCGAAGGTTGCGGCGCGGGTTCTAGCGTGGCCGGTGACGTTGACCTTGAGCGAGGTGGTGATCGGCAGTATCAAGCAACGCGAGGAGCTGGAAGCCAGCCAACAACAGGCCCAGCTGAGTCAACGGAACCATTTCGATGGACTTGTCGGCCGGCTGACCTATTCAGAGGCGCTCGTGAGGTGGGGACCTCCGGCACAGTCACAGGCGCACGGTGGGATGATTGTTGCCGTGTGGCAGAGCCGCCGGGCGAGTCCTGGCTATCTGATCATGCCGCCGATCCCTGGTAATCCTTATTCCTCTTCCCTGGCAGTGGCGCTGCCCGAATCGGGCTCCCGTCTTCAGCTGGTCTTTGATCGGGAGACCGAACACCTCAGGTCATGGAGTGTGCAGGACTGGTAGTGCAACCAGCCAAAGGTATCCCGCAGAACGGCCTCGGATCGGGAACGGTCCGGGGCGTTTTATTGACTTCAGGAACCGTGTTCACTGGTCCGGCGCCGTCCCTTTTCAGTCGAGGGAGTCAATAGCAGTTATTGACCAACGCACACATTGCCCCTAGAGACGCCTCGCAGCAGCTTCCTTCAGTCTGGCCTGATCGCACCTGTTTTCGATTGCTGTGGCTTGAATCCGTTTGAAGGCGGGAGATTCTCGGACAAGCTCTCGGGCGCCGCCTCATGGTCCGGGCCCTATGCGCTCCGATCAGTGGAGTCAATAACTGTCCTGCCAATAACTTCTGTTGAATCTGGGAAGAAAACGCACGGTTCCGGATGAGTTCGAATCAGGGAAGAGGTGGGCGGGTGAGTGGGGGAAGGTGCACCTTTCCCGGAGTCGGACTCTCGGAGGTTCGGAGAGAGCGAAGAGGGTAAGGGAAAAACAGGGGGATGGGGGGTAGGTAGGTCATACCTTCCTCCCTCTGACTGATCTCCCAAAAACCGCGGTACCATCGCTTTTTTGGTTCCGGACGCATATATGGGCCCATGTCTTCTTGCGTGGAACCTGACAAATAAACACATTTCGGCTATTCCGCGAGCCTCAGAGAATACGAGAAGAGCACGTGTATTCTGGACTTCAGGTGGTTCCTGTCGGTTCTGTTGCGAAGGGGAGCCTACGCGGGGGCAGTGGCTAGAATCGTTTCGAATAAGGCGAGGGCTTCAGGGCTGGCTGTAAGACTTGCGGTGTCGAGAACTACCGTGCGGCCGTATCTGACCTTTCCGGTGTCACGGTTTTTCCAACCGGCAGATAGCTGAAGTTTCTGAGCACGCGGGTAAAAGCAGATCCGAACCTTGTCGGTCGTCACCTTAAGTGGCGCCTCTTTTTCCCAGTAGTTGTCCCCGCGGTAGCGGCGGGAAGGGGGCTTCAGTGAAGTGCTTGCCATACAACCATACCAATCCAGATGGGCAGCGCAAGAATAGCAGCGGCCCACAACAGAATCCAAGCCGTCATGAGCAGGGTATACAGAAGGGAGCCCGGAAAGATCGTCCCAACAAACCATCCAAGAATATGCCAGAGGCCTTTCCAGTAGGCAACGGCTCTGTTCCCGACAATGGACCAATCCGCTACCGATGAAGAATGGGTCGACGTTCCGTGAGTAGATTCAACCCATCGCTGCGGCTTGCTCTCTCCACGACGGTAGCCGCTTCCAAAGCTCAATAGTGGGAGATCGATCAACAGGGCGAGAAGCAATCTGAGAGCATGCCAGGCTCCTTCGCTTGCGCCTTTGAAGGTCAGTCGAAAATTCTGCATGAAGGCCGTTCACTGGGTGGCTGTGCAAGTGTAGAATACACATTCGACATGAGGCAACGGTTGGGCTTGATCACCTGGCCGGCGGGCGTTCCTGGCGCCCGTGCCTCTCTCCTCACCAGGACCCGACAGGATGGGACATGCCTTATGATTCAACTCGAAGGTCTCCGCAAAGAACAAAAATGGACACCAGGCACACTTCAAGGGTTGATCGATTTCGTTCACCGGGTAGAACGCCAAGAACTTGCGTCTAGCTCAAATAAGGAGCTGGCTGACGCTTACAAACAATTGGGAAAAGCTATTGTAACGATCACCAGAATTCGAACCGCCCCACCGGACCTTGTTTTTAGACTCACCGAACTTCAATACGAATTAATGGGGGAAAAGCCTCTCGAGCTTTCGTGGTCACAGTGGCGAACCTGGAACCTTGCTCCATTCTTCAGCGGCGCTAAGAAGTGGCCGGCTTGCGAGTTCTTCCTTGAAGCCATTGAAGCAAAACAGCAAGTGAGCGCGGGGGCCATGAAGGTAGCGCATTCACGAATGAGGAGCGAGTACGGTTCTCTGCCGCTAGATTCACAAATCGCCTTTTTACTCGATCGCATGAAGGGTCGTCGTAAACGCTCCCGGATCTCAATCATCACCAACCGCTCTGCATACCCTCGACTGCAACTAGCTCTCCGCAGAAACAGCCGCGCCTAAATCGAAGAGTTCCACATCCTCGTGCGCCTACCCGTGCACAGCGAAAAACCAACGCTGGAGCTGGCATTCTGCGTTCTGCTGCCATGCGCCGTTACAAATTGTTATACGCATTTGTTCCCCATAATCCTTTGAGTGTACGGGGCTGAATAGTGTTTCATTATTTTGCACTCAACGAGAAAGGGGGTTGTGATGCTGAAAATAAAATTTATGCGAATCAATCGGCGGATGACGCAGTGGGATATGGGGCGTGAGGCTGGAATGTCGCAAGCCCGCTATTCCCTCGTGGAGCGAAGGCTTATCAAGCCAACAACTGAGGAGTGTGCGCGATTCGCCCAAATCCTGGGCACCTCTCCTGCTGCATTGTTTCGACCGGTTTTCCGTGAACGAAAGTCGCAAGAGGGATCAGTGGCTCATGCGCCGAACAACTGATAACTCGCTTTATGCGACGCGCGGTGGACAGACAGAGCCTGTGGGGGCGAGTGAATTTACTCCAGTCGGCTCCGTGTTGGGCGGAGTACTGAAGGAAATCGCGCGCCGGGTCGAACTTCGGCAGCGGTTGGAGGGTGAGCAGGGAGTGCCAATCAGTGACGAAGCTTTTCTTGAAATTGCCGAGAGCACGGGAGGAGTCCGGCTGTGAGCATCCGCGTCATGAGCCACGTGTGGAAGCAGTCTCGGGCAAAGGGCGGGGATTTGCTCGTACTCTTGGCGATCGCCGATTTCGCAGATGATTCAGGAACAGCGTTTCCCAGTATTGCCACGCTTGGACTGAAATCACGCCTCGACGGCCGGAACGTTCAACGCTCGATTCGGCGACTTATAACAGCCGGAGAATTGACCCTGAGTGAGCGGCAAGGACCCCACGGAACCAACCTCTATCAGGTGGCGAATTGCCATCCGGCGAATTGTCACCCTGGCATATTGCCAGGTGGCGTTTGTGACATGGGACCCCTGGCGCCGGCGCCACCCAATCCTCTTAAGAGAACCATCAGTAAGAATATATATAGTCCGAAGGGTGACAAATTGCCGGAGGAGAGTTGCACACGTCTTGGGAAGTTTTGGGCAGCCTATCCGAGGAAAGAAGGTAAGGGGGCTTGTATCCGTTGGTGGGTGGCGCACACGCCGGACGATTCATTACTCGACCGCATGTTGGCCAAGATTGCCGAAGCGAAACAAACCACGAAGTGGAGGGAGCAAGGTGGAAAGTTCATTCCCATGCCAGCGACCTGGCTAAACCAAGCACGGTGGGATGATGAGTATATCCAGTCTGTGAAGCGAAAGGAGCCACTTCCGCTGTGAAAACCTTCGAGGATTTCCAGATTGACATTGGTGGGCGAACCGGCGTGGAGGTGCAAACCACCTGCCCCCAGTGTAGCCACACCCGAAAGAAATCCAAGGTCCGCTGCTTGAGTGTAAACACGGTTGAAGGAGTGTGGGTCTGTCACCATTGCGGATGGGCCGGCTCGTTGCGATCTGGCGCCGATGCGCCCTCCCGGCCGTTGAAGCGCGTCGTCAAGCCACACTTCGAAAAACCGTCCACAGTTCCGCCGGCTGTGCGTGACTGGTTTGAGAAGCGCGGGATTTCAGAAACCGTCGTGGCTCGACACTGCATCACGCTGCAGCATGCCTACCTGCCTCAGCTCGAAGACGAAGCCCCTTGCGTCGTCTTCCCTTATTTCCGCCAAGGCGAGGCCGTCAACCTCAAATACCGGTCGCTGGAAGGCAAAGACTTCCGGCAAGTCGGCGGGGCTGAGAAAGTTCTGTACGGCCTGGACGATCTTACCGAAGACTGGGCACTGATTGTCGAAGGCGAATGTGACAAGCTGGCGCTCGAGGTCGCTGGGATTTGTAACGCCGTGAGTGTGCCGGATGGAGCCCCGCCGGCCAACTCGAAACCCAGTGACGCGAAGTTTGGATATCTGACCAACTGCGCCGCACACCTGGACCGGCTGAAGAAGATCGTCCTTGCTGTAGACAACGATGCTCCAGGCCACACGCTGGAAGCTGAACTGGCCCGCCGACTGGGCCCGGAGCGCTGTTTTCGTGTTCGATGGCCGGAAGGCTGCAAAGATGCGAACGAGGTGTTGATTCAGAGCGGAGCTGAAGAGCTTCGCCGATGTATCGCAGAGGCGAAGCCGTATCCGCTCGAAGGTGTGTTGCAGGTCGCAGACCTCGCTGGTGATGTGATGAGTCTGTACCAGGAAGGGTTACCTGGCGGCGTCAGTACGGGATGGCCGAGCGTGGATCAGCATTACACGGTTCGGCCTGGTGAAATGACCATCGTCACAGGAATTCCCTCGCACGGGAAAAGTCAGTTCCTGGATGCGTTGACGGTGAATCTTTCCAGACAGCACGAGTGGATGATTGCCGTCTGCTCACCCGAAAACCTGCCGGTCTCTCGGCATATTGCCAAGCTCGTCGAGCAGTATACCGGCTGGCCGTTCCGCCAAGGCCCTACGCGACGGATGACCCCCCATGAACTCGTGATGGCCCTGGACTGGCTGCACGGGCATTTCGTGTTTATTGCCCCGGATGAAGCCCTCACGATTCCGGCTCTTCTCCAGCATGCCAAGGCATTGGTAGCACGGCATGGAATCCGCGGCCTCATTCTCGATCCCTGGAACGAGTTCGACCACGCGCGCGGTACGACGACTGAAACCGAGTACATCAGCACGTCCCTCACGCAGATTCGCCGATTTGCCCGCAACTATGGCGTGCACGTGTGGCTTGTCGCTCACCCGCAGAAGCTGTACCGAAGAGACGATGGGAGCTATCCCGTTCCAACTCCCTATGACATCTCCGGATCTGCTCACTGGCGGAACAAGGCGGACAATTGCCTGGCAGTCTGGCGCGACGAGAACGACCCTGACGAGCCGGTACATCTCTATGTGCAGAAGGTGCGCTTCCGTGAGGTGGGGAAGATTGGCCTAGTTCCGTTGCGGTGGTCGAGTATCAACGGACGCTATACCGAAGCGCTGCCTGAGTTGGCGAGTCGCTGGGGGAACTCGTGACATGACGACACCACGCCGAGAACTACCCTCACGCCGGAACCACATTATCCAGAAGGCGCGCATTAGCGGTCGTAGGACGATCTATATCAGCGTCCACGATGACGCTTCACCAGGAGAAATCTTTCTCCGAGTGAAGGGTACGGATTGCAGTGCGGAAACGGTCGGGTTGTATGACGTGCTGGCGCGTGTGGCTTCGTTGGCGCTGCAATATGGCGCTCCGCTTGAGAAGGTCGGGGAAATGCTCTTGGGCTCAAAGTTCGAGCCGGCGGGGCCGGTGTCGCTTCATCCCAGAATTAAGAATTGCACGAGTCTTCCGGATCTCATCGGCCGTCATGTGCTCGTCGAGTACTGCAACCGCGCGGATCTCGCGCATGTGCCTGAACCCGACCCGGACAAGGAGGGGTAAGCATGGAACCGTTCACCATGATGGCGCTCGGCGGGGGCGCGGCGAGTATCGGCGGTGGGATTGCGAAAGCCTTTGGTGGTGACTCGCAAGCGAAGGCCGCGCGCAAAGCGGCTCAGATGTATATCGACTACCAGAACCGGGAACGCGAGAAGTTCCTCGGGGCGACTAGTCCGATCCGCGACAAGCTCATGACCTACTCGCAAGGGAAGAGCGGGTACGACGAGGACTTGATGCGTGGCATGAAAGACGACGTGAACGAGGACTACGGACAGGGCCTCGCGGATGTGTCGCGTATCTCGGCCAATTCGGCAGTCGGCAAGAACTCCGGCGGAGGCAACGTCTACACGCCTGGCCGCTACGATCGGGCGACACGCGTACTCGGCCAAAATCTGGCCGCGAACAAGGCGAAGATGATTCGGGACGTGAACCAGAAGAATGCCGACATGGCGGTGAGCAATCAGCGGTTCGCGGTGAGTGCGCTGCCGACCTACACCCCTGGACTCTCAGCCACGCCGCAAATTGGGTATGACGCCTTCCAAGGGCTGAATGCGGTCGCGCCGGTCGGGAATTACATCGGCGACATGCTGCAAAGCGTGGGGCAGCCGGCTATGTCGGCGGGAATGGATGGATTGGTGCGGGGGCCGATCGCTGAAAAACTCGCCAAGATCCAGGCGCAGAATAGTCAGCAACAGAATCAGCCTGGCCCGTGGCAAAGCTATTACACCTCGCCGTATTTGCGGTACTGAGGCCAGCATGGAAGCGGCAAGCGAACAGCATAGCCAAAGTCTCCCGCAAGAAGTGCCGGACGATGTGTTGATCATGCGTCTTCGTCATTGGGCGTCGGAGCTGACGCCGCAAGAGGCCCTCAATGTTCTGGCAACGTGTTCAGCAGAATCGTTGATCGCCTACCTGCGAAGCCAGAACCGACCGATGCCAAGCGATCCGTTCAAACTGTGGCATCTGTTTGCGGCCGAACTTCTGGCACGCACAGAGAGCATGAATGCATCACACGGGGCCGTGGGAACGGCCTGAGGTACGATGAAGAATCTGCTATCCGAGCTTGAGGCGGTAATCGGAAGTGCTCCGGCAGATCATTTGCCGGAGCTGTTAGGGCACCTAGAACGACTGAAGGGGCAAGCCTGGGCTCGGATGATGTCGGCTTCTTTGACGAAAAATGTTGGCCCATCCCCGGACCAGCAACTTCTTACGCTTCCTCAGGTGGCCGAACGCTTAAGGATTCCGGAATCGCGCGCGTATGAACTGGCCCGGCAACACAAGTTGCCCGCGGTCAGGATCGGGAAGTATGTGCGAGTCCCGCTCGGGAAGCTTCAGGAGTATGAAAAGTCCCTTCCTCGGATCTGACAGAATACCTCTTGACAATGTTATATACTGATAGTATAGGTATTGTATGGATGGAAAAGAGTTACGGAGGCGGCGCGATCAAATGAAGCTAACCCAGGTGGAGTTAGCCGAAGAACTGGGTGTAACGTCCAATACGGTCGCGCGCTATGAGCGGGATGAATTGGCGATTCCAGAACCGGTTGCGCGGCTCACGGTGCTGATACAGAAGCTCAAGGCTGAGAAACGGCGGAGGCCCTAATGTCGATAGTCTGGAAGCGAAAAGACCGTGATGTGTGGATCGTCGATTTCCGGGACGCGACCGGTAAGCGGGTCCGGGAGGTCGGCGGTAGCACTCGGGCAGAGGCTGAGAATAAGCTCGCAGAGAAGATTAAGGAGTCGCGCGAGTTCTCCGGTAACCTCGCGGATCGTGACATTCTGTTGAGGGAGTATGCCGGCCGGTGGCTGGCCTCTGTGCAGGATCAGCTTGCGCAACGCACCATCCGCAGCTACAGCCAGCTGTTCGAGCTGCATATCGTCCCCGTGCTTGGAAGTATGAAGGTGCGGGAGCTTCGCCGACGCGATGTGAAAAGGCTCCTCGCAGAGAAGCGCCAGACTCTCGGAAAAAATAGCGTCCGTCTCATCAAAGCGGCACTCTCGACCGTTCTTTCTCAAGCCGTTGAAGAAGAGATCATTACAGTGAACCCGGCGCTCGGCCGGTTTCGCGAGTCCCGCACAGCTGGCAGCTCTCGACAGTCTGACGTGAACCCGATGAGCCACGAACAGTTGGCCCGATTCAAGCACACGGTTGAGCGCTTGGTGACCGATGGGCTCTTGCCTCCTGGTGTTGGGATGGGATTCTTGGTGATGGCGGGGACAGGGTTACGGCCCAGCGAGCTCATGGCGCTGCGCCCCACCGATCTGGACATGCCGGGGCGGACCGTTCGGGTTGAGCGATCGTTGGATCTGGATGGACAGATTAAAGCGACGAAGACAGAAGAGACGCGGCTTGTTGACCTGAGCGGCCGGCTGACTCGCTCGTTGAGCGACTACCTGACGTGGCTGGACTCTGAGGCCATTGCCCGGGGGAAAGAACAAGCGGAGTGGTTGTTTGTCGATGAAAAGGGGAGCGTGCTGAACGAGCGATACCTTCGAAAGGTCTTCGCCCGGATCCTCCGCAAGGCTGAGCTTCCGCACTTCAAGCCGTATGACCTTCGCCACACCTACGCCTCGTTGCTGCTGTCTGAGGCCGTGCCGTTGGTGTACGTCTCTCAACAGCTCGGACACTCGAAGCCGACGACGACGTTGAAACACTACGCGAAGTGGATGCCGAGCGGGAATCGACGCTATGTCGATGTGCTGGATCGGGAGTTTGAAAAAGTTTGGCACCAAAAGTTGGCACCAACGGTAGAAATGACGGCCGAGTCAGCCCGGCCAGAATCGCAAGTGTTTGAGAAAGTTAAGGAAGAAAATGGTGGGCCGTGCAGGGGTCGAACCTGCGGCCCGCTGATTAAGAGTCAGCTGCTCTACCAACTGAGCTAACGGCCCCACCTGTGTGCACTATGTTTCGATCGTAACGTACCTGACAGAGCGAATGGTGCGCCTGACAGGATTTGAAC
>Ga0073903_10001621_pt1 | contig 11619 bp, 6 predicted proteins | sample KloWWTKNB14_bulk_FD_66665 | JGI IMG/M metagenome (GOLD analysis project Ga0073903, IMG submission 66665) | Active sludge microbial communities from Klosterneuburg, Austria, studying microevolution and ecology of nitrifiers - Klosterneuburg... | ecosystem: Engineered > WWTP > Aerobic digester >... | reverse complement strand
GTCGCTGACGTGTTTGTCGCCGCCGATGAAACCCAAACCCGCTGAGTTAAAGCTGATGCCACGCGTTCAATTGGGCTCACCTCACAAGCACTCGGCTTCAGGATCTCGAGTTTCGCTCGAGCATGCCAATGCGATGCCCGAATTGTGCCGACGATTCGTAGGGGGGTAATTAGGTGGGTAGCCAAATGCTAGAAAGCAAAAAAGCCGCTGAAATCAGCGGCTTAGTTGCTTGGTATGGTGCGCCCGGAGAGATTCGAACTCCCGACCCCCAAGTTCGTAGCCTGGTGCTCTATCCAACTGAGCTACGGGCGCAGAAGCGGAATTATGCCGGTTCGACGAAACCTCCGTCAATCGCGACATCTTGCAAACGCATGAGCAGCCCAGGTGGCGGAGACTGAGGGATTCGAACCCTCGATGGAGCTTTTGACCCCATACTCCCTTAGCAGGGGAGCCCCTTCGGCCTCTCGGGCAAGTCTCCGAGGGCTGTTCAAGCGAGCGCGAAGGATACAGGCTGCGCCGCGATCCGGCAACGCGCCCGGACCTTCAGGGCGTTGTTTCGTCGCCGCCCTTGCCGTCGTCGTGCTGGATCCGCTGGTAGATCTCCTCGCGATGCACCGCAACGTCCTTCGGCGCAGTGATGCCGATCCGCACCTGGTTGCCCTTGACCCCAAGCACCGTCACGGTGATCGCATCGCCGATCATCAATGTCTCGCCTACCCTTCTGGTCAGGATCAGCATCGCGCAACTCCCATGTCGCTTCGGCGGTTCCGCCATACCCCTGCAGGCGGATACCGGCACATCCAGTCTCCCCGATCATACGAGGCTTCGTTCCGTCATCACAAGCGCCCGCGCGGGTCAGCCCAGGCGCGACCCCACCCAGCCAGCCACGCCGGCCAGCGCGGAAGACAGTGCCGGACCATCGTCGCCGCCGCCCTGCGCCATGTCCGGGCGACCACCGCCCTTGCCATTGACCTGGCGGGCGACGTCGCCCAGCACGTCGCCGGCCTTGACCTTGCCCAGCGCGGCACCACTGACGCCGGCCACCAGCGCGGCCTTGCCGTCCACCACCCCGGCCAGCACGATGACGGCATCGCCCAGCTCGACCTTCAGGCGATCCAGCGCGTCGCGCAGTGCCTTGGCATCGAACCCCTCCAGGCGTGCGGCCAGCACCCTGATCCCGCCCACGTCCTGCGCCTGCGATGCCAGGTCGCCGGCGGCACTGGACGCCGCCTTGGCCTTGATCGCCTCCAGCTCGCGCTCCAGCTTTTTCTGCCGATCCAGCAGGCTGCGCAGCTTGTCGCCGAGTTCGCCGGCATTGCCGCCCAGCAATTGCCCGGCTTCGGCCAGGCGCCGCTCCTCTTCCGCCACGTGATCCAGCGCGCCCTGCCCGGTGACAGCTTCGATCCGGCGCACGCCGGCCGACACGCCGCCTTCGGACACCAGCTTGAACAGGCCGATGTCGCCAGTGCGGCGGACATGGGTACCACCGCACAGTTCGGTGGAGGCCGGGCCGAAACGCAGCACACGCACCTGCTCGCCGTACTTCTCGCCGAACAGCGCCATGGCACCGAAGTCGAGCGCTTCCTGCATTGCCATGCTGCGCACTTCGCCCTCGTGGTTGGCGCGTACTTCGGCGTTTACCCGGCGCTCCACCTTGGCCAGTTCCGCCGCGGTCATCGGCTGGAAGTGGGCGAAGTCGAAGCGCAGGCGATCCGGCGCGACCAGCGAGCCCTTCTGCTGCACATGGGTGCCAAGAACGTTGCGCAGGGCGGCGTGCAGCAGGTGGGTCGCGCTGTGGTTGAGGATGATGGCGCCGCGGCGGTCGGCGTCGACCGCACCGCGCAGGTGGTCGCCCACCCGCAGGAAACCGAACTGCAGGCGGCCGGCGTGGCCATGGAACTGGCCCGCAAGCTTGAGCGTGTCGTGGACGCTGAAGCGGCTCTCGACACCGTCGAGCTCGCCGATATCGCCGACCTGGCCGCCGGATTCGGCATAGAAAGGCGTGCGGTCGAGGATGACGATGGCGTCGTCGCCGGCCTCCACTGCCTCCACCGGCTTGCCGTCCTTGAGCAGCGCCAGCACCTGCAGGCTGCCCGCCGCCAGCTCGTCGTAGCCGAGGAAGACGGTGGGTGCCAGCCGCGAAACCAATTCGGCCGGCAACTGCACGCCGCCGCCGAACTTGCCGGCCGCGCGCGCGGTTTCCTTCTGCTGCGCCATCGCCGCATCGAAGCCGGCCACGTCCACGGTCATGCCGCGCTCGCGCGCCATGTCCTGGGTGAGGTCGAGCGGGAAGCCGTAGGTGTCGTACAGGCGGAACGCATCACCGCCGGGGATGACCTGGTCGGCCACCCGGCCGGCCACGTCCTCGAAGATCTTCATGCCCGAATCCAGCGTCTCGGCGAAACGCTCCTCCTCCGCCAGCAATGCGCGCTCGGCGGTGGCGCGGCCCTCGCGCAGGACCGGATAGGCGTCGCCCATCAGCGCATCCAGGGTGGCCACCAGCTTGTGGAAGAACGGCTGGCGCACGCCCAGCATCCAGCCGTGGCGCAGGGCGCGGCGGATGATCCGGCGCAGCACGTAGCCGCGGCCTTCGTTGGACGGCAGCACGCCATCGACGATCAGGAACGCGCAGGCGCGGATGTGGTCGGCGATCACGCGCAGCGACTTGTTCTCCAGGTCGGCGGTGCCGGTCAGGTCGGCGGCATGCCGGACCAGGGCCTGGAACAGGTCGATCTCGTAATTGGAATGCACGCCCTGCAGGATCGCGGTGATCCGCTCCAGGCCCATGCCGGTGTCCACGCAGGGCGCGGGCAGCGGGGTCAGGGTGCCGTCCGCGGCGCGGTCGAACTGCATGAAGACGTTGTTCCAGATCTCGATGAAGCGGTCGCCGTCCTCGTCGGGCGAGCCGGGCGGGCCACCGAAGTGGCCCGGGCCGTGGTCGTAGAAGATCTCGCTGCACGGGCCGCAGGGGCCGGTGTCGGCCATCTGCCAGAAATTGTCGGAGGCGAACGGCGCGCCCTTGTTGTCGCCGATGCGGATGATGCGGTCTTCCGGAAGCCCGATGTCATCACGCCAGATGGCGTAGGCCTCGTCGTCGGTGTGGTAGACGGTGGCCAGCAGGCGCTCCCTGGGCAGCTTCCAGACCTCGGTCAGCAGCTCCCAGGCCCAGGCGATGGCCTCCTTCTTGAAGTAGTCGCCGAACGACCAGTTGCCCAGCATCTCGAAGAAGGTGTGGTGGCGCGCGGTGTAGCCCACCGAGTCCAGGTCGTTGTGCTTGCCGCCGGCGCGCAGGCAGCGCTGCACGTCGGCCGCGCGCACGTAGCTGCGCTTTTCCGCGCCCAGGAACACGTCCTTGAACTGCACCATGCCGGAGTTGGTGAACAGCAGGGTGGGATCGTTGCCTGGCACCAGCGGCGCGGACGGCACGATGGTGTGGCCTTTGCTGGCGAAGAAATCGAGAAAGTCGCGACGGATGTCGGAAGTGGTTTTTGCTGGCGTGTTCATGCGGGCATCGAAGGTGGCGGGCAGCATTCCGCCCGCGAGTCCGACACGATGCGGCCGCGGGTTCGAGTTGGCAACCCAATGGCCCCAGTTTACAGCCCCGCAGGCGCCTGTCGGCCTGCCGGCACGCCAACCGAGCCCCGCCCTGCTGCGCGGCCCTAGTCCGACGTCACCGCCGCCCGCACCTGCTCCATCGAAAACCCTCGCCGCAGCAGGAGATCCGCTGCCTTGCACCGCGCGTCGCGATCGCCGTCCAGCGCAAGGGGATGGCGGCGGCACACAAGCGCACGGGCGTTCTCCGTCCAGTCGCCATCGAAACCGTCGAGCACCCTGGCGATGGCTTCGCTGGCAAGCCCGTGCGTGGCCAGCTCGGCGCGGATATAGGCCGGGCCATAGCCACTGGCGGCGCGGCTGCGCACGACCGACTCGGCGAAACGGGCGTCATCCTGCCAGCCCGCCTCGGTCAACTTGTCGATCGCGGCAGCGGCCTGTTCCCGCTCCACGCCGCGCTGCTGGAGCTTGCGCGCCAACTCCTGGCGGGAGTGCTCGCGCCGGGTCAGCAGGCCCAGCGCGCGCTGCAAGGGAGAAGGCTCCGGGCGGCGGCGCTTCGGCGCTGACGAGGACGCCACACCGTCGTCGCCACCCGGCACCGTCATGCGTCCTTGCCGGCGACGTCACCCTCGTCGCGCGCGGCTTCTTCCGGCACGAACTTCTCGCGCAGGACCGCTTCCAGCTTGGCTGCCGCGGCCGGGTTGTCCTTGAGGTACTGGCGCGCGTTTTCCTTGCCCTGGCCGATCCGCTCACCGTCGTAGCTGTACCAGGCGCCGGCCTTCTCGACCAGCTTGGCATCCACCCCCATGTCGATCAGTTCGCCCTCGCGGCTGATGCCCTCGCCGTACAGGATCTCGGTGATGACCTGCTTGAACGGCGGCGCCAGCTTGTTCTTGACGACCTTGATCCGGGTCTGGTTGCCGATGATCTCCTCGCCCTTCTTGATCGAACCGATGCGGCGGATGTCCAGCCGCACCGAAGCGTAGAACTTGAGCGCGTTGCCGCCGGTGGTCACTTCATTGCTCTGCCCGGGCATCATGATCCCGATCTTCTGGCGCAACTGGTTGATGAAGAACACCATGCAGTTGCTGCGCTTGATGTTGCCGGTCAGCTTGCGCAGGGCCTGGCTCATCAGCCGTGCCTGCAAGCCAGGCAGCTGGTCACCCATCTCGCCTTCGATTTCGGCTTTCGGGGTCAGCGCGGCGACCGAGTCGATCACCACCATGTCCATCGCGTTGGAACGCACCAGCATGTCGGCGATCTCCAGCGCCTGCTCGCCGGTATCCGGCTGCGACAGGTACAACTCCTCCAGGTTGACGCCGAGTTTCTGCGCGTAGACCGGGTCGAGAGCGTGCTCGGCATCGATGAAGGCGCAGGTGCCGCCGGCCTTCTGGCACTCGGCGATCGTCTGCAGGGTCAGGGTGGTCTTGCCGGAGGATTCCGGCCCGTAGATCTCGACCACGCGGCCCTTCGGCAGGCCACCGATCCCCAGCGCGATGTCCAGCATCAGCGAGCCGGTGCCGATGGTTTCCACCACTTCCACCGGGCGGTCGCCCATGCGCATCACCGAGCCCTTGCCGAACTGCTTTTCGATCTGGCCCAGGGCAGCCGCAAGCGCGCGCTTCTTGTTTTCGTCCATCGTGGTGTTCCTCAAGGTCGGTGAATCGGGAATGTGTGCAGGTTAGGCGGGACGTATCGCAGAAGTTGCGACGGCGCGGACCGCACCCGCAAATTGCCCTGCTGGTGTCTTGGAAGGGATCGGGGAACACCGCTGCCGCGGCTGGGATTTACGCGCGCGCACTGCGGCCGGATCACGCATTGGGCCGTACCAGGCCGCAGTAGAGACCTTCGATCGCGAAGTCCTGGCCCGGCAGCACCTCGATCGGCGCATAGTCGGGATTACGCGGCAGCAGGCGAATCCGCCCCTGGCCGATCTTCAGCAGCTTGACCGTGATCTCGTCATCGATGCGGGCGATCACCACCTGGCCGCTGCGCGCGTCGGTGGTGCGGTGCACGCCGATCAGGTCGCCGTCGAAGATGCCTTCGTCGCGCATCGAATCGCCCTTGACCTTCAGCAGGTAGTCCGGCGCTGGCGAGAACAGCGCACGATCCATCAGGACCACCTGCTCGGAACCGATGTCGGCACCGATCGGCAGGCCGGCGGCGACCTGGCCCAGCACCGGCAGGTGCAGGGCGCTGTCATCGGCCGGCAACGGCAGCTGCTGCGGCATGTCCGGTACCTGCAGCAGGCGCAGCCCGCGCGCGCGCCCGGGGGTGCGCTCCACCACGCCGGCGGCTTCCAGCGCCTCGAGGTGGTACTGCGCGGCACGCACGCCGCTGAAGCCGAAGGCACGCGCGATTTCCGATTGCGAGGGAGGCACGCCTTCGGCGTCGATGCGGTCGGCGATGAAGGCGTGGATGGCGCGCTGGGTATCGGTCAGGCTCATGGTTAGTAGTAATACTACTAACGGTTTTGCCCGTCAATGGGCCTGGCGTGCTTCAGGCGAGTTGATGTTCGAGCCCGCGCAGCGCAGCGGCAACGGTCTGCCGGCGCACCGCATCGCGGTCGCCCTCGAAGTGGAAGACCTCGGCGCGCGGGTAACCGCCACGCCGTTTCCAGGCGACCCAGACGGTACCCACCGGCTTGTCCTCGGTGCCGCCACCCGGGCCGGCGATACCGGTCACGGCGACCGCGATGGTCGCCCCGGAATGCACCAGCGCGCCGCTGACCATTTCCACCACGGTTTCGCGGCTGACCGCGCCATGGATTTCCAGGGTGTGCGGATTGACGCCCAGCATGGCCTGCTTGGCTTCGTAGCTGTAGACCGCCATCCCGCAGTCGAACCAGGCCGAGGAGCCGGCCACGTCGGTGACTGCCTTGGCGATCCAGCCGCCCGTGCAGCTTTCCGCGGTGACCAGCATCTGCCGCGCGGCCAGCAGGCGTTCGCCGGTAGCCCGCGCGATCGCATCCAGTTCGGCGTCGTTGGGGACGATCATGTACATGGGCTCATCGCAAGGGCGCGGCGTCCGTTGTAGCGCAAGGCCACCCAAAAAAAAACCGGCCCGCGTTGGCGGGCCGGTCGGTGACGCACTCCGCAGGATCAGAAGCGGAAGCGCAAGGTGGCACCGTAGGTACGCGGCGCGCCGAGGAAAGCGTTGTAGGTATTCATCGGATCGCCGGGGCTCGGCGAACCAACGGCCTGCAGCGGGCCATCGAACCCGACCTGCACGTAGTCCTCGTCGAGGATGTTCATGCCCCACAACTCAAGCTGCCACTTGCGATCGCGCGAGCCGATGCCGATGCGGGCATTCATGACCGCATACGCATCCTGCATCTTCTCCGCATCCAGGTCGGACCCGGTGTTGTACTCGGACAGCCACTTGGCGCCGATGTTGAAACGCCCTTCCATGTCGGACCCGATGTCCCATTCGTAGGTCAACGACGCCGACAGCGACCACTCGGGTGCGAAGCTCATCTGGCCGCCAGGCAGCTTGTACAGCTGCCCCGGGAAGGTGAAGTCGCCGCCCGGGATGTTCTTGCCGTACTTGGTGTCCGCATACACAAGGCCGGTCTGCAGCATCAGGCCAGGGGTGGCCTGCCACAGCAGCTCGGCATCCAGGCCTTGCGAGGTCACCTTCGGGATCGATCGCACCACGAAGCTGGTGCCAAGGAAGCTGTTGAGCTGGAAGTCGCTGTATGTCTGGTGGAACAGCGCGCCATTGAGCAGCAGGTTGCCGCCGGCCCAGGTGGTCTTCGCACCGAGCTCGTAGCTGTCCACGAATTCACCGGGGAACGAGGTGTCGTCTACCGGGGTGATGCCCGCGGCACCGTCCGAGAAACCGGTGGCGGACTGCACCCGGTCGAGGTTGAAGCCGCCGGCCTTGTAACCGCGCGCCGCGGAGAAGTAGGTCATCGCCTGTTCGTTCCAGCGATAGGCGAACTTCAGGGTGCCCGACCATTCGTTTTCGGAACGGGATTGCTCGGTCACGCGCCCGTCGTGCTGGGCGTTGGACCAGGGCAGGCACATGCGGCCAAGGACGCCTCCAATCAGGGACTGGCCGGCAGCCGACGTGGCAAGCGCCGTCGTCAGCTGTCCAATCAATGCCGCTTGTTGCGCCGCCGGCAGCTGCGACAGGTTGGTGATGCGCGCCGCCAGCAGCCGCGCGACCCCGGCGCCCGGACTGGCAAGCGAAGCAGCGCAGGCCAGGCCGTTATTGGGGTTTTCGTACACCGATTCCAGCGACTTCTTCTCGCGCGTGTAACGCAGGCCCAGGGTCACGTCGAGCGCCTCGGTGGCGTGCCAGGTGTTGTTGGTGAACAGGGCCAGGCTCTTCGCGTTCTGCTCGTACTTGTCGAGGGCACCGAACCCGGCGAATGTGGTGCCATACGTCTGCCCGCTGAACTGGGACATGAAGATGGCCGGGTTCAGCGGGTTGAAGGACATCGTGAGCGGCAACTGGTACTGGGCGCTCAGGTAGGCCAAGGTCGGGTCCAGCGCGGCCTTCATCTGCGGCAACGCGGACGACCCCACCAGGGTCGACAGGTAGGGCTCGTAACCGGCGCCGATCCGGTAGCTTTCGGTCTTGTCGAGGTCCTCGTTCGCATAGAACATGCCCACCAGCCAATCCACCTTGTCGGTGGATCCGGTCAGGCGGAACTCCTGGCTGAAGGTCTTGAAACGGTTGTAGGACTCGCTCTCCTCGGGGTTGGAATACAGCAGGTCGGCGCCGGTGAAGTCGAAGTCGCGGCCATTGACCGTATCCCAGTCACGCCCGCCGGTGACCGAAGTGAAGGTGGCGCCGCCGAACATGTCGAGGTCGACGTTCACCTCGGCCTGCACGCCGCGGTCGTCGATCTTCTGGGCGGTGCTGCGATTGCTGTAGGCCACCCGCGCCCATGGATTGGCGGGGATGGCGATGGCGTTGCCGCCGCCCACGCCATTGATGATCGGCGCAGTGCCGCCACTGACAAGTTGCACGGCGGTACAGCAGTTCTCGTCGCGCTTGCTGGCGTCGGCGGAAATGAGCACCTCGACGTTGTCGCTGGGCTGGATCAGCAGCTTGGCGCGCACCGTGCGGAAATTCTGGTCGTAGTCTTCCGATTCCGAACGCGGACCCACGCCAGGCTCGACCGTCATCCAGCCATCGCGGTCGCGGTGCGCGGCATACACGCGGAATGCGGCGTACTCGCCAAGCGGCGCGTTGAACCAGCCGGCAAGGCCGAGCGCGCCGTAGTTGCCGAAGGTGACCTCGCCCTCGCCGCCCATTTCCTGGTCGGGGCGGCGGGTGACCACGTTGATGACGCCGGCCGAGGTGTTCTTGCCGAACAGGGTGCCCTGCGGACCCTTCAGGACTTCGATGCGTTCCAGCTCGCCGAGGTCGCCGAAGCCGACCGAATTGCGCGGCCGGTAGACGCCATCGATCACCACCCCGACCGAGGACTCCAGGCCCAGGTTGTCACCCACCGTGCCGATGCCGCGGATGCGGGCGGTGGTGATGGCTTCATTCTGGGTGCTGGTGACGGTCAGGCCCGGAACCAGGATCTGCATGTCCTTGATGTCGCGCACGCCGGTGTCCTGCAAGGCCTGCTGCGACAGCGACGTGACCACGATCGGCACGTCCTGCATCTGCTCTTCGCGCTTCTGCGCGGTGACCACCATGGTGTCGAGGGTCTTCGCCTCTTCCTGCTTCTGCTGCGCGGGTGCGGCGTCCTGGGCGAACGCGGGGAGCGCGGACATCGCGGCCAGTGCCGCGAACACGGCGACGGCCAGCTGCTTGGGTTGCGGTTGCTTGCGGTTCATGGACTTCCCCTGGGTTGAGAACGCCGGAATTCCAGCCGTCGCGGTTGCGACGGCCGCACTTTCATCGACGCGACCACGTGGGGGTATGGCGCGCGGGCAGTTTTCGACTGCCTTGACGGAAAACTAACACATCCATACGCGTGCGTGTCCAGCAACCGTTGCAGCCGTAACCGGGGGATCGGGCACACTACCCGGCCCCCCGCTTCGTCCCGCCCCGCGCATGTCCGTCGAGCAGCACACCCCGCTGATGCGCCAGTTCTTCGCCGCCAAGGCCGAGCACCCGGATGTGCTGCTGTTCTTCCGCATGGGCGACTTCTACGAACTGTTCTACGACGACGCGCGCAAGGCCGCGCGGCTGCTCGACATCACCCTGACCCAGCGCGGCAACTCGGCCGGGCAGCCGATCCCGATGGCCGGGGTGCCGCACCACGCCGCCGAAGGTTACCTGGCGCGGCTGGTGGCGCTGGGCGAATCGGTGGCGATCTGCGAGCAGATCGGCGACCCGGCGGCTTCCAAGGGCATCGTGGAACGCAAGGTGGTGCGCATCGTCACGCCCGGCACGGTCACCGACGAAGCGCTGCTGGACGAACGCCGCGACACCCTGCTGCTGGCGGTCAGCCGCGGCGGCATGTCCAGCAAGGGCCGGGGCTACGGGCTGGCCTGGGCGGACCTGGCCAGCGGCCGCCTGCGCGCCAACGAAGTGGCCGGCGAAGACGCGCTGGAAGCGGAGCTGGCGCGCCTGCAGCCGGCGGAAACGCTGGTGCCCGACGAGGACGGCTGGCCCGCCTGCGTGCTGGACTCGCGCGGGCTGCGCCGGCGCGCACCGTGGCTGTTCGACGCCGATTCCGGCCGCCGCCAGCTGCTGCAGTTCTTCGCCGTGCACGACCTGACCGCGTTCGGCCTCGAAGATCGCCCGCTGGCGATCGCCGCCGCCGCCGCGGTGCTGGGCTACGTTGAGGAAACCCAGAAACAGCGGCTGCCGCACCTGCGCAGCATCGCACTGGAAACCAGCGACGACGCCATCGCCATGAATGCCGCGACGCGCCGCCACCTGGAGCTGGACTCGCGCGTCGATGGCGACGTCAAGGCCACCCTGCTGGGCGTGCTGGACACAACCGTCAGCCCGATGGGCGGCCGCCTGCTGCGCCGCTGGCTGCACCGCCCGCTGCGCGACCGCCGCGTCGTGGGCGAGCGCCACCACGCGGTGCAGACGTTGATCGATCACCGCACCGACGAAGACTTGCGCGAGGCGTTTCGCAGCCTCGGCGACATGGAGCGCATCCTGTCGCGGGTGGCCCTGCGCAGCGCGCGCCCGCGCGACCTGTCCACCCTGCGTGACGGACTCTCGCTGCTACCGGCCGTGCGCGACATCCTTGCGCCGCTGGATTCGCCGCGGCTGGCCGCGCTGCATGCCGAACTCGGCGAGCACGACGCCACCGCACGCATGCTGCGCGCCGCCATCGTCACCCAACCGCCGCTGCTGGCCCGCGACGGCGGCGTGGTCGCGGAAGGTTTCGATGCCGAACTGGACGAACTGCGCCAGCTGTCGACGAATGCCGACCAGTTCCTGATCGACCTCGAAGCGCGCGAACGGGAGGCCACCGGCATCGCCACCCTCAAGGTGGGCTACAACCGCGTGCACGGCTACTACATCGAGATCAGCAAGGGCCAGAGCGATCGCGCGCCGGTGCACTACACCCGCCGCCAGACCCTGACCGGCGCCGAGCGCTACATCACCGAGGAACTGAAGGGGTTCGAGGACAAGGTGCTGTCCGCGCGCGAACGCGCGCTGGCGCGCGAGAAGCTGCTCTACGACGGCGTGCTGGACGCACTGAACGCGGTGCTGGAGCCGCTGCGCCGCTGCGCGCTGGCGCTGTCCGAACTGGACGTGCTGGCCGGCTTCGCCGAGCGCGCACAGGCGCTGGACTGGAGCCGGCCGGCGCTGCGCGATGCCCCCGGCATCCACATCGAACGCGGCCGCCACCCGGTGGTGGAGGCGCTGCGCGACGCGCCGTTCGAGCCGAACGACCTCGTCTTCGACGAGGCAACGCGCATGTACGTCATCACCGGCCCGAACATGGGCGGCAAGTCCACTTTCATGCGCCAGAACGCGCTGATCGTGCTGCTCGCCTGCATCGGCAGCTTCGTGCCGGCGACGAAAGCGGAGATCGGACCGATCGACCGCATCCTGACCCGCATCGGTGCCGGCGACGACCTCGCCCGCGGCCAGTCCACCTTCATGGTGGAGATGAGCGAGACCGCCTAC
>Ga0073903_10001620_pt1 | contig 11624 bp, 17 predicted proteins | sample KloWWTKNB14_bulk_FD_66665 | JGI IMG/M metagenome (GOLD analysis project Ga0073903, IMG submission 66665) | Active sludge microbial communities from Klosterneuburg, Austria, studying microevolution and ecology of nitrifiers - Klosterneuburg... | ecosystem: Engineered > WWTP > Aerobic digester >... | reverse complement strand
CAACCCCGGAAAGGCTCGACCCCGGCCCGACAAGGGTTCCGGTCGTCGCGTGTGTCGCGCCGGGTGTTGCCCGGTCAGCCGCTCCAACGATGACCGCGCCGGGTCCGGTGAGTGCGCCGGTTGTCTGGTGCGCCCGGAACCGCGCCGAAGTCCCGACGACATCGCCAAGCTGGCCGACGAGAGCGCCGGAAGTCGTGTGCGCCCGGTAGCGGCTCGCGCTGCCATCTAGGGACGATCCGGGGCCGGTCAGCGTTCCCGATGACGCATGAGCGCGGAAGCGCGTCGCCGTGCCATTGATGTCCGCGCCTTGACCCGCCAGCACGCCGCTCGTTGCATGGGCGCGGAAACGGGTGGCCGAACCATCAAGCGTAGCCCCTGGGCCAGCCAGAGCGCCCGTGGTGGCATGGGTGACAGGCCCGCCGGCAGACGCCAGGAGCGAGCCGAAAAGGAGCGATAGCCCCGTCCCCTCGCTGCCGCTATGTGCCTCTGCGCTTCCAGCGACTACCGCACCCTGGCCGGTTAGAACGCCGGTCGTGGCGTGGGTTACCGCTCCAGAGGAATGCGCCCACCCGAGGAATACGCGAGAGCGGGCCATGACCAGACCTACACCGAAGTGTTGATGGCGATGGTTAGGTCAGCCCACTCGGGCGGCGAGGTCTGGTCGGAGAAGATTATCGTGACCTTGTCCGTGTTCATTTCCGTCTGGCTGACCTGCACGCGCACGATCTTCCCCGAGGCGGGCTCAATCGTCGGAAGCGTGGTCAGGTTCGCCGCCGCGCCGTTGTTCTTGATGATCTTCACGTCGCCCGCCGCGAGGGTCGGGTTCGCCTTGAAGAGACCGGGATTGAGCCAGTCCTCCAAACTCACGTCGAACTCGAAGTCCTCGTTCTTTACGGGCGGATTCCAAGGGGCAGCCATAGATCACCCAAAAAGTTGGTAGCTGGCGCGAGGCTGGACAATGTCCGTGACGACCATGATCTCCTCCAGCGTTGCGTTGTTGAGGAAGGCAACCGGGGGCATCCGCCCCTTGCCGGTGTGCCGGGAACTCGTCCAGATAGCCGGGATGTTGTAGGTGCGCGTTCCCGCAATCACCTTCGTCTCCGGTCCCCATGTCGTCCCGCCATCGGTGGACTGCTTGCAGTAGACCGAGAGCGCCGTCTGCACCGTTTCACCACCCGCCGAAGCGCCCGCGTATAAGACGGTGATGATGCCCGTGGCCGCGTCATAGCTGACCGCGCAGAGGTCTTGGTCATCCGTTGAATTCAGGACGACGTTCGTGCCTTCCGTGATCGAACCGGAGTCAATCGTCCAGAACCGCAAGTCCGCGTTCGCCGCGTCTCGCGCCGACCACGCGACGAGATAGTGCTGCGTGTTGGCAATGTCGTAGGCCACATCGAAAGCGCGGAAGCTGGTCGCCGATGAAACCTTCGTCATCGACGTTGCGATGCTGGTTTCGCTCCACGAGTTCGCGGAATCGTCGTGGAGCAGTCGGCTGATCTCGCTCGCGCTCGTATCCCAGAAGACCGCCATGATGTCCTGCGTGTCGGCCGCATCGTAGTCGGGCAGCAGGATGATGGCATCGTTCGCGGCATTGGCCTCGTTGATGGTTCGCGCCGCATCCCACGCGCCGTTCGGCACGTTGGCGGTCGGCAGCCGGTAGAAACCGCCTTCCGTGCCCGCGTCAATACACGTCCGACAGTAGACGTTCCCGCCCACCGCGCGGGTGACGGACAGGAAGCCAGTCGTCGCCGTCGAAGCCCCTGCGAAGATCACCGTCTGCGTCGAAAGCGCGTCGCTCGACTCGGTGTTGATCGTGCGGTAGAGCGTGTCGTCCGTCGCGCTCTCTGTGTAGACGCAATGGATCAATCCCGCCGCGATGTTGCTCCAGCGGTCGAACCACACCGACAGCGCGACTGCGGTGCCCGCGAAGACGATAGTCGAATTGCTCCACGTCAATCCGTTGTCCGTGGACTTCTTGAACGCAACGTCCGAGCCCGAGTCTATGTAGACCAGATACAGGTCTCCGTTGTTAGCTTGGATGAGATTGTTGATCCCACCCGAGTTGAACATCGCATCGGCTGTGGACTGCGCGACTGTTTTTTCGACGTAGCGGGGCATGATCTACTTGTAGAAGATGTTGACCAGCACTTCGTTCGCCCCCGGAGCGCCCGTATCCGCATCGGCCACGCCAGTTGTCGCAGCCACCGTGATAGCGGTCGAGAACCCGACGCCCTGCGCGAGCGCGATCACGCCCGATACGTCATCGGTCGCGTTGCCGGGCAGCGCCAATGTGAGTACGGGCGTCGTGGTGCCAACCGTCACGCTCGCGGCGGTCGCGTTGTAGAACTTCAGGAACCGCGTCGAGGTGGCCAGGTTGGAGAACCAGAAGCCGAAGACCACGCCCGCGCTCGCCTTTACTTCCTCTTCCGTCTCGTCCAGGTCAATCGACCGGAACACGTCGCATCCGTTCGCAGCCACGGCCAGCACGCGCACCGGAAGGGGATTGGCCGTCGCAACGTCGCCGTCGTTCGTCCCGTCCGCGCCGTGAATCAACTTGATCCGCTGGTAGTGGACGCTGGAGATGTCGTCGGTCGCCGCAACCGCCCCACCAGTGCCTGAATTCAGCGTTACGTTGTCAGCCATTTAGCCTATCCCCATGAGCATCAATCGCTTCGGCACCGAGGGAACCGTGAACGTCGGGCTCGTCTCGCTCGAAAGCGTCCCGCCAAATGTGAGGTCGTAGCCGTTGCCAGAGTCGTCGCCCGTGTCGGTGTTGTCGGCGAGCGGCCAGAAGCCCCAATCGCCGCTAACCGGAGCGGAGTCCGCCGCATAGGCGAGCGCGTCGGTCGTGTCGATCCCCGTCCCGTACACGGCGCGCGCGTAGGCGTAATGGCCGAACACGCAGAAGGCGGCCGTGCTGTCGTTACCGATGGTCAGCGTGTTCGTGTATTGCGAGCCCGCGTTGTCGTTCGCGCGCCGGATGTAGGTCGCCGTCGCGAGGTCGGATAGCCGGATATAGCCCGCCTCCTGTCCCACGGTCGAGTTCTCGAGGACGTAGTAGTAGACCCACTCGTCCAGAAAGTTCGCGCCGCTGAATGTCTGCGCCGCGCCCGTGCCGCCGCCGGAATTGAAGATGATCTGCAGGAGCGGATCGGACGCGGTGCCGGCACCGAACGTATTGTCGAAGCCTAGCTTGACCTCGCGCGCGCCGGACTTGAACTGGATGATGTAACCCTCGGAGGTGAGGGCGTTCGAGTTCCCGCTCGACGGCCGATAGAGCCACACGCCGACGAAGCAGTTCGTGAATCCACCATCCGAAAGCGTCCCCGCGCCACCGCTCGGGATGGATCCTCGCGTAAGGTAGTCGGTGTCTGAATCAATGCCTACGGCCATTGGATTACGCCGAGAGAGCCGTGTAGGTCAGGGACGAACACGAAACCGTGTCGCCGCTCGCCACCGTGAGGCCGTTCGTCATGTCGATGTCGCCCGATGACGCCGTGACCGCGCAATGGATCACCACCGTCCCGCCGGAAGTCTGGAGCGTGGCAGTCGCCACCGCGCTCGCATTACCCGTCGCGTTGGTATCCGAGGTGATCGCGTTCGCCGTCGCTGTTCCCGATGACGAATCACCGAACGCATCTGCCGTAAGCGGAAGCGTGGCGACCGCAGTTCCAGGCGCCCCGACGTTACCGGCGAGCCGGAACACAAGGTTCCCGCTCGCGCCGATCAGGGCCGTAACCGCGTCCGTCGCGGCATCGCGAGCCGCCGTGCTATGCGTGACTGCCATCGTCCTGCTCCTTTTCCGTGGGCTCCTCGCCCGTCACCGTGCCGATCAGTTCCACCGTCTCGACCTTGCCAGTAGCCTTGCGCGTGATTTCGACGGTCATTCGCAATTCGCCCGTCTGCCCCTTGAGTTCGCTCATTGCACCATCCCTCCGTCTTCCATCGGCATTTCGGGAACCTCCATCACATCCAGCACCAGCCCCGTTCCCGGATCGCGGTTCGGAATGCGGCGCTTCGGCGCCAGCACGGCCCGCACCAGCTTGTCGGACTGCTCCGCGTTTACCGCCATCGCCTGGAGCATCGCCTGCGACATGCCCTGCACCTGTTCGGCAAGCGCGCGCACGGGGTCAACGGGCGCCCCGGCAATGTCATCGGGCGTGAGCGCCTGCACAACCGTCTGTTGCACGATTGCCATCACTTGGTCCGGCGTCATCGCAACCGAGGTCAACTCCAGTCGCTTCGTCTTGGCCTCGTAATCCTTGATATCGAGTTCCTGCGCCTTAAGGTCCGACATCCGGCGCGCTTCATCGGCGTCTGCCTCGGCTGCCTTCAACGCCTCCTGCGCCTCGGCCACGATCTGCTGCGCCTGCTGCAAGGCCTCCTCGCGCTGATCGATCTCCACCTGTGCGGCCTCGACAACGGCGCGGATCTTCGGGTCTTCCTCGCCTTCTTCAGCCTGTTCGGCCTTCTCGATGGCGGCCTTCATCTCTGGCGGCATCAAGGCCTTGGTGCGCTCGGCCCACTCCTCCGCGCCCGGCCAGTCCATGTTCCTGGCCATCAGGTCGCCGTGCGTCATCATCACTTGCGGGTTGCCGCGCGCGATCTCGAGCTGCGCGTCCAAGGCTTCCATGCGCTTCGTGGTGTAGCTCGGGCCGGTATCGACCTCGACGTCGTACTCGCCCGCGCCCAGGTTGAACACCTTGAGCCCATCCATGTCGGCCTTCGGGACGCCACCGGGAAGCGGCTGCGCCTGGACATAGGCCTCGTCAGCCTCGCCGTCCTCGCTCACCAGACGCACCACGCGCCGGGAGTCGTAAATCTTCGGGATCAGGTCGAGAAGCTGCCGGCCGAGATAGCGGATGGCCCGGTTCAGGTTGTCGTGATAGTGGAACGTGGCGACATCTCCCTCACGCTGGCGGGCCATGATCGCGCGTCCAGACTTCTCGTTCGACGGCGCCCCGAGCGTCGCGTTGTACATGCCAAGCGCGCTCTGAATGTCGTGTTCCGCGTGCTGCATTTCGGCAGCGAAACCGGCCGGGATGTCAGATGCGGCCTCGCGCCTGGGCGGCGGCAGGATAGTCCCGCCAACCTCGACGGGGTTGTACGTCAATACCGCGTGGTTGTCGGTGTGCGCCGTGTCCCAATTCGGATCGTCTTCCGTCTGGCCGACTGCCGCGACCCATGGGGCTTTCGGCGTCAGCGCAACCCGTTCAGCGAATGCCGTCCGCGCGAAGTTGTAAAGCATCTGGCCGTCCTTGCCGATGCGATACAGACCCGAATACTCGACCTTGCCGTTGATGTCCGTCTCGGTCCCGTAAACCGGGATAATCGGGATGTACTGCCCCGCCCAATCGCGCTCCTCAAGGATCTCGGCGCCCGTCATCCGGCACCACTTCACCTTGTCGATCTTGGCCTCGCGCGTTTCCTTGACGGGCATCATGTCCTGCACGCCCTCCGCGATGGCCTTCTCGTACTCGTCCTTCGTCACCGTCACGCCGTCGGTGAGTTGGTAGATCGTCTCTGTGGCCGGCTCCTTGTACCAGTACTCGACAACGCGCACGTCGTCGTCGGTCATCCAGCCCTCGCCCCAATCGCTAGACTTGGCCTCGACATCCTTCGCCTTCGGCCACTTCGCCTTGTAGACGCTCTTGGGCATCGTGTCGACGACGAACCCATCCTCGGCGTCCGACCCGTCTGCGGATTGGTGGGGTGCGAGCAGCACCGCGAGCGAGTTGCGGACCCGCTCGATGCGAATCTCCTGGTCGAAGCTCTTGGGGCTGACGTACTCGGTCAACACGCGGAAGTACCCGAACCCGTGCCCGACGGAATGGTCGAGCGCCGTATCGAAGGCTTGGTCCGCGTTCGACGCCATGAGGATCGATCGCGTAAGGCCCTGGAAAGCGTCGGCCACATCTTCGTCGCCCTCGCCCTTCGGCCTGAACTTGATGGCGGGGCGATTCTGCCGGCCATCGTTTACCACTTGGCGCACGTACTGGTTGATCTTGTCGAGGACGAGCGCGGGACGGTTGGAGTCGTCGCGGCGCTTCTTCATCGCCTCGGGCCATTGGTCGCCAGCGCGGAACTTGATGTCATCGAGCGCACGCTTGCGGTTGTCGGCCCAGTACTCCTCGATGACCTTGTAGCGGTCCTTGGCGCGTTTCAGCAACGCATCCTTGCGCGCTGTATCGCCGCTCGGCTTCGATTCGCCTTCGACCGTCTCGGGCTTCTTGATTCGTGCCATGGCTTATCCCATCCAGCCGCCGACGACGGGACGGCGAATTGCCTTCTCGCGCTTCGGTGAGGCCTTCGCAGCCTTTCGCACGCCCTCGCAGGCATAGCGCAAGGCGTCGATGTAGTGGTTGTTCTTGTCCTCCAGCACCGGCAGGACGTGGCCGGTCAGCCGGTCCACCTTCCATGCGTAGCTCTTGAGTTCCGCGATAAGGCCCGCACAGCGCGGATGCACGATCAGGTCGTAGGACTTCAGGAACTCGACGCCATCCTCGAGCGAGCCCTTGCCCTTGATGGCCGAGTTGATTCGTGGGAACCCGTGCGCCCGCATGTAGCTAACCGTCTCGGGACGCGAGCTGTCGGCCGTGATGAACCACTTGCGGGCGTCTGGCACGCGGTCAAACAGGTCCGGCGTCTGGTCGATCTCGCATCCGACCATCCCGGCCTCGTGGTCGATGCGGATTTCGCGCTCGCCCTGGAGATAGGCGCGCACCAGCACGGTCGGATCGTTCGCGAAGCCCCAATCCGCGCCCATGCGGAAGGTCGTCCCGCGCGGGGCTTCGAAGTCCTCCACGCGCCAATTCTTGAAGACGAGCGCCTCGGACATCTTCCTGTACGCGCCGCACCAGACGTGCTGATACTTGTCCGGGTCGCGCTTGCGGTCGTGTTCCATCTCGTCGCGCAGCACCTTCGGGAACCAAGGGTTATCCCAGTAGTGCGCCTCGACGACGATGCAGTCCTTCGGCCGGTTGTCGGGCGCGAAAAACTGCTCGATTGGGTCATCCTCGCTGTTCGGGTTCCAACTGAACCAAAGCTGGCTGCCGTCCTTGCGGATGGTCGGACGCAGGAGGTCGAGCGAGCGTTGCGAGATCGTCTGGGCCTCCTCGATCCACGCGATGTCGAAGCCTTCCAGGGACTTGATGTTCTCGGCGTTGAAGTCCTGCATGCCCCGGAATATGATCCGGCCGCCGCGCGATGACAGGATGCGGTCGCGCTGAACGTCGAAGAATTGGCCGAGCCCGTACCGCTGGATCGTCTGCTCGATGAGTTTCTTCACCGATTGGTCGAGCGTGTCCTGCACCTCGCGGATGCACACGACATCGAGCTTCTGGCAGTAGGCGAGTTCGACAATCAGGCCGGCGAAGAACCAGCTTTTCGCGCTGCCCCGCCCACCCTTGGCGCCCAGGTAGCGGGCAGGCTTAAGGAGCGGCTGGAACACGCGCGCGGTCGGGATCTCGAGGACCGAACCTTCGGCCGTCACTTGGGCGCCTGCGGATCGACCAGTAGGCGCTTGACCGTCGTCACGACATCAACTGCCCCGCCGTCCGCCCCCGTGAGCGCCAGCGTGGCCGCGTCGCCGTACTTCTTCGGCTTCAGCTTGGAGGCGACCCACTTGCGGGCGTCGATGCGGTTTTTCTGCCACGTGACCCACCCGGCATCGACACGGGCCGCGCCGTCCTGCGCTACGACTTGCGGCGGTTCCTCGTCGGAAAGTGCGGTGATTTCGTCGGCGTGGGCGTCGGCTTGGAGGTCGCGCGCGCGGGCGTATTGGGTCGTGAATTCTTGGCTCGTTGCAAGCCATTCCCAAATCGCCTGAATCCGTGGCATCCCGTCGTCGCGGCAGATGGCCCGGAGGGATTCGCCGGCTGCCAGTCTCGCAAGGATCTGCCCGGCAAGTTCCGGGTCATAGGGTCGCTCGCGAAGTCGGGTCGGGGTTTCCACGCCCGCAATTTGGCCCGAACGCAGTTCGGGTTTGGGATAACTAGGCGACCTTGCGCAGGACTTCGTGGCGCCTGATGGCCTCGTCCAGGTCGTCTAGGAACGCGGAGGACGAGAACGGTTCGGCGTAGTGGCCCACGGGGATCACGTCCATGGGGATGGCTGGCCGGCCGCGGAGGTTGACGTGGACGGTGGCCGGGTCGAAGGGCTCGGAGCGGACGTGGATTCTGCCGGATTCGCGGCAGTACCAGACGGCGATGCAGCCGAGTTCGGACAGCCGGGCGGCGAACCTGCGCTGCAGCCGGATGCGGTCGGTGGAGTTCATGCGGCCTCCTGGTCGTCCTCGCCGGGCTGGCGGATGGGTTTCGGGAGCCACTTGGCGAGCGGGCTTACTGCGAGGTGTTCAATGGGGCAAAGGCGCTCGCGCAGGGCTTTGACGGCTGGCGGTTCGTTGGCGTAGACCTCGCGCCTGCGGCGATCAACCCACGCCTCGGCCTTGTTCGGCATGGAGGCCCATCGCTGCGAGGCTTCCACGATCTGCGAGGCCATTGCTGGGCTCTGGCTGCGCGCGTGGTAGGCGCAGAACCAGCGGCACTCGCCCAGGGTGGAATCGGCGCGCGTTCCGGGGAATTCGCACTGCTCGCCGTCGGACATCCAGTTGCAGCGGCTCATCGGACGGACTCCTCGGCCTTGGTTGCGAGCTTGGTTCGGATGCGGTTGCGAAGGCCGTCCCACGACTCGCCGCCCCTTGCCGGCCAGAGCCCGAGTTCGCGGGCCTTGGCCTCGGTTGCGCGCTCGTCGGTTGCCCAGGCGGCAGCCTTGCCGTTCGGCTTGGAGGGGCCGGTCCGGATGCGCTCGATGATCGCGGCTAGGTAGGGCGGGGATAGCTGGCCCTCGTTCGACTTTTTCGCCTCGGCGATGGCCTTGCGGAGTTCCTCGACGGTGACGCCATCGCGGACCATCTCGACCACGGCCGGATGGCAGGCGGTGCCCCTGACGCCGTTCGCGGACATGACGCCCCAAAGCTCCCCGGCTCGTTCGTGCTGCGCGGTGCCGACTGCGAGGCCAACCCGCAGGGCTTCGACTGCCGCGTGGACGGCGGGATCGGGCGGCGGGGTTTGGGTTGCTTCACCCCCGTCGGGGGGAACCACACCCGCAGGGGGTTCCGAATCCGGCGTGGTTTCAATTGGCACTGCGGGTGTTGTTTCTTTCCCTTCCCTTCCCTTCCCTTCCATTCCCTTCCCTTCCGTCGGCGGGACTCGGGGGAAATTGGCGGGAGGCGGGTATTTAGATGGGCTTCTCTTGTCCACCTTCTGATGCTTTGCAAATCCGGCGATCTGCAAATAGTCAATGCTTTCAACGCAATAGATGGTTATCAACCCGAGCGCGCGCAATTCCTCCATTAGTCGGGGGATTTCGGCGGAATCTGCGGGAAGAATTTGCATCTTGATTCGCTTCGGCGAGTACTCCATGCGCCCCTCGTCGTCGGCGAAGTTCCAGAGCCCGATGAAAAGCAGGCGCGCGAAAGCCGAAAGCTCGACCACTTTCTCGTCGGTCCAGAAATCGGGTTTTATTGTTCGGATGCGTGCCATCTACTCCCCCCACTGGAACCGCGCCGTGATGCCCGGCTCGGTCCCGTAGAACTTGGTTACGGTGAGATCCACGATCTGCGAGTCGTCCGCGTAGACGATCCCGTTGCAGGCGTCGAGGACCAGCTTGGAAATGTTGTCGGCGTCGGGCCGCCCGGTTGGCCGGACGACGCTCGAGATGGCGTCCTGGCGCTTCGCCTTCGACCAACTGGCGGGGATGGGCATGACGGCTTCGATGGCGGCGATGACGCGCCCTAGCGCGATCTGGCGCCCATTCATGGCCCCCTTGGCGATGAGGGCGACGGCGGCCTCGGCGTTGCGCGTCTTGGTGGGCGTGAAGGTGCCGCGAGCGGTGACGTGGGCGCGGGCCGTGCCTATGGGGACAATAGGGACGCGGAATTCGATGTTCACCGCAGCACCCCCCACTTGAACCTTGCGCGCTCGCCGTCCTCGATCCATTGCACGGTGGCCTCGCGCTCGGGCAGATGCAGCTCGATCACGATGGCCGGGCGGCCGGTAGGCGTGCGGACGGTGGCGCCAATGGCCGGGGCCGTGGGCTGCGGGCGCGTGTTCAAGCTCCGATCCTCTTGTACGGTATGTCTCGCCGGAACTTGATCGTCTGCGTCATCTCGATCTTCGCTCCGGTCGGTGTGAACGAATTGGCTAGTTGCACCTCACCGAACTCGTACAATCCGCTGGCGCTTCCAAGAATGAAGATCCGGTTTTTCCACGCGATCCGAAGAGCCTCGCGCGTGACCTGATCCATATTCATCGGCGCGGCGAGGACAACAAGGTCGCGCGGCACGATCCGCATGAGCGAATCGGTCCGCACGATGGCAGGGGCTGCGCCGAGCGCCAGGATCGATCCGAGGAAGCCGCGCCGGTTCATAGTCATGCCGGGTAGTGGTACAGGCGCACGATGCCGCCCTCGGCGCGTGGCGTGGCCTTGGACACGTCCTTGAAGTCGGCGCACAGGACCAGCTCGCGGCCATAGCGGCACTTCGGGCCGGTTGCCGTCGTCAGATGCCGGCACTTCTCGCAACTGTCCTGCTTCATGCGCTCGCGTGCGGCGGTGCTGATTTCCTTCGGGCGGCCGGGCTTCATGGGCTAGTCCGTGCAGGCGCAGTCTTCGATGGATTCGGTTTCATACGGGAACATGTCCTGCTGCTCCGTCGCGAAGCGGTACATCTCGGCGTAACTCGGGCGGTCGTTGCGGAACCTGGCGCCGTCGCCCTTGTGTTTGCCGGCGCTGGCGATGCGCTTCTCCTGGGCCATCCACCACAGGGCGCGCTCGGGCTTCTCGCGGATCAGCGAAAGCACCTGATTCGCCCCCTTGAGGAAGCAAAGGTCGCAGTTGCCGTGCTTGGTGATGCCGTTCATGTTCGGGAGGCGAAGGTCGAACGAATTGCGCTTCCAGAACTCGTAAACGTCACGGACGACAACCCCGGCATCGACCAGCGGCATGAAGCGATGCACGCCTTTTGTCCCGCCGGAAGGGTTGGCGCGGATCTTGGCAATGCGGACGGGCTCGTCTGAGCGAATCCCGGTGGCCACGTCGAAGTCGTCCCACCCAAGCGACCAAGCGTATGCCGCGATGGTCAGGATCTTGCATTCGATGGTGCAGAACCTCGCAACCACGTTCGGCAGCATGGAACGATGGTCAATCGCCAACATCAGCGGTTCTCCCATTCGCGAGGCCGTCGCGTGATTCACAACGGCGAACGTGCGCGGGCTGCGGCTGCGGTACTCCACCCATGTGATCGGCACGCTCCACCGCTCGCCGCACTCCTGCACGAAGTCCAGCGTCTCGGGCATTTCCTTTCCGGTGTTGGCGAACATCACGCGAACGTCATCCGGGATCTTGCCGCCGTGGGCCTCGAGGATCTTCCAGAGCATGAAGCCCGAAGTCCTGCCACCAGAGAACGAGATCACCGCAGGGCCTTCGATGCGAAATGGGCTCACTTGCGCCCTTTCGGCTTGGAAGGCACACGCGGCGCCGGAAGCGGCGGGCACATCACGCCGGGCTGTCCGAATCGGTCATTGGCACGCGCCAGGACTTCATCCAGGCGGCTATCGTCCTCGATG
>Ga0073903_10001617_pt1 | contig 11631 bp, 28 predicted proteins | sample KloWWTKNB14_bulk_FD_66665 | JGI IMG/M metagenome (GOLD analysis project Ga0073903, IMG submission 66665) | Active sludge microbial communities from Klosterneuburg, Austria, studying microevolution and ecology of nitrifiers - Klosterneuburg... | ecosystem: Engineered > WWTP > Aerobic digester >... | reverse complement strand
GCGTGGTCTGTGACCCACATTGGCTTCGAGATGTTGCCCTGGCCCAAGCTGCCAGCAGAGCCTGACTGCGCGGGGGCCGCAGTGATCTTAGCGGTCAGGTGCTGCACGTGAGCCTGCAGCTGCTGAGCTTCGCCTGTGAGCTTCTGCACAGCAGTCAGCAAGGTGGCCACTTGGTCCGCAGTCTCAGCGGGCGTCAGCAACGCGACGGTCGGGGTTTCAGGCGGGAGCCCTACGAGCATGGGCTTCTCTTCAGGCGGGTTCGCCGTCAGGTTCGAGTTCGCATTCTCGGCTTGCTGCTTCTTCGCCACCAGGTCCATGAGGGGGCTGTGCCGGCTGTTGGTCGTCATGTGCAAACTCCTCTGCGTAGTTGCTGGGGATCGGCGGGGGGATTGAGCCGTTGGCCATCCCGCGCGCCCACTTGGCAGTATCGTCCTTGTCTCCGCTGTGGTGCAGGCAACACGTCCTGCAAAACAGCCGGATCAGGCCCTTTTTCACGTTTTTCTGTTCAGCCGTGAGCCACTCCAGGTCATCTCCACACATTGAGCAAGGGACCCGGCCGCCATCGTTGTAGATGAGAAGCTTCTTTTTGGCCATGGTATACCCTTTGCAGACAAGCGTCACCTAGCTTACCAGGGCTTTTCCTGGACAGCAAGGCGGGTGGGGTTACGAGAGTTTGAACCTACGCTCACGGTGCTCCAGCCGACCAGCAAGACACGCCAGTTGGTGTGTGCACCGGCTGCAGGCTGGTGCAACACCCGGTGGGTCCCCCGAGATGGGCAACTTGTACAGTGTGGTGTCTTTGGGAACTCGGATGACCTGCGGTACAGTTCCCAAGCAGCAGCCAGTTTCAGTGACCTTGCGGATCGGCACGAAGCCAAGAGGCGTCTTGCCGTACAATGTGAACTCGATCATGTGCTTGGGACCTCCAAGGCTTCGCGTGTAGCTGTCATGTCTTGGCCTGCGATGCAGCCTAGCTGGTTGCCGCATTTGCGCCGGCAGACGGGTAGGGTACCCACTTCGCCAGCCATGCACGGAAGCATCCAGTACTCGCCGTCCAAGTGCACAGCGGCGCCCCCGTCAAACTTGTGCTTCTGTGCCACCTGCAGGTAGGCCCCACAGTGGTAGCCTCCCGGATACCGGGTGCTTCTCCAGCCCCCTTGGGTGTCCGGGTGGTACACCGTAAGCCCATTTGCAGCCATCAGCCACCGCCCTTCTCTACGTACTCGCCGAGGATGTGAATCGACCCCCAGACGAGGGCCTGGAACTTGAGGGGATCCACTCCAGCAATCCGGGCGGCCACTTCAGCCGCGTCGGTGTCGTCGATCAGCAGCTTAAAGCTGCTGATGATGGTCTTCATGGCCTCGTAGGCCTCTTGGTTGTCGTGGGTGTACTTGCTTTCGGACATAGCTGACCTCCTGTACCCTTTGAGGATCTCAGGTCAACCGAGCGACTTCTGGGCCTGGACCCGCCGCACGATCTCGGTTAGGTCTGCATCTTGCCGGTTGCCTGTCGCACACGCTAGCTGGTTTGGGCAGAACTGGCAAGCTTCGGCCACCGCGATGTGCTCTTCTCGAAAGGGCAAGTGAACTTTTCGCTTGGGTGCTGTGAAGCGAATCCAACACGCAGTCGTGTGGTTCCAAACGCGGCTGCACAGCCAGATCCGCAGCATCCGAGGGTGGTCTCCCTGGCGACAAACTTCAGCCAGGCACTTCTTGCGTTGGGTTCGCAGGCTCACGGCTTGAACCTCGCTTTTAGCTGCTCCCACATGGGGCGGATGTCGACTTCTTCGAGGCCAGCCCGCTGACCCATGAGACAAGACAGCTGATTTGGGCACAATCGACAGATTGGCAACTTGCCTGCGTCATCAACGTACAGTGGAAGCCGGGTGAAGTGCTTGTCTTGCTTATCGTCAGGACCTACGCGAATCCAGCGAGCAAAGTGCCGCGCGTAGGGGTCGTGCCGCATGTTACGAGCGTTAAGCCTAATGCGGTCATCGAGGTGCGTACAATCCCAAGCTTCACGCGATACACCCATAGGCCTGTAACCGTAGTCTTTGCCCGCCAAACCTGGAACTTGATACAGCTGAGGCATCGTTGATCGCCAATCATCCGACATCGGCGTCTTCCTCCAACTGCAGCTCGTCGAGGGGTGCTCTGGTGTTTAAGTCGAAGCCCTTCTCGAAGCAGTGCAGTTGCATGGGGCACTTGTGGCAGACCAGAAGCTTACCCATCTCGCTCTGCAGGTCTGGGAAAGGTAAGAACGTGCCCTTGTGGATCACGCCGTACTGCGGTTGGTCGACCTGGGCCAATGTCTTTTTGACGAAGCGGCCACAGTCCCAGTGAAGCTGCTTGGACTCTCGCTGGGGTAGCGGCTCACCGGGGAGCTTCTTGTCGGCCCGCCGGCGGGTGTAGACGGTGACCCCGTGGAACAGCGCCCGCATCCAGTCGTCCACTAGGGGCCTCCTCCCCGCTTATGCGGGTTGCCGCCCCTCTTCAGGGCCTTCAGGTTGAGAGCATGGTTTGGCACCAGTTCTCGTTTGAACGTGTAGTTGCTAAGATTTAGGCACTTGATCTGAAACGGGCATGTCCTGCACGGTGCGTACTGCCCAAGACGATCCCACTCGCGCGGAAGCTCTATACCCACTTTATCTCGCGTGAAGATGTAGGTTGCGTAGTTCTGAAGTCCGCTTGCAGATGGGGCACTATGTTGCTGGCAATTCCAGTGCTGTGTATCACCTGCTGGTCGAAGATCATCTCCCCGCAAGGTTCGGAAAAGCTGTGTCATCGCTTCGGCCTTTCGGGGTGGGGGCTCATACCACGCTGAGCCTTGGTGAGGTACAACTTGTAGTTGTGGTCGACGTCTGAAGCCATGCAGCTTAGCTGGTTGGGGCAGGTCTGGCACACAGGGTAGGTGCCGCGCAGGGCAGCTTGGGTGGGCAGTTCTAGGAGGCGTTGGCCTCCTAAAACGCGGATGACAAGGGGTTTGTAGACGTCTGGTGACGTGTGAAACAGCTCAGGAGAGTAACGCCCAAGCTTGTACGCGCGGTAGTTGCCTGCTCCGGGGTTAGGACACGCCCACTGTTTTTCGATGGTCTCGTGAAACTCCAACCCCCGCTGATCGTAAGCGTAGGTAGCAGGAGCCCTTTGGGGATTGAGCAGCTCGGGATCAAGCACCCAGTACGCGCGGGGCATTAGATAGCCCTCAAAAGCAAAGGAAACCGGGTGTCCCCGGTCTCCTTCAGCCACTTGCGAGTCTGGTTAGTGCGGGTGTTTGGCCGCCGCTTAGTCTGGTGAGCACCAGCACCAGAGCCGTGGGTGATCTCGCCCAGGTGGACAAGGTCACGGGACTTCGGAGCTTGGACGCGGAGGACCATCGGTTTCTTGTGTCGCTTGGCCATGAGCCTCTCCTTCTGCTGGAACACCAGCACTGTCCAGCATAGCAGCCTGGTTGGCCTTCGCGAAGCGGCTCACAGCCTCGTTGTATTCGGCAATTCCAAAGTTGTGCTGTTCACCCATGGCGCACTGAACCTGCTTGGGGCAGATTTCACACAACTCACCATAACCGCGCTTCTCGCCCTTATCGACCCGCACGGGCCAACGTCCGGCCACCTGTAGGTCGGTTCGATAGAGGCTGATGCTTGATGGTGGGAAGTTATGTGGCGGGGCGGTAGGTTGAACGTACTTTTGGACTTTCTCGTAGCCAACCTGCAGGTAGCCAGGATCGGGCGGGGACTGCGGGCTTTGGTACATCAACCGCTCGTACTGCGTGTACAAATCTCCGCCCAGGCCTTCGGATATGTTAAAGGTTGCGGTTCGCTGGCCGCACTGGATGTAGTCCAAGTGCACCGGAACCTTAAAGACCTCGCCTGTTATGGGGTCGTTGTGGACGAGGGCTCCAAGAATCACGTGTTGATGGCCTCGTCGTTAGCTGCGTGCTTGAGGCTGAAGTTCTTGACTTCGCCGATAGCCATGCACGACAGCTGGTTGTCGCAAACCCCACAGGCGTCCAGGATGCCTGCGTCTTCGCGCTTCCATGGCAGCTCGCGGTACTCGCCGTTGACTTTGATGTACCAGCCGCCGAAACGGCCGTCCTTGGCCTTGTTGAAGCCGAAGGTCGTGCACATGAGAAAGTGGCAGTTGTGGCTACTGATCTCGCGGTCGAACTTGAAGCCGTCGGGCTCCCGCGCATCGCGAACGTAGATGTCGATCTTCTTGGCGGGGGCCTTCTTGGCCCGGGGCTTGGCGCTTGTGGTCAAGGGGTCCTCCTAGTCGTGGCCCTCCAACTGGGAAGGGTCCAGCACGTCATCTTGGGTAAGCGTTTGCACCTTGCCCGCTAGACAGCTTAGCTGGTGCTTACAAAGCGAGCACATAGGCGCCGAGCCTGCTTCGGTCTGGTCGTTGGGCAGCTCGTAGAACACACCAGCGTACTTCGCGTGGTAAGGCTGAACCGTTATGAGTGCACCGCGGCAATCGTAGCTTCGTGCTTTGTGCCAGAACGTCATGGGACGCAGCTTGGGGCCCTCTTTGCGAGAGGGCACGTAAATGTTGATCACGCGAGCCTCCCAGGGTCCTGAACGGCGTCGCGAGTGAATTTCTGGATCACACCAGAGATGCACGAGAGCTGGTGGGTGCAGTGGATGCACGCTAGGGCTAGCCCAGCTTCTTGCTGGACCAAAGGTAACCCCAGGTACTGGTCATCGCCGTAGCAGACGTACCGACGAAAGAGTTCGTCAAGTACGCCAGGTGCTTGGTGGTCTTGCAGCAGTCTGTTACATCTGTACAGCTCTGCGATCGTGTACATAGCGACTGTGTCTTCGCCTGTACCTTCCATTGTGTACAGCATGAAGTTTGTCGGGCCTGGTGTGCCATCGCTTAGCATCGTTGGATGTCCATGCCCGGGATGTCACCCGGCCGCAGTCGGTCGCGGCCGCCTGCAATGCACTGCAACTGCTTGGAGCACAGCTTGCATATGCGTGATGTGCCCCGTTCTTCGGGATTGGTCGGGATCGCCAAGGCTCGACGCCCGACGAGGATCTTGAGTGTGTGGTACTGGCCCCCGCACGCAAGAGCTGAGAGCCACAGGTTCGTCCACTTGCGCCCGCCGCTCTTTCGGTAAGCTCGGAAGCCTTCTTCACCGCGGCTGGCTTCGAGGGTGTCCATCAGATGGTCAGCCGCGGCGTCAGATCCCGCTCAGCTTCCTTGGCAGCCAAGCACTTGAGCTGGTTCTCGCACCGGGTGCAGGCTTCAGCCTTGCCCATGTCCTCACTGCTCTGCGGCATGTCGAGGTACTTGATCTCGTTGTCGATGTTGACCTGGACGCAGACGACGCCCTTCTCGCCACCAACCAGCGGGGCGTTGTTCTCGAAGATCGTCCAGCACGGGTAGAACCGGGCCGCCATGGTCATGGCGGGCTTCATGTCCATGTTCTTCCAGAAAAGGGCCAGCAGCCGGTTATCCGGATCGATGGCCTTGTCGTTGGTGGCGGGCGTGGTCATAGTGTTCGCACTCCTGAAGGTTGACGAGGAGCAAGCCTGGTTGCAAGCCTGTCTCTCGGTAGCATCTGACGGCGCGGACCCAGACGGGCCCGCCGAGGGGAGCATCAATACCCCAGCACTCCCAATGGCCCCCGAGCAGCCAGCGCACAAGCGATGACCAAGGGGCGTGGTAGGCGAGGTTCTCCCGCAGGACGTCCCAGAACCCAAGCGGCTCGCGCTGGGTTTCAGGGTAGTAGGCGATTCCCAGCATGATGGCTGCAAACGCCCGTGAGTAGACAAATTCGGGTGTACCTTGGTCCAGGACCACATCAGCCAGGTGCTCGAAAGCCATTTCGGCTTCGACACTCTGGAGCCGTGTGGCTACCACGTCGGGCTTGTCGCCCCGCCGCAGCAACCGGTCGGACAGGTCGATCAGACTTGGCGGGCGCATAAAGATGACCCGCGCACGATCACCGTAGATGGTCTTGAGCTGTTCAGCTCCGTGACCTTCGACGATGATGACAACATCGGACTGGGCTAGCTTAGTGTCGATTTCAGCGCGGGCAACCCCGTAGAGGTTGCCGTTGTACTCGACGTCTTCCAGGAACTCGCCGGCGGCCAGCATCCGTGTGAACTCTTCGCGAGAGACGTAGTGGTAGTCCACCCCGTCGACCTCGCCGGCCCGCGGTGCTCGGCTCGTGTGGGACGTGGCCTCGACGACGTAGCCGTCTTTGACCAGCTTCTTGACCAGGGTGGACTTGCCAGTGCCCGAGGGGCCCACAACCATCCAGAGCTTGTTGGACATAGCCAGGTCTCCCTAGGGTTCATGCTTTACCTGAGGCTGTACCCCAGCAGAGAAGCATCGAAACCGAGGAATTATTGTAACAAGGCTGTCAAGGCTTGGAAATGCGACGAACTCCCAGCTTGCTGCAAACCTCGTCCAGGGCATCGCCTTGGTACAAGCTCTCTTCAAGCAGGCGGGTGAGAATCTTCTCTTGCTGTTCCCACTTTTCTTGTTGAGCACGCCGGTCGCGTGCACCCATCGCGTAGCCCACAGCGAAGGTCAAGAGGCTCAAGAGGACGGTTTCGGTGGTGAACATGGACGGATGTCCTCCTACTTCTTCTTGGCGGGCTTCTTGGGCCTTTCCTTGGCGTTTGCTAAGCAGTGTATCTGCTGGGCACAGGTTGTGCACGCTGTGTGCTGGCCGGGGGTGTACCGCCGGTGTACCATGAGACAGCCGTTAAGCGCTTGGTCCAGCAGCTCGGCCATGTCACAAGCGATGCTTGTGTAGTCCAGAGGCTCCCAGTCCAGGCGAGCGTGATTTACGGGCAAGCCTGGTAGAGGCATCCAGTTGGCACTTTCCCACCACGTGCCATCAGCGGCCATGTGCAGGTGCGGTTTGGGCGCACCTCGGCGAGCTTCAGCGCGCCAGACCCAACCGCGCGGCATGTGGGCGTAGATGGGGCTGGTGTACACACCAGGTCTGAGTTCCGTAAGAAAGTAAATGACCACGTCGATCCGGGCACCCTTGGTGTCCAACTGAAGGTAACCGTTGACGATCTCGCAGCCAGTTTTCTGTGTGTGAGACTCGCTTTCCGTGTTGTGGTGCTTCAAGATGTCGCACAGCTCAGCAAGGATGCGCGTGGCCTGCGGGGTCTGCTTCATGAGGTCTCCTCTCAGCCTGCGTAGAAGCAGATCTTGCGAACACCTAGGTCAGCCAGGTGGAAGTACGTGGTGATGAAATCAGCGGAGCAGCGGGCGTTCAGCATATCAATTAGCTTGTCTTGAAGAACAGGCAAGTCATCTGGAACCCAGAGGATGAACTCACAAGCCTCGCGGTGCTCAAAGATCGCGGTGTCTCGGCAGTAGACCCAATCTGGGCTGCCGCCGATGTTTTCTTGTGCGGGGGTCTGCGGGGTAAACAAGTCCGTGGCGTCCACCTCGGCGTACGACGTCATGTCGTAGCTCTCCGGGGTGGACGCCCTATGCGGATTAGAGTCGGGTTGGTAGGAGACCACGGTGATCTCCTTTGGTTAGAGTCCTGGCGCTTTGAATAGCGCGTGCACGATGCCTGTGAACAGGTAGTCTTTGGCTTGTTGGGCTGGGGGCAGCTGGTCGTAAGGGACGAAGCACGGGTGCTGCTTCTTGTCGGGGTCCTTAACTGGACCGTAGATCCAGCCGTCGGCCGTCTTCTCGGCCAGCCAGTTCTCGTGACTGCCAGCCGGGCCGGCGTTCGGGTTGGCGAGGTGGTACTTCACGCCGTTGATGGCGCTTTCCCGCTGCCATTCCGGGGCATCGACCCAGCTCGGCTGAGAGGTGTCGCCCTGGCTCTCGCACAGGGCGCGGTTGGCTTCGTGGCAGATACGCGCGATCTTCACGATCTTGTCGTAGGCGAGCTGCATCAGGACTTGGGCTTCGGTGTCCAAGGTCATCTCCGTTTCTTGCCCCGCTTTGGGGGCTCCTTCGAAGGTTGGGGAAGGGCGGGTGGTTCGGTGTAGCCCTGCGGCGGAGCACCGCCGCAGGCTTCGTCAGGCTCCCATTCGGGTTCACCCACGATGGGGTTCAAGGCCGGCGGGCCCGCAGGTGTCTGGATCAGCTCGGCGCCCTCATCAGGCTCCAAGAGCCAGCTGAGTGTCCCGTAGTTGATGTCAGGTCCGGTCATCGCGTAGGCCGGGGCCTGCACGTACAGGCTCAGGCCCTTAAGCCGGATGTCATCCGAGGTGACCTCCCAGTAGGGGTAAATCACGCCGCGATGGTTGTCCCAGAACGTCTCAGGACCCCGGTTCTCCTTGAAGCGACCGGTGACCGCGAGGTGCGCCGACGGCTCGCAGGCGAGGTGGGTGTCTGGCCCGATGACGCCGACGTGGTGGGCCAAGAGAACCTTGCCCGTGTGGAGCTTGAGGTCGATCTTGACCCGAGCCTCCAGCTCTTCTTTCGAGCGGATGCTGGGCTGCAGGGTGGGTTCGTCGGTCACTGGCCCGCACCCACCGGGTCGACCCAGCCGAGCAGCTCATTCGGGCTGATCATGTACAACGCGCACATGTTCAGCACCAGCTCCACGCTAGGGTTGCGGCGCCCGGCTTCGGTAGCCGAGAGGTTCGTCGGAATCAAGCCCAAAGCCTCGGCGGCTTCGGTGACGCCAACGCCAGCCTTTTCGCGGGCGGCCTTGAGGGGTTGGTTCGGTGAGACCTCAGGGGTCGTCACTTTCTTTTTGTCTGCCATGGGGTTGCGCTCCTGCTAGATGTTTTCGATCCGCGGATCGGTGGGGAGGCTGGGAAGGGCAGCGGGCGAGGCCACGCCCACGTACCGCGTCGGGTCGTAAGCCGGCAAGTCGTCGCCGCCAAAGGACGGCAAGTGCTGCACCGGGGGTGCGACTGCAACTGCTTGGGCAACGGCCCGTCGCGGTGCGGGGGTCGTCGCCGGACCATGCTGGCCAGGCATCGGCAGGTCATCGCCCATGTCGCCGGTGTCGCCCATCGGGATACCCGCGGGCACAGGGTAGCTGCTGTGGTTGACCAGCCCAGGATGCCCGGGCGCCGGCACAGGGCTCTGCACGTAGACTACCTGCGGCTGGCTGGGGGCTTGGGTCTGGCGAGCCACCTGCTCCAGCAGCTGCAGCTGGCGGTTGGACCGCTCGTTGGCGATCTGCTCGAAGCCTTCTTGCAGCTGACGGCGAGTGACCGTCTCGCCGTTGTCGATGGCCTCGGCCAGCTGAGCGAAGCCTTGGGCCATGGCCTGCATCGCTTGCTGGTGCTGGGTCATCAAGACCTGCTGCATCTGGATGAGAGCACCGATGACGCTTGCGTCGATGGGAACGGTTTGGATCGGAGCCGTGACGGGCTCGGGGGTAGCCAGCTTCTCGCTGGCTTTCTTCTGTCCGAACATGGGTGGGGGCCTCCTAGGGGACGATCAAGATGTCGCCAAAGCTGATGGGGGTCGCGTTGCGGATGGCACGGTCGTCCTTGAGGTTGAACCGCGTGCAGAAGGCGGCGATCGCCGCCTCCCGCGAGTTGGCGACGACAGTCGCCCGGTACTTGCCGCACTCAGCACGGCTCTCGATCTGGAAGACCTGCTGCATCAAAATAGCACCGTACCCGTAATTTTGACGACTTCCACGCTGTTAGGGTCAACCCCATGCTCTGCACGAACCTTGTCGACGGCTTCGCTCATGGTCTGAGCCAGCACAGTCAAAACAAGGTTGTCGTGTGCTTCTTGGGGCACGATGGCCTTATAGAAATGACCGATGATTTGCCGCTTAGGCGGCGCCGGAGCGGTAAAGCCGCCCGGCTGGCAGTAGTCCACCTTCTCAGGCTCGCTCGGGGGCATCGGGCCGACGGCCATGGGCTTCTCCTCGAAAACCAAAGCCAGTTGCATCGACAGGGGCGCTAGCTTAGCCGCCTGTGACTTCCGCAGTTGGCGAACGACGGCGCGACCCTTGGGCCACTCGCGGCCCGCCTTGGTCCAGACGTCGTGCAGGTAGGCCGTGAACGGCATACCGAACCGAGTTGCTGTCCAGTCCGTGTAGGCCTTGTAGTGTGCCAAGTTGATGTTCTGAGCCGTGGCGGCTGCGTGGAACTCGGGCGCCCAGCCGTTGATGGCGCCCGCGTTCGGTTGAGATTTGGACTCAGGGAACAAGCCAAGAGCCACGCAAGCTCGGATGTCGCCGATGAACTTGATGTCTTGGTTGTTGGTGGTCTGAGTGCTTGCCATGCGGTGCTCCTTTCGAGCAGGTCAGATGACGGTCTTCAAAGCTACGGGCGCCCCATCCGACAGCTCGCAGGCAAAGGCGAAGATCGCCCCTTGAAACCGTATGCGGACCATGAGTTCGCCTTCGTCTTCGTTGCGGGTTTCTTCGACGCGCTCGCCCTCACGCCAGGCTTGGTCAGCCAGCTTGCCCAAGAAGTGAGCCATCCCTACGGACCGGTCGGTCCAGAGGGTAAGGTAGCGCAAAGAGAACTTGTCGATCGCGTGGTGGCTTGGGATGATGCCCTCGGTACGAGTGCCTCGGCGGATCAGCTCGGCTTTGGCGATGGAGGGCCAGTGGATGCCGTCCCGCTCACGCCAACCGGCCTGCATGGAAAGCCACCGAAGAAAGTTGTGCGGCGCCCGGGCGACTGTTCGGCCTTCGTAGTTACCGAACGGGATGACCAGCTGCTGAAACGCAACGGGGACAGCTTTTGGTGTGGGGCTAGGCGCCTGGCTCACGGGACAGCTCCTTCAACGCGTTGTGGAAGTTGTTGCGGCGCTCGACCAGCGTGCGCCACCAGACAGGGAAATCGATCTGCAGAGTGTTTGGGTTGGCTTGAGACCAACGCACGGACAGCCCCGTCCAAACATCCTGGTCGGGGTAGTGGGCCCTGAGCGCTTGGCTTAACGACAGCTCCGCCTCACGGCACAAACTGTGGCCCGCAGCGCGATGGCTTAGCTCATCGATGACCTTGTGGACATCATCTTCGCAACGGTCAAATTGTTCGCGTTCCTCAAGTAGCATCAGGCCTCCTAAGCGTGTAGAAGCCTGGCGAGGTTAGCGATTGCTCAGGCAGGGTGAGAGCCCTGTATCTGGCTCGTCAGGGTAGCGGATAGTCGGTGACAGGTTACCAGTCTCCATGACTTTAAGAGCCTGTTCAGTAGGCAGGTTACGCCACTGGTTGGTGTCAAGCGCGGGACCGGGGCGTTGGTTGCGACGCCTGACGTTGAAAAACTGGCTAATCAGGCCTACAGCGTGCTGGTGAGACGTGGGGCCTGTGACGATAAGCCGCAAGCGAACAAAACCAACCCACTGGTCGGTGTCGAGATGGCGCGGGAAGCGTGCTCCGGCCAGAAGATAAGCTTCAGTTCTGGTGTTCTGCTTGAACATCAAGTCCTCGAAGATAGCACCAAAGCGCCCGTCTCCGGGCATCTTGTAGTTAATATTGCTTGCCATGAGATCACACAACAATGCGTTGGGGTCTGCTTGGCACGTGCGCTGCATGAGCGTCAGGTTGTTGATGTCCACCTCATCGCAGGTGAACTGGATGGTCACCGTGAAGGTGGTCGCTCCTACGGAACTTACCTGGTGACTTTCGTTATAGCTGTCGGCTCGAATCATGCTAGCACTATAGCAGACAACCTTCAGGCGGGGAAGGGGTGCTTCCCCGCCTGTTAGTGGTTAGTTGGC
>Ga0073903_10001608_pt1 | contig 11682 bp, 8 predicted proteins | sample KloWWTKNB14_bulk_FD_66665 | JGI IMG/M metagenome (GOLD analysis project Ga0073903, IMG submission 66665) | Active sludge microbial communities from Klosterneuburg, Austria, studying microevolution and ecology of nitrifiers - Klosterneuburg... | ecosystem: Engineered > WWTP > Aerobic digester >... | reverse complement strand
AACACCAGCATCGGGATGGTGATCAGCGCCAGCATCGCCACCGCGACCGCGGAGGCCAGCGGCCAGTCGCGGTTGTTGAAGAATTCGGTCCAGATCACGCGCCCGATGGTGAGCGCGTCGGGGCCGCCGAGGAGGTCGGGGATCACGAATTCGCCGACCGCGGGGATGAACACCAGCAGCGAGCCCGCGATCATCCCCGGCAGCGACAGCGGCAGGGTGATCTTCAGGAACGCCGACGCCGGCCGCGCGCCGAGATCGGCGGCGGCCTCGAGCAGGGTGAAATCCAGCTTCATGAGGTTGGCCGTGAGCGGCAGGATCATGAAGGGCAGGTAGTTGTAGACGATGCCGATGTAGACCGCGAGGTTGGTGTGCAGGATCTCCAGCGGCGCGTCGATGATCCCGAGGCCCTGCAGTGCCTGGTTCAGCACGCCATTGGTCTTGAGGATGCCGATCAGCGCGTAGCTGCGCAGCAGCGAGCTGGTCCAGAACGGCAGGATCACCAACGTGAGCAGCACCAGGCGCGGGAACGGCCGCGCGCGCGCGATGCCGTAGGCGATCGGGTAGCCGATCAGCAGCGCGACGCCGGTGGAGACGCCCGCGAACAGGAGCGAGCGCAGGAAGGCCCCGACGTAGAGCGGGTCCGCCAGCAGCATCAGGTAATTGCGCAGCGACAGCGTGATGGCGAGCGTGTCCTGGGTCGCGAACGAGATCAGCGCCGAGTACGGCGGGCGCACGCTGGGATCGGACACCGCGTAGCTGATCTTGAGCACGATCAGGAACGGCACCAGGAAGAACAGCACCAGCCACAGCACCGGCACCACGATCACGAAATAGCGTCCGCGCGTGGCGCGCAGCTCGCGCCCGAGCGCGCCGATGAAGCGGAACAGGTCGTTGAAGACCTGGTGCAGGAGTTGCCAGGCGCTGGACGGTGCCGCGGGCCGGGTCATGGCGCGCTCAGCTCGTCAGCACGATGGCGTCGGCGGGCTTCCACACCAGGTACAGGCGGTCGCCCCAGTCGTAGTGCGGATCGGAGGTGCGCGCGGCGTGGGTTTCCTGCACCCGCAGCACCATGCCCTTGTCGGTCTTCACGTGATAGACGGAGACGTCGCCGAGGTAGCCGATCTCGACCACCTGGCCGCTGACCACGTTGTCGGCATCGGCCGCGGGCGCGACCTCCACCGCGTCGATCTTCTCCGGCCGGATCGCGATCGAGACGTCGGAGCCGACCGGGATCGGCTGCGGGTAGCGCGCCACGATGTCCTCCTCCAGCTCGTGGCAGCGCACGGTCAGGCGGTCCTCGACCTGCGCCATCACCGTGCCGGTGAGCATGTTCACGCCGCCGATGAACTCGGCCACGAAGCGCGTGGCCGGGTACTCGTAGAGCGCCGACGGCGTCGAGATCTGGACGATGCGCCCGGCCTCCATCACGCCGATGCGCGAGGACATGGTCATCGCCTCCTCCTGGTCGTGCGTGACCACGACGAAGGTGGTGCCGACCCGCTCCTGGATGTTGACCAGCTCGAACTGGGTGCGCTCGCGCAGCTTCTTGTCGAGCGCGCCCAGCGGCTCGTCCAGCAGCAGGATCTTGGGCTGCTTGGCCAGTGCGCGCGCCAGCGCCACGCGCTGGCGCTGGCCGCCGGACAGCTGGTCGGGCTTGCGCCGCCCGAGGTCCGACATCTGCACCAGCTCGAGCATGCGCGCCACGCGGTCGCCGACCTCCGAGCGCGCCATGCCTTCCTGGTGCAGGCCGAAGGCCACGTTCTGCTCCACCGTCATGTGCGGGAACAGGGCGTAGCTCTGGAACATCATGTTGACCGGGCGCTCATAGGGCGGCAGCGCGGTGACGTCGACGCCGTCGATGAACACGCGGCCCTTGTCCGGGATCTCGAAGCCGGCGACCACGCGCAGCAGCGTGCTCTTGCCGCAGCCCGAGCCGCCCAGCAGCGAGAAGAACTCGCCGCGGTAGATGTCGAGGCTGACGTCGTCGACCGCGTAGACCTTGCCGTAGGTCTTGGTCACGCCCTCGATGCGCAGGATCGGCTCGGCGTTCGGATCCTGCCAGGGCTCGAAATGGCGGGCGTGGTTGCGGGCGGGCTCGGCCATCCCGCTAGTTGCCGCTCTTGATCGAGGTCCACGCGCGCTCGCGCGCGCGGTTCTCGTCGTCGGGCAGCGTGCGCGGGTCGACCAGCTTGGCGGCGACCTCGTCGGGCGGGTAGATGCCGGTGTCCTCGACGATCTCCTTGTCCACCAGCGCGGTGGCCTTGGCATTGGCGTTGGCGTAGGAGACGTAGTTGGTGATCGGCGCGATCACGTCGGGGCGCATGAGGAAGTCGAGGAAGGCGTGCGCGTTGCCCGGGTGCGGCGCATCGGCCGGGATCGCGGCCGAGTCGACCCAGCGCACCGCGCCCTCGCGGGGCAGGGTGAAGGCGATCTCGATGTCGTTGCCGGCTTCCTCGGCGCGGTCGCGCGCCTGCAGCACGTCGCCGTTGTAGCCCATGGCAAGGCAGATCTCGCCATTGGCGAGGTCGTCGATGTACTTGCTGGAATTGAAATAGCGGATGAAGGGCCGCACCGGCGCGAACGCGGCCTTGACCGCATCGATCTCGCCGCCGCCCACGCCGTTGGGATCCTTGCCGAGGAAGATCAGCGCCGAGGCGAAGCCTTCCTGCTGGTCGTCGAGCACGCCGACCCCGCAATCCTTGAGCTTGGCCACGATCGCGGGATCGAACAGCAGGCTCCAGCTGTCGAGCGCCTGCGCGTCGCCCAGGCGCTCGCGGACCTTGGCCACGTTGTAGCCCAGGCCCGTGGTGCCCCACATGTAGGGGATCAGGTGCGCGTTACCCGGATCGACGTCCTGCAGCGCGGCCAGCACCGCGGGGCTGAGGTTGCCCCAGTTCGGCAGCTTCGAGCGGTCGAGCTCGCGATAGAGCTTCGACTGGATGTGGCGTTGCGCGAAGGGCCGCGCCGAGGGGAAGACCACGTCGTAGCCGCTGCTGCCGGCGGTGAGCTTGGCCTCGAGCATCTCGTTGGAGTCGTAGACGTCGTAGACGACCTTGATCCCGGTCTCCTGCTCGAAGCGGGCGATGGTGTCCTCGGCGACGTAGTCCGACCAGTTGTAGACGTTGAGGACCTTGTCCTCGGCCGGCGCGGCCGCCGTGGCGGCGGTGGTGTCGGTTCCGGCGGCGGGCGCGGCGGGAGGCGGGGTGGAGCCGCCACAGGCGGCCAGGGCAAGGGCAAGCGCGATCGGCGAAAGGCGGCTGGGCGACACGGTGGGACTCCCCGCAAGGCGCCGCGACTTGGCGCCCCGCGATGTTGGAAACCCCCGCCCCCCGTGTCAACCGTTTCCCGCCCCCGCGAACATCGATCGCCGCCGTGGAAGCCGCAGGTCCCGGGCCAGCGCGAAAGACGCCGGCCTGGGCAGTCGTGGTCGCAGGACGGCCTTGGTGGTCGGGGCGCCTCCGGCGCGGCCAGGGCACGCCCGGGAAGGCGAAACGGGGCCGGCTGTGGCAGACTGAGGGCCGCGCCGGCCGGCGATCCCGCGGCAAGGCGTGCAGGGTCCCCTGCGATCCACAGAGCCGGTCCGGCGCGTGCTCCGACGCGCCTCGCAACGGCCAGCACCCGACTACCGCCGCCTGCCATTGGGAGTACCAACGTGCGCAAGACACTGCCCTTGATTGCCCTCACCAGCCTGACGCTGGCCTGTGCGCTGCCTGCCTGGGCGCAGGACGATGCCGCCGCCGACGAGGTCGCGGCCGAAGAAGCCGCGCTCGAGGAGGAAGAGAGCCCGCATGACTTCTCCGCCACCCTGACCGGCGTGAGCGACTATGTTTTCCGCGGCATCTCGCAGACGCAGGAGGACCCGGCCTTCCAGGCCTCGGTCGACTACGCGCATGCCTCCGGGTTCTACGCCGGCATCTGGGGTTCCAGCGTGGACTTCACCGCCGAGGACACCCTGCCCGAGGACGAGGATGGCGCCGATGTCGAGATCGACTACTACGTCGGTTTCGCCAGCGACATCAACGACACCTTCTCGTACGACGTTTCGGGCGTTTACTACACCTACCCGGGCGCCAACGACGGCATCGACTACGACTATCCCGAGCTGATCGGCAAGCTCACCGGCTGGGGCTGGGCGACCTTCACCCTGGGCTATTCCTGGGACACCTTCAATTCCGGCGAAACCAGCTTCTACTACAACTTCGGCGGCGAATGGGGCCTGCCGTGGGAGCTCACGCTCGATTCCTCGATCGGCTACTACGACCTCGACAGCGTGTTCGACGAGAGCTACGTCGACTGGCAGATCGGCCTGAGCCGCAGCTTCGGCTTCCTCGACGTCGGCGCGCACTACTACGACACCAACAGCGACGGCGAGCTGATCTACGGCGATCTCGCCGATTCGCGCTTCGTGCTCACGCTGGGCTTCACCATCGACTGAGTCCGCGGCATGGCGCGGGCGCCCGCATGCCGGGCGCCCGCGACCGACCATCCTTCCAGCGGCGCCGCCCGCCGCGACGGCCCGCCCACCCACGGGGAGTCGTCCGCATGAACGCGTCGCGTGTTCGCCGCTCCACCCTCTGGATTTCCGCGCTTGCCGCCGCCGTGGCCCTGGCCGGCTGCAATCCCCCCGCGCCTTCCGCGCCGCAGGCCGCAGCGCCCGCCACGCCCACGCCAGCGCCAGCGCCCACGCCGGCCAAGGGCGCGCCGCTGGCCGCGATCGGCGCCGGCGAAGGCGCGGTCTCGATCGTGGCCTGGGCGGGCTACATCGAGCGCGGCGAGACCGACAAGGCCTACGACTGGGTCACCTCGTTCGAGACCGCGACCGGCTGCAAGGTTTCGGTCAAGACCGCGGCGACCTCGGACGAGATGGTGGCGCTGATGAACGAGGGCGGCTTCGACCTCGTCACCGCCTCGGGCGACGCCAGCAATCGCCTCATCGCCGGTGGCAAGCTCGCCGAGATCAACATCGCCTTGCTGCCGAGCTGGGGCACGATCGACCCGCGGCTGCAGGACGCGCCGTGGCACACGGTCGACGGCAAGCACTACGGCGTGCCCTACCAGTGGGGCCCGAACGTGCTGATGTACAACACCCAGGCCTTCAAGGAAGCGCCGACCAGCTGGAACGTGGTGTTCGAGGAGCAGACGCTCCCCGATGGCAAGTCGAACAAGGGCCGCGTGCAGGCCTACGATGGCCCGATCTACATCGCCGACGCCGCGCTCTACCTCAAGGCCACCAAGCCGGAGCTGGGCATCGCCGATCCCTACGCGCTCACCCGCGACCAGTTCAACGCGGCACTGGAGCTGCTGCGCGGCCAACGCAAGATCGTGGCCCGCTACTGGCACGATGCCTACGTGCAGATCGACGACTTCAAGAACGAAGGCGTGGTGGCCTCGAGCTCCTGGCCCTTCCAGGTCAACCAGCTGCGCGGCGGGGGCGCGCCGATCTCGAGCGTGATCCCGGTCGAAGGCGCCACCGGCTGGGCCGATTCGACCATGCTGCACGTGGACGCCGAGCACCCCAACTGCGCCTACCAGTGGCTCGAACACTCGCTCAATCCCAAGCTCCAGGGCGACCTCGCCGCCTGGTTCGGCTCGGTCCCCGCGGTCACCGCCGCCTGCCAGGGCAATGCGCTGCTGGGCGAAGGCGGCTGCGCCGCCAATGGCGCCGGCGAATTCGACCGCATCGCCTTCTGGCGCACCCCGGTTTCCGACTGCGGCAACGGCAAGAAGGAATGCGTGCCGTACCACGAGTGGGTCACCAACTTCATCGCCGTCATCGGCGGTCGTTGATACAGCGGACGCCTTCCACGTCCTCGCGACATGAACCCCTCCCCCTCGAGGGGGGAGGGGCAGGGGAGAGGGTGCCTCGTTCCGAACCCCCTCGCACTGCTCCCTCCCCCCTCGTGGGGGAGGGCCGGGGTGGGGGGCTTCGCAGCGACGCGACGTGCACCCCCATCCCAACCCTTCCCCCCTCAAGGGGGAAGGGCCATGGCCCCGGCGAGAATGAGAGGCTGACCGCGTGACCAACGCCGCCCCCGCCGCCGCCTTCGAGCAAGCCACGCGCCGCTACGGCGCCGTCCTCGCCGTCGACCACCTCGACCTCGAGATCCGCGACGGCGAGTTCTTCACCTTCCTCGGCCCCTCGGGCTCCGGCAAGACCACCTGCCTGCGCCTGCTCGCCGGCTTCGAGCAACCCGATGCAGGGCGCGTGCTGCTGGCCGGCGTCGACGTCACCGGCGTGCCGCCGTACCAGCGCGACGTCAACACCGTGTTCCAGGACTACGCGCTGTTTCCCCACCTCAGCGTGGAGGAGAACGTCGGCTACGGCCTGATGATCCGCCGCGTGCCGGTCGATGAACGCAAGCGCCGCGTGGCCGAGGCGCTGGATCGCGTGCGGCTCGGCAGCTACGGCGCCCGCAAACCCAGCCAGCTTTCCGGCGGCCAGCGCCAGCGCGTGGCGATGGCGCGCGCCCTGATCAACCGCCCCAGGCTCCTGCTGCTCGACGAACCGCTGGGCGCGCTCGACCTCAAGCTGCGCCAGGAACTGCAGGTCGAGCTCAAGCAGCTCCAGCGCGAAGTCGGCATCACCTTCGCCTACGTCACCCACGACCAGGAAGAGGCGCTGTCGATGAGCGATCGCATCGCGGTGTTCCGCGAGGGCCGCGTCGAGCAGGTCGGCACGCCCTCGGCGGTGTACGAACATCCCGCCACGGAGTTCGTCGCCGGCTTCGTCGGCACGTCCAACATCCTGCGCGGCGAGGCCGCCGAGCGCCTGCTGGGCCGGCAGGGGGCGTACGCGCTGCGACCGGAGAAGATCGTGCTGGGCGAAGCCGGCGCCGCGCCGCCCCCGGGTCAGCGCGCCTTTCCTGGCCGCGTCGTCCACGCGGTGTACCTGGGCCTGAGCACCCGCTACCTCGTGGCCATCGACGGCGGCACCACGCTGTCGGCCGTCGAGCAGAATGCCGGCAGCGCGCGCGATGCCGAGGATGCGGCTGGCCGCGCCGTCACCGCCATGTTCGACCCTGCCCACGCCCGCCCGCTCGCGCGCTGAGCACGATCGTGCACGCCCTGCGTCCCGCCGCCGACTGGTTCCAGCGCCATCCGCGCCTGGCGCTGGCGCTGCTGCTGGGCCTGCCGCTGGGCTGGATGGTGGTGGTGTACCTGGGATCGCTGGGCGCACTGCTGGTGCAGAGTTTCTGGTCGCTGGACGACTACACCGGCCAGGTCGTGCGCAGCTTCTCGCTCGGTTCGTACGCGCAACTGTTCTCGCCCGCCAACCGCGACATCGTCCTGCGCAGCGCGGGCATGGCGACGGCCGTGACCCTCGCCGCCGCCGTGCTGGCCTTCCCGCTCGCGTACTACATGACCTTCCGCGCGAGCAGGCGCGCGCGCCTGCTGTTGTATCTCGCGGTGGTGATCCCGCTGTGGTCGAGCTACCTGGTGCGCGTGTACGCGTGGAAGTTGATCCTGGCCAAGGAGGGCGTGCTGTCGTGGTTCGTGGCGCACCTGGGCCTCGATGGCGCGCTGCAGGCCGTGCTCGGGCTGCCCGGCATCGGCGGCCCCAGCCTCTCGCTGTCCTCGATCGGGATCTTCCTCGCCTTCCTGTACGTGTGGCTGCCGTTCATGATCCTGCCGCTGCAGGCCGCGCTCGAGCGCGTGCCGCGCAACCTGCTCGACGCCTCCAGCGACCTCGGCGCCGCGCCCGGCCAGACCTTCCGCCGCGTGGTGCTGCCGCTCGCGCTGCCCGGCGTGGTGGCGGGCTCGATCTTCACCTTCTCGCTCACGCTCGGCGACTTCGTGGTGCCCAGCGTGCTGGGCAATTCCAGCTATTTCATCGGCCAGGCGGTGCTGGTGCACCAGGGCACCTCCGGTAACCTGCCGCTGGCCGCCGCGTTCACCGTGGTCCCGATGCTGATCATGGGCGTGTACCTCATCGTGGCGCGGCGCATGGGAGCCTTCAATGCGCTCTGATCCCGGCACGCCCGCGAGATCATCTGTCTCCCTGAAGTCGTCATTCCCGCGAAAGCGGGAATCCATCTTCTCCCGTGCCGGCCCCACTGCCCCCCGCGGCTGGGGCCTCACGCTCGCCGCAGCCGCCACGCTCGCCTTCCTCCACATCCCCTTCCTCGTCATCCTCCTCTACTGCTTCACCACCGACGACGCCAGCTACACCTTCCCACCCCCGGGCCTGACCCTCGAGTGGTTCGGCGCCGCCTGGCAACGCCAGGATCTCTGGCGCGCTCTGGCGCTATCGCTGCGCGTGGGCCTCACCGCCACCGCCGTCGCGCTGGTGCTGGGCACGCTCGCCGCGCTCGCGGTCTATCGCAGCCGGTTCTTCGGCCGCGAAGCCGTGAGCTTCCTGCTGCTCATCCCCATCGCGCTGCCCGGCATCGTCACCGGCATCGCCCTGCGCTCCTCGATGGGCATGCTGGAAATCCCCTACAGCTTCTGGACCATCGTCATCGGCCACGCGACCTTCTGCGTGGTCGTGGTCTACAACAACGCGCTTGCGCGACTGCGCCGCACCTCCGGTTCGCTGATCGAAGCCTCGATGGACCTCGGCGCCGACGCCTTCCAGACCTTCCGCCACGTCGTCCTGCCCAACCTCGGCAGCGCGCTGCTGGCCGGCGGCATGCTGGCCTTCGCGCTGAGTTTCGACGAGATCATCGTCACCACCTTCACCGCCGGCACCGGGCAGCAGACCCTGCCGATCTGGATCTACAGCCAGCTGACCCGCCCGCGCGACCGGCCGGTGACCAACGTGGTGGCGGTATTCGTGGTGGCCGTGACCTTCCTGCCGATCCTGCTCGCGCACCGCTTGAGCGCGCGGGATCACGACTGAGGCGGGTCAGGGCGGGCCTGGAGTCAGTCGGAACCCGCCCCGTCCATCCGGCGCATCTGCGCGAGGACCGCGGCGGAATCCGGCGCCCGGCCGAGGAGATCCTGCATCAACCGCCGGGTGTCGCGCTCGGAGCCGAACCGCAGCAGCTGCTCGCTCGACCATGCGTACCACTGCGGGTTGCCGGCATCCATCGGGCCGATGAGCTCGGCGGTGCGCTGGCGGATCTCCGCGGTGAGCACGGCGCCGAGGCCATAGTGGATCATGTAGCCGGGGTTGCCGCCGAGCTGCACGCGCATCGCCCACCACGGCACGTCGGGGTGCGGCTTGATGTGCAGGTAATGGCTGGTGATGTCGGTCCAGACCGCGTTCGGGTCCAGAGCGGGGTCGCGCAGCATGCGCAACTCGAACAGCGACCAGGCGACATCCAGGATCACGCCGCCGAACTGCGCGCGCAGCGAGGTCCTGGCGTCGATCGCGGTGCCGAGGTACTTCTGCTGCCACTCGGGCTCGTACACGCTCCAGGCCGGCACGTCGGCAAAGGCCTCGGTGAAGAGCGTGTCCGGCCAGTCGGTGAAGGCCGGGCGGTTGCGGATCGCGCTGATGTGCACGGCGTGGCCGTTCTCGTGCACCAGCTCGTTCATCGAAAACAGGCCGCCTTGCGGATAGGCGCCGACGATGCGGGCAATGGTCGGGCGCCAGGAACCGTCGGTCTCGTAGCGCCCGCGCACCAGGAAATCGCAGTACGCCAGCGGCGATTTGTCGGGACGTTCGGCGAGGTCGTGGACCACGCCCAAGGCTTGCAGGTCCGCGCCCAGGTCGAGGTAGTAGCGCTGGTTGAGCGGCAGCAGCGCCTCGGGCGGGATCCGCTCGGCCAGGAGGCGATTGGCCGCGCCGATCGAATGGCGGAAATCCCAGGGTTCGATCGGTCGCGGGTCGTTGGCGACGCGCCAGGCCTCGAGCATCTCGACCAGCCAGCGCTCGATGTCCGCGTGGGTGACGCCGAGCGCTTGCGCGGCCTGGTCGATGTAGGAGCCGCCGGTCTTTGCGTCCTCCGCAGCCAGGCGTATCGCGCGCCGGTACGGGCTATCGGGCTCGTTGTTGCCGTTGAGCGCCTGCCAAAGGGGAGTGAACGCATCGAACACCGCCTTGCGGCGTTCCGGCTCGTCGATGTCGTGCAGCAACTGCAGCGCGGTGCCGCGGCTGATCGTGCCGCCCTCGAACGGCATCTGGTTGCCGAGCTCGCGGAAACACGCGGCGAGCGCACCGGTCAGCGCGGCGAACCCCGCGTCCGGGTTCGACGCGTCGGCGCAAGTCGGCGCGGCGGCCCCGGGTGCGGTCTCCTCCGCGTAGTCGCCGAAGGTGCGACGCATGGCGGTGAGCGCGTTCGCCTGTTCAGCGTTCAGGCTGGCCGCATCGACGGCGTCGAGTCTTGCGCCGAGCTCGGCGCGATGCTGCTGTTCCAGCGCCTGCCAGGCGCGCAGGTCGCGGCCTTCGTATTCGGCGTAGAGTCCGGATTCGATTGCGCCGGCGGCATTGGCCGCGTCGAGAAACGCCAGGAAGCTGGCCTCGGCGCCAGCCAGCGGATCCCGCACGGGGTCGCTGGCGCAACCGCCAGCCAGCAGCAGGATGATGATCGCCGCGCGTCGCATGGTGCCGGGCCGTGGGATTCGAAACCGGGGTCAGGTTACATTTTTTGTCCCGACCACGCCCCGACCACGCACGGAAGGCGTGGGCCTTGCCCCGTGCAAGCGGCTTCAGCCGCGTCAGGCGCCTGTCGCGGCTGAAGGCGCTCCTGCAAGGACGGCGTTGCGGCATGACCGGCCAACGGGGTCGGAGCGCCATTCCGACAGGGCGGCCTGGCCTTCGGAAATCGGGGCGGAGCACGGAGCGATGACCTCGCGAGTCGCCGCAGGTCCGGGGCCTGCGTGCTGGTCTATCCCGTCGGGGTGTGGCCGCCGAAGGTGCAGGATTCGCCAGCGCGCCAGTCGCCGTCCCGCAAGCGATGCGGCCGCATGGCCAGCGCTCATGTCGAGGAAACTGCACCCTGACCCCGGGTCGCTGGACCCCCGGCTACTGGGCCGATGGCGTTCGCAGTAGGCTGTGGCCTACCTGTCCGGCGGAGCCTGCGCGTGTCGACCAGCGGCTTGGCTCAGGCGTTCGGGCCCGTTGGCCCGCTGCGGCGTCGTGCCGGCGCCGAACGGCGCGCCGGGCGATGAGCGACTCCGCCGCCACGATCCCGGCATGGCTGCTCGACCCGGCGACCAGCGCACTCGAGCCGCCGGCGCTGCTCGAGGGACTGGTCGCGCGACTGGGCGCGGCTGACCTGGCCTTGCACCGGGTGAGCATCTGGATCCCGACCAAGCATCCCGAGTTGTGGGGGCACCAGCTGGTCTGGACGCCGGAAGAGGGCGCCCGCGTCACGCGCCGGTCGCACGAGGTCTCCCGTTCGACCGACTTCGTCGGCACGCCGGCCGAGGCGCTGTTCGCAAGCGGCGCCGCGACCTTGCGTTGCCGCCTGGATCGCGAGGACGAGCGCAACCGCTTCGAGATGCTGCGCAACATGGCCGCGGCCGGCGCCACCGACTACCTGCTGTCGTCGACCGATCCGGGCACCGTGCACGGATCATGGATCAGCTTCGCCACCCGGCGCCCGGGCGGCTACGACGACACCCAGCTCGAATTCCTCGCCGGGCTGACGCCACTGCTCGCGCTGCACGTGCAGCTGCTCGGCGCTCGTTTCGCCACGCGCTCGCTGCTCGAGGTCTACCTCGGCGCCAACGCCGCCCGCCGCGTGCTGGCCGGGGAGTTCCGGCGCGGCACCGGCAGCGAACTCGACGCCGCGC
>Ga0073903_10001606_pt1 | contig 11691 bp, 10 predicted proteins | sample KloWWTKNB14_bulk_FD_66665 | JGI IMG/M metagenome (GOLD analysis project Ga0073903, IMG submission 66665) | Active sludge microbial communities from Klosterneuburg, Austria, studying microevolution and ecology of nitrifiers - Klosterneuburg... | ecosystem: Engineered > WWTP > Aerobic digester >... | reverse complement strand
TGCAGGTGCGCCACGGCCCCAATCGCGTGGGGCCTTTGGGATTGCTGCAGCCTATTGCCGATGCGGTCAAGCTTCTGACCAAGGAAATCATCCAGCCGTCCGCGGCGTCCAAAGGCTTGTTCCTGCTGGGGCCCATCATGGCCATCATGCCGGCGCTCGCCGCCTGGGTCGTGATTCCTTTTGGCCCTGAAACAGCGCTATCCAACGTCAATGCTGGTTTGCTGTTGGTGATGGCGATCACCTCCATCGAGGTGTATGGCGTCATCATTGCGGGTTGGGCATCTAATTCCAAATACGCTTTCCTGGGCGCCATGCGGGCTTCGGCGCAGATGGTGAGTTATGAAATTGCGATGGGATTCTGTTTCCTGGTCATCATCATGGTGTCCGGCAGCATGAATCTCACCGAAATCGTCATGGGCCAGAACAAAGGTACGTTTGCCAGCATGGGCGTATCTTTCTTGTCCTGGAACTGGCTGCCGTTGCTGCCCATTTTCATCGTCTACCTGATCTCTTGCGTGGCCGAGACCAACCGCCACCCGTTCGACGTGGTCGAAGGCGAGGCCGAGATCGTGGCCGGTCACATGGTCGAGTATTCGGGTATGGGTTTTGCCATCTTCTTCCTGGCTGAATATGCCAGCATGTGGCTGGTGTCGATTCTGGCTGTGCTGATGTTCCTGGGTGGCTGGCTGTCGCCGGTGGCCGCACTGGATTTCATTCCCGGCTGGATCTGGCTCGGCATCAAGACCTTTATGGTCGTATCCATGTTCATCTGGATCCGCGCCACTTTTCCCCGGTTCCGCTATGACCAGATCATGCGTCTGGGTTGGAAAATCTTCATACCAGTCACCCTGGTGTGGCTTCTTATCGTCGGGGGCTGGTTGCTCTCGCCGTGGAACATCTGGAAATAAAGCGGGGACACACGAATGGCTGCCGTTGCTGCTGCATCTTTTTCCATCCGGGACTTTTTCAAAAGTTTTCTGCTGGTCGAACTCGTCAAGGGTATGTCCCTGACAGGTCGCTACGCTTTTCGCCGCAAGGTGACAGTGCAGTTTCCAGAAGAAAAGACACCCGTTTCTCCGCGCTTTCGCGGCTTGCATGCCTTGCGCCGCTATGACAATGGCGAAGAACGCTGCATTGCCTGCAAGCTGTGTGAAGCGGTTTGCCCGGCGATGGCTATCACCATCGAGTCGGATGTCCGCGACGACGGTTCGCGCCGGACGACCCGTTACGACATCGATCTGACCAAGTGCATTTTCTGCGGTTTCTGCGAAGAAAGCTGCCCGGTCGATTCCATTGTCGAAACGCATATTTTTGAGTACCACGGTGAAAAGCGTGGCGACCTGTATTTCACTAAAGACATGTTGCTGGCCGTGGGCGATCGCTATGAAGGCGAAATTGCTGCCGCCAAGGCAGCAGACGCCAAGTACCGCTGAAGCGGCGCGCATTCCTACGCCAGACCTCTACAAAGAACCGATTCATGGACGCCAAGACTGGTTTTTTCTATCTGTTCTCGGTCGTGCTGCTTTATGCAGCCTTCCGGGTGATTTCTGCACGCAATCCGGTGCACGCGGTGTTGCACCTGATGCTTGCTTTCTCGCAGGCATCGGGCTTGTGGCTACTGCTCAGGGCAGAGTTCCTAGCGATTGCTCTGGTGCTGGTGTATCTGGGGGCGGTGATGGTGCTGTTCCTGTTCGTCGTGATGATGCTCGACATTGATGTCGAGGGTCTGCGCGAGGGTTTCTGGAAGCACTTCCCCTTGGCGGCGGCTGTCGGTGCACTCATCGCCCTGGAAATGGCAGTGGTTCTCATGGGCGGTTTCCGTGGCATCGAAGAACCCAAGGCGATGGCTGCGGTGGTTGATGCGGCAGGCAATGCTGTGGCGTTTTCCAATGCCAAGGCGCTGGGCCAACTGATGTACACGCGCTACTTGTATCCGGTGGAAATTGCAGCCGTGATCCTGCTGGTAGCCATGATTGCTGCCATTGCGTTGACCCTGCGCACCCGCAAGGAGAACAAGGCCATCAATCCCGCTTTCCAGGTTCGGGTACGTGCTGCCGATCGGTTGCAGGTGGTCAAGATGGCGGTCACGCAGAAGGCACCAGAAAGTGCGCTTGTCGTAACTGCTGCCGAGGAGAAAAAAACATGACACCGACACTGGGACATTTCTTGACTGTGGGGGGCATGCTGTTTGCGATGGCTGTCATTGGCATCTTTCTGAATCGCAAGAACCTCATTGTTCTACTGATGGCCATCGAGCTGATGCTGCTGGCGGTCAACATGAACTTTGTTGCCTTCTCGTATTACCTGGGCGACATGCACGGGCAGGTGTTTGTGTTCTTCATCCTGACTGTGGCCGCAGCTGAGTCGGCCATTGGTCTGGCCATCCTGGTGCTGTTGTTCCGCAACAAGTCCAACATCAATGCGGACGCTCTCGACACCCTGCAGGGTTGAGACGCCAGACACGCAAGGTTCTCCACAATGAGTCAAACCCTTTCTGCTTCAACGCTACTGGCCGTTCCACTGGCCCCGCTGGCGGGCGCCGTGCTGGCTGGTGTTTTCGGTACGACCTTCGGGGGCAACTGGATCGGCCGCCGACTGAGCCATACGCTCACCATTCTGGGCGTGCTGGCAGCATTCATTCTGTCTGCCATGACCCTCAAGAGCGTGGCTCTGGATGGCGCGCGCTTCAATGAGACCATCTACACCTGGATGGTGGTGGGTGGCCTGAAAATGGAAGTCGGCTTTTTGGTCGATGGACTGACCGCCATGATGATGTGCGTGGTGACCTTCGTGTCGCTGATGGTGCACATCTACACCATCGGCTATATGGAAGAAGACGACGGCTATAACCGCTTTTTCGCCTATATCTCGTTGTTTACCTTCTCCATGCTCATGCTGGTGATGAGCAACAACCTGCTCCAGCTGTTCTTTGGCTGGGAGGCTGTGGGCTTGGTGTCTTATCTGTTGATCGGTTTCTGGTTCAACAAACCCTCGGCCATCTTTGCCAATATGAAGGCCTTCCTGGTCAACCGTGTGGGTGACTTCGGCTTCATTCTCGGCATTGGGTTGATTGCGGCCTACACAGGCACCCTGAACTATGCCGAAGTGTTTGGCAAAGCCGGGGAGTTGGGCGCGCTGTCGTTTCCGGGTACCGACTGGATGCTGATCACCGTAGTCTGCATTTGCCTGTTCATTGGTGCCATGGGCAAGAGCGCGCAGTTTCCACTGCATGTCTGGCTGCCTGACTCGATGGAAGGCCCGACCCCCATTTCTGCACTGATCCACGCTGCCACCATGGTGACGGCTGGCATCTTCATGGTGGCGCGGATGTCGCCCCTGTTTGAGCTGTCCGACGCGGCCCTCAACTTCATTCTGATCATTGGTTCCATCACGGCGCTGTTCATGGGCTTTCTGGGCATCATCCAGAACGACATCAAGCGTGTCATTGCCTATTCGACGCTCTCGCAGCTTGGTTACATGACCGTGGCGCTTGGCGCGTCTGCCTACTCGGTGGGTGTATTCCACTTGATGACGCACGCATTTTTCAAGGCATTGCTGTTCCTCGCGGCCGGCTCGGTGATCATCGGCATGCACCACAACCAGGACATTCGCTGGATGGGGGGTGTGCGCAAGTACATGCCCATTACCTGGATCACGTTCTTGCTGGGTTCGCTGGCGCTTATTGGGACACCTCTGTTCTCGGGTTTCTACTCCAAGGACGACGTCATTGAGGCCGTTCACGCCAGCCAACTTCCGGCAGCTGGGTTTGCCTACTTCGCCGTTCTGGCTGGTGTTTTCATCACCGCTTTCTACTCGTTTAGGCTGTATTTTCTGGTGTTTCACGGCAAGGAGCGCTACGACCAGAATCCGGATGCGCATCACCATGGTGGTCATGGTCATGAGGACCATCACCACGAAAAACCGCACGAATCCCCCTGGGTTGTGACGGTGCCACTGGTGTTGCTGGCCATTCCGTCGGTGGTGATCGGTTTCCTCACCATTGGCCCCATGTTGTTCGGTGGGTTTTTCGACGGTGCGATTGTGGTCGACGCTGCACGGCATACGGCCATGACTGAACTTGCCGAAGCCTTCCACGGGCCCGTTGCAATGGCACTGCATGGGTTGACCGCCGCACCTTTCTGGCTGGCGCTCACTGGCGTCGCCGCCTCGTATTACATGTACATGGTCAATCCCGCGCTCCCTACGGCCATCAAGCGCATCTTTCACCCGGTCTATGTTCTGTTGGAAAACAAGTACTACCTCGACTGGATCAATGAGAACATTCTTGCCCGCGGCGCCCGTGCACTGGGCGTGGGTCTGTGGAAGGGCGGCGACCAGGCCCTGATCGATGGCGTGTTGGTGAATGGCTCGTGGAAGATCGTGGGTTGGGTGGCCGGTATCGTGCGCAAGGTGCAGACCGGGTATGTCTACCACTACGCGCTGGTGATGATTTTGGGCATCTTCGTGCTCATGACGTATTTCGTCTTGCTCAACAAGTAGGAGAAGAACAAAAATGGGTTTGTTGAGTCTTGCTATCTGGACGCCCATCGCGTTCGGCTTGCTGTTGCTAGCCTTTGGCCGCGACAAGCATGCGGGGGCCGTGCGCTGGCTGGCCCTGGTTGGTGCCTTGGCGGGGTTTGCCGTGACCTTGCCGCTCTATGACGGTTTTAAACTCGGCACTGCAGCGATGCAGTTCGTTGAAAAAACCCCCTGGATCGAAGGTTTCAACATCTTCTACCACCTTGGTGTGGATGGCATCTCGTTCTGGTTTGTGCCCCTGACGGCGTTCATTACCGTTATTGTGGTGATTGCCTCCTGGGAGTCGATCACGGTGCGGGTGAACCAGTACATGGGTGCCTTCCTGATTTTGTCGGGCCTGATGATCGGTGTTTTTGCGGCTCTCGACGGAATGCTGTTTTATGTGTTCTTCGAAGCGACGCTGATACCGATGTATCTCATCATCGGTATCTGGGGTGGTCCGAACAAGATCTATGCTGCGTTCAAGTTTTTCTTGTACACGTTGCTGGGCTCTCTGCTGATGCTGATTGCACTGATCTATCTGTACAACCAGTCGGCAGGCAGCTTCGATATCGCCACTTGGCACGCGCTTCCCCTGGATGGGCGCACACAGACGTTGCTGTTCTTCGCCTTCCTCGCGGCCTTTGCCGTGAAGGTGCCGATGTGGCCTGTGCACACTTGGCTGCCCGACGTGCACGTCGAGGCACCCACTGGTGGTTCTGCTGTGCTGGCCGCCATCATGCTCAAGCTCGGCGCCTACGGTTTTCTGCGTTTTTCGTTGCCTATCGCTCCCGATGCCTCACGCGAGTGGGCTTGGCTGATGATTGCGTTGTCGCTCATTGCCGTGATCTACGTGGGTCTGGTGGCCATGGTGCAGAAGGACATGAAAAAACTCGTGGCCTACTCGTCTGTGGCGCATATGGGTTTTGTGACCCTGGGTTTCTTTGTCTTCAATGACCTGGGCGTATCGGGTGGCATCGTGCAAATGATTGCGCACGGTTTCGTCTCGGCCGCCATGTTCCTGTCGATTGGTGTGCTGTACGACCGCATGCATTCGCGTGAAATTGCGGACTATGGCGGTGTGGTCAACACCATGCCCAACTTTGCGGCCTTTGCGTTGTTGTTCACCATGGCCAACTGCGGTTTGCCGGGCACTGCGGGTTTTGTGGGTGAGTGGATGGTGATTTTGGCTGCCGTAAAGGCCAATTTCTGGATCGGTCTGGCTGCGGCCTCGGCGCTGATCTGGGGTGCTGCCTACAGCCTGTGGATGTTCAAGCGGGTGTACCTGGGTCCCGTCGGCAACAGCAATGTCAAGGCATTGCTGGACATCAGCAGCCGCGAGTTCTTTGTACTGGCCATGCTGGCCTTCGCCGTGCTGTACATGGGTCTGTACCCACGCCCCTTCACCGACGTGATGGATGCTTCCGTGGCCGAGCTACTCAAGCATGTGGCCTTGTCCAAGCTGAACTGACCAGACTGAACTGAGAGACACGAGATGATAGACAACATCAGTTGGCTTGCGATTTACCCGGAGATCCTGCTTCTGGTCATGGCCTGCGTGATTACGCTGGTGGATCTGGGCGTCTCCAGCCCACGGCGCACCGGCACCTTTGTGCTGACCATGCTCACGTTGGCGGTGGTCGCCGTTTTGCAGGGTGTGTACGCCAGCAGTGGCAACACCTTCTATGGTTTTGGCAACATGGTGGTCAGCGACGCCATGGGCAACTGGCTCAAATGCTTTGCCACCCTGGCAATGATGGTGACCCTGGTGTACGGCAGGCCTTATGCAGGCGATCGCGGCATGCTGCGCGGCGGCGAATTGTTCACCCTGGGCATGTTTTCGTTGCTGGGCATGTTCATCATGATCGGCGGCAATAACTTCCTGGTGATTTACCTGGGTCTGGAGCTGCTGACCCTGTCGAGCTACGCCTTGGTCGCCTTGCGCCGCGACAATGCAACCGCTTCCGAAGCGGCCATGAAGTATTTTGTACTGGGCGCCATGGCCAGCGGTTTCCTGCTGTATGGCTTGTCCATGCTGTATGGCGCTACGGGCTCGCTGGACATCGGTGAAGTTTTCAAAGCGGTCAATTCGGGCCAGATTCGCCACCAGGTGCTGGTGTTTGGTTTGGTGTTCGTGGTGGCTGGTCTCGCGTTCAAGCTGGGGGCTGTGCCGTTCCATATGTGGGTTCCAGACGTTTACCACGGCGCACCGACGGTGGTCACGCTGATGATCGGCGGGGCGCCCAAGCTGGCCGCCTTCGCTATCGTGATGCGTCTGCTGGTCGATGGATTGTTGCCCCTGGCGATTGACTGGCAACAGATGCTGGCGGTGCTGGCCGTCGGTTCGCTTCTGGTGGGTAACTTGGCTGCCATTGCGCAGACCAATCTCAAGCGCATGCTGGCGTACTCCACCATTTCGCAAATGGGCTTTGTGCTGCTGGGCCTGATGTCCGGCGTGGTCCATGGCCATGTAGATGCTGCGACGGTGGAGGCCGCCTACAGTGCGTCGATGTTCTATGTGGTGACCTATGTGCTGACCACCTTGGCGGCTTTCGGCGTGATCCTGTTGTTGACGCGCGAAGGCTTCGAGAGCGAAGAAATCTCCGACATGGCGGGTTTGAACCAGCGTAGCCCGCTCTATGCTGGCATCCTGGCCTTGTGCCTGTTCTCTATGGCGGGCATTCCCCCCATGGTGGGCTTCTATGCCAAGTTGTCGGTGCTGCAGGCTCTGCTGGCATCGGGTCAGACGCCTTACATCGTGATGGCTGTTTTTGCGGTGCTGATGTCCTTGGTCGGGGCGTTCTATTACCTGCGCGTGGTCAAGGTCATGTACTTTGATGCTCCGCTCACCACGACCACCATTTCGGCACCTCTGGACGTGCGCATGGTACTGACGCTCAATGGCGCGTTGTTGTTGGTGTTGGGCCTGTTTCCTGGTGGCCTGATGTCGCTGTGCGCGGACGCGATCATGCGCTCCTTGTCTTCCTGAACCGCAGCCCGCCGTGTCGCAATCCGGTCTGGTCTGGCTCGTGATTTTGGCTGCCTGCGTGGCGGCCAATCTTCCCTTTGTGAACCAGCGCATCTTGGCCGTAGGTCCGGCCTTGTTGCCCCATAAGAAGCTATTGCTTCGTCTGGTAGAACTGGTTGTGCTGTACCTGCTGGTGGGCGGGCTGGCACTGCTTCTGGAGAAGGGCGTCGGCCAGATCGCACCCCAGGGCTGGGAGTTTTACGCCGTCACCGGGGCCATGTTCATCGTGCTGGCCTTCCCGGGGTTTGTGTTCCGCTATCTGCTGCGCCGTCGGCGATAGGCGGGGTGTGCTGAAGGCCATTGCTGAATTTACCCATGAAAGTGCTTGATCTTCACTGCCGACACAACCATGCTTTTGAAGGCTGGTTTGGGAGTGAACAAGACTTTCAGAGTCAATTACAGCGGGGCCTGTTGACCTGCCCGCTGTGCGGCGATGCACAGGTGAGTAAGGCGCTCAGTGCGCCGCGTATCAACCTCGGTGCGCGTGAAACCCCTGCGATGGCCTCTCCACAACCCGATGGGGCAGCGTCATCCGAGGTGTCCGAGCCCGCACAGGTATCCATGCCGACAGCCGCAAGCGTGTTGCAATGGGCCCGCCAGGCTGCGGCGCAGGCTGAAGATGTAGGCTCGCAGTTCGCTGACGAAGCACGGCGCATCCACCGCGGTGATGCGCCCGAGCGGGCCATCAAAGGCCAGGCCAGTGCAGACCAGACACTGCAGTTGCTGGAAGAGGGCGTGCCGGTGTTGCCGCTTCCCCAGGCCGCGACCGAAACTTTGCACTAAGAGCGCCAACAAAACTTTTCTGGCGTCGTTGCCGCGTCTTGTCGTACGACTCGTACTGCCTGCGGGACAGCGCCTAGCCAGAACCGTTTCGTTGAGCTTTGTTATCCGCTCTAAGCTCCTCGCGTCTATCCGCCACGCCCTTTGCGGTGGGCGGGCCAGCGGTCGCTACGCCGTAAATTGCAGCGCTGCCAGACGCGCATACACCCCATTGCGCGCCAGCAACTCCATGTGGCGCCCCTGTTCCACGATGCGCCCATGCTCTATTACCACGATGCGGTCGGCGTTCTGCACCGTGGCCAGGCGATGGGCGATCACGAGCGTAGTGCGTTGGCCTGCATGGCTTTGCATGGCCGAGTCCAGCGCAGCCTGCACCATGCGCTCACTTTCGGCGTCCAGGGCGCTGGTGGCTTCATCGAGCAAAAGCAGGGGTGGATTTTTGAGCATGGCGCGCGCAATGGCGATGCGTTGACGCTGACCTCCTGACAGCCGTACCCCGCGCTCGCCCAGAAAAGTACCATAGCCTTCAGGCAAGGCCTGCAGAAAATCATGGGCGAAGGCGTCGCGGGCGGCCGCCATGACTTCTTCATCCGACGCCTCGGGGCGTCCATAACGAATGTTCTCCAGCGCGCTGGCTGAAAAAATCACGGCATCCTGGGGTACGGTGCCGATATTGCCCCGCAAGGTGTCGAACGATAGTTCGCGGATGTCCACGCCGTTCAGACGGATGGCTCCTTGCCCCGGGTGCGTGTGGTCAATGTCATAGAACCGCTGCAGTAGCTGGAACACCGTGGTTTTGCCTGCACCGCTGGCGCCTACCAGGGCTACGGTTTCGCCCGGCTGTAGCACCAGCGAAAAACCCTGCAGGGCAGACTGGCCGGGCCGCGAGGGGTAGTGAAAATCCACCTGCTCAAACTCCACGGCCAGGCCGCGACCGGTGTCGGGCAGGGGCACAGCTTGGGCAGGAGCGGCCACGGGGGACTCGCTGGCCAGCAATTCCATCAGGCGTTCGGTGGCACCTGCGGCACGCAGCAGATCGCCGTACACCTCGCCCAGCACGGCGGCAGCGCCCGCCAGCAGCATCACATACACCACGGTCTGGCCCAGGTGCCCCGCGCTCATGTTGCCTTCCAGAACGGACTGGGTGCCCCGGTACAGCCCCCACAGCAGCAAGGCTGCATTGGCGATGATGATGAAGGCCACCAGGGCGGCCCGTGCCCGGGAACGGCGCACGGCGGTCTCGAAGGCGTTCTGTGTCGCCTGGCTGAAGCGTTGGGATTCGCGCTCCTCGGCCACATAGCTTTGCACCACGGGTACGGCGTTGAGGATCTCGGCGGCAATGGCACTGGAATCTGCCACGCGATCCTGGCTGGCGCGCGAGAGGCGCCGCACCCGCCGCCCGATCCATAGCGCAGGCAGCACCACCACGACCAGCATCAGCAGCACGATGGCCATGACGCGCGGGTTGGTCCACACCAGCATGATGATGGCGCCGGTGCCCACCACGGCATTGCGCAGCCCCATCGACAGAGATGATCCCACCACCGTCTGCACCAGCGTGGTGTCGGTTGTCAGACGCGATAGCACCTCGCCGCTTTGGGTGGTTTCGAAAAACTGCGGGCTTTGCCGCAGCACATGGGCATACACGGCATTGCGCAGGTCGGCCGTCACGCGCTCGCCCAGCCAGCTCACCAGATAAAAGCGCGCCGACGAAAAAATGCCAAGCATTACCGCCACGCCAAACAATGCGGTGAAGTTGCCGCGCAAAGCCATGGCCTGCGCTCCCCGGTCTGGGGTGGCCAGGCTGCCGTCGATCAGTCCGCGCAGGGCCAGTGGAAACGCCAGGGTGGCCGCAGCCGCCAAGCACAAAAAGACAAAGGCCAGGGTAATGCGAGTGCGGTACGGGCGCAGAAAAGGAACAAGGCCCCCCAGCGCACGGGGTGCGCCAGGGGCAGGAGGGGCGGTTTGCGTTGTGGCCATGGTGAGAGTGTAGGGGGGCGTATGGAGGCATGCCGGCGAGAAGTGCCATGGTTGGCAAGCTGATTCAAAAATAATAGCTGCTACCGCTTGATGGGTAAGCGTTAGAGGCCATTTTTGCTTGAAATTTTTTAGCAGGAAAATCGCCCGCTGGGCAGGTCGGTGTTAGGCAGTTTTACATAGGGCTTACACCTCGTACGGACTACTACCTAGGAGAAAGCACCGGTAGGGCTTTGTGTTGTATCAACTTAAAGTCCGCTCCAGCAAAACATTCATGCTGATCGTGGCCGCCTTATAGACGACCACCCAGCCATCTACGGAGCATCCAAGGCGCAATGAGCGACGTCATTCTTGAAACCACCCACCTGACCAAGGAGTTCAAGGGCTTCACGGCAGTCAGTGATGTCAACCTGGCCGTGCGCCGGGGTTCCATCCACGCGCTGATCGGGCCGAACGGGGCAGGTAAGACCACATGCTTCAATCTGCTCACCAAGTTTTTGGTGCCCACTTCGGGTGTCATCCGTTTCAACGGGCATGACATCACGCAGGAGCAGCCAGCACAGATTGCCCGCCGTGGTGTGATCCGTTCGTTCCAGATCTCTGCCGTGTTCCCGCACCTCACTTTGATGGAAAACGTACGCCTGGGCCTGCAGCGCAAGCTGGGAACGTCTTTCCACTTCTGGCGCAGCGAACGCACGCTGCGCCAGCTCGACGACCGAGCCATGCAACTGCTCACCGAGGTAGGTCTTGAAGACCTGGCTGACGAGGTTACGGTCAATCTTCCATATGGCCGCAAGCGCGCCCTGGAGATTGCCACCACGCTGTCCATGGAGCCGGAGCTGATGCTGCTCGACGAGCCCACACAAGGCATGGGGCACGAGGACGTAGACCGCGTCACGCAGCTCATCAAGAAGGTATCCGCCGGGCGCACCATCCTGATGGTGGAGCACAACATGAAGGTCGTCTCCACCATCGCAGACTGCATTACCGTGCTGCAGCGTGGCGCTGTGCTGGCCGAAGGGCCCTACGCCGAAGTTTCAAACAATCCGCAAGTGATGGAAGCCTACATGGGTACGACCGACGGCCAATTGCAGGGGGCGCACTGACATGGCTACCGCTGGTTCGAATACTCCCGCTCTCGAAATCCATAACCTGGAAGCCTGGTACGGCGAATCGCATGTGCTGCATGGCGTGAACATCGTTGTGCAACCCGGTGAAGTGGTCACGCTGCTGGGCCGCAATGGCGCAGGCCGTACCTCTACCATGCGCGCCATCATGGGATTGACGGGTTCTCGCAAAGGCTCCATCAAGATCAATGGCGTGGAAACCGTGGGCATGGCCACGCACCGCATTGCGCACCTGGGCGTGGGTTATTGCCCGGAAGAGCG
>Ga0073903_10001600_pt1 | contig 11709 bp, 9 predicted proteins | sample KloWWTKNB14_bulk_FD_66665 | JGI IMG/M metagenome (GOLD analysis project Ga0073903, IMG submission 66665) | Active sludge microbial communities from Klosterneuburg, Austria, studying microevolution and ecology of nitrifiers - Klosterneuburg... | ecosystem: Engineered > WWTP > Aerobic digester >... | reverse complement strand
GCCGAGCAACAGGGGGGCGCCGGACCGGCGGGCCGACCAACAGTGCCGCGCGCCGCCCGTCGCCCCGCTCGCCGAGCAACAGGTGCCGCCGGATCGGTCGTGCGCCGCCGTCGTCGTCGCTCTCGCTGAGCACCAACAGCTCCGCGCGCCGCCCGTCGCCCCTTCGCGCGCTCGGCGATAATGGTGCCGGGTATGTTGGCGCATGCTCGCAGTGCGACCAGCTCGCTCTCCGCTACGCTCTTGGCCTCGTCGCTTGTCGCGGCTCCGCGCGGGAGTGAGGGCGGTGGACCGGATGCCGACGTCGGTCGACGATCTTGTCGAGGTCGCGGAGCTGGCCGAGCGCTTGCTCCTCGCGGCGCCCGACCCGGACGACGTCGGCGAGCTGCTGAGAGGCCCGGGGAGCTGCGGGGAGTCCGCGGTCGGGGGATTTTGGCACGGTAGTGGGCGCGAGGGGAAGCGCGCGCATGACGAAGTGTGCGGCCAGGGGCCCGAGAGGGGCGGCGAGGACGGCAGCGGGGCGCGGGAGGGTGAACACGTCGCCGAAGGGGCGCGCGGTCAGGGGAACAACAGGGCCTGTCCAAGAAGAGGAGGCGCAGGGGGAGCGCGGGCGCCGTGGAGGATTCGGGCGATGGCGTCGGCATTGGAACGAGACCGGGTCGACGCGATCCGCTGGGTCCTCCAGATGGGGGCCAAGTGGCGCGAGCTCCCAGCAGAGTACGGGGCGCCGACGACGTCCTGGCGGTGGTACGAGCGCTGGTGCGGCGACGGCACGTGGCAGCAGATCGCGGCCGCCCTGGAGCTGCCGCCGACAGAACTGGGTCGCGAGCCCGGGCATCGCCCGCCCCGGGCCAAGTCGCGGCGAAGCACCGCCCCGATCGACGTCGAGGTGGTCGACCAACGCCCTTAGAATAAGCGCATAAGCATCACTACCCACTACCCTCCGCACTGATCCGCGAGGTTACTGTTGATCTCGACGGCGCCAGCGACTTTCACATTGGCTAGAAAAGCCTGTGCGAGACAATTCGGAAGCTTCTTGTTTCCTTGGATGTGGGCATATCCACCGACACTCTCGAGTTGCTCCAGGCCTTGGAGACTCTCAAGGTTCGTGCCATAGATCTCGAAATCCCCGCCGACATCCTGTAGGGCCGAAAGTGCTTCGACCGATGCAAGGTTGTGATTGACCCCGTAAAGGAACGAACCCAGGTAAAGGCCCTCCTGGACATGCTGAAGTCCATCTAAACCGTCTACACTGACGAGCTTTGAATTCAGGTGAAGGTTCACCCACCCGGCCTGCTTGAGGCCCTCCAGCCCGGACAAGTCGACCAAGTCGGTGGTGCTGATCGTGATCCCTTCGCCGACGTACTCGAGGTTCTCAAGCCCTAGGAGGCCCTCAGTGAAACCATCCCCATACACACCGAGCGAGAACGAGATTTTCCGAAGTGATTTCAGCGCTTGAAGTGATCCTGCACTACCATAGAGCTGGATCTGACCGTCAATGCACTCAATACCTGCCAAGGCTTGCACATCGGCTGGCTCGGCCAATACGATCTTCGCGTCAGCGACGAGGGTCTTTTCGGGATCGCAGTCCTGGCCGCCGGTCGTGGTGTCGCCACCCTCGCTTGAGGACGAACCCGGGCTGGAACTCCCCTCCCCGATCGTCTCGCCGCTAGAAAAACCAGACTGACTGCCGGAGGAACTAGTACCAGGGTCTCTGCCACCTGTGGTGCTTGTCGACGTGACCGCGCCTTCATCCGTTCCTTGCATTGCAGACGATCCGTCCGCGGTGCTGCCGCTGGTTGGCACCCCTGGTCCATCCTTGCCAGTAGACGAAGCTAGTGTTTCCGCGGTGGTAGACGAAGCTAGTTGTGTGGTGCCCGTAGTCTCTGCAGGGGTTCCACCGCATGCAGCGAAAGGTAGAGAAAAACCCAGAGCCTGGAAGAAAATTCGTTTCACCATGCTACATCCTCCGGTTCGACACCGATCCATGAGCCAGCGGAGTTGCTCCAGAACGGACCATCAACTTCGACATTTCGATCTGAACTCTCGTAATAGAGGGCTGTGTACAAGGTGATCCACCCATTCAGGCGACAGCCACCGTAGGTGAAGTTGGAGTCAAAATCATCGACTCCGTGGATCTCAATGAGCCACCTATTATTGCCTAGGACAGGGTCGATGACCGTAATTCGCTCTTTGTCGTCTGTGTCGCTGACGCTCTCGGCATCTGGCAAGACTCCGATTTTCTGAAAGTTGGAGTCGAGTTTCCAGAGCTGGAGATCAATGTTTGCGATCCTGTTTTGGTCGTCGAGTTCATGCCGGCGATCATACCACCAGGCGACCATCTTGAGTGTGTCTACACCTTCCGGCAAAGGGTCGCCTAGGTAGAACTGAAGGGACTCCCCTGATGCAATGCACTCAACACCAGTTTCATAACCCCAGGGCGTGCCCATCCCAGAATCATCGAACTTGCGCGTTTTGAGACGGCCCGCTCCGAATCCTCGATCAAATCCGGTAAGGATCTTGTTGTTGAGTTCCCCTGTTGCCCGGTCGCCCATCAGCAGTAGATTGGCGAAGAGAACCCCGGGGTCGTCAATGAGATCGGAATAGACAGTTTTGTAGTGATCTGCAAAACTGATGGCCGCAGCAGATACAACAGGCGCCGCGAAGCTTGTCCCTCCTGTGTCAGCTTGTGAATACCACCCGCCAGAAGAACTGCTGTCGGCGAGATCAGAGCGTGCTCCAAAGGCCGTGAGGTCGATCGTCGTGCGCCCTCGTCCCCGATCCCAGTTGGCCAGGTTTGGCCCTCGGGATGATGTGGCGCTCAGGCCCTTGTTTCGGACCTGATTGATTCCGCCGTTGTTGCCACCATTGTGGTCGCCTACTGTAAAGACCCCAGCCGCGGATCCCGGAATCGTAACCGTGCATTCGTCTGTTCCATTTGCTACCCCTTGGTTCCCAGCGCTCTTTATCAGGAGGACGCCCGCTTCAAAGAGATCGTTGGCTCCTTGGGAGACACTGTCAATTCCGTTGCAGTGGTCCCACTTTGAAGGGTACCCCGGATCGTTGTCGGTCGACAGATTGTTAATGTCTCCTTGCCCGATCCCTGCTGACAGGTTCATGACTACAGGTTTGGGGCTCAATCCTGAGACGTTGTCGAAGGCTTTGATCCATGCCAATCCCGTGCTGTCGATGTTGGCGTTGTTGTCGTCATCAATGTATGTGTAGAGATATCCTAAGGCCTCCCCGGCATACCCCGTCCACTGGTCACGCTGTGTGGTCGTTAGTGTGTTGATTTGGTTGTCCCATAGATCTCCGAAGAGGATGGATGCAACGCCTGTGCCGTGGTCACAAACGCCACCACTTGTGCAAAACGATGTGGCGCTGCAGGCGGCGACCGAACCGCATTCTCGGTAGAAAATAATGCGCGAGCTTGGGTCGCCGGGGTCGTGGTTAAGTGGGCCGTCATTGAAGGATGGATGATCTGCGAACCCCCCGTCAAGAATGGCAAACCTGAGATTGTCAAATTGACTGTCGAAGTCCTCGTGTCCGCCGTTAAACGGGTGTGCCAAGTCTACGAGTTGATCGATTTGGGAACCCTTCCTTACTTGATCGCCCAGGGTTTCTTCGTGAACCCCGGTCGGCGCATCCATGCGTATGACGTTGTCGATCTTCGCGAGGTTCTCAAGTTGCTGCGCCGGGAGTTTGGCAATGAGGCAAGGAGCGTTTTCGCATGTGTACACGACTTTGCCGCCGAGGTTGGAGACCAAAACAGCGAGCGTAGTGAGCAGAGCGCCCAGTTCCTCTTTGCGGGTGTTAATGCGAGCGATGCGATCATTTTTGTAGTCAGCGTCAGTAACGATTTCACCCATTGCGATGCTTGTGTTGAGCTCGCCTGTCAAGGTGTCGGAGAACGGTCGTCGCACTCGAATGATCGCCTCGACGAGGGCTTCAGGATGACCGCTCTCAATCAGTTTTGCCGCGGTCGCCTTGAGTGGCTCCGCAATCTTATTGTCCTCCGATGGATAATGTGTGGTCGCCGACTCGGGTAGATCTTCTCTCGTCTTTACAGGTATGCGACGAATTCCGGAGAATTTCTCGGAGTTTCCATGTTGGTCCACATGGATGGAATCAACCATCGCAAAGCGCTGGCCTTTCGATGAGTTAATGCTGTCTACAAATGGGATGATGCCATCCTCGGCGGCGATGGTCTGAGCCATCTGCAGTGGATGCTGATACTGTGCGATTGATTCATCGTTGTCGCGAGGCTCGTACTCGTTATCCTTGGCGGGGCTACTGTTGTTCTGCTCGCTGGCTGTACAGCCGTGGGTTAGGAACATCAATGCGGCTAAGCTGAGAGAACTCTTGAGACTGTTCATGTTGCTCATTGTGCCTGGGTACAGGTGTGAAGATCTGTCGAGGGACACTGTAAAGTACAGCGCGAAACGGTCCCGCATGTCAAGAACTATAGTTGAACGCTTAGATGCCATGATGGTCCTCGGCAGCCCGCCCACCCTTCCTCATAGGAAGATGCGCGTCGCGGGCGAATTTGCGCAGCACCCCTGGATCGGGGAAAAACGAGGGGCCTCGGGCCCGGGTCCAGAACAACACTTGGGGTCGAGCGAGGGCTTGATCCCCTGCGGAGGAACAATGCGCTATCTCGGCATCGACGTTCAGCTTACCTGGTCCATGACGCGTTGAAGGATGTTGGCGTCCGCCTGCTCCGGACTGACTTGGGCACCGATTCCGGCCTGACTTGGGCGCCCGTTCCGGGCACTTGGGCACGGATTCCGGACCACCTGGGCGCCCGTTCCGGACACCTGGGCACGGATTCCGGACCATCTGGGCACCCGTTCCGGGCACCTGGGCAGCGGTTCCGCGCCACCTGGGCACCCTGAAAGGAGCCTGGGAGGGCAGCACGACGGCCGGTGTGGCCATCACCCCCGATGGGGCCGAGACCGGCTCCGCTCTCGGCGTGGAGCGCCACTCAATGCGAAGAATCCGAGAAGTCCTCCGCCTCAAGTACGAGTGCGGCCTGAGCCACCGAAGCGTCTCCGCGTCGACCGGGATGTCGAAGGGGTCCGTCAGCGACTACCTGCGCCGCGCCGACGAGGCGTGCCTGACCTGGGAGCAGGCCCGCGAGCTCGATGAGGCCGCGCTCGAGCGGCTGCTGTTTCGCGCCGTCGGCTGCAACGAGCCCCCGGAGCGCGTGCCGATCGACCTCACGTGGGCGCGCCAGGAGATGCGCAAGACGGGCGTGACGCTGCAACTCGTGTGGGCCGAGTATCGCGAGGCGGTGCTGGCCGCCGGCGATCCGGCCCGACGACCGTATCAGTACAGCCAATTCTGCGAGCTGTACCGGCGCCATGAGGGGAAGGTCGAGTGCGACGCGGCGGTGCTGGTGCGTCGCCACCTACGGGGCCGTGGCCGCCATGGGGGACACGGGGTCAGCGTCGAACCCGCGGCGCGAAGTTGTCGATCTGACGCCCCCACAGGCACCCGCGGCGCGGGATCCGCGTGCAACGACGCGACCGCCGCCAGGCCGCATGGCGGTAACCCGTTCTAGTCGCGTCAAGGGGGCGGAATTTCTTCGATACAGAAGCCAGTCGACTCACTCTCGCCGATGCATAGCGTGTTCTTCATGATGTGTAGGTTCCAGCAATCTTCGTTCTCGTCGCACGGCGCCACGCAACGGTTCACTCCCCCGACCTCGCGGCACTCGAACCCTGGGATTACGCAGTCGGCGTGGTCCGTGCAGTCGCCTTGCCTGCACTGGCCCGTCGTGCAGGTCCACATGTCAGGATACGGCCCTGGGCACAAGCTGCCCGGGTGTCCGTAGTTCGGACAGCATTCCTCGGCAAAGACGCAGCTCTGGAATTCGAGCGCGCATGCTTCCTGGTCCGGCAGGACCCCGGTCTCACCACCACCTGTTCCTCCGCCACCCGTCTCTCCGGACGTCATTGTCGTCTCTCCGGTTACCGTCGTCGCCGTCTCTCCGGTTACCGTCGTCGCCGTCGTCGCCGTCGTCGTTGGCGTCGTTGGCGTCGTCGTCGTCGTCGTCGTCGTCGTCGTCGTCGTCGTTGTCGATGTGCCTACGTCGTCGGCACACCCGCTACCGACCACGACCAAGAGCAGCGAAAGCTCGATAATCGCGCATTCGATCGTCACTCGCCGGGAGGACAGAAACATTCGGGATCTCCTTTCATATTTCCACACACTTCTCGGTTCTTCACGCCGAGCGCGTCCAGTTTCTCGTGGACGAGGGTCTCCGGGAGCAAGGGGTTGAACCGCACTTCCGCGCTGGAGGGTGGAGGCCCCCCATTGCTTGCCAGCGCATTGAACAGGTCCACGGACATGAGAGCCTCGTTGCCATTGATGACGATCGACGGAACGTCGGTGAGGCCGCTGAAGCCCTTCAGATCGGCAAGGGCGAGGTGATACGCCGAAGGCTTCTCGTGCTCACAGTAGCCGATCTCAAGAGATTGGACAGTATGGAGAGACTCGAGATGGATCTCTTTGAGAGTGTGATTTGAACGCAGGGAGAGGAGGCCGACTTCTTCGATCTGCCCGAATCCGGTGACCTCGAGCAGGACCGGATTGTTCCAGATCCAGAGGCCGCCGATCTTCTTCAGGTTCACGAGCCCCGCGGTGGTCTCCAGAGTGAGATTATAGTCGATCTGGAGCAGGAGGTCGACCGTATGGAGACAGGGAAGAAACGACAGGTCCGGCTGCTCGCGCTTCGCCAGGGCGATCGTGAGCACCTCCGTGACCCGCCCGAGGTTCGCCAGGGACGCCAGGTCCGTGTCCGGCCCGATGTAAAGGCTCCCCTCGTACACCTCACTGCAGGGCTCCAGCGGTTCTGTCGTGCCGCCAGTGGGTGCCTCGGCCGTTGTGGCCGACGATCCTCCCGAGGTGATGGCATCTCCCGACGTGGTGGAATCTCCTGACGTGGCGGGACTTCCCACTGTCCCGGTCGACGAAGCGGTCGAGGTCATCTCTCCCGTGGACGTTCCCCCGGCGGGGACCGCGGGTCCGCATGCCACGAGCGCCGCGGCGGGCACGACCCATCGCAAGATTGAAGCCTCAAGGACAAGTGTTTTCATTGTAGGCCCCCATGTCGCAATTTGCCTGCTCGAACCGACCTCCGAATGACGACCACTGCGACTCCCCCAGTGCGGTCCTGAGCACCGTCCCGACATTGGTATCATCGATCGCGTAGTTCTCGTCGACCACCCAAGCGAAGAATTCGAGGATCTCGGGCAGCGTAGGTGACGTCCCAGACCTCGTCCAATAGTGCCAAAAGAAGCGCAGCCAGTCGATCTCGCTACTCACCCCCGGCTCGGCCCAGTCATTCGTGCACATACTGTCCGTCCAGCGATTCTTCCCGCCGAGGGTGTTGACGTTGGTACCACCGTAGAGGGACACCTTTAAATCGGCCGCTACGAAGGCGTCGTAGTGGGGTTTGTTAAATTCCGTGTTGATGTCTTTGTAGTAGCGAAAGATGCCGTCCTCCTCCGCATCGTTGAACGTGGCCGAGGCGATGAAGTGGGCGAACCCCTCTTCCATCGCTCCAACGCTCCACTCGGCCGACCGAATCCCGTGAGTGTTGGCGTTCGTTCCGATCGGCATCATCGGGTTCGAGAAATTCATGGGCGGGCTCACCTTGAATTTGCACGGCGGATCCGGTTTCAGGTCGCCCATATTGTCGTCGTCGTTGCCATAGCCGTAACCAAGTCCAGCATTAAGGTATGTGCCCCAGGTGTATTGGAGCCAGTGGCCCATCTCATGCGCAATTACATATTTCTCCTGGTACGAATCCGGCCCGAGCCGAATCATATTGCTTCCCGGGACCACATTGTTGGGCCCGAAAAAGAGGGCGCCGCCGTACCAATCCCGAAAAACGATGAGCAGTGCGCCAGTCGGTTCGGGGGGGAGAACCTCCAATTGAGCGAACCGGTGCAGCACTTCGGTCGCCACGGCCATAATCGGTACGATCGGGTCCGTCTTTTGCCACTCGAACGAGACTTCCACTACGGAGTTCGGGGCGATCTCGTCCACATCCACAATCCAGAAGAAGTCGGTCTCGTAATTGCCGCCGTCCATTTCCTGCCGCCCGACGCGTAACTGCACGGGATCGGGGGGACCCGGCTCGACGTGGCCAACCCAAGCATCGGCATAGACCACCAGTTTGTGGCCGTAGGCGTACTGAGACTCGAAGGTCAGGCAGCCTTCCTGATCGAGGAACGTACGCAGGGGAGGCTCGGGCACCGGACGCATGAGCGTGACCCGGGTCCCCCGGGCGGGGACCTTGTCCTCGAGCAAGAAATCCTCGCCGACATCGTTATCAGTGATCACCGGCGTCCAGTTAAAGCAGATCGTCCGCTGCTCGCACGCCGAAGCCACCTCCGGGACGACAAGGGCGAGGCATGAGAGCGCGATCGGGAGAACTGTGCGAAGTCGTGCCATGGAGTCACTCGCCCGAGATTGAATAGGTGCCGCGGACCTCGATGCGACGCATGAGCTTCGCAGGGCCGGTGTACGGGGTGGCACTCACGCGCCAGCTGGCGAGGTCGCCATGGTAGAAGTTATCGTGCAGCGCGCCTTCGCGGTATAGAACAGCCGTGTTGGGATCTCCGGGATCGAGGTGGCCGAAGATCGTCGGAGCGAAACTAGTGCCGATGTGCACGCTGTCCACGCTCAGTTTCGCCCGGGTGGTGATCGAAGCCGACGTCGGCAGCATGAGCAGCGCCGGGTTCACGGCGACCGGATTGATCCCTCCGGGGATGAAGTCGTTTAGATCGAGTGTCACCGTTTCGGTGCTGGCGGCCCCGACGGTCTGCGGGCCCTGCTCAAGCAGGACCTCCTCGCCGCGCACCGAGAGCACGAAGTCGAGGTCGACCTCGACTTCGTCGGCGCTGTTGTTCTTGAGCTGCAGGACGAGGAGTCCCGTCGAAGTGGTGAGTACGTCGCCGGGTTCCGCGAGACCGGACCAGGTGGCGTGGACCCGGGGGCGCAAGAAGGGGCCGTCGTCGATGAACGGCGGATTGCACCCATTTTCACCAAGCGGGTTCTCGTCGACGGCCACGAAGTTCTCGACGGATACGATCGTCAGGCCGAGACCCTCGAGCTCATACTGGCTGAGGTGGCTGCGGATCGTGTCGTCGCCCTCGCCACCGTCGACGACCTCGCCCACGATAACCATGCAGTCGAGGTCGATGACGATAATGTCGTCGCCGTCGCCGCCGATAACCGTGTCGCGCCCCGGACCCGGCACTATGATGTCCTCGCCGTCGCCGCCGAAAAGCACGTCGTCGCCGAATAGCCCGTACAGCGCATCGTCCCCGGCGCCGCCCCACACGATCCCGGTGCTCGATCCGGTCGAGATCAGGTCGTGGGTGGCGCTGCCGTATGCCGGTGCGCTGCCCGAGTGGCACGCCAGGACTCCGTCGTCGAATACCGAGCAGCCGTACGTGTCGCAGGTGATCGCGTTGTTGTCGACGGCGAGGCCGACCGAGCTACCGTGGAAGCGGTGTTGACCCGAGCCCACGGCCGTCTCGCACGCGTCGCCGGGCACGGTCACAAAGAGGTCGGGGTAGGCGTCGTCGTCAGCCTTTCCCGTGACGAGGCGCCAGCCGAAGAAGTCGTCGGCCTCGGCTTCGTCGACGACGTCGGTGATGTCCTGATGGAGGGTCTGGGTGGGTGTGGTGTCAATCCCCAGCGCCGCGCCTGCGAAGCGGTAGATGACCCCCTCGTCGGCCGCAGCGCTGGCCTGTGCGAGGGGGGCCGCGACGACGAGGTCGTCGCAGTCGACATCGTCCTCCTGGTCGCCGTCGAAGTTGGCGGCGATGAGCGTGGCGCCGAACCCACCTTGACGGGACAAGATCTGGTCGCCGACAGCGGTGATGCCCCCGGAGGTACCGTTCAGAATGCTCACAAGGCTCACGGAAAACTTGCGCGGAGCGCCGATGCCGATGTCGTCGTAGCCGTCGCAATTGAAATCTCCGACGGCCAGGGCGTCGCCCCAGTGATCGTCGGCGACGGCGACGCCATCGACGCCGGCCACATCGAGGGTCCACAGTTGGTCGCCGGTCTCCGTCAACCCCGTCTCGGAGCCGTACAGGATGTGCACCGAGCCGCTGGCTGCGTTCCCAGTGTCGTCGGCGCCGTGTGCGGCTATCGCCAGGTCATCATAGCCGTCGCCGTCGAAGTCGCCGACCGCGAGCGACGCGCCGAACTGATCGCCGCACTCGGCCGTGCCGAGGACGCCATACGTGTCGCGTGTCCAGGTGGACAGGTCACCCTCGGACGTGACGACGTAAACAACGCCCTTACCGCAGTCGGTCTCCGGCGAGGAGACCACGAGCTCGAGGTTGCCGTCGTCGTCGAAATCCCCGGCGCGTACGATCCCGGAGGTATCGATAATCGACGCTGCGGCGTCGGGGATAAGCCCGCCGAGCGTGAGCGCTCCGATGAGCAAGACTTGTCCTGGCGCTCTCATTGTGCAACCCCCTCGCTCACAGGCGGCTGCTCGCCGAGCGCCCGCTCGAGCTGCTGTTCGAAGTGGCGGTGACGGGCCCGCCCCGCCGGTGTGCCGTAGAGCTCGGGGCGCATCGCCGTGAGGGCTGCCTGGGCCTGCTCTGTATTGGGTGACCCCGCTTCGATCGCGGCGACGGCCACGGCGAAGCGCCCTTCGAGGAGCTTCAGCCTGTCCTCGCTTCCCGCCACGTCCCAGTTCGGAAGATCGTCCGGTGGCGGCGAGACATCACTTACGACACGGGTACGTACCTGGGGCAGCGGCAGTGCAGGACTTGTCTCGGCCGGAGGCACGCGGACCTCGTCCGCGGGCGTCTCGGACATCAGGCGCCAAACTAAGCAGACCCCGCCGAGGCCGAGGCTGGCGGTCAGGAGGGCGCGAATCGTGTAAGAGTTCATCCTGTTGGGCCTCAGAATAATCTCACCAATGGACCAGACTCAGCGTCGCTCGTCAAGCTCACTGTAGGGCTTGAAGTGGGAATCGGCTCGATCGCGCTCGTGGCACCGAGCGACTGCCCACGGCGGCGGTCGTTGGTCGCCGCGCGAACGCATCGGGCGGGCCGAGCTGTTGCCCGGCGCGAGCGGGTCGCGGGCGGGCGGCAGCGGGCAGGTCGAGGTGTTGGTCGCCGCGCGGGCTGTTACCCGCGCGAGCCGGCAGGTGTAGGGTGGGTCGAGGTGTCGCCGAGCGGCGGCGTCGGGGAGGCTGAGGTGCACGACGGCGCCGAGGAGGCGCGCGGGTGTTGGCCGCCGCGCGGGGGTGTTGGCCGCCGCCACGCCCTTGGTCCGCTCCGTACGACGGCGCCGAGGAGGCGCCGGGTGTTGGCCGTCGCGCGGAGCTGTTGACCGGCGCGCGGCGCTGTTGGGCGTCGTCGCCGCGCCGTTGGTCCGCTCCGCACGACGGCGCCGAGGAGGCGCCGGTGTTGGCCGGTGCGGAGTTGCTGGTCGTCGCCGCCAGCGACCGGCACACGGTCCGATCTTGGGCAACAGTCGACGTCGCGCCCAACAGCGCGGCGCGCGGCTCGGTGCACCCGACCCAACACGCCCCGCGCTGGATCGGCGCCGCCGTCGCTCTCGCCGTCGCCGTCGCTCTCTCCGTCGCCGTCCCCGAGGAACAGCCCGACGAGCAGGCTGCTGCGCTCGACCTCGGGCAACAGCCCGATGCCGCGCCCAACAGCTCGGCGG
>Ga0073903_10001594_pt1 | contig 11763 bp, 8 predicted proteins | sample KloWWTKNB14_bulk_FD_66665 | JGI IMG/M metagenome (GOLD analysis project Ga0073903, IMG submission 66665) | Active sludge microbial communities from Klosterneuburg, Austria, studying microevolution and ecology of nitrifiers - Klosterneuburg... | ecosystem: Engineered > WWTP > Aerobic digester >... | reverse complement strand
TGTGCAGCGCCGGGAACACGCCGCACTGCAGCCACTTGTCCGGAGCCGGCGACATCCGCCGACGCGGGTGCCAAGGCGCTTGACGGGGCCGTTGGCTGCGCCGCTCGCGTCGCAGCGGGCATGGCCGCTGACGAGGGTGCAGGAATGACCAGCGGCACGGCGCCAACCCGGGGCGCCACCGGCGCGGCTTGCTCACTGACGATGTCCGCCAGCATCACGTAACGCCGGCTGATCGGCTCAGCACAGGCAACGCGCAGGTACACGGTGACGATGGGTTCGTTGACCGGGGTGTCGGACCTCACCCGCAGCACACTTCCCTGACCGGACGCCGACGGCTCCAGACGCAGGCTGACACTGGTCGGATCCTGCTTGTTGTCGCCATGGAAGACGTCAGCCTCGAAGCAACTGACAGCAAGGCTTTGCCCGGCGTCGGCCTGCACGGCGATGGACACCAGCAGTGGCCGGCCGATCAGGGCTGCACCCTGTATTCGGCCAAGTGTCAATGCCTGGCTTTGGGCGCCTGCCAACAGCATCAACAGCGCCAGCGATCGCTTCGGGAAGAAAGACAGGAGTTGAGCAATTTGCATCGGTCTTGGTCGATAGTCACCTGAAAAAGGAAGGCCCTGGCATCAGGGTCCGACGGCGGCAAATGCCATTCGCCAGCGCACACGTGCGCGCCCGCGAACCGACACGATTGTGCCTTAGGCTGCGCTCGCCCCTCGCAGAGTGTTGCATCGACGCACCAACGGACATGATCGCGCATGGCTGTCCGCCAGCCCAGGACGCTCTGGTCAACTGCAGTGGTGCAAGGCGCATGGCGGCAGCCAAAACATTTCGGTCAATAATCCCACGCATGCAAACACAGTTTCCAATCACAGCCATCATAGGTACCGGCGCCATGGGCCGTGGCATCGCACAAATGGCTGCCCAGGCAGGTAGCCGCGTCATGCTGTTCGACAACCAGCCTGGCGCCAGTGAACGCGCGCGTACCGAGTTGTTCGCACAATGGGACCGCTTGCTGGAAAAGGGTCGGCTGGATTCGGCGCAGAACCAGCTGTACAAATCACGGCTCGAATGTGCCCAGGCGCTGGCGTCACTGGCGCCATGCGATCTCGTGATCGAAGCCATCATCGAGAAGCTCGACGTCAAGATCGCATTGTTCGCTGCCCTCGAAGATATCGTCAGCGAAAGCACGGTGCTGACCAGCAATACCTCGTCGCTGTCAATCACCGCGATTGCCGCGAAACTCAGGCAGCCAGGACGTTTCGCCGGTCTGCATTTCTTCAATCCGGTGCCACTGATGAAGGTGGTCGAAGTCATTGGCGGACTGCGCAGCGACAGCGCGGTCTGTGTCCGACTGGCGGAATACGTGCGCCAGATGGGCCACACACCGGTTCAGGCCGCCGACACACCCGGCTTCATCGTCAACCATGCCGGTCGCGGCTACGGCACCGAGGCCTTGCGCGTGGCTGGCGAAAACATCGCCGATTTCGCCACCATCGATCGCATCCTGAAAGACCAGGTCGGGTTCAGGCTCGGGCCGTTCGAATTGATGGACCTGACGGCGCTGGACGTATCGCACCCGGTCATGGAGTCGATCTACCGCCAGTATTACGACGAGCCGCGTTACCGCCCCAGCGTGATCACGGCCCAGCGACTGGCCGGCGGGATGGTCGGCAAGAAGGTCGGGGAAGGTTTCTACCGCTACGAAAAGGGCGAGGCACAGGTGTCGGCCGAACCCGCCGTGCCACAGGTCGACGAGATGCCGCCGGTATGGCTGTCACCCCGCGCTGCGCGCCGTGCCGAATTGCTGCTGCTGCTCAAGAACCTGGGCGCCAGCATCGAAACCGGGCAAAGTCCGTCACCGACCGCGTTGACGCTGGTGGCGCCACTGGGTTTTGACGTCACCACAGTGGCCGTTGTCGAGCGACTCGATCCTGCGCGCACGGTCGGCATCGACATGCTGATGGAAGACGCGCGTACCCGTCGTCGCGTGCTGGCGACCAACCCGGCCACGCGCACCGATATGCGGGATGCGGCGCACGCATTGTTTGCGCGCGACGGCAAGGCGGTGAGCGTGATCCGCGACAGCGGCGGCTTCGTGACCCAGCGGGTCGTGGCCACGATCGTCAACATCGCAGCCGACATCTGCCAGCAGGGCATCTGTTCTCCGGCCGATCTGGAAACTGCCGTCAAGCTGGGCCTGGGCTACCCGATGGGGCCGCTGGAGCTTGGCAACCATGTCGGACCGACCAACCTGCTTGAAGTGCTGTTCAACATGCAGACCGTCTACGGCGATCCGCGTTACCGGCCCAGCCCCTGGCTGCGTCGGCGTGGCGCCATCGGCCTGAGCCTGTTGCACGAAGAGGCGTGAGCCGCCGGGCCACCTCTGGCGCGCACTTCGCGTCGCACGCGTGACAATCGGGTGTACTGCCAGTCACCCACAGGACAGACCATTGACGAGCCTATCCTTACCATTGAAGAACGCGCAGCGATCAATTCCGGTCGCTGGTTCAGTTCCCTGTCGCCCTCCCTGCGACATGACATCCTGCGATGCACCTACGTCAAACGTTTCCGCAACGGCGATCTGATCTGCGCCCGTGGCGACCCGCCCGAGGAATGGATTGCCTGTGCCAAGGGCGCGGTACGCGTGAGTTCGACCTCGATCTCGGGCAAGCAGATCACGCTGACCTATGTGGAGCCCGGGATCTGGTTCGGCGATGTGGCCATCTTCGACGGCGACCGGCGCACCCACGATGCCTATGCGCATGGCGAGTGCAGCGTGTTGTGTGTCGCCAGGGCCGATCTGATGAAGATCCTGTCGCAGCACGTCGAGTTGTACGAGGCCATGTTGCGGCTGCACGCGCGGCGGATCAGGCAGCTGTATGGCCTGGTGGAAGACCTCAACACCCTGCCCTTGCGCGCCCGCCTGGCCAAGCAGCTGTTGCACCTGGTGCGCAGCTACGGAGTGGCCAACCTGGCCAACGCGAACGAGATGCGCATCAGCCTGCATCTGGCACAGGAGGAACTGGCGCAATTGCTCGGTGCCTCGCGCCAGCGTGTGAACCAGGAGCTCAAGACGATGGAGCGCGAGCAATGCATACGCATCGAAACCAGCGGCCTGATCGTGCGCGACAGCGCGGCACTGATGCGAATCGCCGAGGCCGACCAATGACAGCAAAGGACAGCAGCACCGCATGACCGACTACAGCCATTTCGAGGGAACCCGGGCCGTCAGCGACAAGCACCTCTTCGACGTCGACGCCTTGTCACGCTGGCTGCAGATCCACCTGGACGGATTCGAAGGTCCCTTGAGCATCGAGATGTTCAAGGGCGGTCAGTCCAACCCGACGTACAAATTGCTGACACCGGCGCGCAGCTATGTGATGCGGGCCAAACCGGGACCGGTCGCCAAGCTGCTCCCCTCGGCGCATGCGATCGAACGCGAATACAAGGTGATGGGCGCCCTGCATGGAACCGATGTGCCGGTGGCCCGGATGTATTGCCTGTGCGAAGACGAATCGGTGATTGGGCGGGCCTTCTACGTGATGGAGTATGTGCAGGGCCGAGTATTGTGGGACCAGTCGCTGCCCGGCATGTCCAACAGCGAGCGCGGAGCGATCTACGACGAGATGAACCGGGTGATCGCGGCACTGCACAGCGTCGACTACGCCAGCCGGGGTCTGGAGACTTACGGCAAGCCCGGCAACTATTTCGAACGCCAGATCGGCCGCTGGAGCAAGCAATACGCGGCGTCCATCACGCAACCGATTGGCGAGATGGACCAGTTGATCAGCTGGCTGCCCGCGCATATTCCCGAGAGTGCGCGCGATGCCGGCATGACACGCATCGTGCACGGCGACTACCGGCTCGACAATCTGATGTTCCATCCGAGCGAACCGCGGGTGCTGGCCGTGCTTGACTGGGAGTTGTCGACGCTGGGCCATCCGCTGGCCGACTTCAGTTACCACTGCATGGCCTGGCACATACCGCCAGGGTCGTTTCGCGGCATTGGCGGGCTCGATGTGCAAAGCCTGGGCATCCCGACCGAAGACGCGTATATCCGCCGCTACTGCGAACGTACCGGCCTGACCACGCCCGAGGCGCTCGCCGTCGACTGGAATTTCTACATGGCCTACAACCTGTTTCGAATTGCCGCAATCCTGCAAGGCATAACCAAGCGGGTCGAGGCCGGCACCGCATCGAGTGCGCAGGCGGCCAGTTCGGCTGCCGGCGTACGCCCGCTGGCCGAAATGGCCTGGAAGTTCGCCCAACACGCCTGAGCAAGCGCCGATGGCAGATTTCCCCCCGCGGCTCCGTCCGCATGTCACAGGAGAGCAAAATGGATTTCGACTTTTCACCCCGTACCAAGGAACTTCAAGGCCAGGTGCAGCGCTTCATGGACGAACACGTCTATCCGGCACAGGCCGATTTCAAGGCCGAACTCGAAGCCAATACTGCAGCGGGTAAACGCTGGAGCGCGCTGCAGACGATCGAGAAACTCAAACCCAAGGCCAAGGCTGCGGGTCTGTGGAATCTGTTCCTGCCGGTCGACAGTGCCGCCGCCTCGGGTTATTCAGGTGCCGGGCTTACCAACCAGGAATATGCGCCGCTGGCCGAGATCATGGGGCGTGTTCCCTGGGCCAGCGAGGTTTTCAACTGCTCCGCACCCGACACTGGCAACATGGAGACGATTGCCCGCTATGGGTCGGAGGAGAACAAGGCACGCTGGCTCAAACCGCTGCTGGACGGCGAGATCCGGTCTGCCTTTGCCATGACCGAGCCGGACGTCGCATCCAGCGATGCCACCAATATCGAGACCCGCATCGAGCGTCAGGGCGACGACTACGTCATCAATGGACGCAAATGGTGGATTTCCGGGGCGGCCGATCCGCGGTGTGCCATCTACATCACGATGGGCAAGACCGATCCAGAAGCACCCCGGCACTCGCAGCAAAGCATGGTGCTGGTACCGGCCGACACCAAGGGAATCCGCATCATCCGCCCACTCAACGTGCTCGGTTATGACGATGCGCCCCACGGCCACGTCGAGATGACGTTCGACAACGTCCGTGTCCCGGTCGGCAATATCCTGCTGGGTGAAGGGCGCGGCTTCGAGATTGCCCAGGGCCGCCTTGGCCCGGGACGCATCCACCACTGCATGCGGCTGATCGGCCTGGCCGAACGGGCGCTCGAACTGATGTGCCGCCGGGCCTCGGCCCGGACCGCCTTTGGCAAGACCGTGGCTGCGCAGACGGTCACGCAGGAGCGCATCGCCGAAGCTCGTTGCAAGATCGACATGGCGCGACTGCTCACGCTCAAGGCAGCCTGGCTGATGGACGTCGCTGGCAACAAGGTCGCCAAGAACGAGATCGCGATGATCAAGGTGGTGGCGCCGTCGATGGCCTGCCAGGTCATCGATTGGGCCATGCAAGTGCATGGCGGAGGCGGCATGTGTGATGACTTCCCGCTGGCCTACGCTTACGCCAACGCCCGTACACTGCGTTTCGCCGATGGTCCGGACGAAGTGCACCGCAATGCAATTGCCAAAATGGAACTGGGCAAATACGCGGCCAACCCGCGACCCGTCGAGATGCCGATCACGCGCGGCAGCTGAGCCGTCGGTTCACGGCGCAATACCCGACCACAAGGTATCGAGGTCCTCGAACTTCCACAGTTGCGGGTTCTCGCGGCCGATGATTCTGTCGGTGCATTCCCGCACTGACAGATCGATCGTCAACGGCGGGATTCTTTCCTTGGACGCAACGACATAGAAAACCTTGACCACCGGCAATGTGAGCGCACCCTTGGACTGCTCCAGGACAACCCCGATACGGCCGGATTTCAGGCGTACCAGCGAACCCACCGGGTAAATTCCCAGGGTCTTGGCAAACGCCTGAAAGACCGGCAGATCAAAATGCCCGCTGGCCCACAGACCCATCTGGCGCAATGATTCGGAAGGGTCCCAACCCGACTTGTAGGGCCGGTTCGACGTGATGGCATCGTAGACATCACACACAGCAGCCATTTTGGCGAACACACTGATCGCATCGGCTTTGAGGCCATGCGGATACCCTGTCCCATCGACCTTCTCGTGGTGGTTGAGACAAACATCCAGTGCAATCGGATCGATGTTGCTGCTGTCCACCAGAAACCGGTGACCCAGGACCGGATGGTTCTTGACGACGGCAAACTCCGCATCCGTCAGCTTGCCCGGTTTGTTGAGCACATCCCATGGAACCAGCATCTTGCCCACGTCATGCAGCAGGCCGGCAACACCGGCCGAGCGCGCCGCGTCTTCGCCCAGGTTCAATTGGCGCGCCAGCGCAATCATCATGGCGCAAACGGCCACCGAATGCATGTAGGTGTAATCGTCGGCAGTCTTGAGCCGCGCCAGGCTGATCAGTGCACTGGTATTGCGCGCCACCGAATTGGAGATTTCCTCCACCAGATCCGACACGCCCGCAGCATCGACCGTATTGCCCATGCGCGCCTCCTGGAACATGGAGGTCACCGCTTCCCTTCCGGCAGCACAGATCAGCGCCGCGCGTTCGAGTTCTTCGGCAATCGGCACCGGCACGCGCGAAGCGTTGCCGGCATGGCGCCCGGCTGAACCCGGCTCCCCACCATCGGAGGGCAGCAATGGGGCTGCGGTCGTCTGAGGCCACACGTCGCCTCCCTTGCTGACATCGATCCAGACCTCCCGTACCTTGCTGGCACGCAACAGGGCAATGTCCTTGAGGTCGGTAATCACGAAGCGGGAACGCCAGAACGGGTTGACGATCCAGGCACCGCAGACTTCCTCCAGGTACATGCCTGGCTCCAGACTCTCGACACTGATCTTTTTCCGCAATTGTGGCCTCTCTCCAGCAACCCATTTCATTCTGGCACAGCTTTCGCGCTGGATGCGAATGGCATGACGCATCAACGTCGCCATCACCGGCTACGGGACACCGCAATCCAACGGCAGCGCACGCCACTGTACGGGGCACACCTGATGGATGCAGCCCTCAGAGCGGCTCAGTGCAAATGGCGCGGTTTGCGTCCACCACCATGGCCGCTGCCGCCGTGACCGCCGCCCGGGCCGCGCCGGGGTTTGCCGATCTCCAGCGAACTGACCAGGGCGTCGAACCGCTGGGTAAACAACTTGTCGACTTCGGCCACGACGCCGGAGAGTTCCGAACCATCGAAATGGCGCTCCATCAGCGCTACCAGGTCCTGCACCAGCAGGTCCCGTTGTACCTGCATGATGGCCGCTGGATTGGGGCCGACGAACAGCATCATGAAATCGTCACGCGACTCGGATTCCGGGTCTTCGTCTTCATCCTCGTCATCGAATTCGGTGTCGTAGAAGCTGACCTCGATGGCTGCACCGGTGTCGGCAAGATCGTTGAGGTTCATGCACATCTCGTCAAGCGTCTGGCGGAAATCATCGTCGCCGGCGACCGTCCAGCAGATCTGCAACATGCGCTTGGCAGCATCGAACCGGATGCCCGGTTCGTCTTCGTAGGAACTGCGCGCGCCATCGGCCAGTGAACGTGCGCCGGCATATTTCCAGATCGGCTTGAGGGCTTCCTGGATCTGCTCGAATTGCGCCTCGGCGCGCAACGTCACTTCACCATGCAGGTGGATTTCGAAGGGGGGATCTGAGCGTGGCATGGCGTGGCGTGTAGTGGGATTCGGGAACGCGACCATGTAGTGATGACAGGCCTTCGCGGCGCTGGATGGATGTGCGGTCGGTCCTTTGCAATTCCGTCGCCCGGCGCCTTGTGCTGACACGAACATCAGCCGCGGCACCAGATCGGCAGCGAGGACCCCATTGTGCCACGGCGCCATCAGCCAGTGACCCAGGGCGCGCCCAATCTGGCAACAGCCGCGCCCGTCTGCCGAACGAAGTCGATCTGCTACGATCGCCCGACGCATCGCGCGGGTGGCGGAATTGGTAGACGCCCGGGACTTAAAATCCCGTATCCGAAAGGGTGTACGGGTTCGATTCCCGTCCCGCGCACCATTGGCAACTGGCCTGGCAACTGCCGTAGGCGGCCGGCCAAATCAGCCGACGTCTGATACCCAGGTGTCCGCAGCGCGGATCAGCGCAGCAAAATCAACCGGGGTATGGCGTCTGCCCCTGACCAGACGATGGCGTTCTGATCGAATTGCGCGGCGACACATCGCGCATCTTCCAACAACAAGCCCGGCACCAGCAGGCTGGGTTCACCGGGCCAGCGACCCGAGGGATGCACGCCTATCGCATCTATGGTCGACAAGCCACGCGCAGCCAGAACACCGGCAAGCCTGGCCTGCTGCGCATGGTTGATGACCGAATCCGTCGACTGGCTGCGGGCGTTGTACGCAGTGATGAACGCGCTGCAATCCACCGCATGGGCGAGGTGCAGCATGAACAACCCCGGCGAATAAATGTCAGGGCGCAAGACCATGGCGGTAGCACCCAGAACCCGATATTCGGTTTCCCGGTAGGCCCGGATCAGCACTGGATCGATATGCGATGGCGCGGCCATGGTCGTGGCTTGATCATGTCGGCAAAAAAGACTGGAGGCGCGACCCGGAGTCGAACCGGGCTGATCGGATTTGCAATCCGGTGCATAACCGCTTTGCTATCGCGCCAAAATTCCTTGCGGTTGTCAGATGCATGTGGCTGACACTGCACCGACAAAAAAGGGAAGCCTGGGCTTCCCTTTTTATGGAATGTGGAGCGGGAAAAGAGTCTCGAACTCTCGACCTCAACCTTGGCAAGGTTGCGCTCTACCAACTGAGCTATTCCCGCGTTTCAAGCCCCGAAGTATATAACAACTTTTAGGGCATATCGTCCGGCCCGCGCAATTTTTTCATTCGCGCAGGTCCCGATTTTGGCCGGCCTCAATGCTTGATCGAACGCTCCCCGTCTGTGCGTGTCGCAGCCACGACGACCGGCACCGTTGACGACGCCGCTGCTGCTGCGGCGATCTCTTCTTCGGTCAATGGCACCGGCATCCGGACCAGCGCCACTTCAAGCACCTTGTCGATCCAGCGCACCGGGATGATCTCGAGTCCATTCTTCACGTTTTCGGGAATGTCCTGCAGGTCCTTGGCGTTTTCTTCCGGTATCAGCACTGTCTTGATGCCACCGCGCAAAGCGGCCAGGAGCTTCTCCTTGAGACCACCGATAGCCGTCACTTCACCGCGCAGCGTGATCTCGCCAGTCATCGCCACATCTCCCCGCACAGGAATGCCGGTCAAGGCAGAGACAAAGGCCGTCGTCATCGCTGCGCCAGCGCTCGGACCGTCCTTGGGCGTCGCACCATCGGGCACGTGGATATGGATGTCCTTCTTTTCGAACACCGCGTCCTTGATACCGAGCCGGGCAGCGCGGCTGCGCACCACGGTACGGGCCGCCTCGACAGACTCCTTCATCACGTCGCCCAGTGAACCGGTACGGGTGATGACGCCTTTGCCCGGCATCACCGCGGCCTCGATCGTCAGCAGATCGCCACCGACCTCGGTCCACGCCAGCCCGACCACCTGGCCGACCTGGTTGTTGTCTTCGGCGCGCCCGTAGGTGTACTTGCGCACGCCCAGGAAATCGTTCAGGTTGTCCGGGGTCACGACCACCGGCGCCGTCATCTTCTTGAGCTGCAGGCCCTTGATCACCTTGCGGCAGATCTTGGACAGGTCACGCTCGAGCGAACGCACACCGGCCTCACGGGTGTAATAACGCACGATGTCACGCACTGCGGCCTCGCCGATCGCGAGTTCGTTTTCCTTGACACCGTTGTTCTTCAACTGCTTGGGCAACAGGTAACGAATCGCGATATTGGTTTTTTCATCCTCGGTGTAACCCGACAGGCGAATCACCTCCATCCGGTCGAGCAGCGCGGGCGGGATGTTCATCGAGTTGGAGGTCGCCACGAACATCACATCGCTCAGGTCGAAGTCGACCTCGACATAGTGGTCGCCGAACTTGTGGTTCTGCTCCGGATCGAGCACCTCGAGCAATGCACTGGACGGGTCGCCACGGAAATCGGTACCCAGCTTGTCGATCTCGTCGAGCAGGAACAGCGGATTGCGGGTGCCCACCTTGGACAGGCTTTGCAGTACCTTGCCAGGCATCGCACCAATATAGGTGCGGCGATGGCCACGGATCTCGGCTTCATCACGCATGCCACCCAGTGCCACGCGCACGTATTTGCGGCCCGTCGCCTTGGCAATGGACTGTCCCAGCGAGGTCTTGCCCACGCCCGGCGGGCCGACCAGGCACAGAATCGGCGCCTTGACCTTGTCGACACGCTGTTGCACCGCGAGGTATTCCAGGATGCGGTCCTTGACCTTGTCAAGGCCGAAGTGGTCTTCATTGAGCACACCCTCGGCATTGCCCAGGTCGTGCTTGATCTTGGTCTTGCTGCTCCAGGGCAGGCCGGTCAGCACATCGATGTAGTTGCGCACGACTGCCGCTTCGGCCGACATCGGCGACATCAGCTTGAGCTTCTTGAGTTCGCCTTCGGCCTTCTTCAAGGCATCCTTGGGCATGCGCGCGGATTTGATCTTTTTCTCGATCTCGTCGATATCGGCGCCATCCTCGCCCTCGCCCAGTTCCTTCTGGATCGCCTTGACCTGCTCGTTGAGGTAAAAGTCGCGCTGGTTCTTCTCCATCTGGCGCTTGACGCGGCCACGGATCTTCTTGTCGACATTGAGGATATCGACCTCGCGCTCGATCTGTTCGAACAGGTTCTCCAGCCGGTCTTTCGGACTGGCAAGGCCAAGCACGGCCTGCTTGTTCTCGAGTTTGAGTGGCAGATGGGCAGCGATGGTATCGGCCAGACGGCCAGGATCGTCGATGCTGGAGATCGAGGTCAGGATCTCCGGCGGGATCTTCTTGTTCAGTTTGACGTACTGGTCAAACTGCTGCATCACGGCGCGGCGCAGGGCTTCGATCTCGCTGGCCTGGCCCCGTGTGGCTGCGGGGCCATCGACCACCGGCTGCACCGGCGTCACATTGGCCGAGAAGTGGGATTCACCCTCCTCGATCTTGTTGACCGTGGCGCGTTGCTGGCCTTCGACCAGCACCTTGACGGTGCCGTCGGGCAGTTTGAGCATCTGCAGGATGGTCGAGACGCAGCCGACATCGAACATGTCGGAAACCAGTGGATCGTCCTTGGCGGCTGCTTTTTGGGCCACCAGCATGATGCGCCGCTCCGACTCCATCGCAGCCTCGAGCGCCTTGATGCTCTTGGGACGGCCGACGAACAGCGGTATGACCATGTGCGGGAACACGACCACATCGCGCAATGGCAACAATGGCAGGTCGATCGGCACAGAGGAGAGTATGGTGGATCCAGACATGAGAGACCTTTTAGTGGTTACCAATTCAACATGGTTGGTGCAGCGCTGATTTCAAGCTGCTGCCATTATGAATTGCGTACAAACAGCCGGTGACAGCCCAGCCGGAACGAATACCTGCCAGATCAGACGATCACTGGTCGGATTCAGGCCTTTTTGGCGAGTTCCCGGTAAACCAGCAACGGCGGCTTGTTTTCTTCGATCGTCGACTCATCGACCACCACCTTCTCGACATTGGCTGTGGTGGGCAGGTCGAACATCGTATCGATCAGCGATTGCTCCAGGATCGAGCGCAGTCCGCGCGCACCGGTCTTGCGTGCAAGCGCCTTGCGGGCGATGGCCTTGAGCGCTGTAGGTCGAATCTCCAGATCAACGCCCTCCATCGAGAACAGCTTGGCGTATTGCTTGACCAGCGCGTTCTTGGGTTCG
>Ga0073903_10001593_pt1 | contig 11763 bp, 10 predicted proteins | sample KloWWTKNB14_bulk_FD_66665 | JGI IMG/M metagenome (GOLD analysis project Ga0073903, IMG submission 66665) | Active sludge microbial communities from Klosterneuburg, Austria, studying microevolution and ecology of nitrifiers - Klosterneuburg... | ecosystem: Engineered > WWTP > Aerobic digester >... | reverse complement strand
GAATCTTCTTCCGTCTTATCTTCCTCTTCGGCGATTTCTTCCTGAGGTTCCGGGAGTTCTACGACCGGTTCGTTGTCTTCCTGAATTTCTTCTTCCTGAAATTCATCCTCGTCTTCCTCGACGTCCTGCGGCGGAGGTTCGGGCTTGCGGAGCTGTTTGGCCGGCTCCTGTTTCGGAGGTTCCTGCCTGAAGGGGTTATCTTCAAGAACGGGTTCGGAGAGAAGGCCGTAAAGTGCGAGCTGGGTCATTGCGTCACCTATTCAAACTCATCGTTTCGTATTTGAGTCTGATGGTGGAGCGATTCTGGAGCGTGCCTCAAGTTCTTCCCGTATTCATACACAGGAAATTCAGCAGCGTAGATTGTTTACATATATATAAGTGAATCAGAAGGGCGCGACGGGCTGGAAGGTCTTGGGCGCTTCCTCGATGACGCTTAAGCCGCCGCGGCGGACTTCAAGGACCGCGAGGCCGCGCTCCGCCGTGCCATCAGGGCGGAAGCGGAAGATGCCATCGATGCCGGAAAAGCCATTCGGGTTCATGAGCGAGTCGGTATCGAAGCCGGGTTTGCCCGCTGCGCCCTGAAGGCCGCGTTTCGCGAGGATGGCGGCGAGGGCGGTTGCGTCATAGGCGAGCGTCGTCAGGCGCGGGGCGGAATAACCGTAGCTCTGCTGGAAGCGGCGCTCGAATGCGGCGCGTGCGCCGGGTGATGGTGCGGCGAACCATGAACCCTCAAGTCCCGGTTCCTGCGTTAAAGACTGATCGTCGAACAAACCTGTGCCGAGGCGTTTGACGCGGCTGGGCGGGAGGTCGAGCTGCGTCAGCATGTTGGCGATTGTTTTTGCGCTGTCGCCGCCGACCGGCATGAACACCGCGTCAAAAGGAAGCGGCACATTGGGATTGGCTACGCCGCCCGGGTGGCGCTGGTCGTAATGCGCGAACTGGCGAAGGGTGGCGGCGATCTCGCGCGTCTGCGGATTGAAGCGCTCGGTGCCCGTGACTTTTATATTGTTACGTCCGGCGGCGGATTGAAACGCCGAGAGCGTGATCTGGCCGTAATCGGTGATGGGGGCAAGGACGCCGACGCTGCGGATGTTTTTTGCCGCGGCGAATTGCGCGACGCGCTGGATCTGGTCGAAAGGCAGGAAGCCCATGACGAACGCGCCGCCGCCTGCGAGTTTCCAGTCGGTGGTGAAAGCGATCATGTTGACGTTGGCCTGCCGTGCGATGGGTTTTACGGCGGCGACGGAATCCGAGAAGATGGGGCCGAGGATGAGTTCGGCACCGCCCGCGATAGCGGAGCGCGCGGCGTCGGCTGCTTCCTGCGGCGTGGCTTTGGTGTCGCGCGGAATCAGTTCGAACCCTTCATAGCCGACATCGAAGAGCGCCATTTGCGCGGCTTTAAGCATCGACTGGCCGAGTTGCTGGTCTTTGCCGGTGAGGGGCAGGAGGATTGCGACCTTCACGGGGCGCAGATTTTGCGTCGAGGGCGTTTCAGGCGCAGATGCTGCAGGTGTCGGCGGGCCGGCCTGTTCATCCGAGAGAACGCGCGGCGCTTCGTGTGCAGGTTTCGTATATCCACCGCCTCCGCCGCAGGCGGTCAGCAAGAGGAGGGCGGCGAGGAAAAGGACGGAAAAGGGTTTTAATCTGCGCATGTTCTTCTTCAAAGGGCTCTGATATTCTTCGGGGATGTCGGAACAGACTAACGAAAAAGAACAGAACTGGCTACTCCCTCAGCGCAGAAAAAACGCGGTTGTACCGGGGTTGTACCTTGTCGCCACGCCAATCGGGAATTTAGGCGATATAACGCTTCGGGCGCTGGATGTTCTGGCGGGTTGCGACCGGGTGATCTGCGAGGATACGCGAGTATCGGGCAAATTGCTGGAGCATTTCGGGATTAAGAAACCGCTGCTGCCTTATAACGACCATAACGCGGCGAAGCAGCGCGGGCCGGTGCTGCAGATGCTGCGGGACGGGCAGCGTGTGGCGTTCATCAGTGACGCCGGGACGCCGCTGGTTTCCGATCCAGGGTATAAACTGGTGCGCGAATGTATCGAGGAAGGTATCGTGGTGACGGCGATCCCCGGTGCGAATGCGCCGTTGATGGCGCTGCAATTGTCGGGGCTGCCGAGTGATGCGTTTTCGTTCATCGGTTTCCTGCCGCCGAAAAGCGCGGCGCGGAAAAAACATCTGACTGAGTGGAAGAATGCGCCGGGCACATTGATTGCGTTTGAAACGGCGCCGAGGCTGCAGGATGCGTTGATGGATATTCGTGAGGCGCTGGGGGATCGCGAGGTGGCGGTGGCGCGTGAGCTGACGAAGCTGCATGAGGAAATCTTGCGGGGACGCGTTTCGGCGCTCATCGAAAATTTTAAGGACGTAAAGGGCGAGATCGTTCTCGTGATCGGGCGCGGCGAAACGGAGGCGATGGGCGATGATGAAATTATCGCCGCGCTGAAAAAAGCGCTTCGATCCATGAGCACGAAAGAGGCGGCGGCTTATGTCGCGGAGATTTCAGGCAGGCCGCGCAAGGAAATTTATTCGCTTGCGATTAATCTTGGGCGATAGACCTTGGCAAAAAGTGAAAAAATAAAAGCCTATGAACGCGGGGCGCGGCTGGAAAAGTTCGCGGCACTGTATTTACAGATCAAGGGCTATAAAATCCTGAAAGTCCGTTATAAAACGCCGGGCGGTGAAATCGACGTGGTCGCGCGCAGGAAAAACGCGCTGGTCTTCGTAGAGGTGAAGGGGCGTAAGGATGTGAGTTCGGCGCTTGAGTCCGTGACAGTGCGGAACAGGCTGCGGGTTGAAAGCGCGGCGCGGTTCTTCATTGCCGCGCATCCGCAATTCTCAGGATTCGATATGCGTTTCGATGTCGTTGTTTTTGCGCCGCCGTTTTCTTTCCGCCATCTGGACAATGCATGGCGGGCGCGTTCATAATAGGGCTACCCTGCCGCGATTCTTTTTTCTAAAGGATTATGCTCATGAAAAAATATCTTCTTCTTGTCGCCATCAGTCCGCTGCTGTTAACCGGCTGCGCGGGGATGTTAGTCGGCGCGGGCGCGACGGCGGGTGTGGCGGCGGCGCAGGAAGGCGGCGTCAAGCGCGCCTGGAGCGATGCGCAGATCCAGGCGCAGATCAACAAATTGTGGTTCGAGTATGACGTCGATACGTTCGCCAAGTTAGACCTTACGATCAACCAGGGCCGCGTACTGATTACCGGCGTCGTGCAAAATCCCGAGGCCCGTGTCGAGGCCGTGCGCCTTGCGTGGCAGCCCAAGGGCGTCAAGCAGGTCATCAATGAAATTCGCGTCGCGAAAAGCGGCGGCATAACCGGCTTTGCGCGGGATACGTGGATTACGTCGCGCCTGCGCACGGTGATTACATTCGACCGCAATATCCAGTCGATCAATTATTCCATCGATACGGTGCAGGGCACGGTTTACCTGATGGGTTCGGCGCAGAACCAGCAGGAGCTGAACCGCGTGGTTGAAAAAGCACGGACAATTCCGGATGTGAAACAGGTGGTGAGCTATGTGAAGCTGCTGGGCCGCCCGGTTCTGGGCAATGACACTGCGCAGCCTGCGATGAATTCGAACAACCACAACAATCCGCCTGCAGATTCATATGGTGGCGCCGATTCAATGGGCGCAGAAACCTGGCCTGATGAGCCGTCCGTGCAGACGTATGGCACGGAAAGCACGGATTACAAGCCGGTGCTGCTGGTGCCGGAACCCGTTCAAAGTGAACAGCTGAACTAGATGTCTTTTAATCCAGATGATTATCTCGGCGCGCTTACAAAAGCCGCCGACGCCGAGATCGATATCGGCAAGGCCGCGCTGTCACTGGCTGCGCGCGAGCAGCCAGGCGTGGTGCTGGAGCGTTATGTGCATCACATCCAGAAGCTCAGCGAAGATGTCAGAAAGTATCATAAGGAATTGATTGCGGCAGGTGCGTTAGACGACGCGGCGACACAGCTTGCGGCGCTCAAGCATGTGATCGTGACGATCAATAATTACACGGGCGACATCGAAACGCACGAGGATATGCAGAACGCGAATTTGCTGCGCGTGATCGACCGCCGCAAGGGCATGTCGGTGACGCTCTCGGTTATTTATCTCGCCGTCGCGGGCGCGCAGGGGTGGGAAATTTACGGACTGGATTTTCCCGGGCATTTTCTCTGCCGCATCGACAAGGATGGAAAGCGTCTTATCTTTGATCCGTTTTACGAATGCAAAATTCTGGAAGCGCCGGATCTTCGCAGCTTCGTGAAACAGGTGCGGGGAGAGAACGCCGAGCTGTCGGCGAGTTATTTCGAGCCCGCGAGTAAGCGCGATATCCTGATGCGGCTGCAGAACAACATCAAATACCGCCAGATCGAGGTCGAGGATTACGCGGGCGCGCTAAAAACCGTCGAAGGGATGCGTATGATTGATGCGGGCGAGTATAGGTTGCTGCTGGATGCGGGGGTTTTATATGCGCGCACCGGGCAGCCGAAATCGGCCATCGATGCGCTGGAGGAATATATCAAGAAAGCGCCCAAAGACCGCGACCGGCACGAGGCCGCCATGCTGCTGCAGGAGCTTAAAAACTCCCTCTGAATATTCTTGGCATAATGCGGAATATAAAAGCGCAGGGAAAAATGAACTTTCCCGTAAAATATTCGTTTATAAGGGCAGGTACGCCCTTGCATCCACCGGTGGAAGGGAATATTAATTGTCTGCCTGCCGGTGGCGAATCGGCCAGATTTTTGTTGTTTTTATGATTTCTACATTCAAGGAGAAAACTATGCTCGCTCGTTATTTGATGATTTTTGCCGTTATGTTCACGGTTAGCGCCTGTTCGTCGGATGACGATGCCGCTATGGAAGAGCAGGCGACGCTGGGTGCCGAAAGCACGACCGGCCCAGTCGGTGATATCTACGGTGACAACGGTCAGGGCCAGGGCGCAGCGCCCGGCACGCAAGCCGATTTCGTCGTTAATGTCGGCGACCGCGTTTTCTTCGGTTACGACCAGTATGATCTCAGCCAGGAAGCTCGCGATACGCTGGGCCGCCAGGCGAACTGGCTCGCACAATACGCGAACCTCCGTATCACGGTTGAAGGCCACGCAGACGAGCGCGGCACACGTGAATACAACCTCGCTCTCGGTGAACGCCGCGCGAACGCTGTAAAGAACTACCTGATCGCGCTTGGCGTTGACGCCGGCCGCGTGACGACGGTTTCATACGGCAAAGAGCGTCCGGCCGTTCCCGGTTCGAACGACACCGCATGGTCTCAGAACCGCCGCGGCGTAACGGTTGTTGAATAAGACAATGGCCGTTTCCGGCAAATCCAGAAATTCCATGAAGGCCCAGATTTTTCTGGGCCTTCTGGCATCTGGCGTGATTTTAGCGTCCGCGCCTTCATTCGCGCAGTCGAACCGCGATATGTCGAACCGCCTGAACCGTATCGAGAACGAACTCGAGACGCTGGGCCGCGCGGTTTATAAGGGCGAGCAGCCTCCAGCCGGCGTCCATAGCGGCGGCACGAGCGCGGCAGACGCCGAAGTGCGCATCCAGCAATTTGAATCGCAGATCCGTGAGATGACAGGCAGGCTCGAGGAGCAGGACAACCAGATCCGCGTGCTTCGCGAACAGCTTGATAAACTGAGTGCCGATCTGGATGTTCGTCTCAGCGGCGCGCAGGATGGTGGCAGCGGCGGCAGTTTCAGCAATGACTCCACGACGGGCGGCAGTTTCACCAACAACCCGATCCGCAGTACGAATACGGGCGGTGGCACGGAGCGTGGCATCACGCCGCCACCGGGTGATGAGTCCGGCAGCGGTTACCAGTGGAATTCCGGCTCGAATTCTTCGTCGATGACGGACGGCCAGCTCGGCACGCTGACGGATAGCGGCGCGGGTGCTGCAGCCGGTGCTGACAGCGCGGCGAGCCTTTACGAGAATGCATTTTCGCTTCTGAAGGGCGCGCAATATAACGAGGCCGAAAAAGAATTCCGCTCGTTCCTCGGTCAGTATCCCGGTCACCCGCTGACGGGCAACGCGACGTACTGGCTTGGCGAGACATATTATGTGCGCGGCCAGTTTGAAAAAGCCGCCAAGACTTTCGCCGAAGGGTACCAGGCGGACCCGAAAGGCGCGAAAGCCGCCGATAACCTGTTGAAAATGGGCATGTCGCTGTCCGGCATGAACAAGAAGAATGACGCCTGCGTCGCGCTCAGCCAGGTTGAAAAGCAATTCGCCAGCAGCGGCCCCGTGATGCGCCGCGCCCAGCAGGAAATGACCCGCCTTGGCTGCTGAGCCCCTCAAGGCCGAGCTGACTTCCGATGAATTTTCCGCGTTGCTTGCCGAGCGTTTTCCATCCGCACTGAAAGACTCTGTTTTCGCCGTCGCGGTTTCCGGCGGGCCGGACAGCATGACGCTGGCGAAGTTACTCTCCAGCTGGGCCACGCAAAACAATAAAACCATCCATGCGCTGACGGTCGATCATGGTTTGCGCGCGGAATCGGCGGACGAGGCGAGACAGGTATCAAGCTGGCTGAAAGGCTGGCCTAATGTTCGTCACACGATCCTGAAATGGGAAGGCGACAAGCCGCAGAACCGCATCCAGGAAGAGGCGCGCAACGCCCGTTACCGTTTAATGACCGAATATTGCGCGGGTCAAGGGATCAGCAGCCTGTTCCTCGCGCATCACCAGGACGACCAGGCGGAGACATTTCTGCTGCGGCTTTCAATGGGCAGCGGGCTGGACGGGCTGGCCGCCATGCGCCCGGTACATAAGACCGGGGCGGGGCTGATTTTGCTGCGGCCGTTTTTGACATTGCCGAAGGAAAGATTATTGGCGACTTGTGCGGCGATGGGTATTCCGTTTGTAAATGACCCGAGCAACGGCTCGGATAATTTCGCCCGCGTGCGGCTCCGGAAATCGCTCACAGCGCTGGAGGCGGAAGGGCTCTCGTCCAAGCGCCTCGCGGTGACAGCGGAACGGTTAGAGCGGGCCCGTGACGCGCTTGACAAAATCGCTGAAAAAGCGCAGATTTCCGCCATTATTTCGAGTGATACAGGGCGTATCGTTTACAGGATCGAGAGCCTGAAACCCTGGCCGGATGAGATCGTTTTCCGGGTTCTGATTCACTCGCTAAAAAGTCTCCGTCCCGGTGGCGATCACCTGCCACGGATGGAAAAGATCGAATCCCTGTTCCGGGATTTTCTAAGCCCGGCGCCCTTTACGAAACGCACGCTCGGCGGCCTGATTTTCGAGCGCGACGACAAGGACGGGCTTTTGATCGTCAGCGTCGAGAATATGGATAAGGCCGCTGAAAGAACCGCCTGATCTTGCCGCTTTGGACAAAGCGACTAGGTTTCTTTAGGATGTAGCGCCTAAGAGGGCTAAAATAAGAAAGAAGAGGCTTTTGTGAATAACGCATTCGGTAAAAACCTGATTTTCTGGCTGGCGATCGCGCTTCTGCTGATCTTCCTGTTCAATGTCTTTCAGGGCGGGCCGCAGTCCCCGACCGCAACAGGCGTGCAGAATGTCGCGTACAGCGATTTCATGGCCGATGCCAAGAGCGGTCGCATTTCGAATGTGACGATCCAGGGCCAGACGCTGTTTGGCAATTTCACGAATGCCGGCGAGACCTTCACCACGATGGTGCCGCCCAATGAAAATGTCGTCGAGCGCCTGCAGGGCACCGGCGTGCAGATCATGGCCGAGAAAGAGGCCCCTGAAAAACTGAGCTTCCTGAGCATTCTGGTTTCGTTGTTGCCCGCATTCCTGATTATCGGCGTGTGGATTTTGTTCATGCGCCAGATGCAGGGTCGCGGCGGTGGCGGCGCGATGGGCTTCGGTAAAAGCCGCGCGCGCCTGCTGACGGAAAAACAAGGCCGCGTAACGTTTGAAGATGTTGCAGGCATTGAAGAAGCGAAGCAGGAGCTTGAGGAGATTGTCGAGTTCCTGAAGGACCCGCAGAAATTCCAGCGTTTGGGCGGAAAAATTCCGAAGGGTGCGTTGCTGGTCGGATCGCCCGGTACGGGTAAAACATTGGTCGCGCGCGCGGTAGCGGGCGAAGCGAATGTGCCGTTCTTTACGATTTCCGGTTCGGACTTTGTCGAGATGTTCGTCGGCGTCGGCGCGTCTCGAGTTAGAGATATGTTCGAGCAGGGCAAGAAAAACGCGCCATGCATTATTTTCATCGACGAGATTGATGCTGTCGGTCGTCACCGCGGCGCAGGCCTTGGCGGCGGCAATGACGAGCGCGAGCAGACGCTCAACCAGTTGCTGGTCGAGATGGACGGATTTGAATCGAACGAAGGCGTGATTATTCTCGCTGCGACCAACAGGCCGGATGTGCTCGACCCCGCGCTGCTGCGCCCGGGCCGTTTCGACCGCCAGGTTGTCGTGCCCTTGCCCGATATCAAGGGCCGCGAAAAAATCCTGAAAGTGCACATGAAGAAAGTGCCGCTGGCGAACAATGTCGATGCGGTTGTTATCGCGCGCGGAACGCCGGGTTTTTCGGGTGCGGACCTCGCTAACTTAGTTAACGAGGCTGCTTTGCTTGCCGCCCGCCGCGGGAAACGCGTCGTCGGCATGGAAGAGCTGGAAGATGCGAAAGACAAGGTCATGATGGGCGCCGAGCGCAAATCGATGGTGATGTCGGAAGATGAGAAGAAACTTACGGCGTATCACGAAGCCGGTCACGCTGTTGTCGCGATTCATGAGCCTGCATCGGACCCAATTCACAAGGCGACGATTGTTCCGCGCGGACGCGCGCTTGGTCTCGTTATGCGACTCCCTGAGCGCGACCGTCTGTCGATGTCGGTTGAGAAGCTGCATGCGGACCTCGCCGTTTCGATGGGTGGGCGCGTGGCGGAAGAAATTATTTTCGGACCTGCGAAAGTGACGACGGGTGCAAGCTCTGACATTTCCATGGCGACGAACATGGCGCGCCGCATGGTGACGGAGTGGGGGATGAGCGACAAGCTCGGCCCGCTGCGTTATACATCGGACCAGGAAGAAGTATTCCTCGGCCACTCGGTTTCGCAGAGCAAGAACATGTCAGACGAGACGGCGTCGATTGTTGACTCTGAGGTGCGCAGGATTGTCGAGAAGGCCTATGGCCGCGCGCGTCAGATCCTGACCGATCACCTGGATGATCTGCACAAGGTTGCGAAGGCATTGCTGGAATACGAAATGCTCTCGGGCGAAGAGATCAAGGCGATCCTGCGCGGTGAGGCGATTTTACGCGATGATTCAGACAGCGACCCGGCCCCGGGCGGCAAGAAGAAATCCTCGGTCCCTTCGGGCGGCGGGATATTGCCGCAGGGCGCTTAATTCCTTTTACGATCTGAATTAATAACCCTTCTTGTTGTTTTACATAATGTAAAACCATGATAGCTATATCAGGCTGTCACATGGTGTTACCTATTGTGACCGGGCGGGACGAAACTATGTTTGCTCCTGCAGCCAATAAAGTTTAAAAACCAAGGGCATGACACGTAAATATTTCGGCACTGATGGAATTCGCGGACGGGCCAACACGGCCCCGATGACGGCGGATATGGCGCTTAAAATCGCCATGGCGACGGCGTCTGCGCTGCGTGAGATGAACAAAAAAGCGGGGCGCGAGCGCACCAACCGCGCGATCATCGGCAAGGACACGCGGCTTTCGGGTTACATGTTCGAAGAAGCGATGTGCGCCGGTTTTGTTTCCATGGGTATGGATGTGATTCTGGTCGGGCCGATCCCGACGCCGGGCATCGCGATGCTGACGCGCAGTTTGCGCACCGATGTCGGCGTGATGATTTCAGCCTCGCACAATCTGTTTGAAGATAACGGCATAAAATTATTCGGACCGGACGGTTATAAATTGCCGGACGATGTCGAACGCGCGATTGAAGTGAAAATCGAAGGCGATCTTTCGAAGGAGCTGGCGCTGCCGGCGGACCTTGGCAAGGCGACGCGGCTTGAGGATGCGCAGGGGCGCTATATCGAGCATGTCAAAGGCAGTTTGCCGAAAGGGCTCAATCTCGAAGGTTTGAAGATCGTTGTCGATTGCGCGCATGGCGCGGCGTACAAGGTTGCGCCGCAGGTGCTGTGGGAGTTAGAAGCCGAAGTGATTTCGATTGGTGTTGCGCCGAACGGCCGCAATATCAATGACGGGTACGGCGCGACGGCGACGGATGCCTTGCAGAAGGCGGTCGTCGAACAGAAGGCGGATATCGGTATTGCGCTCGATGGCGACGCCGACCGCGTGATTATGGTCGATGAAAAAGGCCAGAAGATCGACGGCGATCAATTGATGGCGGCGCTGGCGCTGAGCATGCAGAAAGCCGGCACGCTGGCGCAGGACACAATTGTCGCGACGGTGATGTCGAATTTAGGTCTCGAGAAATTCCTGGAGTCGAAAAAAATCAGGATGCTGCGCTCGCAGGTTGGTGATCGTTATGTCGTTGAGACGATGCGCGAGAAGGGCGCAACGCTGGGCGGTGAGCAATCGGGTCATATCATTCTTTCCAATCATAATTCGACGGGCGACGGGCTGGTGGCGGCGCTGCAGGTGCTGGCTTTGCTTAAGCAGCAGAATAAAAAGGCGAGCGAGGCGCTGCGTGTTTTCAATCCGCTGCCGCAAATTCTACGCAATGTGAAATTCGGGACTGGCGCGAAACCGCTCGACAATTCAAAAGTGCAGGATGCGATTAAATCGGCAGAGAAAAAACTTCTGAATGACGGGCGTTTGCTGGTGCGTGCATCGGGAACGGAGCCGCTCATCCGCGTGATGGCGGAGGGGCAGGATTCAAAGCTCGTTGAAAATGTGGTTGGCGATTTATGCGCCGTCATTGAACAGGCTGCGCGGTAAGGAATAATCATGAGTACGGGCAAGAAAAATCTGGCGCTGCTTCCGAACGGGTTTGTCGATCTTTTGCCGCCCGTCGCCGAGCGCGAATATGCCGCTGCCGGGAAGATGATGATGATTTTTGCGTCGTTCGGATACAACCGCGTCAAGCCGCCGATGCTGGAGTTCGAGGAAAGCCTGTTTGCGCCGGGGCCCGGTGAATCGATGATTGACGATACATTCCGGGTGATGGACCCGGTGTCGCGCCGGATGATGGGTGTGCGTTCCGACATCACGCCGCAGATTGCGCGGATTGCGTGCTCGCGCCTCGGTAATGAGCCGCGTCCTCTGCGCCTGTGCTATGCGAATGATGTTCTGCGCACCAAAGCGGGGCAGCAGCGCACCGAGCGTCAGTTCTGCCAGGTCGGCTGCGAGATTGTCGGCGAGGACGATATTGAGACGGATATTGAATCATGCGTGGTGGCGTTGATTGCGCTCAAGGAAATCGGCGTGGCAGATATCACGATTGATTTGTCGTTTCCGCGCATTGTCGCGCAAATTCTGGACAAGCATAAAGTCGCCGAGGAGACCCGCGAGAAAATAAAGGCGGCGCTGGACCGCCGCAGCGCGGATGGATTGAAAAATTACGGCAAAAAATTGTCGGATGTTCTTTCGCAATTGATGAAAACCGCCGGGCCGGGCGAAAAAGCGCTGAAGGCGCTGGCGGCGCTTGGTGATTTCAAAGCGGACGTGCAGAAATTGAAAACCATTCATACGGGTATTGCGCGGGCGGTGAAGGAGCTGGGTTTCAGTGATGTTAAAATCACGATCGACGCGGCGGAAATGCGCGGGTTCAAATATCATTCCGGCATGGGATTCACGATTTTTTCGGCGGGTGTTTCCGGCGAGCTTGGTCGTGGCGGGCGCTATAAC
>Ga0073903_10001592_pt1 | contig 11770 bp, 9 predicted proteins | sample KloWWTKNB14_bulk_FD_66665 | JGI IMG/M metagenome (GOLD analysis project Ga0073903, IMG submission 66665) | Active sludge microbial communities from Klosterneuburg, Austria, studying microevolution and ecology of nitrifiers - Klosterneuburg... | ecosystem: Engineered > WWTP > Aerobic digester >... | reverse complement strand
CAGCCGAAGATCACGCCGTCGTGTTCGATCACGGTGTAGTTGGTGATGTCGCGTTCGATCTCGGTGCGGTCCCGTTTGACCAGGGTGCCGTCGCGCTCGAAGGGTTCGATCATCTGCAGGATGCCGCCCACATCGTCGGAGGTGGCTTCGCGCAGGCTCTCGAGTTTCTCGTCCACCACCATGGTGCCGATGCCGTCGTGCGTGAAAACCTCCATCAGCAGCGCACCGTCCACCGCAAAAGGCAGGATGTGCGAGCGTTCCACGCCGCCTTCGCAAGCCTTCACGCAGTGCTGCAGGTAGAAGGCGGTATCGGTGGGCTGGGTCGGATTCGGCAGGGCCGACAGCAGGCGTTTGGCGTCTGCCAGAGCGAGCTCGGTATCGATGCCGCTGTCGGGATCCTCCTGATGTTCCCGGATGCCGGGCACCTCGGTCATGAACAGCAGCTTGTCGGCCTGCAGGGCAATGGCAGTGCTGGTGGCCACGTCCTCCATCGTGAGATTGAAGGCCTCGCCGGTGGGAGAGAAACCGAAGGGTGACAAGAGCACCAGTGCACCGATGTCGATGGCTTTGTGAATCGCTGCGCCGTCGACCTTGCGCACCACACCGCTGTGCATGAAATCCACCCCATCGACGATGCCTACGGGACGTGCGGTGAGGAAGTTGCCCGACACCACCCGCACGGTGGCATTGGCCATCGGGGTGTTGGGCAGTCCCTGGGAAAATGCCGCTTCAATCTCGAAACGCAGTTGCCCCGCGGCTTCCTGGGCACAGTCCAGCGCCACCGGGTCGGTGATGCGTTTGCCGTGGCTGTACCGCGAAGCCTGTCCCTTGGCTCGCAACTGCTCGGTCACCTGGGGGCGAAAACCGTGCACCAGCACCAGTTTGATACCCATGGCGTGCAGGATCGACAGATCCTGGGCAAAAGCGCTGAGCTTGCCGGCGGCGATCAATTCCCCGGCCATTCCCACCACGAAGGTCTTGCCTCGGTAGGCATGGATGTAAGGCGCCACCGCACGGAACCATGGGACAAAGGTGTGGGGGAAAACGAGGCTCATGGGGGTCAGGGTTGACAGGGGCCAACCGGTCCGGCACGCGACAGCCCGAAGACTGCCTGCCAGCGACCCGGTGGTGTGAGGGCATTGTGCCGCATGGACCCAGCCTGCATGGCAAGGAGGACGGTTGGGGCCCCTGCGCCAGGCCGATCGGCCCGATTGACGGGTTGCATCGCCCTCGGCAGGATCGCAGAGCCGTCCATTTGAATGATCCGATTTGAGGAGAATGCGATGAATGCCTTCCAGACCCATGGTGCCTTCAGCTGGAATGAGTTGATGACCAGCGATCCGGCCGCATCGGCCCATTTCTACAAGCAGCTGCTGGGTTGGACACTGGAGTCCAGCGACATGCCTGGGATCGGCATCTACCGGGTGGTCAAGGTGGAGGGGGAAAAGGTGGCCGGCATCATGGGCATGCCGTCGCAGTCCGGGCCGATGCCACCCGCCTGGGGGGCCTACATCACCGTGGACAACACCGATGAAACGGCGGGTGAATGTGCGGCGCTGGGGGGCAAGGTGCTGGTGCCCCCGACGGACATTCCCGGGGTCGGTCGCTTTGCCGTGCTGCAGGATCCCCAGGGCGCCGTGTTCAACGTGATCGACTACTTCGACGAGTGAGGCCAAGGGGAGGGGAGCGCGGGACGCACCTTTCGCGCAGGCCCACAGTGGTGCAGCGGATAATCCGCGCCCCGTGAACCGCCTTCCCCGAGAAACTCCGCCGCCCGACGCGCGCCCCGGCCCTGCAAGCCCGGGCCGGCCTGAAGCCCGAGCCCGTGCGCGGGCCGACGCGCCATCGCGCAGCCGGCGCCCGCGCGGCGGATCACATCGGGTTGCCAACCCGGTGCCGGCGATCGAGTTTCCCGAGGCGCTGCCGGTCTCGGCGCGGCGTGAGGAGATTGCGCAGGCGCTGCTGGCGCATCAGGTGATCGTGGTCTGCGGGGAAACCGGCTCCGGCAAGACCACCCAGCTGCCCAAGATCGCACTGACGCTGGGGCGTGGCCTGGGTGCAGGGGGCAGCGGCCTGATCGGCCACACCCAACCGCGCCGCATTGCCGCCAGCTCGGTGGCCAAACGCATCGCTGACGAGCTGAAATCGCCGCTGGGCGAGGTGGTCGGCTACAAGGTGCGCTTCCAGGACCGGCTTCAGCCTGGCGCCTCGGTCAAGCTGATGACCGACGGCATCCTGTTGGCCGAGACGCAGACCGACCCGCTGCTGCGCGCCTACGACACCCTGATCATCGATGAGGCGCATGAGCGCAGCCTCAACATCGACTTCCTGCTCGGCTACCTCAAGGAGGTGCTGGCACGCCGGCCGGACCTGAAGGTCATCGTGACCTCGGCGACCATCGACGCCGAGCGCTTCGCGAACCACTTCGCCTCGGCCAGGGGGCCGGCGCCGGTGATCCAGGTGAGCGGGCGGACCTTTCCGGTCGAGCAGCGCTGGCGGCCCTTCGAGGAAAGCAAGGAGCACGACCTCAACGACGCCATCGCCGATGCGGTCGACGAACTCTGGACCGGCGCGGGCGGTGGCGACATCCTGGTCTTCCTGCCCGGTGAACGCGAGATCCGCGAGGCGGCGGACCACCTGCGCAAGCACCTGAGCCACCAGCCGTTGCACCGCAATGCCGAGATCCTGCCGCTGTTCGCGCGGCTGTCTCAGGCCGAGCAGGACCGCGTGTTCCAGACCGGTGGAGGGCGGCGCATCGTGCTGGCCACCAACGTGGCAGAGACCTCGCTGACGGTGCCGGGCATTCGCTGCGTCATCGACGCCGGCCTGGCGCGCGTCAAGCGCTACAGCTGGCGCAACAAGGTGGAGCAGCTGCAGGTCGAGCCGATCAGCCAGGCGGCGGCCAACCAGCGTGCCGGCCGCTGTGGCCGGGTGGCCAACGGCATCTGCATCCGGCTGTACGACGAGAAGGACTTCGCCGGCCGGCCGCGCTTCACCGACCCGGAGATCCTGCGCTCGTCGCTCGCCGGGGTGATTCTGCGCATGAAGTCGCTGGACCTGGGGCTGGTGGAGGACTTCCCCTTCCTGGAGGCGCCGCCGCGCAAGGCCATCGCCGACGGTTATGCGCTGCTGGGCGAGCTCGGTGCGGTGGACGATGCCAACGATCTGACGCCCATCGGCCTGGAGCTGGCGAAGCTGCCGCTGGACCCCCGCGTCGGCCGCATGATTCTGGAGGCGCGCGAGCGCCAGAGCCTGACGGAGGTGCTGATCATCGCCTCCGCCCTGTCCGGCCAGGACGTGCGCGACCGGCCGCTGGAGGCGCAGCAGGCCGCCGACGAGAAGCACAAACGCTTCGACGACGAGCGCTCCGAGTTCATGGGCTACCTCAAGCTGTGGCAGTGGATCGAGGAGGGGCGCGGCAACCACGGCCACGCGAATGCGGCCCAAGCCGGGCTGAAGGTGGACACCCACAAGCTCAGCAACCGCCAGCAGGAGCAGCGGCTGCGCGACCACTTCGTCAGCCCGCGCCGGGTGCGGGAGTGGCGCGACATCCACAGCCAGCTGCACACGGTGGTGGCCGAGCACGGCTGGCGGCTCAACACCAGTGCGGCCACCTACGAGCAGGTGCACCTGGCCATGATGGCCGGCCTGCTGGGCAACATTGGCTGCAAGAGCGACGACGAGGACTGGTACCTCGGTGCACGCGGCATCAAGTTCTGGCGCCACCCGGGCGCGCACCTGTCGAAAAAGCCGGGGCGCTGGATCCTGGCGGCCGAGCTGGTGGACACCACCCGGCTGTTCGGTCGCGGCATCGCCGCCATCGAGCCGCAGTGGATCCCGCCGATCGCCGGGCACCTGCTGAAGAAGCAGCTGCTGGAGCCGCACTGGGAGAAAAAGGCGGCCGAGGTGGTGGCACTGGAGCGCGCCACGCTGTACGGCATCGTGGTCTACAACCAGAAGCGGGTGAACTTCGGGCTGGTGGACCCGGTGGCCGCGCGGGAGATCTTCATCCGCGAGGCGCTGGTCAATGGCGAATGGGAGACCCGCCACCCCTTCCTGGCGCACAACCAGAAGCTGATCCGCCAGGTCGAGGAGCTGGAGCACAAGTCCCGCCGCCAGGACGTGCTGGTGGATGACGAGCTGATCCATGCCTTCTACGACCAGCAGCTGCCGGCCGATGTGGTCAGCGGCGCCAGCTTCGACCGCTGGTACCGCGAGGAGGTGAAGCGCCAGCCGAAGCTGCTGCAGCTCACCCGCGAGGAGCTGATGCGCCATGAGGCGGCGGGCATCACCACCTCCGCCTTCCCGCGCACCCTGCGGCTGGGCGGCATCGACTGTGCGGCGCAGTACCTGCACCAACCGGGTGACGCCAAGGACGGCGTCACCGTCACCGTGCCGATCTACGTGCTCAACCAGGTGAGCGAGGAGCGCAGCGAGTGGCTGGTGCCTGGCATGCTGGAGGCCAAGGTCACCGCGCTGGTCAAAAGCCTGCACCAGAAGCCGCGCGCCCGGCTGCTGCCGCTGCCGGAGTTCGTGGCCGGCTTCTGCGCCTCGGCGCCCTTTGGCGATGGCGCGCTGCTGGAGCGGCTGTTGGCCGCCGTGCGCGAACGCACGCAACTGCCGGTGCAGCGCAACGACTTCAAGCTGGAGCTGCTGGCGCCGCACCTGTTCATGAACTTCCGCGTGGTGGACGAACACGGCCGCCAGCTCGGGACGGGGCGAAACCTCGCCGCACTCAAAGCCGAGTTGGGCGGGCAGGCGCGCTCGGCCTTCCAGGCGCTGGCGGCACTCAAGGTGGCGGCCGCTGCCCCCTCACCCCCGCCCTCTCCCACGGTGGGGAGAGGGAGCAAGACCGCATCTCCCCCTCCCCCCGCCGCGGGGGAGGGTCGGGGAGAGGGGGGCGCCGCCGCCGCAGCAGCCTCCCAGACCTACACCACCTGGGCCTTTGGCGAGCTGCCCGAGCTGATGGAGATCCGCAAGGCCGGGCAGGCGCTGATCGGTTTTCCAGCGCTGATCGATCGGCTCACACATGTGGAGATCGAGGTCTTCGATGAGCCGGAGACCGCGGCGCTCAAACACCGCGCCGGCCTGCGCCGGCTGGTGGCGCTGCAGATTCGCGAGCCGCTGAAGTACCTGGAAAAGAACATCCCGGACCTGCAGAAGCTGGCGGTGGCCTACATGGCGCTGGGCACGGCCGAAGAGCTGCGCGCGCAGATCATCGACCTGGCGCTGGAGCGGGCCTTCCTGGGCGAGCCGCTGCCGCAGGACGCTGCGAGCTTCGAGTCGCGCATTGCCGAAGGTCGCACCCGCCTGAACCTGATCGCGCAGGAGGTGGCGCGCTGCGCCGGCACCGTGCTGCTGGAGTTCGCCGCGGCCCAGCGCAAGCTCAAGGACGCGCGGCCGGCCAAGGAGGTGGCCGACGACGTTGCCGCCCAGCTGCAGCGCCTGGTGCCCAAGCGGTTTGTGACCGACACCCCCTGGGTCCAGCTGCAGCACCTGCCGCGTTACCTCAAGGCCACCGTGCTGCGGCTGGAGAAATGGCGCGCCGACCCGACCCGCGACGCCCAGCGCCTGGCCGAACTGCGTCCGCTGGAGCAGCGCTGGCTGCGCCGGCTCGGCGAGCTCAAGGGCAGCAGCGATGCCCGGCTGGTGGAATACCGCTGGCTGCTGGAAGAGCTGCGGGTGAGCTTCTTTGCCCAGGAGCTGCGCACCCCGCAGCCGGTGAGCGTGAAGCGGCTGGACAAGGTCTGGGAGCAGTTGTCGCGCTGAGTTGCAGGCGGACCCAAGCCTGCACTCGATGGCACGCGCAGGTTTGTGGCCACTGAGCGACGCTGCTGCCCGCCGAGTGCCGAAGGTACGGTCGGCTGCGCCAGGTCGTGACAAATGTCACGCACTCGGCCTACGATGAACCGCTGCCGATCGGGCAGGGTTCATGAGGAGCGCGCAATGCATCTGGTCTGGATGGCAATCGTTGGGTTCGTGGTGGGTGTTCTGGCACGTTGGGTGCTGCCGGGCGCGCAGTCGATGGGCATCATCATGACGGCGCTGCTGGGCATTGCGGGCTCGTTCCTGGCGGGCTGGGTGGGCGCCCAAGTCGGTTGGTACGCGCCGGGCGCGCCAGTGGGATTCATCGCATCGCTGCTCGGTGCGGTGGTGCTGCTCTTCGTCGTCGGCAAGCTCAAGGGGGCCGCCTGAGTTGGACGAGCCTGCCGCCTTGAGCGGGCGTCAGAACCCCAGCGATGCCAGCAGGTCGTCCACGTCGTCCTGTTGCAGCGCTTTGTCGGGCACCTGCGGGCCGGCGAGTTCTGCACTGACTTCGGGCTGAACTTCCTGCGGTGCGCTGTGCACCAGCAGATCAACCAGTTGCTGTTCCGTGCGGCTGATGATGTCGATCACCTTGCCGATGACCTGGCCGGACAGGTCCTGGAAGTCCTGCGCCATCATGATGTCGGTCAACGCACTGCGCTGCGTCTCGGCAAACGAACTCACACGTTGGGTGAAGCTGGTGCACTCCTGCAGCAGAGGGTGGGCGGGGTGCGCTCCCTGGAGTTCAGCCTGCAGGCTGCTGGTCAGTGCGTCGGCTCGGGACTCCACCTCGTCACAGGCCGGTGAGGCGGCATCCACCAGGTTCAACACCTTGTTGGCCGCCGCTTCGGTCATGCCGCCCACATAGGCCAGGCGGTCGCGGGCATCCGGAATCTCATTGGCAATCCTGCGGATCGCATGGTCGTAGCCGAGGGACTGCAAGGCATCGTGCAGTTGCCGGACGATGCCGCCAAGTTGTTGGTAGGTGTCGTTGTTGGCGGGGGAGGCGGTCAATGACATGTCCGTATTCCGAGGCTCTGAGGGGCGCGCTGCAGGTGGTTCAGCCTGATTTCGGAGGCCGATTCATGAACTTGAGCCGCCGCCCGGTGCCCTGTCACAACCCCGGTCGGCGCCCGGTCTGCACCTTCAGGAACACCTCCGGATCCGGCGCAAACTGGGCGTACAGGGGCAACAGAGCACCGCCCAGCGCCCTCGCATCCGCACCGATGGTGCCGGGCCGCACCGCCGGGCGGGTGACACCCTCCCAGCAGTGTTCGTCCAACGCTTCCTCCAGGTGGGCGATCAGCCGGGAGAGCAGGTCGCGGCTGAGCACACCGTCGATCACCACGTCGCCCACGTCCAGCAGGCAGGCGCCGTTGACCACCGCGAAGGCCAGCGCGTTGGCGGCGGTGCGCAGCCAGACCCGGGTGTGGGTAGCCCAGGGCGGCTCCAGCGAGCGATCGTCCACGGCCGCATCGGGGTCCAGCCCGGCGGCTTCGTACAGCCGTTGCAGGCCGATGAGCGACGCGGCGCTGAGCACCTGCGGCGGCAGGGACTTGCCGTCGGCGTTGTGCAGCGGCATGGAGCCCACCGCCCCCGCATTGCCGCCGGCACCGGGCACCAGGTGGCTGTCCAGCACCAGCCCGCCGCCGACGAAGGTGTCGACGAAGCAGTACAGGAAACTCTCCATGCTGCGTCCGCGCCCGGCCACCAGCTCAGCCACCGTGGCCGCAGCGGTGTCCTTGACCAGGTGCACCGGCAGGTCCACCACGGCGGCCACCCGCTCGCGCAGGTCCACCTCGTTCCAGCGCTGCGACAGCTCGGCCGCCACCCCGAGAAGGTTCTGCCAGCCGCCCATCGACAGCGGTGCGGCCACGCCAACGCCGCAGAGACGTTCGGCGCGCGAACCCAGGCTGGCGATGCAGCGCTGCGTCATGCCGCGCAGCTGATCGAAGAGGCTGTCCGGGTCCGGGAAGTCGTAGCGCACGCTGCTGCGCTGGCGCACCTGGCCGGTGAAGTCGATCAGCAGCAGGTCCATGCTGCGACGGCCGACTTTCACGCCCAGGGCGTAGGCGCCGTCCGGGTTCAGCGCGATCGGCACCGAAGGCTGGCCGATGCGCCCCCGCAGCGGTTCGCGTTTGACCACCAGTCCGTCCTCAAGCAGGGCGTTGACGATCATCGACACTGTCTGGTTGCTCAGGTGCGTCAGCCGTGCCAGCTCGGCCTTGGGCAGCTCGCCGTGCAGGCGAATGGCCTGCAGCAGCACCCGCTCGTTGTACTGCCGCATGCCGACATGGTTGGAGCCGCGCGGTCGCAGCTGGCCGCGCCCGGCCTCACCGGGCCGGGAGGAGGCGGGTTCGGTCGCAGAAGGGGCGCTCTCGTAGGTCACGTTGCGGGGCCGGCCGATGCTCTGGGTGGGACAGGCCGGTGGTGTTCACCGGGGTTCATGCAGCCAGGGCTTCGGCGATCACACCCTTGCGCAGCAGGAAGTTGCCATAGGGCTGCGGATCGCCGGTGTGCACGATGGCAAAAGCCTGCCGGACGCGATCATAGAAGGCGAAGCGTTCCATGGCCTCGCAGCGTTCGGGCGTCACCTGTCCGTCGGCCTGCAGGGCAGCGATCACGTCGCGCTGCAGCCGGCTGCGGTAGCCCACCGGCGTGTCGCAGACCTGCATGTAGGCCACCGGCTGCGCAACCGAGGCGTCCAGCGGCAGCAGGCTCAGGACGGCCGCGACGGTGCGGCGCACATCCGCGCCGGGCAGGGCGATGACCGGCAGCGGTGCCATGGCGGCACGCCGCGCCAGGCTGGCCGCGGTGAAGTTGGCGTCGGCGATGACGATCTCGTCGCCATGGCCCATCTCGGCCAGCACCTTCAGCAGATCCGGCGTGAGGAGGGGGTCAATGCCCTTGAGCATGTCAGTTTTCCATGGTGGCCGCCGCCACCCTCGTCGCATGACCCAGACGCATCCAGCGGACGCCGCGGACGGGCTTGGCCCGGCTGCTGGAGTCGCCCCCTCGAGGGGGAGCGGCGAAGCCGCTTCGGGGGTGGTTCATTTCAAGCCAGACAGTCGGCCGGGATGTCCTCGGGCTTCATGGCCCCGGTCATCACCGCCACGGTGTCGCTCATGCTGATCCTCTTCGGGTTCAGCACCGCGGCACGCCGGCCCAGGCGGGCCACGTGGATGCGGTCGGCAATCTCGAAGACATGCGGCATGTTGTGCGAGATCAGGATCACCGGCAGCCCCTTGTCGCGCACCCGGCGGATCAGTTCCAGCACCATGTTGCCCTCCTTGACACCGAGCGCGGCGGTGGGCTCGTCCAGGATCACCACGTGGCGGGCGAATGCAGCGGCGCGGGCCACCGCCACGCACTGGCGTTGTCCGCCTGACAGGGTCTCCACCGCCTGGGTCATCGAACGGATGCCCACCTTCAGGTCGGCCATGCGCTCCACCGCGATTTCCAGCATCTTCTTCTTGTCCAGCATGCGCAGCAGGTTGCCCAGCACCCCTTCGCGCCGCAGCTCGCGGCCGAGGAAGAGGTTCTCGGCGATGGTCATCGCCGGGGCCACCGCCAGGTCCTGGTAGCAGCACTCGATGCCCTCCCGGCGGGCCTCCATCGGGTTGCGAAAGTGCACCGGCCGGCCGTCGAGCAGGATCTCGCCCTCGTCCGGAATCGTGGCACCCGACAGTGCCTTGATCAGGCTGGACTTGCCTGCACCGTTGTCGCCGATCACCGCCAGGATTTCGCCGGCACGCAGCTCGAAGTCGGCCCCGTCCAATGCGGTGACCTGGCCATAACGTTTCACCAGGCCCCGGGCCTGCATCACGATCTGAGGAGCGGCCATGATCAGCGACCTCCCTTGCGAGACAGTTGGTCCACGGTGACGGCGACGATGACCAGGATGCCGGTGATCAGCACCTGGTACACCGACGACACCCCCATCAGGGTCAGCCCGTTGCGCAGCACGCCCACCACGATCGCGCCGGCCAGCGTGCCCAGCACCACGCCGCGCCCGCCGAACAGGCTGGTGCCGCCCAGCACCACAGCGGTGATGGCATCGAGGTTCTCGGTCTGCCCGCCGTTCGGGTCGCCCACCCCGGTGCGCGCCACGCTCAACAGCGAGGCAATGCCGTAGAACAGGCCAGCCAGCACATAGACGCCCAGCAGCACCCGGTCGGTGGGGATGCCGATCAGCCGCGTCGCCTCGGGGTTGTTGCCCACCGCATAGACGTGTCGGCCCGAGGCCGTATCGCGCAGCCAGAACCAGGTGGCCAGGTACAGCGCCACCATCAGCACCACGCCGTAGGCCACCGGGTTGCCGGCCAGCTCGAAGGTGTTGCCCAGCCAGGTCATACCTTCCGGCACCTCGGTCACGGTCTGCGCCGACGAGTACAGCTGCGTGATCGCGAAGGCGACGTTCATCGTGCCCAGCGTGACGATGAAGGGCGGCAGCTTGATGCGGGTGACCAGCAGCCCGTTGAGCAGGCCGAACAGCGTGGTTGCACCGATGCCCAGCAGGATGGCCAGCGGTGTGGGCAGGCCGAAGTCCTGGGCCACCTTGGTCATCACGATGCTGCCCAGCGCCATCAGCATGCCGCAGGACAGGTCGATGCCCGCCGTCAGCACGATCAGCGTCTGGCCGATCGCGATCACGCCCACCACCATCACCTGCTGCAGGATCAGCGAGAAGTTGGCGGCGGTGAAGAAGTTGTCGGTGGTCAGGCCGAACACCGTGCAGGCCACTGCCAGCGCAATGAAGGGGCCCAACTGTGACAGCGGTGGCAGACGGTCTTTGACGGTGCTCATCGGTGAGTCCTCGGTACGGAGCCTGGGCGATCAGGGCTGCGCCGGCATCACTTCTTGCCCCAGCACAGGTCGGTGCCGGTCTGCACGTCCTTGCTGTCCACGCCGGCCACCGCGTTTTTGGCGATCAGCGTCACGCCGGTGTCCACATAGCCGCTGGCCTTCTTGCCGCCCTTGGCGTACTCGACACCGGCGGCCACACCCATCGCGGCCATCTTCAGCGGGTACTGCTGCGAGGTTGCGGCGATCACGCCCTTGCCCACATCGGCCACACCGGCGCAGCCGCCGTCCACCGATACGATGATCACGCCCTTGTCCTTGCCGGCCTTCTTGAGCGCGTTGTAGGCACCTGCGGCGGCCGGCTCATTGATGGTGTAGACGACGTTGATGTCCGGGTTCTTCTGGAGGCAGTTCTCCATCGCGGTCTGGCCCTTGGCCTGGTTGCCGTCGGTGTCACCGGCGCAGACCGTCTCCGGGGTGGCCGACAGCTCATTGCTCTTGGCGTCGTGGGCCTTCAGGCCGAATCCGGTCATGAAGCCGTTGTGCCGCTGCGCACCCACCGGGTGGCCGGGGAACAGGTCAAGCATCGCGATCTTGGCCGGCTTGCTGCCCAGCGCAGCCTTGGCGTACTGGCCGATCAGGATGCCGGCCTTGTAGTTGTCGGTGGCGAACAGGGCGTCCGCACCTTCGAAGGGGCTGTCCAGCGCGATCACCTGCACGCCCTTGGCCTGGGCCTTCTTCACCGCCGGCAGGATGGCGTCGCCGCTGGAGGTGATCAGGAGGGTCTTGGCACCCGCGGTGACCATGTTCTCGATCGCGGTGATCTGCGCGGCGGTGTCACCGTCCTTCTTGCCCGAGGCGGTCATCAGCTTGGCGCCGAGCTTCTTGGCTTCGGCCTGGGCGCCTTCCTTCATCTTCACGAAGAAGGGGTTGGTTTCGGTCTTGGTGATCAGGCCGATGACGGGCTCACCGGCTGCGAATGCCGCGGTGGTCGCCAATGCCAGTGCGCTCAGTGCCAGTTTGCTTGCGAATTTCATGGGGTCTCCTGTGTGGTTTGAAAGGGCATCGATCCAGAACCGGGGACACCCCCGGGAATTCACGCTTTACCTTGTAGCGTGGCTGAACTATAGTGTCGATAACTTACTAAATCAAGTTGTTTTAG
>Ga0073903_10001590_pt1 | contig 11778 bp, 8 predicted proteins | sample KloWWTKNB14_bulk_FD_66665 | JGI IMG/M metagenome (GOLD analysis project Ga0073903, IMG submission 66665) | Active sludge microbial communities from Klosterneuburg, Austria, studying microevolution and ecology of nitrifiers - Klosterneuburg... | ecosystem: Engineered > WWTP > Aerobic digester >... | reverse complement strand
ATAAGTATTAATAAACTTGAAATGCTGGCAGAGAAGAGTGTATTGCCTGACGACCAGCTTCAGCTACTGGCTTCAGCAATTGATAATCTGGAACGCCTTACCCGGCTTAATAAATCTCTTTTATTACTTTCTAAAATTGAGAATAAACAATTTGCTGAGGAGGAGGCTGTCAATATAAATGAACTTACCAGAATTATTATTTCAGATTTTTCTGACCAGGCAGCATTTAGTAAAGTAGATATAAAATTTGCCCGGAATGAGCCATGTGTTCAATCCATGAATAAGGACCTTGCGGCTATACTTATTACTAATCTGATAAAAAATGCTATTGTGCATAATAAGACTGGTGGTGTTGTAAAAATGAGTATCACAAAAAATTCTCTTATTGTTGAGAATGACGGATCAGAACAGCCGCTGGATGGGCAGAAAATATTTGATCGTTTTCATACAAACCATATTTCTAATGCATCTACAGGGTTAGGGCTATCAATAGTAAAAGCCATTACTGACCATTATCATTTTAGTTGCACATATATGTTTGATAAAAAGCATATCATCAGTATTTCGTTTAATTAAAAGGCATTTTAGCAATTTATTTACTATAATATCTGTTTATTCCCAATTCTTTCCCGAATTGGTTTAGAGATTTGTATAAAATTATTTATTATGAAAAAAACATTTTTATATCTAGTATCTCTGTCGTTTGCGGTGGCATCTTGTGGGCAACACTTGAAAACCAGTCAAGTGCCTTCCATTGTTCAAAATACATTACAAGCAAAATTCTCTTCTGCAAAAGAGATAGAATGGAAAAAGAATAACAGCCTTTATCATGGAGAGTTTGATATTGATAAGGTAGAATATGAAGTACAAATTGATGCTACAGGGAAATTAGTTGCATTTACAAAGGAAATAAATACTGTCGAGCTGCCTGCAGTTATAGCTTCTGCTATTGCCCGTGATATGCGTGATTATAGTATTGACGAAGTAGCAACGCTAGAAACGGGAGGCATCGTTTATTACCAAGTAGAGCTTGAAAAAAAGGGTGCGAAGGATAAAAAGCTGGTGTATGGTGGTGATGGGAAGCTAATGACTGCTATAAACTACATTGATTAATTTTTAAAAGGAGGATTTATGGAACCTAAACATGAGTTTGGTAAAGGTGTATTTGAAACAATAGACTTTGAAAAGCAAAAACAAAAAAATGTGAAAAAAGTATTTAAGATTATATCTCTGCTTATTGCAATTTCTTTTATAGCATTTCTTTGGTACGATAGTAAAGCATCGGGCAATGAGAAAGGTGATAAGACTGAGAAGTTGGGCAAGGTGAAATCAAATAAACAGAGTAATGATCAATTACCCGTTTCAGGTGCTATTAGCATCGTAAAAAAATGGGATATGCCTTCGGCATTGATTGAAATATCTGGTATTACCTATATGGAAGAGAATCGATTTGCCACAGTGCAGGATGAACTTGGGAAAATATTTATTTATAATACTCAAAAAGATGCTGTTGAAAAGGAAATTACGTTTGGTGCAGATGGCGATTATGAAGGACTGGCAATGGTGAACAACACTATATGGGTGTTACGGGCTGACGGAATGCTATTTGAAGTTAGTGATGCAATGACAGAAAAACTTTCGGTAAAAGAGTATAAAACACATTTGACAGTGAAACACAACGTAGAGGGTCTTTGCTATGATCAGGCCAAGAATCGCCTACTGCTTGCAATTAAAGATGGCGAACCTGGCGGTAAAAGCTATAAAGGCATTTATGGTTTTGACCTCGCTACTAAAAAAATGCAGTTGGAACCAGTTTATAAAATCAACCTGGATGATAAGATATTTGCCAGCCTTAGTAGTAAAAAGAAAAAAGGTGTGGAGATGATGCCATCTGGAATTGCAATACACCCAGAAACGCAGGAGATTTATATAACTGATGGCCGCAATGCTGGGCTATTGATAATGAATGCAGACGGTACTTTAAAAAAATTGTACGGTTTAGATAAAAAGGAATTTAATCAACCGGAGGGTATTACTTTTAAACCAAATGGAGAAATGCTGATTTCAAATGAAGGATCGAAAGAACCTGGAAATATTCTGAATGTAACAATCAGTGAATGAGTAATAATATTATAAATGGAAACCGGTCTACAAGGCCGGTTTTTTTATTCATTCTATTTAACAGATTAGCTGAACCAGATAGTCTCAGGCTGTTTTTAATTTTCTATTTGTTATTACTTGCTGCTATTTTTTACCTTTAACCCATGAGTGAACTGCCGATAGGTGTACTTGATGGCAAACCAAATGCGTTTGACACTAGAAACCTGTTTGACTTATACTATACAAGGCTCTGTTATTTTGCACATAAACTGATTGGCAACAAAGAAGCATCAGAAGATATTGTGCAGGATGCATTTGTAGCTTATTGGAAGAAGAGTGCCGATTTTGATAATGAGCTTTCTATTAAAAGTTTTCTATACCTGACTGTAAAAAATGCCTGTCTTAATGTAATACGGCATGAGCAAGTAGTGAAACGATTTGCGGAGAGCAATGAAGATTCAGGATATACAGAAGAGAAAATAACAGAAAACATTATCCGTTCTGAAGTGGCTGGTGAAATTCATAGTGCTATAGCAACACTACCCAAAGGTTGCCGTCAGGTGCTTGAGCTGGCTTATTTTGGCGAATTAAAAAATGACGAGATAGCTGAACAGCTACAGATTTCAATCAATACTGTAAAAACACAAAAGGCAAGAGCTTTACAATTGCTACGCCTTAAACTGGATGTGGGCACACTGATTTTAGTGCTGGCTGCAACAGGATTCTAAAAAAACTTTATAATTATCTACTATTCTTTCACCCCTTTTTACGCCAAGGGTGTTCTTACTTAATACCTATCTAATATGAATCAACAAAATGAAGCTTTCCAACAATCGCAGTTTATTCTCAAACACCTAAGAGGCGAACTCTCTATGGCCGAGAAAAATGAACTAGATGCATGGTTGGGAAGCAATGACAACAACCGAATCCTTTTTGAAGAGCTAACGAATGAAGTATTACTGAAGAAAGAATTACAGTTCTTTGACTCCATTGAAACAGAGACTGCTTGGCAAAAAATAGCGGCGCAGGGAAAGAAGCCAGCGACAATTGTACCTATAAAAACTAACCGCCGCTGGTGGTATGCTGCTGCGGCTGTTTTACTACTAGGCGGATTTTTAACGTACCGGCTTGCCTTTCAACAACCTGATAAGACGCCAATCGTAAAGACTACTCCTGAAAAAAATGATGTAGCACCCGGTGGTAATAAAGCGATACTGACTTTGGCAGATGGCTCTACTATTATATTGGATAATGCTGCGAATGGAAACCTTGCGGAACAAGGGAATACAAAAGTGATAAAACTGGATGACGGGCAACTGGCATATAATGCTGGAGGGATAGGTTCTGAAGTTGTTTACAATACTATCTCAACACCCCGCGGCGGGCAATACCAATTAACATTAGCAGATGGTACCAAAGTGTGGTTGAATGCAGCTTCTACTTTACGTTTCCCTGCTACTTTTTCTGGTACCGAAAGAAAAGTAGAACTAACGGGTGAAGGATATTTTGAAGTGGCGAAAAATGCGGCTATGCCTTTCAAAATAGATGTAGCTGGTAAAGGAGAAGTGGAAGTGCTGGGTACTCATTTTAATATCAATTCTTACAACAATGAGCCAGCAATAAATACAACCCTGATTGAAGGAAGTGTAAAAGTAACAGGACTTACATTGGGTAAAACAGTTGTATTAATGCCAGGGCAGCAGACTCAGTTAAGTGGCACAGGTGACATAAGTATCAACCGAAACCCGGATATAGAATCTGTGTTAGCATGGAAGAATGAAAAGTTTGTTTTTCAAAATACTGACTTAAAGTCCATAATGCGTCAGTTGGAAAGATGGTATGATATATCTGTTTCCTATGAAGGAAATGGATATACTGATGAATATGTAGGAATTATTTCGAGAAATGTAAATATTTCACAGATATTAAAGATGCTTGAAAAAACAAGTGAGGCCCGTTTTCAAATAAATGGGAAAAATATTATTGTAAAGTAAGTGGAGCTATGAGCTATAAAAAAGCCGGAAATGCTACGAACATATCCGGCGAGAAAAGGCTCTGTTGAATAAATAAAACTGTATGGATCATCTATTCTTAAACCTAAACACTGCAAAAGTATGAATTTACTAACATGCAGTAAGCAAGCCCGTTTTGTGCAACAAAATTGCAAGAAAAATACCGGGATGTTTACTACTCAAATTATGAAAGCGATGAAATTGACTTTCATTTTATTAACTGCTTCATTTCTACAGCTATCTGCAACAGGCCTCTCGCAGAATGTAACTATTTCGCTAAAGGATGCTCCTGTGGAGAAAGTTTTTCGAGAAATTGAAAGACAAACAAGTATTGGATTTCTGTATACCAAAAAGATGCTTCAGGAATCTGGTAAAGTAACCATTAACGTAAAAAACGTTTCTGTTGAAGATGTATTGAAGCAATGTTTTTATGGTAAGTCGCTGGATTTTGTTATTCAGAATAATACAATTGTAATTACCAAGAAATATAAAGCTGTAATAGAAGAAGAAAATCCTGTTGCTCCCCCCGCCATTGATATAAAAGGCCGGGTGACAGATACAGAAGGCGAACCACTTGCCGGTGTTTCGGTGCTGGTGACAGGAACAAATACTGGTACGACAACAAATGCAAATGGAGAATACTCTCTTGCGGGAATTGATGCTAACAATAAATTAACTTTTTCAATTGTAGGCTATACGTCTCAGACGGTTAGTTTGAAAAGCGGTAGCACAATTAATATTGTACTGTCAGTTGAAGTAAAACAACAAAGTGAAATAGTTGTTGTTGGTTATGGTTCAGTAAAAAGAAAAGATCTTACAGGTGCTGTTTCTTCCATTAGCGGAGAAGAAATAAATAAAGTAACTAATTCTTTATTTGATGCATCGCTTACGGGAAGAGCACCAGGAGTGCAAGTAGTAAAATCATCAGGTGCGCCAGGAGCAGTGGCTTCTATCCGCATACGGGGAGGTACATCTGCCGTGGGAACAAATGAACCTTTATATGTTATTGATGGTGTTCCGATTGAAATGGGAGATGGATTTGGCAACTCTGCTTATCAAAATGATTTAAGATACAAATTACCTCCTTTGTCAAACATCAATCCTGAGGACATTGAAAGTATTGATATTTTAAAAGATGCCTCTTCGGCTGCAATATACGGTTCACGGGCAGCAAATGGTGTTGTTATTGTTACCACAAAACGGGGAAAGAAATCAAGTAAACCCAATGTAAACTTTGGATATAGCAATTCATTTGACAGATTTTCGAATTATACTTATTCAATGCTTGATGCAGATCAGTACCATGATGTAGTAACTACTGCTTATCAAAACGCAGGAACTGCTTTACCTGCTACATTTATTGCTTATCCTGGAGCCAATACAAACTGGGTTGACCTTACTACGAGAACGGCCAGTTCCAATAATCTTTTTCTAAGTATTACAGGAGGAACAAACGACGGAAGTTCGTTATATTCTTTTTCTGGTGGTCTTACGAACCAAAACGGCGTAATAAAATTTACTGATTTTACCAGAAAGAATTTACGGACTAGCCTTGAAACGGTGTTGTTCAAAAAACTTCATTTTGGAACCAATATAAATTATAGCTCAACTGGTAATTCAGGAAACGGAACAGGGCAATTTTATACAATAACAAAATACCGGCCTGACGTTCCCTTATTTGATGTGAACGGAAAGTATGGAGCTTCTCCAGATAGTGTTTTGTCTAATCCATTCGCAAGAATAAGCCAGATTTCAGAAGTAAAAAATGAAGGTATTTTGACCAGTTTTTTTGGCGAGATTGAATTGATAAAAGGCTTGAAATTTCGTTCTACAATTTCTACAAATAACAACAAAGGCAATAATGTAAGATACACTCCGAGTACTGATGTATTTGAAATTCGTAATGGAAGAAAAGGTAGTCGTACCGATTATTTATATTCAAGTTCTTCCACCATTTTTGATAATACGCTGACATTCGATCGTCAGTTTAACAAACATTCTCTTAATTTATTAAGTGGTGTTTCATTTACCAAAGTGGAAAATGAATTTACTTCAATTTCCTCAACTGGTTTTCAGGATGATTATGTACTTAATAACCTTGGTTCGGCAGGCTCAATTCAAACCTATACTAGTGGTGGTGGTATAAGTGGTCTTTCTTCTTATTTTTTAAGAAGCAATTATAATTATGCGGGAAAATATTTTGTGACATTTACCGGAAGAGCTGACCATTCTACCAAATTTGGGCCTGATAACCGATGGGGATTTTTCCCATCTGGGGCTATTGCCTGGAAAATTACAAAAGAAAATTTTATGCAGTCAGCAGCTTTTGTAAATGATCTTAAGCTAAGAGTTTCTTACGGAAAAACTGGCTCTGCTAATTTTTCTGATTTTCAATATGCAACATTCTTTGGATCCGGTAGTTTTTATAATAACAACAATGGTGTAATTGCAAATACAATTCCGAACCCTAACATTCGTTGGGAATCAACTTATCAATTTGATGCAGCTATTGATTTCGAATTATTTAAAAATAAGCTATACGGTAGTATCGGCTATTTTCAAAAAACTACGAATGGGATGATTTTAAACCGTCAGATTATAAGAGAAACAGGCGGTACTAATCAGTTTGCCAATATGGGAGATTTTTTGAATAAGGGTTGGGAAATACAGATTGGTAGCGAATTAATAAAAAGAAAAGATTTAAGTTTTAAATCTGATATTAATATTACCCGCTACCGCAGTAAAGTTTTGAAACTTAATGATGGCTCTTATCTGAATTTAAAAGAGGGGCAACCAATTGGATATTTTACCGGATATAAAGTAGCGGGAATATTTCAGGATCAATCCGAAATTAATTTATTGAATGCAGCTGCTCCGAACGGCTATTATCAATCCATAAATACCAAGCCAGGCGATTTTAAATTTATTGATGTGAATGGAGATGGTTTTATTGGCAGCGATGATAATACGGTAATAGGAAAGGCGGAGCCAGACTTTTTTGGAGGCTGGAATAATATAGTACAGTATAAAAACTTTGAGTTAACAGCTTTCTTCAATTTCTCGATTGGGAACTCATTATATAATTCTGGGAAAAGAGATCTGCTTTTCTTCACAACAAATACTAATAACTATTCAACTGACTTATTAAATGCATGGTCGCCAGGTAAATCCAGTTCTTCTTTACCAAGAGTTGTTGTTAACGACCCTAATAATAACAGGAGAGATTCAGATTTCTTTATTGAGAAAGCTTCTTATTTTAAACTAAAGAACCTTCAGTTCAGCTATTTGTTGAAAGACGATTTTCTAAGTAAAGCATATATAAAAAGCATCAAGGCTTATGCTACTGTAAGCAATGTATTTGTAATAACGAAATACAGTGGTCTTGATCCTGAAGTAAACGCTGCGCCGAGTAATAACTTTTCTCAGGGGATAGATAATAATATTTATCCGCAAACAAGAACAATTACTTTGGGTATTAATGTAAACTTTTAAAAATTAACTATGAAATTATTAATATATAAACCAGTATTAATTCTTGCTGCCATCCTTATTTTTTCTTCTTGCAGTAAGTTAACAGATGTAAATAATGTAGAGCCAGTTAATCAGCTTAGTGAAGATCAGGCAATCACTACAGTAAGCCAAGCTCAAAGTATTTTATATGGTGCTTACGGGCAAGTAAAGACAGGGCTTGAAGTAGTTGCCTATAATTCGGGGTTAACATCCTTAAGGGGATTGACAATGGTGATGGGAACATCCGGAAGTGCATCAATTTCAGAATTTGAAAACAATGAAGTAAGTGCCGAAAATTTTTATGTGGATGTTGTTTACACTAAGTTTTATAAAATAATCAATAATGTTAATCATATTATTGAGAAAGCACCTTTGATAAACACACAGGATCCTCGGCGAAACCAAATTGTTGGCGAAGCCCGGTTTTTAAGAGCTTTATCACATTTCTATTTATTACGGTTACACGGTTATTTTTTTGATTTAAATTCTAAATACGGAATTGTTATAAAAGATAAGCCAATCGCCGGTGCCATTTCTGAACCAAGGGCAACAGTTCAGGCTACGTATGATTTTATTATGGCGGACCTAGATTATGCGATAGCGAATTGCCCTTCATTCACCAATACATTTTATGCATCAAGTCAAGCAGCAAAGGCGTTGAAGGCAAAAGTTTTGTTGTATGAAAAAAAGTATAGCGAAGCTGCAATTTTAGCGGCAGAAGTTATAGCATCAGGTAAATTTCAATTGGAAACAACTTTTTTAGAAATCTTCACTAAGAAAATTATCAATACGAAAGAGGTGATTTTTCAAACACCTTATGATGATAAGAATGACAGGAATAATAAAGCCTTTATCTACAGATCTTCATATCTGCCTTCGCCGTATTATATCAATTTGCTTACTGGCGATAACAGGAAGCCTTGGGCCATTGTAGGTACAGTTGCAGCTCCCCGAAATAATAAATTTAACAACACCGTTTTTAACGGCCAATCATTAACTGCTGATACGGAATATTTTTTACGGCTTGATGAGATTTACTTGATATTGGCAGAGGCGATTGCAAGAGGCAATGGACCTTTGACTTTAACTGATGCTAAGAATGCATTAAACTCTATTCGTAACCGTTCTCAAATGCCAAATACAACAGCTACAACTAAGGCTGAGGTTTTGGAAGCTATCCGGATTGAAAAAATGCTGGAACTAGGTGCAGAAAACGGAGAAGAATGGTATGATTTGGTAAGGTATGCAACAGAAGGAAACTTAACTGTTTCTACATACAAGCCGGGAGTTACTGGAGTAACAAAATATGTGCTTCCACTTCCATATCTCACGGTAAATCTTTCTAACAATGTTGTAGAACAAAATCCAGGTTATTAATTAATTAGCATAGTATGAAAAGAGTTTATATCGTTTGTTTATTTGTTTGCATTCTTAACGCCAATAATATTTTCTCGCAAACCGCTGAAACAATTGACTTTAAAGACGTCACATTCAATGAGGCTCTTGCATTGGCCAAAGGGAGTAACAAACTTGTTTTTATTGATTGTTATACATCCTGGTGTGCTCCTTGTAAAAAAATGGACAAAACTGTATTTGTAGATAAATCTGTTTACTCTTATTTCAATGAAAATTTTGTGAATTTTAAGATTGATATGGAAAAAGGAGAAGGTATAGAATTAAAAACGAAATATGGTGTAGGCTCTTTTCCTACTTATTTGTTTGTGAATTCAGCAGGTGAAATTGTTCATCGCACTGCATCACTTATGCCTGTAGAAGATTTTTTGAGAGAAGGGCAAACAGCATTAAGTCCTATTTACTCATTCTCTGCTGCTAAAGAAAAATATGAAGCAGGCGATAGGTCCAATAGTTTATTGCTAAACTATGGTCACTCTTTAAGAAAGATAAACCGGACAGAAGCGACTAAAGTAGAAAGCGAACTTGTTAATAAAATAACAGATGAAGAATTAAGCTCTGGCTTTGGTTGGAAGGTTATTAAGCAAATTGCAATGACCGAGAACGACAGGCTTGGCAAATATCTATTGAGTCATCAAGATTATTTTAATGACGTAGCAGGTGAACAAGCTGTACAAACAGTCTTGAACCGTATAAAGATGGCGGATATGTATAAACTAATCCGGGATAAAGATGGCAAAAGCTTTTTTACGAACTTGAATGTAATGCGTAAGGATCCCAATACACTTACCCAGCGCAATGTAGCAATGCTTGAAATGGATTATTACTTAGAAACGAATAATGCCGACTCATTTGTAGTTGTTGCTAATAAAGCAATGAATGGAATTATAGAACATAGCGATGCTGATTTAAGTTTTGTGGCACGGAGAGCATTATATAAATCAAACGGAGACAATCGGGTTGAAAAACAAGCTTTGATAATGGCCAGAAAAGCAGTTGTGCTTAACCCTGAAGAATATAGTAATCAAGGTACTCTTGGCTCAATATGTCTAAAATTAAAATTAAAAGATGAAGGGTTAAAGGCCGCAAAAAAAGCAAGGCAATTGGCAGATGAATCTACATCGAAGATTCAGAAAATTGCACAGGATCTTGTTGATAAACTTGCAGCATTGTAAAAATGATTCACTCTTAAAATTACAACAATGAAAAAAAGACAGATATTACTCAGTTTGCTAGCTGTATTATTTCTTTTTTTTATACCTATAGATAAACAGGTTAAAATAAAAGGGAGTATTGATTTTGTAGAACCTGTCCAAAAACTATACATCTCTTATACCAATGAAGAAGGAACTGTTAGTGATACGGCAGAATTAAAGAATAATAAATTTAAGTTTGAAATAAAGGCTAATGAACCTGTGTTAGCATACATGACTGCAAGGCTTAAACCCTTGGAAGGCCAAACAAGATATCGTTATCAAAAAATTCCTATTTTCCTTGAGCCCGGTACTATTAAAATAACAATCAAGGATTCTTTAAAGTTTGCTATTATCTCTGGTTCAAAAGCTCATGATGCTTTTATTGAGTTGAACAAACTTCAAAGTCCATTTGATATACGGAACCAAGAGTTGAGAAGGAAAAGTATAGAACTAAGTCAGGAAAAGAAAGAGGACGAACTGAGAAAGATTACTGAAGAAATGGAGAAGCTTGATGAAGAGAAAAGAGAAAAGGCTTATCATGTGTATTTAGAAAATAATATTACATCACCTATTGCATTATATGTTTTAAAACTATATGCCGGTTATGATATTGATGCCAAATTGATAGAACCTTATTTTGAAAAATTAGCTGTTTCAGCAAAGCGATCTCAATCCGGAGTTTTTTTTAAAGACCAAATTGAAACAGCAAAGAAAACAGGAGTTGGCGTTTATGCAATGAATTTTTCTCAGCCAGATACTCTTGGTAATGTCGTTTCACTTTCTTCTTTTAAAGGAAAATATGTATTACTTGATTTTTGGGCCAGTTGGTGTGGGCCTTGCAGAGCGGAGAATCCGGGGTTAGTAAAATCTTTTAAAAATTACAAGGATAAAAATTTCACAGTGTTGAGTGTTTCTTTAGACAGACCTGATAAAAAGCAAGCCTGGTTGGATGCTATTCATAAGGATGGATTAACATGGACACATGTAAGCGATCTTAATTTTTGGGATAATGCAGTGGCAAAACAATATGGCATCCGAGCCATCCCACAGAATCTATTGCTTGATCCTACCGGAAAAATAATAGCAAAAAACCTTCATGGTGATGAATTGGATAAGAAGCTAAAAAGTGTTTTATAATAAACATGAAAAAATATTTCTTTATACGAACAGATGGTAAATATGTAAAGCTTTGCTTTAGTGAAATTTTGTATGCAGAAGGGTCAAGAAACTATATTAAAATATTTACTGAAACAAAACAATACCTGGTGCTGATAACGATGAAGAGATTAGAACAATTTTTGCCAACCAGTTTATTTATCAGGATACATAAATCATTCATCGTGTCACTGGAAAAAATTGTACAGTTTGATAAAGAAAGAGTTTGGCTTCAGCATAAAGAACTACCCGTTGGCCATCAGTATAGAAATGAATTGGTGAAATCGGTGCTTATTGTAAACGATGCAGAGTATTGTTGCTTGCCAACGACTAGCACTAATTACGTTGATCCTATTAGAATAAACAGCTATCATCAATTAGTCGAAGCTGGG
>Ga0073903_10001586_pt1 | contig 11796 bp, 5 predicted proteins | sample KloWWTKNB14_bulk_FD_66665 | JGI IMG/M metagenome (GOLD analysis project Ga0073903, IMG submission 66665) | Active sludge microbial communities from Klosterneuburg, Austria, studying microevolution and ecology of nitrifiers - Klosterneuburg... | ecosystem: Engineered > WWTP > Aerobic digester >... | reverse complement strand
TCAGGAACCAGCACACGGCAACGGCAATCAACATCGCACCGTGGCGCAGATAGACCGACAGCAGCGTTCCAATGTGTGCCGTCAGCATGAGCCATCCCAGGACAGCCCAGCACCAGGGTTCCAGCAGCATCTCAAAGAAATTCTGAAAAAACCACGGCTCACACAGGCCTGTCCAGAGGACTCCCAGAACGAAACAAAACAAGGGAGCGATCAAGCCCGGCAACAGGCCCAAATAGAGTTCACCAATAGTGACCCAGCGTCGGCGTGGCAACATGCAAAGAGACACCAGCGTCTGCTGGTAGATCTCTCGATTCAACACGTTGCCAAAGAGCCGGGCCAGCAGAATCACGAAACTGGCACCGCCAACAGTCATCAGCGTCATTCCGTAAACTTCGGCGTTGGCTGATTCGCCGACAAGAATCGAAATGAGCAGCACCATCGAAACCGCAAACAGTGGCAGACCGATGGAGTACACGATGATCCACAGCCATCCGCCCACCAGAAACTGCCAGGACTTCCAAACAATGGCGGCATCCCAGCAGCGGAGCGACCGCAGGCTGTTCGACTTCGAGACAATGCCCCGAGTGATATCTTCCGACGCGGACGCTCCCTGAGCCAGGGATGCCTGATTGGCGAATTCGAACAACAACCAGCTCACCCCAAAGAATCCCAGCCCCGTGCAAATGTGAAATGTCATTTGACCGTGCCAGACACTCTCTCCTCGCTCAAACATCAGGAAGTCAGACGAAGCCGACCACATCGACCAGTGCAGGATACTTCCTGCGATGGTGTTCAAAAACTCGTACAACCAAAAGAACTCCCACTGCTGACAGCCGTAGGCGATCAGGTACAGCAGCCAGCCACCAAATTCCATGACAAGCCACAGGACAAACGTCAGGCTCACCGCCCGCTGGCTGCTCCGACAAATCGTACTGCTGAACAGTCCCATCTGACTCAGGCAGAACGCATAACACATCATGCCCAGGATGAGGGCGATGATTTGTTCCGGAATCACACCGCCCAGCGTAATCGACAACAGCAGAAACGGTGCGGACACCAGAATCAGCAACACTACCACTGCCAGCCGAGGCAGTGATTTGCCAATCAGCAACGTGAAATTGCGCACCCCTGTCATGCGAAGCAGCGGGAGCGTTTCTTCTTCTTTCTCTTCTGTGATGGCCAGCGAAAAATACATCACACCCAGCAGCGTCAGGCAGAAATAACAGCAGTTGGAAATACTGCTGACAAGGTATAAACCCGACGCACCGCGCCGAGGCGCGTCGATCACCTGTGAGAAGAACAGAAACACGGTCAGCAACACGAGCGACCCACGTACAACATGGTGCGTCAACAGTCGTGATTCCTGCCGAATGCTGCGGGTCAAGAATGCAAGTGTCTGAGCGAACATCAAATGGTCCGTAACGTTCGTGAGGCTTCAATCGATCATGAAAGCTTGTTCCGGGGCTCTGCCCTGGAACACACTGTTTCGGAGGCTCCGCCTCCACGGTATCTGCCGTTCGCCTTAACCGCTCAATTCTGCCAACTGCGCCTGCAACTGGCTACCCTGGTCCGGATTCACCATTCCGATCCAGCCAATCATGCCAGCCAGCCATTCGCGAAAATGCGGATGCTGATCACGATTCTGAGCATCAAGCCCCGTCTTCTTCGCGTTGTGCAGAATCGCCCGGAGCTGGCGAATCGTCTCGCGTGGAATACCCATCTGATCATTCACCACCACGCCTGTAACAGACTGCCGCTGACTGCGCCGCTGCACGCGCGTCTTTCCATGATTCAATTCAAAACCTTCGTCCTCAACAATGTGCCTCATGCGGGCCAATACGTAGCCGATTGAAGGAGTCACCTCGCCGGACGTGGACCACGTCAGGTCGTCCGCGTAGCGCGTGTAGTTCCAGTCCAGTTTACTGGCCATTGCCGCCATCCGCCGGTCCAGCTTCATTGCAATCTGATTCGAAACCGCCGGACTTGTACCCGCCCCCTGAGGCAGCGCGCGCGGTCCGGTGGCGGCATGGTAAATCGTTTCGCCAAGCTGCAGCTTCTGGCGAGGACATTCGGTACACAGCAGAGCGAGAATCGTGGCGACAGCGGGCGAATAGCCGACTTTGCGGAACATCCCTTCGACACGTGGAAATGTAATCGTCGGGAAAAAATCGCTCAGATCCGCATTGATGACGACCGTCGCTCCGACATGCGGCTGGGCATTCGTGAGTACCGAACGTCGAGCGATAAACCCATGGGCGCATTCATGCACGGGCAGCAGATTGAGGATGCTCGTCAGTATCCAGTGCTGCGCGGCCGCCAGCTTCTGATGTGGGGCCGACAGCCGCCGCGTGCCACCGCTCTTCTTTGGAATTTCAAACGTCACATAGTGTGTCCGAGTCGGCGCGTCACTGTGAAAGGCCAGCCAGCGAAGTTGCGGAATCGGGATCTCCATTGCCTGAGCCAGATCAGCAGGACTCGACAGCACCGGCAGCCCGCCGTGTTCGAGCAATTCGACGTTCGATCGTCTGTCAGCAAGACCGCGAGACACACCGCGTCCCAAAAATACGATGTCCGTGGCGCGGCGCTGTTTGATCTGTTCGCGACGTTGATTGCGGCGTTCTTCAGCCGCTGCTTTCTTTTCCTCTTTCCGTCTTTGTCGCTCTTCTCGCGATTCAGTCACAGCACGCTGCCCGGCCGAGGCGACAAAAGCCGCGTCGCTGCCGTATTGAGCCATCTTCTGTCCGACGTCGTGGATCTCAGCCAGCTGTTGTTCGCTGATCAGTCCCATGCCCACCATCGTGCGGTCGATGACCTGGATTCGCGGCAGATCCGGTGACGGAATGACCGATCTCGAATCCAGGTAGGCCGATTTCCAATGTTTCCCACTGGTCAATTTGAGTGCGTCATCGACGGACAGCGGGGCAAATCTGTCTGTGTCGAAGCCACTTTGACTCGTTTTTTTGGCCGCGCCTTTCTGGGGCGATCGCTGTTCAGCCGCAGGAGTTGCGGAACGAGGCAGGGCAGGGGACTGCACACTCGTCGGCTGCGAAAGATCGCGTTCCGTCAACGACGATGGAGTATCACGAACGGAAGGCGCTGGCGGGGCCGCAGACTTTGATCCGCCGAACAGAAATCTGAGGAGTCGCATCAACATCGCGGGAAATCTTCCGAGTGCTCAGGCTGATAGTCCCCTCTCCCCACGCTGAAACTATTCCAACTTCTGTCATCATCCACGGGGGGAGAGGGCCAGGGTGAGGGGGATTCGAGAGATTGCATTTCTTTGCAGTCATCGCATTCGCACATGGCCAACCCCTCATCCGGCCTGTCGGCCACCTTCTCCCCTTGCCAGGGGAGAAGGGACAGAAGATGTGAAACTCAAGGAAACGGAGGGAGAGGCAACTTCCAACTTCGATCTGCGGACCAGAGGCGTTCACAAGGGCCAGCAGTTGACTGTAGGCTGGCGAAAGCCTCGTGCTTGCCTTGGTCGCCGGCCTACAGTCAACTGCTGGCCAAACGAACAACGACTCTGGGGACGAATTGGACAGAATACTCAACCACAGCGTAACGCCGCAGCAGGATAGTCTTGGAAAGCTGCTCTCCCCCCATTTTCAAGCGCATGGTAACCGTTGGAGAATTGCAGGCAAGTGGTGGTTGTAGGATGGACATTCTTGTCCGTCCCAACGCCCGGCAAGTCGGACAGGAATGTCCAACCTACAGGAAATCACCTTTGAAAAATCGCCTTTTCGCCATTCTCGTGCTGCTGATTCCGGTGGTTTGCGAGTACGTCCGCGGATACTGTGTCCCGCGCCACCTGCGAATTGCGGATACCCTCCAACATGAATAGTTGCTGGAGGCTGTCGCCGAGTCTGGTGCCATGCCTGCACAAGCTGTTCGCAGGCTCTCGGCATGGTGGGCCGAATACAATGATTTGGATCGACCCAAGTCATCAACCTTGCAGAGCATGTTCGCTGTCGCGGACAGCGACGTGTTCTTTGATCCGTACGAAATGAAGGATTCATCTGGTGTCGAAAAAAGTCCGGCACGAGTCTCGTGGGAGTCACTGTCGGATGCGGTCAGCAGAGACATTCAGAGGTTTGCAGAAGCAAGCTGCGGCATGTTTTGCCCGGATGTCACATTCACGGAATTTCGGGAGACACCAGATTCGAACTTCAGGATCAGCCATCTGTCAATGTGATGAAAACGAAGAAATGAGGTCTCTCCAATTTTCACCGTTTTATTCTTCATCTTTCGCCCACATGTGCGCCGCCATCGCATCAGGCCCCGCCACAATTTCACCGGCACTGAAGTACGTGTCAATTTCGCGAGCCGCAGCTTCAGGCCCATCGCTGCCGTGGATCAGATTCATCTGACGGCTGGCACCCAGATCACCGCGAATGGTCCCCGGAGCGGATTCCCGTGCATTGGTCTTCCCCATCAGCGTTCGCATGACAGTGATCGCTTCCGGACCTTCGACGACCATCGCCACCACAGGGCCGGACGTAATGAACGCTTCCAGGTCCCTGTAAAACGGCTTGGCGACATGTTCGGCGTAGTGCTTCTTGCTGAGTTCCGGCGTCACCTGGAGCATCTTCATGCCGACAATGCTGAGCCCCTTGTCTTCGATCCGCGAGACAATACGCCCAATCAATCGCCGCTGCACGCCATCAGGTTTAACGAGAATCAAAGTTCGCTCAAGAGCCATTGTGGAGAATTACCTTTGGAGGTGAATACGTAATACAGAAGGAATGACCAATGACTAATTCTCAATGACCAATGAGTCGCATTCAGCCGCAGATGTCTGGCTCAACTGCGATTCATTGGTCATTGGTCATTGGTGCTTCGTCATTGGTCCTTCATCGTTGGTGCTTCGTCATTGGTCATTCACACTGACACCCTGCATCATCTGCAGGAACTCGCTAAACAAGTAGTGACTGTCATGAGGCCCCGCTGCAGCTTCGGGATGATATTGGACTCCGAAAGCTGGATGAACCTTGTGACGGATGCCTTCGATGGTTTGGTCGTTGAGATTGAGATGCGTCACTTCAACATCATCAGGCAGAGTTGCTGCATCGACCGCGAAGCCGTGATTCTGTGATGTAATTTCCACTTTTCCGGTTCGCTTATCCAGCACTGGCTGGTTGGCACCACGATGCCCGAAACGCAGCTTGTAGGTTGTCCCGCCAAACGCGAGGCCCAGCAGTTGCAGGCCCAGGCAAATCCCGAAGATGGGCTTCTTCCCGAGCAACCCTCGAATCGTTTCAATGGCGTATGTCAGCGGTTCCGGATCTCCCGGCCCGTTCGACAGAAACACGCCATCCGGATTCAGCGTCAAAATTTCATCCGCCGACGCCGTTCCTGGTACAACAGTCACACGGCAACCAACGTCGCGAAGATACCGGGAAATATTCCACTTCATGCCATAGTCAATGGCAACCACATGCGGCCCGTCCGTGCGATCTACACCGGAAACGAAATCCGCCGGACGGCCCAGGTCACTCAGCGACATGTTCCAGTCACAGTTTCCCGTTGGCATAACTTCCTGGACGAGGTCGCGCCCAACCAGGCCAGGAGCCTCCTGCACTTTCTTGAGCAGCGATGCGTCATCCAGATCGACCGTCGATAAGACGCCTTTCATGGCTCCCTGAGTTCGAATTTGACGGACCAGTGATCGCGTATCGATTCCCTGCAGCCCGACAATGTTGTTCCGCTTCAGATAGGCATCCAGGGATTCCGTTGAGCGGTAGTTGCTGGGAAATTCGCACAATTCCTTGACGATGAATCCCTTGAGGAACAATCCTCGGCTTTCGACATCTTCCAAGTTGATCCCGTAATTTCCAATGAGCGGATACGTCATCGTCACGATCTGCCCGTTATAGGACGGATCGGTCAGAATCTCCTGGTAACCGGTCATGCTCGTGTTGAACACGACTTCGCCGTGAACCTCACCTTCGGCCCCAAAAGCCTGCCCCGTGAAGACCATCCCGTTTGCCAGCGCCAACTTTGCCGGACGACCTGCCATCTGTTAATCCCCCCCAATGTCCGCGCGTAAAACCACCGCAGTTGGAAACGCAATCTTTTGCGGGTTTTATCAAGCCCAGCCGGGCCAGAAAAGCAGCCTGCACCACGACCATCCAATTTCGCGAAAATCAGACCCCGAGCAGAACAGTTGTCTCAACTGTTCTAAGCACCGATGCGTAAGTCCTGGGGCATAACCTGGCGAGCGGTGGGTGTCAGCCCACCGAGTTGCCCGCATTTGACTCGGAGGGCTTACGCCCCTCCGCTCGCCGGGTTTGCGGCGACCGGGGACGTCACTCCCCTGATTGTGAATCCTCCGATTATGCCAGCTAACTTGTGCATGGGTGCTTACACTGTCCGAGTCGTCCTCCGCCGACTATTCTCCGCCGCATGACATTTGCATCACTCACCGGCAAACGAATTCTGGTCACCGGCTCGTCCTCGGGCATCGGGCGTGCAATCGTGCTCGAATGCGCACGGGCTGGCGCTGACGTCGTGCTGAACTGCCGACGTTCGGTGGAAGCCGCGGAGCAAGTCGCCGAGAAAGCTCGATCACTTGGCGTTCAGTCCACCGTGATCCCGGCAGACGTGGCTGATGAGCAGGATCGAAGAAAACTCGTCCGGGCCGCGTTTGATTCCGGTCGCATCGACGCCATCGTCAACAACGCGGGAGCCGACCTGCTGACGACTGAGTTTCGCGACGCGGATTTCGCTCAGAAGTTGAGCATTCTGATTCAGACCGACGTCATCGGCACGATCGAATTATCTCGTGCGTTTGGCAAACGATTTGTTGAACAGGGCCGAGGAGTCATTCTGAATATCGGCTGGGACCAGTCTGACCGCGGAATGGAAGGCGACAGCGGAGAACTGTTCGCAACCGCCAAAAACGCCATCATGGGCTTCAGCCGCTCGCTGGCCGTGAGCCTTGCGCCAAACGTCCGCGTCAACTGCATCGCCCCCGGCTGGATCAAAACCGCATGGGGCCAGGTGGCCAGCGACTACTGGCAACAGCGTGTCATGTCAGAAACACCACTCAAACGCTGGGGCGAACCCCAGGACATCGCCAACATGGCCAGATTCCTGCTCAGCGACGACGCAAGCTACATGACGGGACAGGTGATCAATGTGAATGGTGGAGCCGTGAGGTGAAGAGACTTGCCAACTGTTAAAGAGGCAATGCCGGACATCATCTCTCGGCAACCTCCCGACGGCAGCTACGACGAAATCCTGAGGGAACTCGCTTAGGCGAGCGGCAGAAACAGGATTACCAGGGATATCGCGTCGCTGAGGGAATCCGACCTGAGACAGGTCGGACTACGTGGGCAGATCTGTCCTCAGATCTGCTTCCTTTGGCGTGGTTCAGGCGCACGGGTCCGCTCGCCCCGATGACTCGCCGATGGTAAGTCCTTTACAGATTCATGACTACATCGCTGCCGATAATCCAAAAGCTGCACACAAGGTCGTCATTGGAATCTACCGGATTTCAATCCTCCAAGCGCTGCAGTTCAATTCCCGACAAAACGGCATGGCCGGTTTTTTCGGTAAATTGAATCTCCAGCCAGTCTCCAAGCATCACTCGATCAATGGTACGGATCGTCGCAGGACCAGCGTCACCGCCGACCTTGACATTTTCGATCACGGCCTGTCCCTGCACGGCAACATCGAAGACTCGCTCTTCACTGATCGTGCGCTGAGGACTGCCGAAGTGGAGTCGGACGCGATAGGGTTCGAGCTGTGACTCTGTTGGCGGTGTAGGCGCTGCAACTTCGATAGCAGATGCGTCCGCAGGCTTTTCTGGTTTTGGCGGCTGAGCAGTCAGACTCAATCGCAGACGAGTCATTTTTTCAACACCGGACGACACGACCCACGGCAGAGCGGTTCCTGCCTTCGACGTGGGATGATCCTGATACAGCGCATAGTCCCCCTGAAACTCCAGCCCCAGATTTGGTGCATCTCCCGCAACCGCGGGATACTCCAGCCACATCAAACCATGCGGATCGCGGCGGTCGCCGGGCGCACCGAGATTCACACCCAGTTGCCGCACACGTCCGGCAGTTGGATCCAGCACGAGTGTATTGCTGACAGTCCACGCATCCATTTCCGGCATATGCACCAGCGCGAGTGATGTTTGATTCTGATAGGCGCAACTGCAGGTGCGAGTGTAGTCCGGAGCACTCAACACGCCGTCTGCGGCGACGAGATTGGACGTGCATCCAGATTTGAATCCTCCAAAATTTCCCGTACCTCCTTCAGTCAACAGGTCATAGAATCCCGCCGCTCCCGATCGAAATGTCAGCAGATTCTCACTTGCGATGATGCTGTTGCATCCGTAAGCACGAGTGATCTTCCAGGGCTGCAACTTTCCGGTAAGCGAGTTCTCGACCATTTTCTGCGATCCATCAATGATATAAAACGCGCCGGCAGATTCTTTATTGGAGTTGGTATTGGTAATGATAAGATCTTTGTGCAGCACACAAGGCCCGGAATACTTCAGATCCGGCTTCTGCCACACGACCTCGCCTGTCTTTGCGCGATAGACGGCCATGCCTTGTCCTGATTCGGATGACAATCGATCACTCGCGGCGGCTCCTGCCTGCAATAACAGTCCATGAGCTTCCGAATACCCAAGCCAGGTGCCAAACACCTGACCGGGGAGTTCCCACGCTTTCTCGCCTGTTCGTGCATTGATGGCCAGAAGTCGATACGTGTCCGGATTGGATTTTCCGCGACGACGCAGAATCGCTTCGACGTTGGTGGGGTTCCTGTCAAGGAGATAGATCAACCCACCGCCAGCGACGATGCCATTGTGCCAGAAGCTGTGCAGTGCATCGATTTTCCACAATTGTTTTCCTGTATGTCGATCAAAACCGACAAGGGCCATGCTTGCTGCCAGATCCAGGCTCCTTTCCCCAAACCCAGCGCGTTTTTCTTTTAGTCGAGCAGCCTCATCCTGATCCGCTTCATAGCGAGCGCGGTAGTTTGCAAAACCGACCCCGCCCAGCAGCACGTCCTCATAAACGCCGATATAACCCCATTCATGTGGTTGATCAGCATCGGCTTGCGGCAGCGAAATTTCCGTCGTGGTCTGACCAGTAGCAGGATCAAGCACATGACAGGTCGCACCTTCCAGAATATAGACAGCATCAGACGTCACAACATAGTTGGTGCCGCGTGCGTTTGCTCCGGGAATATGGACCTGATTGTAAGCAAGATCAAGTGGAAGGTTCTTATAGGTCTCGTCGAAAAAGACGCCCTCGGTTCCCAGATTCGTAAACTCTCGCTTCCAAAGCTGACGTCCCGTATAGACATCGCGGGCAATCAAGGAACTCATCCCTTGAATAAACAATCTGCCTCCGACAACTTGCTCCGGCGGGCCATGACCGTGTCTCGGCAGAATGTCATCGTGACTGGATCCGCCGAACCAGAGTACTCCCAGTGGAAGCTTGACGCGCTGGTCGCTGGAATTGATCGTGTTTGCGACATTCCCATGCTGATGATTCCAGATGCCCGCCCCCGGAAGCGAACCGACTCGCCGAACGACGACACCAAAATCCGTGGCCTCCACTTCGGCCTGTTCCAGTTGCAGCGCGGTCACCTGTTCCTGCACGCGAAGAATGTCTTTCGACTCCGCCAGCAAGCACATCACACCACCATACGGTCGCACGGATTCGTAGATCCGTCGTATTGGCGCACCGTCTCCGAGCAGCACCGGAGTCAATTCCGGGCCGACAAACAGCATGTTTGCCAGGTACGGCGGCAGCGACAATTCTGCGAGCGATGTCTGCTGAGCCGTCACACGACCAGACAAGCCAGCCGCATCAAACTGCCGCTGTAGTCGATCGACGCGCTCGCCGTCTTCGTCCACAATCCTCAACTCGACAAACGGAGATCGGGTAGCCAGAGCGGCCACGAGAGATTCATTCTTTGCCCCGAGCCACAGCGCGTATCCTTCTGCTGTACCTGACTGCAGCATGCGGTCAACCGATCTTATGGACTCAGCGTCGGGGTTCAGTGCCGTTACGGATTCCTTCAACACGGCGGCGGACTGTTGTGCGCCAGCCCCGAAAGCCAGCACGCTGCCCTCTTTGGTGACGGCGAACAGCTTGCCATTTGCGGCCACCAGACGTTCCACAGTTCCTTGTGCTGTGAGGGTCGATTGGACCGCTGCGGCTTCCGTCGCAGTTGGCAGACGAACGGCAGTAATCGAAGTCTGAACACTCCCGCCGTCGTTCGCCACTGGCAGGCCCGCCGCATACAGTGTGTCACCCGCAAGAATCAAATCGCCCCGTCCATCGGCCGGTACTTCCCAGACAAGCTCTTTCGACGTACTGTCGTGAGCCTGAATCATCGCCTGTTCGTTTGCTGTACCAGCAGAATAAATCCGCGCACCGGCCAGAACCGGTTCGTTCGGCATAAACGCGGTCTTGATGCCGGTTTTCAGGGAAAACTCGCGCGTTCCTTTCAGACGAGTATGAACGAACCAGGATTCCTCATTGGCAGCAACGAAGGAACCGCCCGACCCTTTACCGCCAGCGTTCAATTCAAAATACAGTTGCTTCCCAGTGTGACGATCAAACGCTGCCGGAACGCTGCGTCCCCCAGGCACCAGCAGCACATCCGCCGTCGCCACCAACGCACCTTGCGGTGCGATTCCTGCAAACGATGGCGCGCTGTGAGGCTGCTTGATGTACTGCGCGCCGGTTTCGTCATTCACCCATTCAACACTTCCCGTTTCAGCGTCCAGGGAATAAATGAATGTTCCCATGAACGGCCAGATACTGGCGGAAAAATAAACTTTGCCGTCCCGGACCACCGGACCACCGCGCAACGGCCATGCGGAAATCAATCGCTGGTTGCCCAGAATCTGCCGCGAACCCGGACCACCTCGAAACTTCCAGACCAGCGCCCCGTCCGCTGCGTTCAGACAATACAGATACCCGTCGTCACTTCCGAAGAAGATTCGATCCTTCCAGGCGACCGGCGGCATTCGCACCGGACCAGCAGCAAAATACGACCACAGTTCTGCGCCCGTTTCCACATCGTAGGCCGTCAATTTGTCGCGATCGTTGAAGCCGATAAACAATCGCCCGTTCATCACCACCGGTTCAAAAACACGGTCATAGGTCATCAGGTCGAGATTCAGTGTGTCATCCCAGGCCTGCTTCCGAGGCGAGAATTCTCGCGTCCACTGCAACGTCAGTTCAGACGGCAGTTGCTCGGTCGATGCCGCACTGCGAGACGCATCGTATCGCCACATCGGCCAGTCGGATGCGTTGCTCAAAGATCCGTTGACCATCAAGCAGATGCACGTACTCAAAATGCAAAATGAACTTCGAAACATTGTATCTGCCGTCCATCAATATGGTGTTTGAGCGTCATTTGAAACGCCCATGAATGAAGTTGGAATAGCTCCGCTCCCCTTCATCGTATCTCACCGGCTGACAGATGACTACGCTTGCTGCGCCGGTCCATGCCGCCACCAATCAGCCCCACGCCAACAATGACGATACTGCATTCCTGAAAATCTCTGGTATCCGTTTGCATGATGGAGGATAGAAGCGACGAATGGAAACCGCAAATCGTCGTCGTTCGCTCCGCGAACGAAACGCAATCCTCTCCAGGCTTGACTCTGTGGTCCCGGGCTTTTTCACCAAGGATCGCTCGATGAATAAGTGTCAGATCAGCCGGACTTGGCGTCCTGTTTTCAGGCCCAACGGGACGACTCTATGTCAGCCCAGGGCAACGCCCTGGGAAATCTTCCACGCCCTGATTTCCAGCCCC
>Ga0073903_10001569_pt1 | contig 11872 bp, 11 predicted proteins | sample KloWWTKNB14_bulk_FD_66665 | JGI IMG/M metagenome (GOLD analysis project Ga0073903, IMG submission 66665) | Active sludge microbial communities from Klosterneuburg, Austria, studying microevolution and ecology of nitrifiers - Klosterneuburg... | ecosystem: Engineered > WWTP > Aerobic digester >... | reverse complement strand
GGAATCGGGTGGAATCGGGGCGGCCGCGGAGCCGGGCGGCGCGATTATCCGGCTCGGGTAGCATGCCCGCCCATGAATTGGCCTTACGAGATCCGCATCGGCTGGCGCTACACCCGCGCCGGTCGGGCGGGACGCCGCAACGGGTTCATCTCCTTCATTTCCGGCGTGTCGATGATCGGCATCGCGCTGGGGGTGGCGGCGCTGATCATCGTGTTGAGTGTGATGAACGGCTTCCAGAAGGAGGTGCGTGACCGCATGCTCAGCGTGATTGCCCACATCGAACTGTTCGACACCAGCGGCGAGTCGCTGACCGACTGGCAGGCACTGGCGCAGCGGGCGATGCAGCAGCCGCAGGTGAAGGCGGCGGCGCCCTTCGTGGCAGCGCAGGCGCTGATCGCCCGCGGCGACGAGATGCGCGGCGCGATGGTGCGCGGCATCCTGCCGGAAGAGGAGGCCCAGGTCACCCCGCTGGCCGCACAGCTGCGCGACGGCGTGCTGGCGCGCCTGCAGCCGGGCAGCTGGGGCGTGGTGCTGGGGGCGCAGCTGGCGCGCAACCTGGGCGTGGCGGTGGGCGACGCGATCACCCTGGTCACGCCCAGCGGCCAGACCACACCGGCCGGCGTGGTGCCGCGGCTGAAGCAGCTGACGGTGGTGGGCCTGTTCAACGCCGGCCACTACGAGTACGACAGCGGCATGGTGCTGATGCACATCGACGATGCGGCGCGGCTGTTCCGCACCGGTGGCCCGCAGGGGGTGCAGCTGCGCCTGGCCGACCAGCAGTCCGCCCGCGAGGTGGCGGCCGACCTGGGCAGAACACTCGGCCCGCAGGTGCTGGTGCGCGACTGGACCCGCACCAACGCCGCCTGGTACGACGCGGTGCAGATCGAGAAGCGCATGATGGCCATCATCCTGACGCTGATCGTCGCGGTGGCGGCCTTCAACCTGGTGTCCACGCTGGTGATGACGGTGACGGACAAGCAGGCCGACATCGCCATCCTGCGCACGCTGGGCGCCAGCCCGCGCTCGGTGATGGGCATCTTCATCGTGCAGGGGGCCACCTCCGGGGTGATCGGCACCCTCGGTGGGCTGCTGCTCGGGCTGGGCGTGGCGCTGAACATCGACGTGATCGTGCCGGCGCTGGAGCGGCTGCTCAACACCAGCTTCCTGCCCAGCAGCATCTACCTGATCAGCAAGATGCCCAGCGAGCCGCAGGCGGCCGACATCGTGCCGATCGGTCTGATCTCGCTGGCGCTGGCCTTCCTGGCCACGCTGTACCCGAGCTGGCGCGCCAGCCGCGTCAACCCGGCGGAGGCGCTGCGTTATGAGTGAGGGTGTACTGCAGGGCGAGGTGGTGCTGCAGGCCGAAGGGCTGACGCGGCGCTTCCACGAAGGCCGCGGGCCGGACGGGCTGGATGTCACGGTGCTGCACGGGGTCGATCTGACGGTGCACCGGGGCGAGACGGTGGCCATCGTGGGCGCCTCCGGCTCCGGCAAAAGCACGTTGTTGCATCTGCTGGGGGCGCTGGACGCACCCACCACCGGCCGAGTGACGCTGGCCAGGCGCAACCTGGCGCAGATGAACGCGGCCGAGCAGGGCCGCTGGCGCAACCAGCACCTGGGCTTCGTCTACCAGTTCCACCACCTGCTGCCGGAGTTCAGCGCGCTGGACAACGTGGCCATGCCGCTGTCGATCCGCCGCCAGCCTCTGGAGCAGGCCCGGCAGGCGGCGCGCGAGCAGCTGGAGCGGGTTGGGCTGGGCGCGCGGCTGGCGCACCGGCCGGGTGAACTCTCCGGCGGGGAGCGCCAGCGCGTGGCCATCGCCCGCGCACTGGTCAGCCGGCCGGCCTGCGTGCTGGCCGACGAGCCCACCGGCAACCTGGACCGCACGACGGCCACCGGTGTGTTCCACCAGATGCTGGAGCTGGCCCGCGAGCGGGGGACCGCCTTCGTGCTGGTCACCCACGACCAGGAGCTGGCGGCGCGCTGCGACCGCACGCTGCGGCTGGAGCAGGGGCGCATCGTCACCTGAGGTTCGGGGCCCGGCCGGGCTGACCGCCGGGGGGCTGTACCGGTTCCCCTTGACCTGGATCAGCGCGGGGCCAAAGGAGGGCCCACAGGGTGGCAGGACATCGTTTCGCGGCTGGTCACATGGGTTGCGTTGGCGTCACAGTGTGGCTTCAGAGGCCCGCCAACCCAGGTGAGCCGAGGAGACAACATGGCCCCCGACCATGACCACGGACATTCACACGATCCGCTGCCGCCCCGCGGTGCTCGCGGTGACGCTGCAGCTGCACCCCGTCCGCCGGCCACCGCCGGCCAGGACTGGTGGGGCGCCTGGGTGGACGCCTGGACCACCGGGCTCACCGCGCCGGTTGCGCTGACGGTGCCCGCCCTGCTGGAGGCGCTGGGCCACTCTGCCCCGCCATCCAGCTCCGCGGACCGCCGTACCGCCGGCCTCTGGTCCGACCCGGTGCTGGCCTTGGGCAGCTCGCTCGCCCTGAGTGAGCCGGCCACCGCGCGGCTGGCGCAGCAGCGTGCCGCAGAGCTGCTGGGTTGGGTGCAGCAGCACTCCCGCTTCTACCGGGTTCATCACACGCCGGCGGGTGTGCAGCCGCGCTGGAGCGACCTGCCGGTGGTGGACAAGCGGCTGATGATGGTGCACTTCGACGACTGGGTGACCGACCCGCGCCTGACGCTGGAGCGGGTGCGAGGCTTTGCCGCCGACCCGGAGAACCTGGGTGAGCTGCTGGACGGGCGTTACGCGGTGTGGAGCAGCTCCGGCACCAGCGGGGAACCCGCGCTCTACCTGAAAGACCGCGCCAGCCTGAACCTGTACGAGCAGCTGCTGCAGACCCGCATGGACCGGCGCTGTGCCTCCGGGCGCTGGTGGTGGCAGGCGGCGGCCGGCCGGCTCGGGCCCTGGGGTCTGCAACCGCGCTCGGCGCTGATCACCGCCATCGATGGGCCCTATGCCAGCATCTCCTTCTGGATGCACCAGATGACTCAGCATCCCTGGCTGCGCAGCGGTTCTCGGGCGTTTTCCGTCACCTGGCCGGGCGAGCGGCTGCGCGAGGAGCTCAACGGCTGGCAGCCCTCCTTCATCGCCAGCTACCCCAGCATGCTCACCGAGCTGGCGCGCTGGCAGCGCGACGGTCGATTGAAGCTGGCGCCGCTGGCGCTGTGGTCCGGCGGGGAGCGGCTGGTGGCCAGCACCCGGCAGTGGATCGAGCAGGTGTTCCAGGCCCCGGTGGTGAACGACTACGGAGCCTCCGAGTGCCTGAGCATCGCCTTCGAATGCAGCGCGGGCCGCCTGCACCTGAACGACGACTGGGTGATCCTGGAGCCGATCGACCGCGCAGGGCAGCCTGTGCCGCCGGGTGTGCCCTCCCATTCGGTGCTGCTGACACACCTGGCCAACCGCATCCAGCCGCTGATCCGCTACGACCTCGGCGACAGCGTCACCTTCTTTGCCGAGCGCTGTGCCTGCGGCAACCCCCGCCCGTCCTTCCTGGTGGAGGGGCGCACCGACGACAGCCTCTGCCTGGACAACGGCCAGGGCCAGCGCGTGCACCTGGCGCCCATGGCGTTGACCACCGCGGTGGAGGACGGCGCCGACGTGCACCGTTTCCAGCTGCGCCAGACCACGCCGGACGGCATCGAGCTGCGGTTGGACCTGAGCCGCAGCGCCGAGCCCGAACGCACCCGGGGCGCAGCCGTCACAGCGTTGCGGCGTTACCTGGCCGCCGAGGGCCTGCCGCGGGCGCGCATCGACCTGTCGGACGAGCCTCCGCTGCTGGATGCCCGCAGCGGCAAGCTGCGCCAGGTGGTCTGCCTCTGCCCGGCCAGGGGTTGACCGCGGCGAGCTGTGCAGGTGCAACGACCGGGTGAACACCGGGCAGGGCAGGGGCTGTCCGCCCGGTAGACTCCCGCCCCATGACCGAACGACGTGATCTGGCCGGGCGCCGCCTGGTCCTGGGGCTGAGTGGGGGAATCGCCTGCTACAAGTCGGCCGAACTGCTGAGGCTGCTGGTGAAGGCCGGCGCCGAGGTGCATGTGGTGATGACCGAGGGCGCACAGCGCTTCATCACCGCGGAGACGATGCAGGCCCTGTCCGGCCGGCCGGTGGCCACCGGGATCTGGGACGCAGCCGAGCCCAACGGCATGCCGCACATCAACCTGACCCGCGGTGCGGACGCGGTGCTGGTGGCGCCGGCCAGTGCGGACTTCATCGCCCGGCTGGCGCAGGGGCGGGCGGAGGACCTGCTCAGCCTGGTCTGCCTGGCCCGGCCGCTCGGCGTGGGTGAACACCCGGTGCCGCTGCTGCTGGCGCCGGCGATGAACCGCGAGATGTGGACCCACCCGGCCACCCAGCGCAACCTGGCGCAGGCGGCTGCCGATGGGGCGACGCTGCTGGGCGTGGCGCACGGTGACCAGGCCTGCGGCGAGGTCGGGGACGGGCGCATGCTGGAGGCCGAGGCCATCCTGGAGGAGCTCACCACCGCCCTGTCGCCCAAGCCGCTGGCTGGCCGGAAGATGCTGATCACCGCCGGCCCCACCTTCGAGGCCATCGACCCGGTGCGCGGCATCACCAACCTCTCCAGCGGCAAGATGGGTTTTGCCATCGCCCGTGCGGCCCGCGAGGCCGGCGCCGAGGTGACGCTGGTGGCCGGCCCGGTGCACCTGGACACGCCGCGCGGCGTGCGGCGCATCAACGTGCGCTCGGCCGCACAGATGCACGACGCGGTGCTGCCGCAGGCGCCTGCGCACGACCTCTTTGTCGCCACCGCCGCGGTGGCGGACTGGCGGCCGGCCAGCCTGTCGGCGCAGAAGATCAAGAAGGACGGCAAGAAGGTGGCGCCCACCTTCGAGCTGTCCGAGAACCCGGACATCCTGGCCGCGGTGGCGGCGCTGCCCGACCGGCCCTACTGCGTCGGCTTCGCAGCCGAAAGCGAGAAGCTGGAGCAGCACGCCCGCGAGAAGCTGCTGCGCAAGAAGCTGCCGTTGATCGTCGGCAACCTGGGGCCGGCCACCTTTGGTCAGGACGACAACGCGCTGCTGCTGGTGGATGCGCAAAGCACCCGGCCGCTGCCGGCCGACGGCCGTCCGGCCGACAAGCTGACGCTGGCGCGGGCGTTGATCGAAGAAGTCGCCCGGCGGCTGGATGGCTGGACCCGCAGCGCAGCGGCGTAACGTCCGCAGGAGACCGCGGGAGACCGCAGGAGCACACAGCACATGACCCGCGCCCGGATCGACCTGAAGATCCTTGACGAACGCATGCGCGAGCAGCTGCCCGCCTATGCCACGCCCGGCTCGGCCGGCCTGGACCTGCGCGCCTGCCTGGAGGCGCCGCTGGCGCTGGGACCCGGGCAATCGGCGCTGCTGCCGACCGGGCTGTCGATCCACATCGCCGATCCCGGCCTGGCGGCGGTGATCCTGCCGCGATCCGGCCTGGGTCACAAACACGGCATCGTGCTGGGCAACCTGGTCGGGCTGATCGACAGCGACTACCAGGGCCCGCTGATGGTGAGCTGCTGGAACCGCAGCGACCGCGAGTTCGTGGTGCAGCCGATGGAGCGCATCGCCCAGCTGGTGATCGTGCCGGTGGTGCAGGCCGACTTCCGCGTGGTGGACTCGTTCGAAACCTCCGCGCGCGGTGAGGGCGGTTTCGGCTCGACCGGGCGGGGCTGAACGCCCGCGTGCCTCTCAGTGCAGCGTGGCGCCTTCCGGGGTGTTGGCGAGCACGCTCAGACCGGCTTCGCCGACGCTGCGGTTCTCGATCTCTTCGTCGGTCGCCTCGCGCACGTCGAGCACTTCCAGCTTGATCACCAGGGCCAGACCGGCCAGAGGGTGGTTGCCGTCCAGCACCACATGGCTGTCGTACACCTCGGTGACGGTGTAGATCACGTCCTTGGGCATGCCGGGGGTGCGGCTGCCCTCGGGCGGCCCTTCGAACTGCATGCCCTGGCTGACTTCGTCCGGGAAGACGCTGCGTTCCTCGAAGAACACCAGGCCGGCGTCGTACTGGCCGAAGGCGTTGTCCGGCTCCAGGTGCAGCGTGGCGCTGTAGCCCGTTTCATGACCGATCAGCGCCTCCTCGACTTTCGTGAGCAGGTCTTCGCCACCGACATAGAACTCCAGCGGTTCGGTCAGTTCGTCGATCAGTTGGCCCTGGGCATCTTCGAGTCGCCAGACCAGGCTGACGACGCAGGGATTTTGAATCTGCATGAGGCCGATCATCTCATGTTGCGCAATGCGGTCGGCACAATGAACACATGGTCACATCAAGAACCCCACGCACCCGCCAGGCAGCCGCGTTGCCTGCGCACCCGGATCCCGCCGTGCTGCCGCTGGACCTGCCGACCCCGCTGCTCGGCGGTCTCAGCCCGGTGCAGTTCATGCAGCGCCACTGGCACCGCAAGCCGCTGCTGGTGCGCCAGGCCTGGCCGGGTGTCACCCCGCCCGTGGACCGGGCCGGGTTGTTCGAACTGGCCGCCAGCGACGAGGTGGAGTCGCGTTTCGTTTCGCGCATCGGTGAGGGCGACGCCCAGCAATGGACCCTGCGCCGCGGACCGCTGCCGCGTCGATCGCTGCCGCCGATCAAGCAGGGCGGCTGGACCGTTCTGGTGCAAGGCCTGGACCTGCATGTGCCGGCCGCGGCCGAGATGCTGCGGCGCTTCCGCTTCGTGCCGCAGGCCCGGCTGGACGACCTGATGATCTCCTGGGCAGCCGAAGGCGGCGGCGTGGGCCCGCACTTCGACTCCTACGACGTCTTTCTGATCCAGGTGGCCGGCAAGCGCCGCTGGCGCATCGGCCAGATGCCCGATGCAAAGCTCAAACCCGACCTTCCGGTGAAGATCATCGAAAACTTCCACCACGACGAAGAGTGGGTGCTGGAGCCGGGCGACATGCTGTACCTGCCGCCCGGCTGGGCCCACGACGGCGATGCGGTCGAGGGGGAGTGCATGACCTGCTCGGTGGGCTTTCGTTCGCCGCACCGCAGCGAACTGGTGCGCGAAACCCTGCTGCGCCTGGCCGACGCGGTGGAAGACGAACGCGACGAAGGCACGCGGCCGGTGGTTTATCGGGACCCGGGCCAACGGGCCACCGTGACTCCGGGGCGGATTCCGCAAGCGCTGCTGGACTTTGCCGAGGGGGGGCTACAGCGGCTGCTGAAGGAGCCGGGTGCACTCTCGCGAGCGTTGGGGGAGTACCTTTCCGAGCCCAAGGCGCAGGTGCACTTCGAGCTGGGGCAGGAGTGGGACGGGGTCAGCGCTCTGGAGCTGGATGCGCGCTCGTGCATGCTCTACGACGACCGCCAGGTGTTCCTGAACGGCGAGTCCTGGCGGGCTGCGGGACGCGACGCCTCGATGCTGCGCCAACTGGCCGACTCTCGCCATCTGACCGCTGCACAGCTGCGCCGCGCCAGCCCGGAGCTGCTCGATCTGCTCGACCAGTGGGTGGCCGACGGTTGGCTGCAGGTGGCCGCTGATGCACCGCATTGAGGCGGTTTGCACCGTTGCAGTCACGCCCTGGGTTGCAAGCTCTAGGCAGGCATTCGGGTAAGTATGTATAATCTAAGGCTGGTTGTGGAAACGCTCGAGCTTTCCATTTCCTTCGTGGGGCTGCCCCGGCCTGTCGACAACATTTCGGCAGTGGTTGCGAAGTCCCTCCATTACCGGTAATTGGTTGACTCATTGCCTGAGGTCAAAAGCATGAACAAGTCGCTCCTGATGGTTTCCCTGATCGCCGCTGCCGCTCTGGCCGCCTGTGGCAAGAAGGAAGAGGCTCCGGCCGCTCCCGCTGCTGCTCCGGTCGCCGCTGTGGCTTCCGCTGCTGACGCTGCCGCTTCTGCTGCTACCGACGCTGCTTCTGCCGTGGCTGACGCCGCGTCTGCCGTGGCCGACGCTGCTGCTTCCGCTGCCTCGAAGTAAGTCGAGCCCGGACCCCCAAAAGCCGCCTTCGGGCGGCTTTTTTGCGTCTGAACTCACCCTGCCGGCAGAGTTGGCCACAAAAAAGCCCCGGGGAATCCGGGGCTGGGTGAGTGAGCTCCGGGCCGGCGCCTTGAATCAGCGCAGTTCGTTGATCAGCAGGCCTGCAATGCCCTTGGCGTTGTCGGAAGCGTCCGGGCGACCGTCGGCGTCCAGCACCTGCAGGCGGCTGACTTTGCCGTCAGCCGAAGTCACCTGCAGGCGGTGTCGCGTGCCGGAGAGGTCCGGTTGCTTGGCGCCGAACATGCGCTGCAGGAAGTTGGGGCCTTCCTTGCCGGCCAGTTCCGGGTTCACGTAACGCACGAAGTACAACCCTTGATTGCGGTCGCGGTCTTCCAGGGTGAAGCTGCCGCGGTCCAGCGCCTGACCCACCCGGCGCCAGGCGCGATCAAATCCCTCGGCCAGCTCGATTGTCACCGCCGGTTGTCCTTCCACCTGACGCGCCAGACCGGGCGTAGCTGGTGCCTGGTTCACCGCCTGCACCGCCTCTTCGATCCGCTTGGCGTCCGGCTTGACCACACCGGCCGGCTGGCCCAACGCCAGCATCAGCCGCGCGAGCATCTCGGCTTCGAGGGCCGGATCGTTGGCGCGCACCTTCCAGCCGACGTATTCCTTGGTGTTGGGGTTGACCATCTCCTCGGCGCCCCGATGGGAGATGTGGACTTCGGTGGTGCCGGCGCTCCCACGTTCCACTCGGGTGCGGAAACGATCGCGCTCGCCACTGTCGAAGGCGCTGTCGAAGACCTTGCCCAGCGTGCGCCGGACGACGTCCTGAGGCAGCTTGGCCCGGTTCTCGGCCCAGCCGGTTTCCATCAGACCGATCTCCGGTCGATCGATCTCCAGCGCCATGCCGTTGTTCTGCCAGAACTGCCGCAGCTGGGGCCAGAGCTGTTCCGGGGTCATCGGTACGCTCAACCAGCGGCTGTTTCCCACACGCTCGACGCGGATCTGACCGGCCAGGGTGGGAGCCACCACGTCGGTGGATCCCGACTTGGCTGCGGCGACGCCGTTGTGGAGGGTTTCCAGTGCATTGGCGCTGACCGGCGCACCGGAGGGCGGCGCGTAGCGGGGATCGGCGCTGAGCTGGGTCAGGTCGGGTGGCACATCCAGCTTGGTGACCTTGGCTGCCGGCGCGTTGCGATAGTCCACGCGGTTGCTGCTGCCGTCCGAGACGATGGTGCAGGCGCCCAGCAGAACGCTGCTGCCTGCACAGGCCAGGGTCGTCAGGCGAAAGGCCCGCGACCGGGCCGAGGGCTGCTGCCCGGAAGAACGAAGGATCACGTTGGGGAGCGCTCCGGTGCGCCCACGGCGGCCATCATGCAAGGGGCCGACGCGGGCTGGGGATCGGGTCAAGGGAGAGAGGCGGCAGCTTCGGTTCAGCTCAGAGCAGTCCGGCTTCGCGCAGGGCAGTCTCGAGGCCGGGGATGAGCGATTCGGACATCGGCACCATCGGCAGCCGCATCGTGCCGCCGCAGCGGCCCATGCGCTGCAGGGCCCACTTCACCGGAATGGGGTTGGGCTCGGCGAACAGCAGCTTGTGCACACCCAGCAGGTGCATGTGGATTTCACGGGCCTTCAGCGCATCGCCGGCCACCGCAGCCCGGCAGAGTTCGGCCATGGCGCGCGGGGCGATGTTGGCCGTGACGCTGATGTTGCCCTGGCCACCCATCAACATCAGGGCCACGGCGGTGCCGTCGTCGCCGGAATAGACGCCGAAGCCCTTCGGTGCATGCCGGATCAGCCAGCAGGCACGCTCGATGTTGCCGGTGGCTTCCTTCACACCGATCACGCCGGGCAGCGTGGCTGCACGCAGCGTGGTCTCGGGCAGCATGTCCGCCACGGTGCGGCCCGGCACGTTGTAGAGCACCTGCGGGATGTCCACCGCCTCGGCGATGGCCTTGAAGTGGCGGTAGATGCCTTCCTGCGTCGGCTTGTTGTAGTAGGGCACGACGCTGAGGGTGCAGTCGGCGCCGACCTTCTTGGCAAAGCGCGAAAGTTCGATGGCCTCCTGGGTGGAGTTCGCTCCGGCGCCTGCCATCACCGGGATGCGACCGGCCGTCTGATCGACCGCGACGCGGATGATTTCGCAATGCTCCTCCACCGACACGGTGGGGGACTCACCGGTGGTGCCGACCACGCCGATGCAGGCGGTGCCTTCGGCGATGTGCCAGTCGATCAGCCGGCGCAGGCTGGGGTAGTCGACGCTGCCGTCTTCGTGCATCGGCGTCACAAGCGCCACGATGCTGCCAACGATGGGATTCATGGGTAGGGTCCTCAGAAGCGGTGCATTCTATCGAGCGGCGCCGGCTCTCCCCAGCACCCGGGCCCGCAACGGCGGGCCACCACCCTCTGAACGTGGCGCAGCGGGTTCTGGCCGACAGCTTCGGGGGCTGCGATCGATCCGGCGTGGTCGAGGTTCTCCAACCCGTCTTCGAACGCCAGCACCTGCAGGCCCTGTTGCCGGCACAAATCGATCAGCTCGCCCGGGCGCAGCAGGAAGTCGGGGTTCCTGGGTCGCCCGATCCGGGGTTGCGCCCATCCAAACGTTTCGTAGATCAGCAGCCCACCTTCGTCCACCGCCCCGGCCACCTGTGGCAGCAGGGGGCGCCAGAGGTAGTTCGTCACCAGAACCAGGTCGAAGCGCCGGTCGGTCCAGGGCCAGCCCTGTGCTTCCAGATCGTGGACGCGGATTTCAACCCCCGGCAGGCCCGCCAAGGTGCTCAGGGCCTGGGAATCGCGGTCCACCGCGGTCAGCCGGTGCCCCTGGCCGGCCAGCCAACGCGCATGGCGCCCAGAGCCGCAGGCCAGGTCCAGGATGCGGCTGCCGGGCGGAATCAGGTGTGCGTGCCGCAGCAACCATGCCGAAGGAGGCGATGCGGTGTGGGGATCGGTGGCCGGGGGCATCACGTCAGAAACAGCTCCACAGTCGGTTGCCGAGGTCCACCACAAACTCGGGCAGCAGGTAGGCCATGAAGACCAGGGCCAGCAGCGCAGCCCCAAGAAGGGCGGCCGCCACACGGGTGAGACGGGCAGAGCGGAGCATGGCGGATTCGGGTGGGCGGCAAAGGCTGAGATCGGCCAGGTTCTCAGGCCCGGGCGGCCGCCAAAGCCGCGCGAGGTGATGGCTCGCGCACCGGCAGGTTCACCGCCGCGGCCATCAGACCCAGGGCGATCGAGATCCACCACACCACGTCGTAGCTGCCGCTGCGGTCGTACAACACGCCACCCAGCCACACGCCCAGGAAGGAGCCGACCTGGTGGCTGAGGAACACGAAGCCGCCGAGCATCGACAGGTGGCGCACACCGAACAGCTGTGCCACCAGCGCATTGGTGGGCGGCACGGTGGACAGCCACAGCAGCCCCATCACGGCAGAGAAGACGTAGACCGACAAGGGTGTCAAAGGCGAGGCGAGAAAGACCACGATCACCAGCGATCGCAGTGCGTAGATGGCGGCCAGCACGTGCTTCTTGGCCAGGTGCTGACCCAGCACACCGGCGCCATAGGTGCCGAAGACGTTGAACAGGCCGATCAGCGCCAGCGCCACCGTGGCCACCTGCGGCGCCAGGCCGTGGTCCTTCAGGTAGCTGGGCATGTGCACGCCGATGAACACCACCTGGAAGCCGCAGACGAAGTAGCCGGCCATGATGAGCAGGAAGCTGCGGTCGCCGAAGGCCTCCCGCATGGCCTGGCGCACGCCGATGACCGGGCTGCCTGCACCCGGACTGCCGGCTGCAGACGCCAGCCGCAGGGCCGGCTCCTTCAGCCCGATGGCCAGCGGCACGATCGCCAGGGCAAAAACCGCCAGCACGAACAGCGCCTGCTGCCAGCCCAGGTAGGCGATCAGCAGGTTCTCCACCGGCACCATCAGGAACTGGCCGAAGGA
>Ga0073903_10001568_pt1 | contig 11874 bp, 6 predicted proteins | sample KloWWTKNB14_bulk_FD_66665 | JGI IMG/M metagenome (GOLD analysis project Ga0073903, IMG submission 66665) | Active sludge microbial communities from Klosterneuburg, Austria, studying microevolution and ecology of nitrifiers - Klosterneuburg... | ecosystem: Engineered > WWTP > Aerobic digester >... | reverse complement strand
CCACACCCCTCTCCCCTATGGTCTGACCGTAGTGGATGAGATCACCCCACAGGCAGGGTCCGAGCCTGTCTACGACCTGGAGGTGGAGGGCAACCACAACTTCGTGGCATGTTCTGGCTCTAAGGGTGCCAAAGCTTCAGGCCCCAGCGGCATTTTGGCTCACAACTGCCAAAATGCTACGCCGCATGAAATCAAGACGGTGGTGTCGCGGGCGGCGACGGGGACCAAGGTGATCCTGTGTGGTGACCCCTCGCAGATCGACGACCCGTTCCTGGATGCCCTTTCCAACGGGATCGTCCACGCGGCGAAGGTGACCCGGGACTCCCCTCTCTCGGGAGTCGTGTACCTTGGAGAGGGTGTTCGTAGCCCTCTTGCGGACCTCGCAGCCAAGTCTCTGTGAGGCTCTAGCGGTGGCACAGGTAACGTGCCTATCCCCGAGCAACTAGGGAGCCCTGATGCCACCGTCCTTCAACCTTCTCCTACCAGCCGAAGCCCGATGTGTTCGGTGCGGGAACCCCGTCCCGGGCAAGAAACCCGGGAACGTGACCTGTACAGGTTGCCGGGTGAAGGGGCAGAACTTGCGCCCTGCCTTGGACCGGACTCAGTGCCTGGACTGTGGCCGGTACCTCGAAAATCTCCCCGTCCATCTCGGCCTCAAACACGAGATGCCCGTCTCAGAATACCTCCGTAGGCATCCAGGGGCTCCCATTGGCATGACAGGGAGGCTACACTCGGCGGGGACGCGGCTCAAAATGTCCGAAGCCCGCAAGACGTGGTGGGACACCCGGACGGAGGCAGAGCGGGAATCCCTCGGAATGACCCTCAAGGAGGGGTACGCTAGTGGGCGGTTGCTGCCCGCACGAAATAACCTGGGGAAACATTTCTCAAATGAGGTCAAACTCAGGATGAGTGCCGCGAAGCGTGGCCTACCCTCCCCGATGAAGGGAATCCAGAAGGGACCCATGCAAATGGAAGTCAGGCAACGGATTTCCACGACCCTGAAAGGTCGCCCCAGGGTCTTCCGTGTAGGTGGGCGTGACCGTCTTCGTGAAAGCCTGATGAAGGCGCGTGAGAACGGTGGGTTCAAGGGGTCTGGATGGGGGAAAGGTTCCTACTACCAGAGCCCCAACCAAGGACAAATCTGGCTCCGGTCTACCTCTGAGGTCCAGCGGGCAATGGAGCTAGATGCCGCACATGAGGTATGGTTCTATGAGATGGGGGCCTATGATTTGGAACTTCCCACAGGCCCGGTCACATACACACCTGATTTCTGGATTCTCATGGAGAATGGGGATTTCCGCATTGAAGAGGTGAAGGGGTGGTGGGCACCAGAGCACAAGGACTACCTGAAACTCCAGTGCTTCAAAGAACAACACCCCGAAATCCTGTTTGATCTCGTCATTCGCAAGGGGTTCGTCTGGGGCAAGCCCGGAGTACCTGTTCGCAGGGAGCACGGTTGATGTTCAGGTACTACAACGTCCCATCGTCGATTTCGCGCTCCCTCGACCCCAGGAATGCAAGCTGGGACACCGTGGTGATGCAGTCGGGGAGGCCCATCCTCGACGCGGAGCTCAACCTCGTCCAGGATGCCAGCGAGTACAACAGGGTGCTCCTCTCGGGGAGCACCCTCCCCTCGGGGTTCATCCGTGGTCAAGGGTCGAGCTCTGCGCTGGGCGACTACCAGTTCTTCCTCCCCGGTGGAGCACCCCCGGCCAACTCGTTTGGCCTCCCTCGGTTGCTGGCCTACGTGGCGGGGATGCCTGTGGTGCTGGAGTACACGAGCACCACCACGGTGAACTCCAACGTGGTGGTGCTCCCGGCACCCACGGCGTCCGCCGGGGTACCCCCGGACATCAAGCGCACAGACTTCGTGTTTCTGGAGGTCTGGCGGGCTCAGGTGGCTCCGTCCCCCCGGGCCTATGGCTGGATCGAAGTGGTCTCCCCCCAGACCATCGTTCCGGGCGACATGGTCACCATCGACACCACGGCGGTGGGCGGTGGCCCGGTGGTCCTCACGGCAGTGGCTGGAGCCCCTGCTGTGGGCCAGTTCCAGATCGGGGCAGACTCCAATGCGACGGCGGCGAACCTCGCCACCGAGATGAACGACCCGGCGAACGGCCTCACCCCGTACATCACGGCCAACGCCCACAGTTCTCCCCTCGTCCAGGTCACGGCGACGGCGGGTGGGGTGGCCAGCAATGGAATCACCCTGGCTGAGAGCACCGCAGGGGTGAACCTCGCGGTGTCCGGGCCGAACCTTGCGGGAGGTGCCACTCGACCGAACAAGCCCACGGATGACACCATCTACATCCACGGCAACGTGCTGTCACCGAGTGGGGTGAGCCTCCCCGACAACTTGGTAGACCCGGTGCTGAACGTGGAGAGCACCCAGCGGGTCCAGGTCCAGTACCGTCTCCGTGCCTACGGAGATGTCGCCCTTGGGATCAACCCCAAGACACAGCCTGACGGGTTCAGCAACACCGCCGTGCTGGCCCAGGGCACCCAGGTCGCCCCGGTCGCGCTGTACCCGTTTGTCCCCGCGGACAACAGCACCATTGCTGCCCTCTCGGATGCCACGGCGTACGGGTTCGTGGACAACGGGTTGTACATCGCTGGCGACGGCAGTTCTGCGGCTGCTACGGCCCTGGGGACGGCAGACGGGTTCGTCTACGCCATCCCAGTGTGCATGGTGTTCCGCCGCAACGACGCCGCGCTCACGGGTGGGTTCGACCCGACCATCAACGCCAACGGCGGGATCTCGGGGACACACGCGGGGTTCGCCAACACCCACCTGTCGGGCGCTGGTCCCGTGGCCATTGCGGCGGGAACGTCGGACCGTCCTGACGGTCTGTTCTGTGACTGGATTGCGAGCCCCGACGTGCTTGACCTTCGGCGGCACGTCACCCCGCCGGGGTATGACTTCGCCTCGGAGCTTCGGTACCAGACCCAGTCCCTCCTTGACCAGACCAACCTCACTTGGCAGGTTGACGCTTCGGACATGGGGACCATTGCCAGTGGTTCTGGTGGTCAATCGGTCACCCCCGTGGTCTGTGACGAGATTGCCCGTTCTACAGACCCGGCGGCGGGGATCGCCGGTACCCGCATCAACACCTTCGACCACATCGCCCGGAGGTTTGGCTCACAGAGCGTGGTGGAACGGGCGATGTTCGAGATCCTCCCAAACGCAGGGCCGTACCCGCCGGGGTTCGCGGTAACCAACACGGGCACAGGCTGGTGTGAGGGAGACTCCATCGCCTTGGATTTCACCCTCCTCGACCCGTCGTCCGTCCAGGACTGGACAACGGGCACAGGTGCCGTCACCGTGTCCGGTACTTGGCCGACTGGTACAAGGGTGACCGACGTGCTCACCGTCTACCACGACGACGGCCACAGCACGGTCCCCGTGGACCAGAAGGTCCAACTCTCAAGTGTGACCGGGATGGGGACCACCACGGTCACCATCACCCTCGACTACAACCCTCAGGTGATTGACGCTGGTGTGGGTGTGGTGCTGGTGGACATCGCATCGGGGATCACGGGTTCGCAGCGCCGGATCTTCTTGGAACTCGAAGTGACCTACCCGACGGGTGCGGGCCTCACCCGAACACCAAGGGCTCCGCTCACACCCAGCCCGGCCACGGGGTATGTGCCCTACGACGGGGGCTCCATCGTTGAGCAAGACCCCACACAGCGCCCAGCGGACATGGACCCTCTGTGGGTGCCCAACCCCAGGTTCCGCGCTCCGTTCCGCGAGGTCCTCCTCGACCAGAAATCACAGATCGTGGTGGACTCCGTGGTCACCCGCGACCCCAACACGGTCTACCCTCCCCGACGGACACAGACTCTCACGGGTCTCATCGTCAATGGTGGTGCAGCGGCGAGTGCGGCCCTGGGGAGCTCGGAGCGGAGGATCACACTCGGGATCCCGGCAGCGGGGCAGCAAGTAGCGGTCCCTCTGACCTACGTCGCCCAAGACCCCATCTCCGACGCTGGGACGGGCTACCGTCTGGACGTGTACTACGCCACCACGGCACCGCAGACGTGTGGCGTCCAGGCGGGTGCCATCCCCACCTCGCTCCTCCCCAAGGACCTCCCGCTGGAACCTCTGTCTGTGTCGAACCACCTGTGGACGGGCCAGACGGGTGCTGGCAGCACAGAGCTCGCGTTCCCCTACGCGGTCCCCCTGGACCCCATCCCTACCCCGACGGTTGTGATGGGGTACCCCAAGGAGTGGTACTTCGCGGCGACCGCGAACATCTCCGTGACGGACTTCAACGCCGACACCGGGTCACTCACCCTGCACTCCATGGTGCCCCTGGACGGCTCGAACGTAGTGTACCTCGGAAGCAACGCCGCTGGCCGTGGGACCAACACCGACCCGGAGTTCCGGGCCTACTATGACTTCGCCAACTACCTGGGATACAAGCCCACGGTGATGACACAGCCCCTGTCGGGTGCGGTGCGCCACAAGGTGTTCACCTCCATCCTTGCCCGTTCCAACCAGAGGACGCTGTTGTTCCGGGAGGGGGAGCTCCTCCTGGTGGTGTTCTCCAGGTTTGCAGGACTTGACGCCGACAACAAGATGGTCCTGGCCGACCCCGCGGTGGGAAATCTCATGAGCGTGGCTGCTGTGTACCGGACCCGGAACCTTCTCCTCACCGCAGGGAACTGAACCAATGCCCCGCACGAACAACCCCCTGGATCTACCCACTGGCGGCGGCTCTGCAACCCCCGGGTCAGTCAGTCAGTCGGCTCTGTCCCCCGCCGAAGTGGGTCCGGTCTCGGGCACCCTGGAAGCCCATGTGATCGACCCCTCGGGGGCACACGCGGCGACGGCCATCTCTGTCCTCGACCCCTACGCACGGTATCTCCTGGGTCCCAACGCACAGGGTGGGTTCGACGAGCTTGCCGCACTCATCCCCCCGTCCATGGGAGGTGTCGGGAGCGACGGTGTTGCATGGCTGGGTTCGGCCAACACCGGGGTGCCCGACTGGGGCATCCTCAAGCTCCATGACGGCGTGGTCACCTTCACCGGCAACACAGGCGGGGACCCCCACGAGGTGTTCCCGTACTACTACAGAGCCCCTGTGGCCCCGTCAGGTGTCGGCCTCACGGGTACCGGGATGGAGGTGGCCACCGACCCCACCTTCAACCTGTACGATGGCGGCGGGTTCCCCCTGTACACAGGTGGTGGAACGGGGCTCTCCCATGCTGCGTTCATCACCACCCCAATGGGTGGTGGTGGATCCGTCGGGTACCCGTCCTGGCGAGTGATGTCCGCCATGGCCAGCCCCGCCGTAGTGGTGTCTGGGATCGTGTCCCCCGCCGATCGCGGTGTCCTTGCCCTGGTGAAGTGGCCGACGGGGTTGGAGCCAACACCCGCCGCACCCGCCGCCAACGTCGCGGACGTACAGGCTCGATGCCTCGCGGCCCTTCTCCTCGGGAAGGGGGTGTCTGACAACGGTTGCGATGGCACTCCTGGTGGGGTGTTCATCGAGGGTTCAGGGTCGGCCTACGCGCAGGGCTTGATGAATTTCCTGCTCAACGTGGTGGCTGGTGACACGGTCACCGTGGACCTCACGGCCCTCCCAGGTGGCCCAGCAACCCCCACGGTGTTCGTAGCCACGGCGGGTGCCCCTACGACGCCCCTGGAGTTCCAGACGGGCGGTGGTGCTGGCACCACGGGTGACAACCTCGCCCTGGCAATCAACACCCTGTACCTCCCGGGGTTGCTGGCAGCGGTGTCTGATGGTGCGGGCAACCTCACCATCACGGTCCAGGTCTCAGGGACCATTGGCAACTCGGTGACCTTCGCCACCACGGCGAACCCCCTCAACCTCACTGTGACCAGCCCCACGGGTGGGACCGATGTCACGGCAAGCCCCTACAACTTCCCGGGCCGTGCGGCTGGGCAGTTCAACCTGGAGGGGTTGCACACAGGTGTCGGACTTGGGACTGCGGTCCCGGTGTTCAACCCGGCAGCAGGCCAAGTGCGTCTGCTCACCGACCCGGCGGCGGTGAGCTTCTCTCCCGCGACAACGGCAGGGGGTCTGCCCATCTTCGGTGCGACCACAAGTGCCATTGGGACAACCACCGCGGTGTCTTGGCTCCCGTACGCCCTGGGTGGCGGGACCGACGGGAACTTCTTCGCCTACCGCCTCCCGTACCTCAAGGACTACAACGCCACCACAGGCATCGTGTACACCCCCGCCGCAGAGCGGGCACGGTTCACGACCACTGCGGCGGTCGGACCGGCACTGACCCCTACCCTCACCCAGGCTGGGGACTACGCGAACTTCACTGCGGACTTCTGGGCATTCCAGATCGCCCGGTACCGCCACCGTTTCGAGCTCCAGGTGCCGCCTGTCGTCGCGGCCACTCGCAGGGATGAGAACTACGCCATCGTCCATTTCAAGAAGGAAGCGTACTTCGAGGCGTACGTGGTGAGTGGGGTTGTCCCCTCGGATGACCAGTTGTACTCGGTGAACTTGGTGTCCTGGGTTGGAGACGCGCCCCCGTACCTCCAACTCACGAACTTGGTGTCCACCACACCCGCATCCTCGACGGCGAACATGGTGAACAGGGCCGAGGTGTTCGAGGACAACAACGGCACCGCGGTCCCCGTCGCCGTGGGTCCCAACACCTACACCCTGGATACGACCACGGTGGGGGGTACTACTTCCTACTCGGGGGTGCCGTACCTTGTCCCGGTCGATCGCACCACGGTGGCGAACCCCTCCATTGCGATCACGGGGCTGACGTTCAACTACACGGGGTTGTTCGACAACACCTACCGATCACACGACAAGGTGCCCGTGGCGGGGCCGTTGCTGGCGGACAACCGAAGGTTCGCCCTCAACCAGAACCCTGCGTTCCTGTCCCTGTCGTCGTTCAGCTACGACGGGACCGAGACCCCGGTGGCCTCGACCATCCAAACCGGGACTTCCCTGTTCCCGGCATCACTTGGCGAGATCCGTCGCCAACGCGTCGAGTTCGGGTACGCGGACATCACCACCCCGATGACCGCGGACCCCGCGGTCATCGACCCAGCCCTGTACACCTTCGCCCCAGCAGCCGGGCTGGCCAATGGCATCTTCTTCACGGGAGACACGGTGGCACCGTCGTTCACTCGGGATGCTCGGGTGAAACTGGTGTTCCGTCGCCCACTCCTGGTGAATGTCTCTGGGTTCTCCACGCCAACCGTGTTTGACCTCCCAAGGGACACGGGTATCACGGTGCTGTACCACTCCATGCGGGAGGGCACGGCGACGGTCACCGTGGGCTACGGCAATCCCGTCACCCCGGCTCTGGCCAGCCTTGTCGCAGCCAAGGACGTTGAGGAGAAGTTCCTCGACGAGGTGTACCGCTACCCCGAGGACTGGACACCCGTCGCCGCGCCCGATGCCACCCAACTCCAGGGTCCGGGCCTCCCGTTCGGTCCGGTGGCCATCCAGGTGCCTGTGCGCCCTGGGACTCCTCCGTACACGGGCTGGTATTTCCTGAACCTGCACCTGTCGGCGCTCGACAACGCAACTGCCAACCTCGACAACGCCCTCCAGGTGGCCGGGCTCCCGACACGCACCCCGTCCTACACCGAGGGTCTGAGCGCGCCGTTCCAGTCGAGCGGGGTGCTCATGTACCCCAAGACGGACTACAGCAACGCGGCGGTCTTCGACCCGGTGGGTCCCAACTACTCGGCCCTCACGGGTGACCGGGTGTACGTTCGGGCATTCGATGCGGGTGCTGCCATGGTGGGCACCTCCACGATCACCCTCCGTCTCTGGGGGGTGGACATCAACGACTTCCTGTACGTGGGTCCAGGCCCGGGTGCAGTGGGCATGGCCGTGATGGTCAAGGTACCTGGGCTCACCACATGGATGGACGCCGGTCGATTGGACGGTGCTGGGCCGTCCAAGCAGGACATCGCCCTGGACGGTGCAGGCTGCCTGTCGAGTGTTGCCATGGGTACGGACCTCTCCACACAGCTTCACTACACCGATGTGACCCTGAACCTGGGACCGGCGACGCTGTTCCTCAACGCGGAGGTGCCGCAACGGTGCCCTGTGCTGGTGAAGGTGATCCTCAAGGACAACGCCACTGGCAAGGCCCTCGACTGGGCCAACGTGGCTGCGACGGCGGCGACCAACACCTGTCGCGGTCTGGTGGGCATCAAGGTCCAATGATCCCGTCGGCCTCCAGGGTGGCCCAACGGTGGCTCCTGGCCTACGAGACCAAGTCGGGTCAGGACATTGAGCTCTCCCTTGGTCCTACCAGAACCGATGACCGTTGGCCAAGAGGGGGCTGTCTCTCTGGTCATCAACCACACAGACAACCGAGGCCAAGGCCGTGTGGGCAGCAATGGTGGCCCGCGGCTACCCGGTGAAGGCACAGCCCTTGCCGTGGCACGGGACACGGCTGTCCCTGACCTACTGAGCCGCACAGTTCTTCGGTTATCTCCAACCCCAGTAGGAGACACCATGGCAAACTCACTTCGCTCTTCCGTCATCCGGTTGGCTCACGAGAACCCGGACCTTCGACCCATCCTTCTGCCCCTGGTTGCCCGGGACGTGCTCGCGGCAGACGAGGGTGGACCCCCCGACAAGCTGCCTGAGGACACCTGGAGGTACTTCAAGAAGGTGCCTGGGACGATCCTGGTCCAGGTGGGCGACCTGGAGAACATCCGTGCTCGTCCCACGGGGATCGAGAACGCCAAGAAGTACATGTGGATGGCCTACAACGGTGAGGGTGACCGTCGGAAGCCCCTCTCCCTGAAGGACGAGGGCGGCGGGAAGTACAGCATCCAGGACGGGAACAGCACGTTCAACGTGGCCCGTGCCAGTGGGTGGAAGGTGCTCCCGGGAGTGGTTGAGGAGTAACTAGGTCGCCGCCTACTTGAGGAGTGGCAGCAACCTAGTTTGGAGGTCCGGGCGGGAGTAGGCGAGCCGGATGAGGGAGGACCGCAGCGATGCGGCCTTCCACACCTTGGTCTTGGACACCCCGTGGACATCGCCCGCGTCGTCGAATCCCACGGTGAGGTGGAACCCGTTCCCACCAGGGCCGTTCGGATCGAACCCCAGGGACGCCCGGAAGGCTTCACCGCCGGGCCAGTCCACCACCACAAAGTACGTTGTGCTGCCACCACCTACGGCCCGGCCCAGACCCATCACGCGGAAATCATCAGGGATGGCCACCGTGCTCAGGAGCTCACGGGTCAACACCCCTGTGGTGATAGCTGTCTTGTGCTCCTGGGGGGACAAGATGGTGATGTGGGGGTCATCACCGTCCCGGCGGACACGGTTGTCGATGAACCGTAGACCATCGCGGTCGCCCAGTTGAGAACGGAGGATCCTCTCCCCGGCCTTCTGGATGGCGCGGACCCGCGGGCTCGCGGCCTTCACCGCACTGCCCACCTCGATATGCACATTGGCCATGCGACTGCCTAGCCGTTCCTGGGAACTCGGGGCTGGAAGATCCCAGCCACCATGCGGTTGTACTGGGACTCGGGGATGGGGGATGCCTCTCGGGCGAACTTCTGGCTGTCGTAGACAACCACCTCGTCTCCGATCTTGTTGAGGTACACCGGGAGGTTGAGACGGACCACCTTGGCAGGGTGCCCCTCGTAGTCGTAGTACTTGGTCCTGTTGGACGAAGCGGTTCGACCAGCACCCGGACCGGGTGCCATCTGGGTGGCATGTCGCCACGCCTCGTCGTACAGGGCTCTCTGAGCTTGGTTGGCGAAGTCAACCTCTTGCTGCTCATCCGGGGTGAGATTCCGGTTGCCCTCAACGACCTTCAGGGCCTCGATGGACCGTGTCGTCTCGTACAGCTTGTGCCCCATCTTCTTGGCGATGAGCATGGGCTTGAGGTTGATCTGGAGTTCTCCGACGTGCCCGTTGGGGTACCGCACGTTGAACATCAGGTCTCGGTAGCCCACGTCGGTGGGCTTCACGAACCTGTTCTTGGGCTGGCGAGCCACCACCATGCCCATGTCCCGAAGGGTCCGCATCACCTTGGGGATCTCCTCGATGGAGTCCACGGCGATGGTAGCCCGGACCAGATCCAGGATGGAGTCGTAGCTGGCACCGTCTGCCGCGGCCTTCTCCTCGACCCTCTTGCGTCCCTTGAGGGGGCCGATCATCACCAGGGGGCCGGGCTCACTGAGGTCCACGGGATCCCCAGGGAGGACGACCTTTGCCCCGATGGCGCGGTCCAGGCCCTTTCCTCGGTTGAGGAGGTCAAGCTGGTGCTCACCCGCCACGCGAGCTTGGTCGTACATCTCCTCCAGGTCCGAGGACGGCTGTTGTGCTGCCTTGGGGAGGCTGGCTTCATCAGCCGTGAACACACTGGCCAGTTCCTGCGGCACCGGGGACAGTTCTGTGTCCAGTGTCGAGGGCTTGAGCCCGAAGAACCGGATCCCACCGGGGATGGTCACGGGGGCGAAGGACAGGCCCGCGGCACCCAGCACCACAGACAGGCCGTTCGCCAGGATCGCGGAGACCTGGGTGTACACCATCGCGGTGTCGTTCCCGGCGTCGATGCGCTTCAGGCCCGGTCCGATGGAGCCCATCAGGTCGATGATCACCTGGGTGGTGTCGTTGAGGGCCGCAGATCCAACGATCCTTGGGAGGGAGCGAGCCAGGACCTTGAGGGCTGCCCGGAACCCCTGGTAGAACCCACCCTCAGGGAGGGGAGCCCCCAGAGCCGTCCGATGGAGGTTCTCGAACAGGGTGAAGCTGTCCATCACCTGGGGAGGGGCACGGCGCAATGCCCTCTTGATCCTCAGGAGGGCTGCGGGGGTGAAGACGGGGCGGACATGGGGGTGTGTGGCCTCCCATGACTCCATGACGCTTTCAGGGGCTGACATACCCCTGTGCGGGGATTGATGGACTACCGGGAGTTGGGCTCCCGCACCCCGTACACACGGGGCTTGTCGTCGATGCCGCCACCCTCGACCCACACCGGGGCGACCCACTTGATGGCCGACCCCTGGTCCACCACGGCGATCTTCTCGCCCGTCTCGGTCTTGCGGGGGCCGACCCGGAACGTGTGCCAGTGGCCGCGACGGATGTGGCCCCGGACGCCGTGCCCCGCACGGGTGCCGTCCATGGCGCTGTGCGGAGCCGACTCGATGGTGGGTCCGATCCAGGTGAGCTTGTAGGCGGGGAACTCATTGAGCTTGTTCTGGAGCTTTCGGGCGTCCTTGCCCTTCTTGTGCTTCTTGCGAGAGAGGGCGTCCTCGATGGCCTTGCGCTCCTTCGGCGGGGGCGTTGCGTCACGGGTCTCGCACGACGTGCTGTTGACGTAGAGCAGCGTGTTGATGGCCACCCGGAGGAACGCCTGGACGTTGCCCTTCACCTCCTCGACGAGGTCGGGGGAGGGTCCGTTCGCCCCGAGGTCGGAGATGTCGTTGTAGTGGTTGTTGAGGACGGATGACACCTTGGTGTCCAGGTCCATCCGAGCCATCTTGGTCTCGACCTCGATGTTGCGGAGCGTCCCATCCCGGAGCTCCGTGAGACCCAACCGTTCGTTGCACACCGTGTCCACGTCCACGGTCCCGTGCCCCACCTTGATGCTGAACCAGAAGGTGGCGTCGTCCGTCGGAGAGACGGACTTCTCGTTGGCTGGCCCCCAGATGAGGATGGAGATGACCCCGGGCTCGCACGGGTCGTCCATCACGTAGGCCCCGGCGACGTTGTGCCAGCCCGTGGCGCTCCCGCCCCAGATCCTGAGCTTGGACTCTGGCGTGGCGAGGTAGAAACACGGGTGCGGGAACCGGATGTGCGCCGCGCTCACCTCCTTGAGCGAGGTGTGGGTGAACGCCTCCTGCATCCTGGGACCCAGGACCACCACCTGTTGGCCCGCCCGTTCGTAGGC
>Ga0073903_10001566_pt1 | contig 11879 bp, 9 predicted proteins | sample KloWWTKNB14_bulk_FD_66665 | JGI IMG/M metagenome (GOLD analysis project Ga0073903, IMG submission 66665) | Active sludge microbial communities from Klosterneuburg, Austria, studying microevolution and ecology of nitrifiers - Klosterneuburg... | ecosystem: Engineered > WWTP > Aerobic digester >... | reverse complement strand
CTGAATTCCCCCGCTGCTTAAATAGGCAGCAGGGTAGGCTGAACACCCGGGTCAAATTTCAGTCGGCATAACCTTCACAAGTGGGTCAAATTTCGGTCGGCGCCAACAGGGTAAAGCGTTAGCCCCACAGGCCAAGCGCGCGGCGATCACGGCCATGGTGGACCAGTTCCACCTGTCCGAGCGCCGAGCCTGCCGCCTCGTGGGGCTCGCCCGCGACAGCTACCGCCACCCGCCCCAGGAAACAGAGATGAACCAGGCCCTGAGCGCCAAGATCATCGGATGCCGAAGTCGATACCAATCTGCACGCACTCGTGGCTGAAGTCGTCGGCGACGGTGAGACATTTGATCCGACGACCGTTGGCCAGGCTGTCGCTCACGAAGTCCATACTCCAGACCACGTTGACAGCGCCGGCCAGCTGCAGTGGCACGCGTTCTGAGACCGGGCGCTTGGCCTTCTTGCGTTTGCGCACCGACAGGTTCGCCTGCTGGTACAGACGCAGCACCCGTTTGTGGTTCACGCCTGCGAATTCGGGGCGCAGCAGATCGTGGATGCGCCGGTAGCCGAAGCGCCGACGCACATGGGCGATCTCGTCCGGCGAGTACGTCACGCGCCTGCTCGACGAAGTGGCTCGTTTCCGCGGCTACCCGCAGGCGGTGCGCACCGACAACGGACCTGAGTTCACCAGCCGGGCATTCATGGCGTGGGCGCAAGGCCACGGCATCCGGCACATCCTGATCGAACCGGGTCGCCCGATGCAGAACGGCTACATCGAGAGCTTCAACGGCAAGTTCCGCGACGAGTGCTTGAACGAGCACTGGTTCCAGACGCTGGCGCAGGCCCGTGCCGCGATCGCCACCTGGCGTCAGGACTTCAACGAGGTCAGGCCGCACAGCAGCCTTGGGCGCATTCCCCCGGCCAGGTTCGCCGAGCAGCATCGCCAGCGCGCTGGCGATGCTGCGAAAGACCAATTACCCAACAGCCAGATCGATTAACCTTTCAACCCCGGACTTCCTACCTTTGATTGGTACGGAGGAAGGGGGCAGGTCATCTCGACAAAACTTGCATGCATGAATGAACTTGCGCCCGTAGTGGAATAGATGTGCAAGTGTATAGAGAGATCCGGTGTCGAAATCAGGACAGTGGCAGATTACTCCCAAAGCGATGGGATGAGAGCTCCGGACCCAATTCCGAGGGGAGTCACGTATCCTTTAGCCCATTCTCGTCCTTCCGCGTTGGCTGCCAACGACAGCATGGTTCTCAGTGCTGCCGGGGCTTGATGGTCACCACGGGATAGCCTCCGCAGCGCGCTGGTACTTGCACGATGGGGAGTGCTGCAGCGAACGCCCCGCTGCCTTGGGGGCGTCGAAGTGCGCCGCATCCCGCAGCCTCCTGAACCAACCCGATTTCGCCATCTATGTGGCCTCCACCCTCGACGCGTACCGTGCAAGAACTTGGCCATGACACCGCTGTAGGCGGCCCGCGCGTAAAACCCCGGCGCGGGTAAACTGTCGAAGCCAATGCGACGTGGAGAGATCGAAATGCTGATCAATGTGGACCGCCAGCGTGGGGGTGGGGCAGTGCACGAAGATGATTGCGCCTACGCGCGAAGATACGGCACGAAGCTCAAGCCCTACGGACATCTCGGCAAAGACGGCGGCTGGCTCGAAGGCAAGTCCCTTGAAGAGGTGGTGCAGAAGGCCAAGGCAGCGACCGGCAACCCCCATCTCCCGATCCACGAATGCTCCTTCTGTCGCCAGCGTTGACCATTATCTGTGCGTATAGGGGCGTTCAGCACTGACTTGCGAGCCCGACTTCAGCGGCGACTCAGCCGTTTCGTACCAGGGCGATCTCGTGCTGATGCCCGACGTTAATGTCAAATGCGCGAGCGCGAGGAAGCGGTGCCGCCGGAATTGGCAGCGCCCGCGGCGCTGGACGCCTCCATGGCAAGCGGCTCGGGAACGTGACGAACTGCGGCAGGCGCTGGAAGCGGCTGTGACAGCGTCTGGCCAGGCGGCAGAGGCGATCGCTCGCATCTCGGCGCTAATGGAGGAGAGCGTCGCTTCCTCCAACCGCCTCGCGGGAGCATTCCAGGCGAAGTCCTCGGAATTTCTGACGAGGTGGGCGGATCCGGATTCCACGACGCACTGGCCTATCGCGGCGCCAGGTGGACGCCGCAGTGAACACGTTGTCCGGAGGAGAGTCCTTCCTCGCCTTACTGGCGCTGGCTCTCGCCTGTCGAACGTCGTGCAGTCCTATGCCGGCGGCATCCGGCTCGACGCGATCTTCGTCGACGAAGGTTTTGGCACCCTCGAAGCGCTGGACTTCGCCATTCGCAACCTGAAGGACCTTCAGCAGGCCGGCCGCATGGTGGGCATCATTTCCCACGTCGCGGAACTCAAGGAGTGGATCGGCGCGCGGCTTGAACTCAGGGATTCACAGGCGGGTAGCGAAGCAGCTTTCGTCGTTTAGCGGCGAGCGCTGCGCTCACCCGCGCTGGCGCGGGAGGATTGATAGGTGCGCCCGATTCTAGGTCGCTCTTGGTCATGATCTGGATCACTTCAGCCACTCTTGAGCGCGCGGTTCAATCCACTATTTTGCCGCCAAGCCATTGCTCACGATCAATGCGCGCCAGCGTACGAATTCCGTCTGAATGTGGGCGCCAAGTTCACTAGGCTGACTGCCAACGGGCTCGACGCCGAGGTCGCGGAGTCGTTCAACCACCTCGGGCTCTTTCAATACTGCCGCGATTTCGTCGCTGAGCCGCTGCCGGATGGTGGCAGGCGTCCCGGCCGGCGCGACCACGGCGAACCACGTATCCGAGATGATCCCTGGATAGCCCTCTTCAGCAAAAGTCGGAACGTCGGGCAAGCTCGCAACCCGCTTTTTTGAAGCGACCGCTATGGGGATCAGCTGCTTGCTACGGATGCGGGGAAGGGCGTTCACGGTGTCGACGAACATCGCGTCCACACGGCCTGCCTGCACGTCTGTCAACGCGGGAGGGAATCCCTTGTAGGGGACGTGCGAGAGCTGCACTCCCGCTTGCTGGTCGAACAGGACGCCGGTCAGGTGCCCGGTGGTGCCGATGCCCTGCGAGGCATAGGTGAGTTTTCCCACATTGGCCTTCGCTTCTTTGATCATCCCGGCCACTGTCCAGCCCGAGTGCTTAGGAGCGGCTAACAAGACGTTGGGCAAGGTAACGACCAGGGAAACCGGCGCGAAAGCCCGTTCTGCGTCGTACGGTAGGCTCTTCATAAGGACCGCGCTGGTCGTTAACGGCCCCGGAGGAGTCAGCAACAACGTCAGCCCGTCGGGTTGTGAACGAGCCACATGATCCGCACCGATCACGCCCCCGGCGCCAGCTATGTTGTCGACAATTACTGTTTGGCCGAGCCGGGGTCCGAGTCGAGTGGAGATCAGCCGTGCGACCAGGTCTGCAGACCCGCCAGCGAGGAAAGGAACGATGATTCGCAACGGTCGTTCGGAAGCAGCAGCCTGAGCGACTGCCGCCGATTGCGCGAACAGGGCCCCAGTAGCAACGCACGCTCCCAGGAGCAGGTTTTTCCAAGAAAGTCGTTTCATGTCTCCAAATCCTTTCTGTTTAACTGGTGGTCACCGCCGCAAAAGCTGTTCCCGCAGGGCCTGTTTGTCGATCTTTGTTGCTGCTGGATTGAGCGGCATCGAGCTGACCGACAAGAGTTGCTCCGGGTGCTTGAACCGGGCAAGCCCTCGATGCTTCAGGAAGTCAGTTAGCGCTTCTAACGTCAACTGCGCGCCACTGCGAGGCACAATGACCACGCAGACACGTTCCCCCATTTCCGCGTCCGGAGTTCCAAGGACAGCAGCCTCGGCAACATCCGGATGGGTCAAGATCACGTCTTCGACCTCCGCTGGCACAATGTTTTGCCCGCCTCGAATTACCAACTCGCGCGCACGTCCGGCTAGCCAGAGATACCCATCGTCATCGATCCGGCCGACGTCCCCCATTGGGTAGAAACCCGAATGCCAAGCCTGCTCGGTGGCCAATGCGTCCCCGACAAAACCACCGACGCAATGTGGACCTCTCGCATGGATGCGTCCGAAAGCCCCAGTCGGCAACTCCACGCCTGACTCATCACATATACGGACCTCGGTGCCGGTCAGTGGGCGGCCAACACCAGTCCGACGAACGTGCTCCGGATCTTCAATGCCCGTACTGGCCAGCGCGCCATAGTCCGACGCGCCATATCCCTGTATAACCTTAACGCCCAGGGCACGTTCGACTTCGGCCGCTTTTTCGGGTACGAGAATCGCCCCGAAACTTGTGACCATTCGAAGTGAGGAGAGATCGTGATCTCCCAACCCTTTGTATTCGAGCAATCGATGCAACAGCGTTGGTACAAAGATCGCGACAGTGGCTCGCTCTGCTTCGATGATGCGGCAGGCGGTTCCTGGATCGAAATGGTCCATCAGGACCGCCCGAGCGCCGGCTTGCGGTGCCGCATGGTAAAGCAGGAGATCACAGTTGCCCGCGAATATCGAGGTCGTTCCGACGATGACGTCGTCAGGCCCTAGCTTCAGCCGTTCGATATAGACTCGGCCCGAGCAACTCCGCGCGCAGGCGGTGTGCTCTACAAAACGCGGCGCTCCGGTCGTTCCGCTTGTGGTGATAATGGCTGAATACTCATAGGGACCAAAGCTCCTGCCATGCAGGGCTTCTTCGATCTCACCTGCGGACCATTCGCGCTCGAGCCATGCAGCGACAGGATGGGAGCCTTCGACCTTCGAATTGCCAATCGAGAACAGAGCAAAAGAAGGCTGGCGCGCCCCGGAGACATAGCCGCTTGCGACATCCCGTCCGCGGTCGTCGGCGCATACGACAGCCCCGGCCAATGAAAGCTGCTGAGAAATGCGCTCGACCTCCAGCCGTGAAAAGGCAGGTGGAACGAGCAACGAGATCACACCCGCCTTTTCAGCCGCCAAACGCAGCAGGAGCAAAGTAGCTGAGTTAGGGGCGTGAAGCGCAATGATGTCGTCCTTGCGGAATCCGGACTTAACCAGCCCAGCCGCAAGTTTGTGCACAGCTTCGACGGCTTGCAGCCAGGTAAATCGGTCGGAGCCGAACACGAGGGCATTCCGATGGGGATACTTGCGAGCGTTGGCTTCCCAATAATCGACCGGATACTCGCGCGTCCACAAACCCGCGACCTCGTAGCTGGACACGAGCTGGTCAGAAAAACGTGCAACGCGCGCCAAAAAACTGCTCCCCTAGATCTCGAGAGCCAGCCGAAAGGCTTGTGAAACGCTTTCGATTGCATGCATCGCGTGCGCGGGGTCGCCGATCAGTGCGATCTGAGGAGCCACGTTCAACGATTTCAGCCGCTCATACAATTCCGTATTCGGCTTCAGTCCGGTGGCCAGAAAGACCGTGTCGGCCGGGATCAACGTCTCTTCCTCTCCCTGCAGAACGAAGACGCCGTCCGTCGTGATCCTCTGAGCCACGGCGTTGGTGAGAATGTTCACTCCGGCAATCAATGCCTCCTTGCTCAAAACCCATCGGGTCGACGCTCCGACGGAGCCCGCTAGCTGCCTTTGCCGGCTGACCAGCGTGACATGATGGCCCTTGCGTGCCAAGATCTCCCGGTCGTTATCGGAAAAAGCCTCGTAGTGATCTAGGAACTCGAGTATCTCCGGCTGTACTTCCCAGCGTTTAGCCAGGTATGGCGCAACCTCAAGGCCGATTCCACCACCCCCGACGATGACGACCCGCTCTCCAATCTGAATTCTTCCTTCGAGGGCTGCTGTCGCTGTGTGCACGTGGGGCAGATCCGCGCCTGGCAGTCCCGACTCCACAGGGGCGCTCCCTGGAGAGACTGCTACGGTGGCAAAACTCATTTCGCGCAGCAACTCCGGCGTTGCCTCGGTTCCCATTTTGAAAGTGACATTCGCTTTCATACATTGGGTGACCAGCCATTCCAGGAATGAGAACAGCTGTTCCCGTCCCGGAGGAGCAGATGCGTGATGCCACATTCCGCCGACATGCAACTTGCGCTCGAACACGGTGACCTCGTGACCGCGCTCCGCACTCGTCAGTGCAAATTGCAGGCCGGCCACGCCAGCGCCAATCACAGCAATGCGGCGCTTTTTGCGCGCCAGAGGCAGGTCCACAACCTCGGAGATGGCGCCCTGTCGCGGATTGACGAGGCATCGCACTGGTTGATTGTGAATGACCGCAGTGTCCATGCACTCGTTGCATGCTATGCAGTATCGAACATCGGAAAAGCGGCCCTCGCGTACTTTTGCCGGCCAATCCGCGTCTGCGAGCGACTGCCGGCCAAGACTCACCATGTCGGCCCAACCCAATCTCAATAATCGCTCAGCCTCAAGTGGATGGTTGTTCCGGTTGGAAGCAGCAACCACTGCCGATTGAAGAACGCGCTTTACCTCTCTGGCCAGGTGGGCGTATGCTCCCTGTGGAACGTTCGGGGTCAACTGAGGGACCGAGGTGGCGTGTCCGCCGCCCGTCACGTTGAAGAAACATACGCCGGCACGCTCCAGTTCGGCAGCGTTGAATTGAGCGCCTTCTATACCATAGCCGCCGGGAAGGAATTCACTACCGTGCAGGCGGTAGAACACGGGGAAGTCTTCGCCGAGAGTTTTCTTGATCCCGCGCACCGTTTCGACTGCGAATCGAATCCGGTTCTCTGCAGACCCTCCCCACTTATCGGCGCGATCGTTAAATATTCTTGAAGTGAACAGACTGTGGGCGCTCCCGCCAACTCCGATGATGTCGATCGCGAGGAATCCCGCTTCCGCAGCGCGCACAGAAGCCTTGATGATAGCGTCGATCATCTCTTCGATCTGACTGGTCTCGATGTCGAGCAGGCTTGGACGATCGGCCCCTTTTACGCGATGCAATCTCTTGACGTGAAACAGGCGCCGAACACCTATCTGCGCATACGGAACACTTCCATGGCGCTTGAGTTCATGCACCAGTGTGCCGTATCTCCGGACATGGTGATCGTTCTCCAGAAAGAGCTCGTGCGGGCTGCCAGCATGGTCGACAAAATAAGCATCTATCACGCCAACACCCAACAACCCGAAGCCGCCCTTGGCGCGGGCGACATAGAAGTCGATTCCCTGATCGGTGATCCCATCCCGCATTGAACCGAGATTGGTATGCATCGGGGGCATCGTAATTCGGTTGGGAACTCGGATCCCACCGATTGTGATCGGTTCGAACAGCAGAGGTGTCAGCATCGGTACTCTCGTGGAAAAGCTAGCGTTTCGCTAGTATCTGCTGATTGTCAGGTATAGTCAATACTCGGGGTTTCCCTTCGGTGCAACATGAGTAATCACTTGTGTCCGCGCCGATTCAATATTGACCCACCCTGCCGATTGAACTTTGACCCGGGACTGGGTGCCGGCATTGCAGCAGCCGGCTGTGCATAACTGTAGCTGTTTCCTCCTTTGCATCGTTTGTTCTCGATGACTCGTCGCACGGGGCAAGACGCGAAGGGCGTAGCCCGTAGCGGCTTGCCCCGTGCGAGGCGATCGTTCAACCTGGCTATGCCGGCGGCGCCTTGGTCCCCTTCCGCTCGCTCTCGCGTGCCCGGATTCGCTTCTTGGTGTTGGCCGTGGCCTGCGTGACGCGGTAGCTCTCGTTGCCCGTCTCCACGATGTGGCAGTGATGGGTGAGCCGGTCCAGCAGCGCGGTGGTCATCTTCGGGTCCACGAACACGCTGGACCACTCGGCGAAGTCCAGGTTGGTGGTGATCACCACACTGGTGTGCTCGTACAGGCGGCTGAGCAGATGAAACAGCATGGCTCCGCCAGCTTGGCTGAAGGGCAGGTATCCCAGCTCGTCCAGAATCACGGCGTCCAAGCGCAGCAGGCTCATGGCAATGCGCCCGGCCTTGCCCTGTGCCTTCTCCTGTTCCAAGGCATTGACCAGGTCCACCGCCCCGTAGAAGCGCACTCGCTTGCCGTGCTGGGCGATGCCGGCCACGCCAATGGCCGTCGCAAGATGGCTCTTGCCGGTGCCCGGACCGCCCACCAGGACCACGTTGTGCGCCGCCTCAGTGAATGCCGTCTCGGCCAGTTGTGCCACCAGCTTGCGGTCTACCGGCGAGACCTCGAAGTCAAAGCCCGCCAGGTCCCGATGTACCGGGAATTTCGCCGCGTTCATCTGATGGCTGACCGAGCGCGTGGCACGGTCGGTCGCCTCGGCGCGCAGCATCTGCTCGATCAACCAGCGTGATCCGTCCAGCTCGCCCTTGTTCTGCTCGATCAGATCCGCCCAAGTCGCCGCCATGCCATGCAGGCGCAGCGCCTTGAGCTCGGTGATGATGTCACGCTTCATGGTCGGCCTCCTGCAGGTTGCGTAGCCGGTCGTAGCGTGCGGTGTCGGCAATCGGCGGGATCAGCACCTGCAGCATCGTGGCCACATTGGCCGGCCGCGGCACCGCGTTCAGGCGCGCCAGCACATTGACCACATGCTCGGCGCTCACGCGTCCAGAGGGCGGCGCGCCTTCCAGCGCCAGCTCCACGGCCACCAGCACGGCGTCCAGGCCGGCCGCGGGCACCAGCGCCAACACCTTGGCCATCAGGCGATCGCCGCCAATTTCGCGCAGGAGCGCCCGGCGCAGCCGCTGCAGCGGCTCGGGCAGGTCCAGGAACGGCGCCCCGTTGCGCAGCGCGCCGGGCTTGCGCTGCACCAGCGGGATGTAGTGTTGCCAGTCGTACCAAGTCTTGCCTTTGTCGCTCAAGCGTTCGTGGTCGACCACGATGGCATCGAGCGCGGCTACCTTCACCCGCGTGGGGTACAGCCGCGTGCTGACCATCTGCCCGGCCAGCTCGCACGGCACCGAGTAACGGTTGCGCGCCACCGATACCAGGCAGGTGCTGGAGACGCGCGCCGCCTCCTCGACGTAGCCATCGAACGCAGCGGGCATGGGCATCAGATGCGTCCTTTCGTGTTCGAGCATCTCGGCCACGCTGAACTGCTTGTGCTCGGGGTGCCTGACCTCCTGCCACAGTGCCCGACAGCGCTCGGCCAGCCAGGCGTTGAGTTCAGCCATGCCGCCAAAGCGCTGCTCGCGCGCATCAATCCAGATGCGCCGCCGGCTGTCCTGAACGTTCTTCTCCACCACCCCCTTCTCCCAGCCGGAGGCGACGTTGCAGAAGTCGGCATCGAACAGGTAGTGCGCGCACATGACGGCAAAGCGGGCGTTCACGATCCGTCCCTTGCCTTTCTTGACCTTGTCGATAGCGGTTTTCATGTTGTCGTAAATGCCCCGCCGGGCAACGCCGCCCAGAGCTGCGAAGCTGCGCGTGTGGGCGTCAAACAGCATCTCGTGACCCTGGCTGGGGTAGGCCACCAGCCAGAAGGCGCGGCTGGCGCACAGCTTCATGTGCGCCACTTGCAGCCGCCGGTAGATTCCGCCGACCACCAGCCCCTCTTCGCTCCAGTCGAATTGGAACGCCTCGCCCAGCTCGAACGCCAGCGGCACATAGGCCTTGCCACTGGGCAGCGCGCCTTGCTGCACGCGCCAGTGGCGAATGAAGTCGGTCAGCCGCGTATAGCCGCCCTGGTAACCGGCCTGGCGCAACTGCTGGTGCAGCGCTTTGGCTGTGCGCCGCTCTTTCTTGGGCCGGTGCGAGTCCGCCAGCAACGCCTGTTTGACGGCCTCCACGAACGGCGCCAGCTTGGTGGGCATCGCCCGGCGACGGTATTGCGGCTCCTGAACATCGCCCTCGCGCAGGTACTTGCGCACCGTGTTGCGCGACAGGCTGGTGGCCCTCACGATCTCGCGCACCGACTTGTTCTCGCGGTGGTGCATCCGCCGGACCTTGCCAATCATGGCCATGGTGATCACTCCTGAATTCCCCCGCTGCTTAAATAGGCAGCAGGGTAGGCTGAACACCCGGGTCAAATTTCAGTCGGCATAACCTTCACAAGTGGGTCAAATTTCGGTCGGCGCCAACAGCGAAGAATGCGCTTGACCATCAGCCGCAGCTTGGCCTGCACACTCTCGCGCGCCGACCAATCCACCGTGAGGTTCTTGCGCAGGTTCTCCGCCAGTTCGTGGGCGATCTTTTTCAGCGTTTCGTCGGTCAGTTCGCGGACGGCGGATTCGTTGTTGGCTAGCGCGTCGTAGAACCGCACTTCGTCTTCGCTCAGGCCCAGTTGCTCGCCGCGCGCAGCCGCCTCGCGAAACTTCTTGGCCATTTGCACCAGCTCTTCCATCACCTGCGCGGCTTCGATGGACCGGTTCTGGTATCGCTGCACGACATCGCTCAGCATGTCGGAGAACTTCTTGTTCTGGACCACATTGCCGGCGAAGCGTGACTTGATCTCGCCTTCGAGCAGCCGCTCCAGCAACTCCACCGCGAGATTGCGCTCGGGCAAGTTGCGCACCTCGGCCAGGAAGGCGTCGTCGAGGATGCCGATGTTGGGCTTGTCGAGACCCACGGCGTCGAAGATGTCGACCACCTCTTCCGACACCACGGCGGAGCTGATGATCTGTCGGATGGCCAGCTCACGTTGCTCGTCCGTCTTCTTCTGCGCGCTGATCTCGCGCTTCGTCAGGATGACCTTCACGGCCTGGAAGAAGGCCACCTCCTCGCGCACCGCCTTGGCTTCGTCGAGCGTGCAGCAGAGCGTGAAGGCCTTGCTCATCGCCAGCGCCAGGTCGGCGAAGCGCTTCTTGCCGTCCTTGATGCCCAACACGAAATTGGCGGCGCCGGCCAGCGTCTTGTGGCCACCGGTCAGAAAGCCGCTGTAGTCGAAGCCGTGCCCGTTCGTTCCGGCCAGCATGCCGCGCAGTGCGTCGAGCTTCTCTGCCAACACGCTATAGGCCTCGTGGGCGTCCACCGTCGGTCTGCCCCGGCCCTTGCTGGCGGTGTACTCCTTCAGCGCCGACTTCAGCTCGTTGGCAATGCCGATGTAGTCCACTACCAGGCCGCCCTGCTTGTCCTTGAACACCCGGTTCACGCGGGCGATAGCCTGCATGAGGTTGTGGCCCTTCATCGGCTTGTCGATGTAGAGCGTGTGTACGCACGGCGCGTCGAAGCCCGTCAGCCACATGTCGCGCACGATCACCATGCGCAGCGGGTCATCGGGCTTCTTGAATCGCTTCTCCAAGCGCTTCTTGACCTGGGCGCTGTAGATGTGCGGGCGCAGCAGCGCCTTGTCACTGGCTGAGCCCGTCATCACGATCTTGATGGCGCCCTGCTCCGGGTCGGCGCTGTGCCAGTCCGGCCGCAGCTTGATGATCTCGTTGTAGAGGTGGACACAGATGTCGCGGCTCATGCCCACCACCATGGCCTTGCCGGTCTGGGCCTTGCCGCGTTCCTCGAAGTGCGCCACAAGGTCGGCGGCCACGCTGGCGATGCGCGGCTCGGCGCCCACCACCTTCTCCAGCGCAGCCCACCGGCTCTTGAGCTTGGCCTGCTGGCTCTCTTCCTCGTCTTCCGCCAGCTCGTCCACCTCGTCGTCGATGGTGGCAAGCTCGTCTGCCTTCAGCCCCAGCTTGGCCAGCCGGCTCTCGTAGTAGATGGCTACCGTGGCGCCATCCTCCTTAGCCTGCTGCATGTCGTAGACGCTGATGTAGTCGCCGAACACCGCCCGTGTGTCGCGGTCCTCGCCCGACACCGGCGTGCCAGTGAAGGCTACGAAAGTCGCGTGGGGCAGCGCGTCGCGCAGGTGCTGGGCGTAGCCCACCTGGTAGCGGTCTACCGTCGGTGCGAATTCGGCCTTGTGTGCCGCCGGCTGGCCAGTGCCGGTCGTCAGCACCGTCGCGGGCGCGGAAACAGCGGGCCGCTGCTTCACCGTCTTCAGCTTGGCCTCGAAGCCATACTGCGTGCGGTGCGCTTCGTCGGCGATCACCACGATGTTGCT